>Ga0154359_1064_pt1 | contig 17761 bp, 17 predicted proteins | sample RifGroA2_FD_115887 | JGI IMG/M metagenome (GOLD analysis project Ga0154359, IMG submission 115887) | Rhodocyclales bacterium GWA2_65_20
CAGAAGACGATGCCGGCGATGGCGCCGCTCAGCAGCATGGCGCCGGTATGCGCGGGGTGGCGCAGCCAGGCCAGTATTTTTTTCAACATGACGGGATTTTGGGATGCGGGATGAAACACAAGAACCATGGGCGGGAAGCCGCCCATGGTCGGGTCGCCGTGCTTACTGTTTCGGCAGTTGCGGCAGATAGCTGACGATATCGACGGCGATCTGCGGGTCGAGCGCGCGCAGGGCCGGCATGCCCTCGCCGGCTTGGCCGTTCATCACCTTGTGCAGCATCTCGTAAGGGTTGCCGGCCACGGAACCCAGCGGCGGCGCATCCTTGACCTTCTTGCCGTCGGTGCCGTGACAGCCGGCGCAGATGGTATTGAAGTAAACCTCGCCCTTGGCGGCATTGCCCTTGGCCTTCTTGCTGGCGGCATCCACATATTTCGACATGTCCACCTGGCCCTTGGAAACGAACAGGGCCAGGTCGTTCATGTCCTTGGCGGACAACTGCTTGTCGGTGTAGCCGTGCTTGGCGTCCTTCAGGATGGCGACGATGGCGGCGGGATCCCTGCCCGCCGCGCCATTGATGCCCTTGATGCCGGTGGCGTGGCCGCCGGAGGCGTAGGCGCCGTCCTTGCCCTTGCCGTCCCAGCCGTGGCATTCCTTGCAGCGCCAGGATGCGTCCTTGCCGTACTTGCCGCCCTTGTGCGGATAACTGGCATGGTCGGCGTCCGGCTTGGCGGTGTTGTTTTCCTTGAAGTACTTGTCGTAGAGCCGACCGCCGCGGGCGATAGCCGACTCGGTTTCCGCGGCGGTCGCCGGCAGGGCTGCGAGGCCAAAAGCGGCGGCAACGAAGCCGATGACAAGGCGGTGGAATCCTGAAGCTGAGGCATGAGCAGACATGGTTTTTCCCCTTGATGAAAAAATTTTGCGCTGCTGTCATTTCCTCACAATTTCCGTCGCCAGACCACGGTCGCGGGTCGCGATCGCATCAGACTTTGGTCCGATTTCTCCATGAACTTTGGGTGTTACCATCGACGCCATAATGGACACCCGCGAAGATCCCGTCGCCGGCAACCCGCAAACGGCCGCCAGGCTTTCCTTCGAGCGCCTGAGCTTTTCGCGCCAGTTTCTGCTCGGCAGCGCCGTGGTGGTGCTGGTCGGCATGGCGGTCGTCGGCACCTGGCTCAGCAGCGAGATCGAGCGCAGCACCGTGAATCGGGCGGCAGCGGTGGCGGCGGTCTATGTGGAGAGCATTCTCGCCGCGCAACTGCGCCCCGAGCCCGGCATGGGTCTGGACGTCAGCGAGACGCACGCGCTGCTCGACCGGATTTTCGTCGACGGGCCCTTGCGCCGCAAGGTGGTCCGTTTCAAGCTCTGGGACCGCGACGGCGTCATCCGCTACAGCAGCGACCACGGGCAACTGGGCCGGCGCTTCCCGGTGGACGGGCTGCTCGCCGCCGCTTTCGCCGGCACGGTGCAGGCGCGCATCAGCGATCTCGACGAAGCCGACAATCCCGCCGAACGGGAGCACTGGCAGCAACTGCTGGAAGTCCTCGTACCGGTGCGGGTCGGCAACGGCAGCGAGGTCGGCGCGGTGGCCGAGTTCTACCACTCGACCGAAAACCTGGCCCGCGACATCGCGAGCGCCCAGCAGCGCAGCTGGTGGCTGGTGGCCGTGACCACCTTCGCCATTTTCCTGCTGCTGCGCGGCCTGGTCAGGCGCGCCGACGACACCATCCTCGTCCAGCAGAACGACCTGCGCCGCCAATTGCACGACCTGCGCGCCGCGCTCGACGAAAACGAGCGCATGCGCGGGCAACTAGGCGAGGCCGGCGCGCGCACCACGGCGCTCAACGAGCAGTTCCTGCACCGGGTGGCCGCCGATCTGCACGACGGGCCGGCCCAGGCGCTGGCCTTTGCGCTGATGCGCTTCGACGAAAGCGCCGATGCCTGCGCCGGTTGCGAGCGGCTCCAGGGCGAGGCGGCGCGGGACATGGAGAAGGTGAACATCCGGCGTGCCCTGCGCTCCTCGCTGGAGGACGTGCGCAACATCGCCGCGGGGCTCGGGCTGCCGGGCATCACCGAGCTGTCGCTGGCCGACACGGCGCGCCGCGCGGTACGCGATTTCGAGCGCCAGGCGGCGCTGCCGGTGCCGACGGAGATCGACGGCAGCCTGATCGATGCGCCGCTGGCGATCAAGATCACGGTGTACCGGCTGATCCAGGAATCCCTGACCAACAGCCGTCGCCACGCACCCGGCGGCACGCCGCAGGTGCGCCTGCAACGGGAGAACGGGCAGGTGCGGGTGGAGATCGCCGACCAGGGCGCCGGCTTCGATCCCGCGGCGGCGGCCCGCTCGGGGCGGCTCGGGCTGGCCTTCATGCACGAGCGCATCCGCCTGCTGGGCGGCACGTTCGCGGTGGACTCGGCCCCCGGCCGCGGCACCTGCATCCGCGCCCACCTGCCCCTGTCAGCCATCGAGGTGCCCCATGTCTAGCCCGATCCGCATCCTGCTCGCCGACGACCACCCGCTGTTTCGCGAAGGCGTCGCCCATTCGCTGGCGGCGGACCCGGATTTCGAAATCGTCGCCACGGCCGGCAGCGGCGAGGAAGCGGTGGAACTGTCGCAGCGGCTGCGCCCGGACATGGTGCTGATGGACGTGACCATGCCCGGCATGGGCGGCATTGCCGCGGCTGGACAAATCGCCGCCGGCCAGCCGGGGGTGCGCATCATGATGCTCACGGTTTCGGAAAACCAGGAAAGCCTGCTGGCGGCGCTCAAGGCCGGCGCCCATGGCTATGTGCTGAAGGGGGTTTCCGCCGGCGAACTGCGGGCGATCACCCGCAGCGTCGCCGACGGCGAGGCCTATGTCACGCCCGCGCTCGCCGCCGAACTGCTGGCCGAATTCTCGCGTCCGCGCGTACCCGATTCCATGTCGACGTTGACGGCGCGCGAGGCGGGCGTGCTCGAACTCCTCAGCCAGGGGCTGACCAACCGCGAGATCGGCGAGCGCCTGCACCTGGCCGAAAAAACCGTCAAGCACCACATGACGAACATCCTGCAGAAGCTACAGGTGCGCACGCGCACCGAAGCGGCCCTGCTCGCCGTGCAGCACGGCGTACCCGGCCTGCCGGGCACGCCAAGCCGTCCCGACCACCGGTAACCGTCAGGCAACGGGCCTTGCGGTCAGCAACTGCGCAAAATCCGCCGCATTCAAGGGATCGCTGAAGAGGAAGCCCTGCCCTTCCTCGCATTCGCGGGCTTCGAGGAACTCGAACTGCTCCATCGTTTCCACCCCCTCGGCAATCACGCGCTGGTTGAGGTTCTTGCCCATGCCGATGGCGGCGCTGACGATGGTCGCGTTGTCGGCATTGGTGAGGAGGTCGTGCACGAACGACTGGTCGATCTTGAGGGCGTCGATCGGTACGCTCTTCAGATAACTCAGACTCGAATAGCCGGTGCCGAAGTCGTCTATGGCGAGCGCCACACCCAGCGACTTGAGCGCCTTCAGCACCACGGCGGACGACGCGGCGTCGTGCATGAGCAGGCTTTCGGTCAGTTCGAGTTCGAGATACTGCGGCGGCACGCCGGTCTCCTTCAGGATCAGATCCAGTCCGTCGACAAAGCCCTTGCTCCTGAACTCCACGGCGGAAATATTGACCGCCACGGGCACCGCGGTCAGGCCGGCGTCGAGCCAGGTGCGGACTTGCCGGCAGGCCTCGCGCAGCACCCACTGGCCGATCGGCACGATGAGGCCGCACTCCTGCGCGATCGCAATGAACTGCGCCGGCAAAACAAGCCCGAGCGTCGGGTGATACCAGCGGATCAGAACCTCGCTGCCGGTCATGGCCCCGCTGACGAAGTTGATCTTCGGCTGGTAATGCAGCACGAACTCGTTCTCCTGCACGGCGCGGCGCAGGTTGTTTTCGACCACCATGCGCTGGACGGCGCGGGCATTCATGTCGCCCTTGAAGAACTGGTAATTGTTGCGTCCCAATTCCTTGGCGTAGTACATCGCCGTATCGGCGTTCTGCATCACCGCCTCCATGGTGCGGCCGTCGTCGGGATAGATGCCGATGCCGATGCTGAGGCTGACATGGATTTCGTGCCCGTCGATGAAATGAGGCGCGGCGACGGCAACAAACAACTTTTCGGCGATATGGGCCGCATCCTGCGGTTGCTCGATGTCGGCCAGCAGGATGACGAACTCGTCGCCGCCGTGGCGGCTGACCGTGTCCGCCGCGCGCACGCAGGCCACCAGCCGCGTGGCGACTGAACACAGCAGCTTGTCGCCGATGTCGTGCCCGAGCGATTCGTTGATGTGCCTGAAATAGTCGAGGTCCACGTGCAGCAGGGCCAGTTGCCGGCCCTGCCGCTGCGCCACGCGGATCGCCTGGCTCAGACGGTCGGCCAGCAGCACGCGGTTGGGCAGGCCGGTGAGAAAGTCGTGCTGGGCCAGCAGGGGCAGCCTCTGCGTCACGGCGCGGTCTTCGCTGGCGTCGTGGCAGACGATCACCGCGCCGGTGACGCGGCCGTCGCGGTCGCGCAGCGGCGCGCAGGCATCCTCGATCGCCAGTTCGCCGCCGTCGCGGCCCAGCAGCATGTTGTTCATCGCCGGCCCGACGGTCTTGCCCTCCAGAAGGGCGCGGTCCATGGAATTGACGGCCGATTCGCGGCCGCTGGCATCGATGATCCGGAGCACTTCCGCGATCGGCAGTCCGAGCGCCTGGTCGCGCGGCGAGCCCGTCATTTTCTCGGCGGCCCGGTTCATGTAGCTCAGCCGGCCGCGAGCATCGGCCGTCAGCACGGCATCGCCGCCAGCGGCGGGTGCTTGCCGCATTTCGTCGGGCAACGCGTCTCCCATGGCGCGCAGCATGAACTGCGTCGCCTTGTCCCCGGTGATGTCCTCGAACGTCTGGACATAGCCGCGCTCCGCGGCGCCGTCCGGGAGTTCGACCGCGTGGACGCGCGCCCACACGACCTTGCCGTCTTCATGCAGGAAACGGAATTCCGCCCCGAAAGGCGCCCGGTTCCGGACGGCATCGTTCCACTGCGCGAGCACGCGCTCGCGATCTTCCGGGTGGATCGCACTGGCCCATTGGCCCTCCAGCGCCTGTTCGGGCGTCAGTCCGGATATCCCGTGATAAGCCGCATTGGTATAGGCGCAGGCGCCCTTGGCATCGGCGACGAATATCCCCAGCGGGCACGTCGCGCTGATCGCCTGGAAGCGCGCCTCGGCCAAGCGCTGCGCTTCGAGCGCGGCCTGCCGGACTATCAGGTGACGCAGGGTGCGCGGCCACCATTCGGCATCGACACGGTCCTTGGCCAGATAGTCGTGGGCGCCACGGCGCACGGCCTGCCGCGCCCCCTCTTCGTCGCTCGCCGCGCCCAGCGCCACGACCAGCGCCGCGGGGGCCGCTTGCAATATCCGGCCTATCGTCTCGACGCCGTGGCCGTCGGGCAGCGTCAGGTCGAGCAGAACGATATCGACCGCTTCCTGGCGCAGCCGTTCCAGGGCAGCGGCGAGGGTGGGCTCCCATTCGACACGCCAGGAGCTTTCGTCGGCGCCGGCCAGCGTCCGCCGGATCAGCCTCGCATCGGCGGGATCGTCCTCGACAAGCAGTATCGTGGCTTTATCGTGGTTCATGGCATCGACTCCCCCGGATATTCAAGATGGCCGGCCGCTGTTCCCGGCCGTTTTAATTCGTCACTCCGCCGCCGGGTAAGTTCCTTGGATGTGCAGGATTTGTCGGTTCGCCGCCGCCACGGGTTCGCCGGCCACCAGCAGACGGGCGGCGATGCGATCCACGCTCAACACCAGCAACAGGTGCTCATCCTGCGGCGAGTCGGTCGTGCTGACGATAGCTTCCGCCAGCACGTTGCCGCCGGCCAGCAGCGGCGGCAGGGGGCGCAGGCGCGCCACCGCGACTTCGGGGATTTCGCCGAGACCGTCGGCGAGGATGCCGAAGCGGGAGCCGGCGTTCTCGTTCTTCTTCAGCACGACGACCTGGTGCCGCGCGCCATCGCTCGCCGGGCCGGCGTTGGCGATGTTGCGGATGTCGTACACGGGGATCGGCGCGCCGTGGTACATCAGGTAGCCGACGAAGTCGGAGCCGGCGCCGGGCACGCCGGCCATGCCGACCCTATCCACCGCCTCCACCACCTGCGACGAGCGCAGGCCGAACCAGGTCTGGCCGACGTGGAAAGTGGCGATCTCGACGCTCTCATTCTCGGCGCCGTGGTCGGAGCGTACGCCCAAGCGCGGCACCTCGACCGGCGGCTTCTTCGCCACCGCCTCGCACAGCGGCACGAAGACCAGCGCCGCGACGTCGTTCCTGTAGGCGTCCTGCTCGCCCTTGTATTCGCGGTAGCCCGACGACACGCGGGCGCCGACGGCGAAGTAGCGCTCGCCGAGCCGCACCACACCGGTGCGGCCTGCACCGCGGCGCAGGCCGAGAAAACCGTCGTCGAAGGGCAGGCGCTCGCCGGGCTGGTAGGTCTCGTCCGAGCAGGCGACGATGCGGCCGTCGCGCTCGACGAACAGGGCGAAGCAGCCGGCCTGGATCGCGCCGGCCTCATCCTGCGGCAGCGCATCGCGCAGCATGGCGGCGAATTGCGGCGCACCGTCGAAGACGATGCCGACGCCGCCGACGACGCGATCGTTTTCGGGCGCGCGGATCGCCGCGCCATAGACGTAGGTGTGGCGTCCGCCGTAGAGCGGCGTGGCGGCGAAGGGCGACACGGCATAGCCCTGCGAATCGGCCAGCGCCAGCACGTGGCGCACCCAGTCTTCGGGCACCGTGCGCCCGACCCAGGCGGCCTCGCCCGACTGCGACACCGCCAGCACCCTGCCCTGCGTGTCGAAAACGACGAGGTTGCTGTAAACGGTGTAGAGACCGTTGATGTACTTGAGCACCTCGCCCATGCGGACGGTGGCGTCCGCGGGCAGTTCCGGCAGCGCCAGCAACTCGCGGAACGACGAGGTCAGAGCCCACCAGCGGCAGTCGTTGGCGCGCTCGTAGAGGTTGCGATCCATGATGTCGATGGCCAGCGAAGCGAGGAACTGGCTTTCCTGGAGAATGGCCGACACCACGGTTTCATGCAGATTGGAAATCGAGCGTTCGAACACGTCCTTGGTGCGCGCGCCGGTGTTGCTGATTTCCCACAGCAGGATTTTGGAGAACGACGGATTGAGCGCCTGGCGCGCAGCCGCCTGGCGCACGTTGCCGTTCCACACCGAGCGATTGAGGTCGCGCTGGATATGCTCGGCCTGCGCCGGGATGTTGCGCAGCGCGTCGCCGAACAGCGAGGGGCTGCTCATCACCGCGGCCATCGCCGCCGGGTCGATGTCGCGCAGCAGCGCGGACGCGTCCTTGTTGAAGGCATGCTGCACCGGCAGCATGACGTGGCCGTACCAGCCGGGGCCCATGTAGCCCTGATAGCCCTTGGTCGGCCGCGTCCTGGCGATGTATTCCTGGGCGCCGAAGCGCACGATGCGGTAGTCCGCGTCGAGCACCGGCGCCACCTGCGCGCCGACGGGAATGTGGAAGCCGTCGGAACTGGCGATCACCGTCCCCGCGGTGTCGAGCAGCAGGATCACCGACCAGTCGTCGGGCGCGACGAGATTGGCGAAGATGCGCGCCATCTCGTTCTCGAAGCGGAAGCACAGGCACAGCACGCCGACGGCCGCACCCGCGGCGTCGGTGACGCGGTAGGAATAGACCAGCGCGCGCTCGTGCTGCGGCAGCAGGTCGCACGCCCCGTAGGTCTCGACATAGGCGCCGGCCGTGCCGAGCGCCGCGGCCACGAGCGGGTCGGCCGTGCGCGCCACGGCGACGCCATCGTCGAGGCGCGCCAGCACGCGGCCGGAGGTATCCAGCAGAATGATGTCGGAATAGACGGAATACTTCGCCACGTATTCGGCGAAACGCGCCTTGAGCCGTTCGCGCTCGGAGTGGAGCTGCTTCTCGGAGTGGATGTTGCCGGTCAGCTCGCGGCAGTCGGCAATGAAGTGGCGGACATCCTCGTCGGTCGCGAGGAAGCCGATGTCGGCGGTGCGCTCGAAGAGATTGCGCACCAGAATGTCGATGGCCACCTGCGCCTTGGCGGTCATTTCCAGCACGCTCTTCTCCAGCGTCTCGGAGCCGAGGTGGTTGAGCAGGCTGCCGGTGAGCTGGGCGAAGGCCTGGCGCGTGCCGCTCATGTCGGTGCCGGTGCCGGAGAGCTGGCCCAGCAGGGTGAGGTTGTCCCACACCGCCTGGAGGTTATGCAAGACCTCGCGGTATTCCTCGACGGCGTTCATGTAGCGGATGACGACGCCGAGGCGCGCCTCCAGTTCGATATTCTTGTAGCGGGTCATGCCATTCCCCCCTCGCACCATCGCGGTGTCACAATCCGCCGCGGATTCACCGCAACGGGGCGTTGTCAGGTTCCCTACTTTTCGTACAAATCTTCCAGTTCATGCAAACTTCATTCCACGCTATGCCCCAGGCATCGGCAGGGGAAAATTGTCGGATATGCGACAAGCCGCCTCCGGCGACGCGCGGGCAAAGCGGCGATTTCAGGCGCCGCGCGGCATGGAAAGACTCTTGCTTTATGTATCGCATGCCGACCGCCACCCTGCCCACGCCGCCGCCCGACCCGCTGTCCCACGCCCGCCGGCCCGACGATGCGGCGACGCTCGCCTTCGCCGGCGTCCTGGCGCAGGCGCTGCGCCGCGGCCGGCGCCCGTTGATCCGGGGACTTAGCGAAGCGCGTTTCCAGAAGCTGCTCAACGAGTATTTCTGCGACCTCGCCCTGAGCAATGGCGCGGCTGCCTCGGCCAAACCCGCAGAGGCTGAAGAGTTCGACGAGATCGTGGAACTGCTGCTGGAACACCGCAGCATCCCCAGCGAACCGGGTGCCTGGCTCGCCTACACCGTCGCCACCGCGGCCATGGGTGAAAACCATCTGTGGCAGGATATGGGCCTGCCCAGCCGCAAGGTGCTTTCCGAACTCATGCGCAACCACTTCCCGACCCTGGCCGCAAAGAACAGCGGCGACATGAAATGGAAAAAATTCTTCTACCGCCAACTGTGCGAGCGCGCCGACGTGCCGATCTGCAAGTCGCCCCATTGCGCCGACTGCTGCGATTACGCGATCTGCTTCGGCCCCGAAGCATGAAGCTGCGCCGGCTCGCCGGTTTCGCCCTGCTTTCCCTGGCCGCCGCGACGGCCGCTGCCGACGAAACACCGGTGGCCGTCGCCGCCAACTTCGCCGCGCCGATGCAGAAGATCGCCGCCGACTTCGAGCGCGACACCGGCCACAAAGCCGCCCTCGCGTTCGGCGCCACCGGCAAGTTCTACGCCCAGATCAGGAACGGCGCTCCCTTCGAGCTGCTCCTCGCCGCCGACGACGCAACGCCGGCCAGGCTGGAGCGGGAAGGCGCGGCGGTCGCCGGCAGCCGCTTCACTTATGCCATAGGCAAGCTGGTGCTGTGGAGCGCGAAGCCGGGCTATGTGGACGCCAGGGGCGACGTGCTGAAGCAGGCGGCGTTCATGCACCTCGCCGTCGCCAATCCCAAGCTCGCGCCTTACGGCGCCGCGGCGCTCGAAACCCTTAGGACACTGGGCCTGCTGGAGGCCGTGCAGCCGAAGTTCGTCCAGGCCGAGAACATCGCCCAGGCCTACCAGTTCATCGCCACGGGCAACGCCGAGCTGGGCTTCGTCAGCCTGTCCCAGGTCGTCAGGGACGGCAGGATCGCGTCCGGCTCGGGCTGGATCGTGCCCGACAGGCTGCATAGTCCGATCCGCCAGGACGCGGTGCTGCTCGAAAAAGGCAAAGGCAAGGCCGCGGCGGAAGCCCTGCTGAAATATCTGAAGGGCGACAAAGCCAGGGCGACGATCAGGGCTTTCGGTTACGATCCGTGACATGAAAACCGCCATCGCCTCCCAAGAAACACGCCGGGCCGCCCCAAGTGTTTTTCGCCCCTTGAGGGGAGAACCGAGCGCAGCGAAGGTTTTCGGGGTGGGCTCATGAGCCCCGACGATCTCGGCGCCGTCTGGCTCACCCTCAAGCTGGCGACGCTGACCACCGCGCTGCTGCTGCTGATCGGCACGCCGATCGCCTGGTGGCTGGCGCGCACGGGATCGAGGTGGAAGGGGCCGGTGGGCGCCGTCGTGGCCTTGCCCATCGTGCTGCCGCCGACGGTGATCGGCTTCTACCTGCTGCTGCTGCTCGGCCCCAACGGGCCGGTCGGCCAGTTCACGCAGTGGGCCGGCCTCGGCCTGCTGCCCTTCACCTTCCCCGGCCTGGTCGTGGCCTCGGTGTTCTATTCGCTGCCCTTCGTCGTGCAGCCGATCCAGAACGCCTTCGAGGCCATCGGCGAACGCCCGCTCGAAGCGGCGGCGACGCTGCGCGCATCGAAGCTGGATGCCTTCTTCAGCGTCGCCGTGCCGCTCGCCCGGCCCGGCTTCATCACGGCCACCATTCTCGGCTTCGCGCACACGGTCGGCGAGTTCGGCGTCGTGCTGATGATCGGCGGCAATATCCCCGCCCAGACGCGCGTCGTCTCGGTGCAGATCTACGACCATGTCGAAGCCCTCGAATACGGCCAGGCACACGGGCTCTCGGCGGGGCTGGTGGTGTTTTCGTTCGTCGTGCTACTGGCGCTCTACAGCCTCGGCGCCAACGGGCGCAAGAAGGCATGAGCATCCGCGCCCGCTTGCGCCTCGCCTATGCCGGGTTTGCGCTCGACGCCGACCTCGACCTGCCGGGGCGCGGCGTCACGGCGCTGTTCGGCCATTCCGGCTGCGGCAAGACCACCTGCCTGCGCGCCATCGCCGGGCTGGAGCACGCGCCGGGCGGCTATCTCGAAGTCAATGGCGAGGTCTGGCAGGATGATGCCCACGGTATTTTCCTGCCGACCCACCGGCGCCCGCTCGGCTACGTCTTCCAGGAGGCGGGCCTGTTCCCGCATCTCAGCGTGCGCGGCAACCTCGACTACGGCCGCAAGCGCGTCGCCGCGGCGAAGCAGCGCGTGGCGCAGGAGGCCGCCATCGAACTCATGGGCATCGCCGCCCTGCTCGACCGCCGGCCCGAAAAGCTGTCGGGCGGCGAGAAGAGCCGCGTCGCCATGGCGCGGGCGCTGCTCACCAGCCCGGCCCTGCTGCTGATGGACGAGCCGCTGGCGGCCCTCGATCACGCCCGCAAGCAGGAAATCCTGCCCTACCTGGAAAAGCTGCACGACGAACTGGAGATTCCCATCCTCTACGTCAGCCACGCGCCGGACGAGGTGGCGCGCCTGGCCGATCACCTGGTCGTCCTGGAGCAGGGCAAGGTCATCGCCAACGGCCCGCTCGGCGCCACCCTCGCCCGCCTCGATCTGCCGATTCGCCTCGGCGAGGATACCGGCGTCGTCATCGACGCCGCCGTCGCCGAACGCGACGGCGACTGGCAACTGGCGCGCGTCGACTTTCCCGGCGGCAGCCTCTGGGTGCGCGACAACGGCATCCCCTGCGGCCATCGCGTGCGCGTGCGCATCCTCGCCCGCGACGTCAGCATCGCCCGCGAGAAAATCGAGGGCACCAGCATCCTCAACACCCTGCCGGCGCGCGTTGCCGAAATCGTGGCCGACAGCCACCCCGCCCTCGCCCTGGTGCGGCTCGACGTCGGCGCCGCGCCGCTGATCGCCCGCCTGACGCGCCGTTCCGCCGCCGCGCTGGAACTGACTCCTGGCATGGACGTCTGGGTGCAGATCAAGGCCGTGGCGCTGGTCGGCTAGGATGAAACACCCTAATCCCATGTCGAGGCTCGTTGGCGCTCGGGCCGCCGGGGCGCTCTGCTCCGCTCCATGTCCCCCGTCGTCGGCCTGCGGGGCAGTCGCCGAGTTGGACTGCGGCCAACTCCTCCTCCTTTACTTACGCAGAGCAGAGCGCCCCGGCGGCCCGAGCGGGACGCGCCGTGACTCTTTGGCGGCTCAAAACCACCGGTGTATCCGGCCAAGGATGGCGGGTATCCGATTCCCGGAAGTAAAGGCGGAGGGCCGGTGCTTTTTCGGCCCGGGAGACATGGAGGGAATCGGATACCCGCCGTCCTTGGCGTGCGGGCGCTCAACTTCGCTTCATGCGGCGCGGAAGACGCGCCGCGCCATGGAGCAACTGAGATGAACATCGCCATCGACTGCGCCACGGCCGCCGACCTCGAAGCGCTGGCCGACCTGCTGGCCGAGCTCTTCACGCTGGAAAGCGACTTCAAGCCCGAGCGCGAAAAGCAGTTGCGCGGCCTGCGCCTGATTCTGGAAAACCCGCAGATCGGGCGCCTCTTCGTGCTGCGCGCCGGCGGGGAAGTCGCCGCCATGGCCAACGCGCTGATCACCGTCAGCACCGCCGAAGGACGGCCCGTGCTGCTGCTCGAAGACGTGATCGTGAAAGCGGCATTCCGCGGCCGGGGGTTCGGGCGGCGGCTGGTGGAACATGTCCTGGCCTGGGCCGCGGACGCCGGCATGCCGCGCGTCACGCTACTGGCCGACCGCGACAACGCACCGGCCCTGGCCTTCTACGCCCAATTGGGCTTCGCGCCTTCGGCCATGAAGGTGTTGCGCAAGACGCTGCCCGGAGGCGCCGTTGCCAGCGAATAACCCGCATTTGCAGCCCTTTTCCCGCTTTCGCGGCACTCCATGCGAAAGTAATATCAGCACGATTCGCCGTGCTCCCGCGACCGACTGTCGAATGCGTGAAACGACCAACAAAAGGGGAACACGTTGAAGAACAACCAGCCCGTCACCCAAGTCGAAAGGCCCTTTCCTGCGGGCAAATACCTGGTTTCCAAGACCGACCTCAAAGGCATCATCACTTACGCCAACGACGCTTTCGTCGAACTCTCCGGCTTCAGCGCGGATGAACTGATCGGCAAGAACCACAACATCGTGCGGCACCCGGACATGCCGCCGGCAGCCTTCCAGCATCTGTGGGACACGATCAACGATGGCCGCCCCTGGCGCGGCGTCGTCAAGAACCGGGCCAAGAGCGGCGACCACTACTGGGTCGATGCCTTCGTCGTGCCCGTGCGCGAAAACGACCGGACGGCCGGCTACATGTCGGTGCGTTCCGCGCCGAGCCGCGCCCAGATAGACCAGGCCGACGCCCTCTACAAGCAGCTTAACCGGACCCACGCCAAGCTCGATGCCCGCGGCAGCTGGGCGAAGCGCATCGGCCTGCGCGGTCGGCTGCTGGGCACGATGGCGCTGGTGCCGTTGCTGATGGCCGCCAGCGCGGCAGTCGGAGCCGCCGGCATGGATCCGCTCCACGTCGCGGGCCTTGCGCTGGCCGGCGTCGTGACCATGGGCACCGCGTACCGGTTCCTGGTGCGCGCGATCGTCGATCCCATCCACCGCGCCATCCACCACTTCGACCGCATTTCCCAGAACGTGCTGACCGACGAGATCGACATCTCCGGACACGACGAGGCCGGCCAGCTGATGCACGCGCTGGCGGCCATGCAGGTACACCTGAAAGTCATGCTCGACGAAATCCGTCTCGCTTCCGGCGCCATCGACGAGCAATGCCGCCGCCTCAACACGGAGATGGAAAGCGTCGTCGACCAGTCGCGGGAACAGCGCGACCGCGTCCAGAGCGTCGCCGCGACCGCCGAGGAATTCACGCAGTCGGTCGCCGAGGTCGCCGACAGCGCCGGCCAGACCGCCACTGCGGCCGTCCATTCGCGCACCCTCGTCGGCGAGAGCACGACCAGCATCTCGACCAGCGTGAACGCCACGGCGCGCGTCGTCGACGCCGTCCAGGCCTCCAGCGCCAGCATCGGCGATCTCAACCACGCGATCCAGAAAATCGGCGACATCACCAACACCATCAAGGAAATCGCCGACCAGACCAACCTGCTGGCGCTGAACGCCGCCATCGAGGCGGCGCGCGCCGGCGAACAGGGCCGCGGCTTCGCCGTCGTCGCCGACGAAGTGCGGAAGCTCGCCGAGCGCACCGCCTCCAGCACCAACGACATCACCGCCACCGTCGCCGAATTCAGGACCGTGACCAACAGCGCCGTCGGCTCGATGGGTCAGGCGGTGCAGGAAGTCGAACAGGGCATCGGCATGATGCGCACCAGCGTCGGCGAACTCGACCGCATCCGCGCGTCGAGCGAAGACGTGGCCAACATGGCCGAGCACATCGCCGCCGCCGCCAAGGAGCAGGCCGCGGCCAGCGAGGATGTCTCGTCCAACATGGAGAAGATTTCCTCGCTCATCGACCAGAACACTTCCGTGGCGCTGGAAGCCTGGCAGACGGTGGAAGACCTTTCCCGCACCGCCGCCGGCCTCATGAGCATGGTCGAGCACTTCAAGCTGACGAAGTCCAACTGACGAGCGCAGGGATGCCCCTGCCAATTCCCGGCGCAGGACTTAAGTTTTCAGCTTCTCTATCATGTGGTCGATGACATGGCTGTGCTCGCGCTGCGGGCTGAACATGACGATCTCCGCGTCCGCGTCGACCTTGACGTTGTGGCCGGGCGGCCAGTAGAAGAGATCGTTCGCGGTGACGGTCTCGTGTGCGCCGTTCGCGTCGGTCGTGGTGAGTTGACCGCTCAAGACGAAGCCCCAGTGGGGGCACTGGCACGCATCGCCTTCCAGTCCCTGGAACAGCGGCGTGGTATCGACGCCCGCCGCGAGGCTGAAGTACTCGCCGCTGATCTTGCCCAATCCGGTCGCGTCCCCGAAATCCGTTCGCTGGCGAATCACGGCGCCGGGAATCTCCATCTTCACATCCACGTCCTCTTTGGCTACGCGCATGGTGGTTGCTCCTATCTGTTGCCGCGGGCGCACCGTGCGTCCCGCAGCCTTGCCGAGCCCGGTTGGGCTCCGGTTCCTAATACGATAGGACATGATGGAATGGCGACGCAGCAAGCGCCGTCTGATCCGATCGGACTATGCCTTTATGACCTTGGGAAACTAGAACCCGTAGGGCCGGTGCAGCCAGTCCTTGACGACCTTGACGTCGCGCTCGGGCAGGTAGCCGAAGCCGCCCTGCACGTCTTCGATGACGGCGTTGGCGAGCGCGTGGGGCACGGTCTTGGTGGTCAGCATGTGGAAGAACCAGGCCATCGGATAGCCGGCCTGGCGGTCGAAATTCTGCAAGGCCCGCTGCAACGCCAGACCCTGGGCGCCGAAGACGCTCTCGAACTTCGGCGGCAGGCCGTTCAGCGCGGCCACCGGCGTCGCCTGGAGTATCGGCTGGCGAAAGCGGTCGAGATACTCGTGCACCGCCACCACCCAATGGTTGCTGAACTGTGTGGCCGAACCGGCGCTGCACGACTGCCAGGCGGCGAAGAAGCGATGCACGGTCTGCGGCTCAGGTTTCTGCGCCGCCATGCGGTCGAGGAACCGGGCCACGTCGGTGATGCGGCGCAGGGCATAGAAGGGCAGGCCCAGCGGCAGTGCCGGCGCCTTGCCGGCTTCGCCGCGCGGCGGGTCGACGAGTTCTTCGAGGCTGCCCGGCGCATCGCCGGCGAACAGCGCGTGGCCGACCACTTCCTGCAATTCCTCGATTTCGATCTGCACGAAATCGGCGGCCGCCGGCCCGGTGGCGGCGACGAGGTAATGCGTCCTGCCGGTGAGCCGCGTGGCATGGAGACCGCTGTCGGCATAGTCTTCGACGAGGGCGTGGATGTCCTCGCCGTGGGCGGCCAGTTCGGCTTCCGCCCATTGCGCCAGGTCGTCCGCGACATGGGTGCCGGCGGCATCGACGACGCCGCCGAGGCGATACCAGCCGCCGCGCGCCAACACCTCGCGAAAGCCCAGTTGCGGCACGATGCGCGCCAATTCATGGGCCAGTCCCGCGGCGCCGGCGGACACCGGCACGCGCACGCACATCTCGGCGACGGCGCGGTCGAGATCGTGCCATTTCGTATCGACTGCGGCGTTGCCCGCGTTCATGGTTCGTCCTGGTCGCAGAGGGCGACGACCAGGCCGGTCGCCGCGGCGGCGTCGGTGGTGAGCTTCAGGCAATGGTCGCCGGAATCGACGTAGTAGAGCCGGCAGTAATCGTTGCCGGCGGCGGCGGGCAATTTCGGCGGCATGTCGTCGTCGCTGCATACCGAGAAATGAACGCCGGGAAAGGTCGCGCGCAGGTGGCGGACCAGTTCATCGTCGGCGATCTGCGGCCGGCTCGACACCTGGCCCATCACCTTGGCGAGCAGTGCGGCTTCGATCATCACAGTTCCTCGGCGACGGCGAATTTTTCCAGCGAGGCCGCCTTGACGCCCATGATCTTGGCGAGCCAGGGCGGCGGACGCGTCAGCGTTTGCTGCAAGCGCACGAGGGTCTCCCGCGCCGCGGCGGGACGCGGAATCTTCACCGGATGCACGCCGGCGCGCACCACCTTGGCGGCGGCGGGGCCGCCGATGGACTGGACATAGACCACCTGGCAATCGGCGATGAGCCGGGCGCGGGACGCATTGCGGTCTTCGTCGTGGTCGGCCGCCAGCGTCGGACGCACAGCCAGCAGGCGCAGTTCAGCCGGCGCCACCTGGTAGATCAGGAAGCGTTCGCAGGAGCCGAAATGGCCGTCGAGCGCCTCGCCGCTGTTCGAGGCGCAGGCGACGCGGATCGAGCCCGGCATGTCTCCGTCATTGTAGGCATCGAGCGGCGGCAGTTCGCTGCCGCTGACGCCCTCGCCCCAGAGCAGGCGCACGGCGGCCTTGAGCTTGTCGCCCGCGACGCCGACATGGCAGTTCTCGTCGGCATGGTCGCCGGCGAGGATTTCGCGCAGGTCGGTGACGGTGACGCCGGCGAGCTTGGTCTCGGTCAGCGGCAAATCCAGCTTTCCGGCCAGCGCCGTCACCAGCCCGGCCGCGCTCACACCGGACAATTCGCGTGCCGCCAAGGCGATGCGCAATGCCGCTTCGCGGGTCATGGATTCAGACACAGGGATACTCCTTTCGAGCGCAGCGAGCCAATCAGTCGCCTCCCCCGCGAGGGGGAGGAAGGGAGGGGGCGGGCGTCAATTTGACTGCATTGTGTATCAGAGATACACAATGCAGGCTTCGCCCGCGGGGCAGGCATCGACGCACAAGGGCGCATCGGCTTCGCCCTCGCACTCGGTGCAGGTTTCCTTGTTGATCTTGAAAATGCCGCCCTTGTCGGTGATCGACTTGGTCGTGCACACCGGCACGCAGTCGCCGCAGGACGTGCATTCCGCTTGCACGATTTTCATTGCCATGATGTTTCTCCTTTCAGTTACTCGACACCGTCGATGCGCCTGGCCCGCACCGAGTACGGCAACCGTTCCGGCGCGATCTGCGGTTCGATGTAGTACGCGCCGCCATTGCCCAACTTGATCTCGCCGCCCCACTTCTCCGGGCTGTCGAACTCCATCGAGACGATCCTGTCCTCGATGTCGCGTTTGGGCATGTAGAAGACGTAGCCTTCGTTGCCGCGGCGGATCATGATGTTGGCCATCAGCGCACCAGATCGTGGTTGTAGTCGGTGGTGCCCATGCCGCGCGTCTGGTCGTCGAGGCGCTCCAGCACGGTGTTGGTCAGCGTCGTCAGCACGTACATGGCGCCCTCGTAGCCCAGCGTCGTCATGCGGTGCAGGTGGTGGCGGTCGAAGATCGGGAAGCCGATGCGGATCAGCGGCACCTCGAATTCGGGCCCCTTATGGAAGGTGTCGCGCTGGATGTACTTGCCGTAGCTGCTGCCGATGATGTAGTCCGGCTTGTCGGTGAAGCACAGGCTGCGCAGGTGCCAGAGGTCGGCGCCCGGGTAGGCCTTGCCGTTGGCGCC
>Ga0154359_1177_pt1 | contig 17760 bp, 23 predicted proteins | sample RifGroA2_FD_115887 | JGI IMG/M metagenome (GOLD analysis project Ga0154359, IMG submission 115887) | Rhodocyclales bacterium GWA2_65_20
CGAACCATCGATATCGTGTTCGAGGGCAAACCCGATCTCGACGCCCTGCGCGCGGCGATCGCGCAGCAGGACATCGCCGGCGCGTTCGTGCGTGTACGCTGGACCGTCGCCGATGAAGACCGCCACCAGGTCGACCGCGCGGCGATCGAGCGGTTACTGGACGGGGCGGCGGAAACCAAGCTGGAGGGGCGCATCGTGCCGGTGGTGCGCACGCGGGCGGCGGGGATTTCGCAACTGGCGAATCTGGCGGATAAGGTTCGCGTCTGGGCGCGGGTGACCGAGGCGCGGGCGGAACCCTTGCTCGAGTGCCTCCAGGTGCTGTCGAGCCAGGAACCGGAGGCCATCGCCGAGCGTTTGCTGCGTGGGCAGGACGTCCCCGATAGCGGGGAACGCATCGACACCGCTGTCAGCCTGTCGCCCCCCATGGGCGATCTTGAGCTCGCGCTGTCGTTTTGACTGGGCCGGGGCCTGTTCCTTTGGGACGGACTTGCACACCCTCTTTCGTGCGGGAGACTGATCTGGTCATCCCGCTGGAGTATCGCCATGCAACCTCTTTCACTCACTCTCAAGGGCTTTCGCGGCATTCGCGATGGCCTGGGACGCGATGTCCTGACTCTCGACTTCGAGCGACTGGCCGATGGCGCCGAACTGGTCGCCATCGCCGGCGCGAACGGGCGCGGCAAGAGCACCGTGATGGACAACATGCACCCGTACCTCACGATGCCCTCGCGTGCCGCCGTGGCGGGGCCGGGTGGGTTCTCCTATTATGACCACGTGTGCCTGCCCGAGAACGAGAAAGACCTGATCTGGGCCCACGGCGGCCGCAGTTACCGTTCACAGATCGTCATCCGCGTGAACGGCCGGCGCAAAACCGAAGCCTTCCTGTTCGTCCTCGCCGACGATGGCGCCTGGCCGCCCATGGTGCTGGACGATGGCACCGTGTCGGACGGTAAGGTGGACACCTATACGCGCTGCGTCGAGGCGATCTGTGGCAGCGCCGACACCTTCTTCACCTCGGTGTTCTCGGCGCAGGGCAAGCGGCAACTGAGCGCCTACCGTAATGCCGAGATCAAGACCTTGCTGGCCGACTTGCTCGGACAGGAAGAAATCCGGGCGCTGGGCCAGAAGGCGAGCGAAACGGCGCGTCTGCTCAAGGCCGGCCTTGCCGCGATCCGGCAGGAACAGGCCGGACTGGATGCAGAAGCGCAGCGCATCGTGGGTGAACGGCGTCGGCTCGACGGCGCCAAGGCCCTCGTCGCGCAGCGCCTTGCGGGTCGCCAAGCGGCCCAGGCCGCGCAGGAGTCTGCCCGAACCCGGCACGCGCAATTGATGGCGGAGCGCGAGCAGTCGCGCGGGGTGGAGGCGCGCCGGGGGCAACTTCAAGGCGAATGCCATGCCGTGATCGAGGCCGGCACCCAGGCCATCGACGCCTTGAAAGCCCAAGACCAGGGCGAGGCTCAGCGGCAGGAACGGCTGGAACAGCGGATCGCACAGCGCCTCACCCAGGAGTGCAACCGCCGGCAAGTGTTGCAGAACCAGCGTCGACAATGCCTCACAGTGTTGGCGGCTATGCAAGCCGTGCGGCATGCCGAGTGCCGTCTACCCATGGCCGAGCGGGCATTGTCGCTGCGTTCGGCGCAGGTCGGAGCATGGCGCCAACAGGTTCAACGCCTGACCCAGTGCCAAGCGGCGGAGCGTATGGTCCAGCAGAAATTGTCCGGGATCGAACGCGAGGCTGGCCAGGCGGCGCTTCAGGCTGACGAACTGGCACGGCGCTTCGGCTTAACCGGCGAGGTGCCGTGCGCCGGTACCGATCTGCAGGGGCGATGCCAGCTCCTGGGCGACGCGCGGGATGCCAAAGCCCTGATTCCCAGCGCCCAGGGGAGGATACAGCGGCTGGGGCGCGAGAAAGTGGCGGCACAGCAAGAACTGGACACCTTGCGCGGGCAGCATGAGGAACTTGCGGGTGCACCGCAGGCCTTGGCCTGGACCGAGCACCGGGCCGAGCTTGCCCGGGCGCGGGGCTCGCGGTTGGCGCTGCTGGCGGCCCAGACCGGTGAAATGGCGCGGGCGCGGAGCACACTGGCCGGGATCGAGCAGGAGTTGACAGAACTGCGGACGGAACTGCCGGCCGCCCAGGGAGCGGATGCCGCTGCTGGTCACCAGCGGGTGGAGACGCCCGAGGAGGCCGCCGAGCGCCAACAGATCCACGCAGCACGGCAGACCATCGCGGCCCAGCACGAACAGCAAGCCAAACACTACCGCGCCACCCTGGATCGGCTCAAGCAGGCGCTGGCGGCTTTGCCGGCACCGTACGACGGGCAGCGGCTAACCGATGCCCAGACCGCGATGGAACAGGCCGCGCGGTCGGTCACTGCCGCCGAGCAGGACCACCTGGCTGCGGTACGGGACGCCGAAACCCTGGGTGCCCTGGTGCAGCAGGCAACGGCCCTGGCCGGTCGTCAAGCGCACGTGGCCAACCGCATCGCCAAGGTCGAAACCGAGTTGGGCAACTGGAACCTGTTCGCTAAGTGCATGAGCAACGACGGTCTGATCGCGCTGGCCATCGATGATGCCGGTCCAGCCTTGGCGGGCCTGGCGAATGATCTCCTGCTGGCCTGCTACGGTCCCCGCTTTACGGTGTCCATCCAAACGCTGGTAGAGACCGGCAAGGGCGAGCAGAAGGAAGGCTTCGACATCCTGGTGCACGACGGTGAATCGTGCGAGAGCAAGAGCGTCGGTCTGATGAGCGGCGGCGAAAGGGTGTGGATCAACGAGTGCCTGATCCGGGCGGTGGCGCTGTACCTCGCCCAGCACACGGGACGGCGCTATGGCGCATTGTTCTCGGACGAGGCCGATGGGCCGCTGGACCCCGAACGCAAGCGCATGTTCATGGCGATGAAGCGGGAGGTGTTGCGGCTGGGCGGCTACCGGCAGGAATTTTTTGTGTCGCAGACGCCGGAACTGACCGCCATGGCGGATGCGGTGATCGATCTGGAGGCCTGTGCGTCGGATCCCGTGCTTTGTGGCAGATGTTCCTCGGGCAGGGGGCATCTCGACCGGGATGCTCCAGTCCTTGGAGCGCCCCTTGAAAATACCGGCAACGGTAAACACTAAAGTTGTTGGTCTGCCTTACGAGGGCGAGCCACCCTATGGGTTCGAGATGAAGGATATTTTCAGCTCAAGACCCAGCGTCTTGGCGAGTCGATAGAGAATCAACAAGGAGGGATTCGCGATCCCTCGCTCCAACTGCGACACGTAGGTCCGGTCAACTTCCGCAGCGAGCGCAAGTGACTCCTGGGAGAGTTTGGCCTGTTGTCGGGCAGCCTTGATTTGCCCGGCCAACTGAAGGCACAGCTTGTTGAAATCATTATCGTCCACGCCCCGAGCATGGGGGTGGCGAGACCTTTAATCCACGGATTATAATCTACAACAATTCCATATGCTTATTGAAGGCAGCCGCTTCCGATGTTTCATCCCTTACCTGAATCCGAATTGTTGCCGGTTGACTCAAGGGTTGATCGATTGGCTGCCATCGGGGAACCCAAACTGCAATTCAAGGAGGTCGATCGACTCCTGAAGTGTGCCCAGGCTTTGCTCGAGAAGCAGGCATTGGGCTTGGGGCACAGTTTAGCGACCTGCCCGGCAAGTCATTCGGCTGCGTTCGACAAAATCCTCAGCGATGCGCTGATCTTCCTCACCGAACGCTTCTGCTATGAAGAAGACTTGATGAGGTCATTTACGGCAGATCCGCTGTTGCGAAACCATATCGATCGGCACAAGGAGGATCACGCCGACCTGTCGGCCGAACTCCTGGCGATCGTGTTGAATCTCCAGAAGTACGGGCTAAAGGAATTGGTGTTTCGGTTTCAACGACTCCTTGGTACTTCCCTCGACGACCACCGGAGGAACCATGACGCAATACTGGATCGATGGCTGGCGGGGACAACGCTGGAGAAATCCGGTGTGTTGCCAAAATGAGGTGGATGAGGTCAGGGCCGCTGGGCCAGGATGGTATCCAGGCCCAGCGGCCGTCGGGGAAAAGGAGATGATCGTCGACGACGGTGGGCGTACTAGGTTGGCTTCGAACACGAGGCCGCGCCGGAAATTCGAGAGATATCCTCGCTGGCCAGTCGCCCGCGATTAGGTATTCCAACCCCTTTCTTTAAAAGGCGAAATCATGTCAGCCTGTGACCAATCAGTGTGGGATTCCTATAGGGCAGACGCGAACTTCCGGTGTTATCTGGAGGGGTGTCGGAATTTTGATCCCCAAGGATTCGATCGGGCCTTAAAGGAAGATGAGGATGCGCACAGTTTCGACTTCCGGTGCGTCATCATCGCGGCCTACCTGGAAGACTCTCGGGCAGGGGGCGATGATCTCGCTGCCCCTGCTTGACCGCCGGTTTGCTACAAGGGGTGACGATCTTGCTGGGTGAATTGGCGAGATATCGCCATCGAGTCGCACTGTCCGAGCATTCGTACGCATCTGGGATGCTGGGCGCCGCCGTGATCATGTCGTCCATCACGGCGGCGCGTTAATCTAATCTCGGTCTGTTACAACCGCCTTATGCGTCTGGCGCTGACCGGTCGTAAACCGGCAGGCCGTCGATTACGGCCGCCTCGCTGTCGAACTTCAGCCAGACGATGCCGGCTTGCTCCGCGACCTCGAAAATCGCAGCCAGATCGGCTTCCGTCGGCATCCGGTAACGGGGTGCGCCGACATAGATGATGCCGCCGCAGTCGGTCGGGTAGGCGTTGACCGACAACTCGTCATCGGCCAGTTTCAGGCGGGTGCTTGAACTCAGATGCGCGATCGATAACGAGGCCAATGGTTCAGCCTGCGCTTGCAAGCTTGCCACAGCGGGTGTTTCCATGCGGTTCTCCTTCCTCTTGATGAGACGTCGACTTGGTCTTGGGGCGCGTGCCAGTCTGACGACTGAAGTTCATGCCGCAGGCGCGGCAACGGAACCAGCGCAGGCGGCCCAGCGTACCCAACGGCACGCCGTCGCCCGCGCAAACAGGACAATGGGGCGGAATTCTCGGCGACATGATGATCTCTTCATGCGGCAGAAAAGGCAGCCCGAGCCAATGAGGCGGGCATGCCTTTGAGGATCGGACGCGACGCGGTTGGCCGGCGGCGCATGGCGTTACACCAGCCCAATTTCCGCAAACGAGACCACCCTGTCGCCGGCGACGACAAAATGGTCGATCAGCCGCACATCCACCAGGCTCAGCGCCTGCTTCAGGTTCTGTGTCAGCAGCTCATCGGCCCGCGAGGGCTCGACTTCCCCTGAGGGATGGTTGTGCGCAACGGCCAGCGCGGCGGCGTTACGGGCGAGCGCCCCCTTGACCAGTTCCCGGGGATAGACGGAGGTCTGGGTCAGGGTTCCCCGGAACAATTCCTCGGCTTCGATCAGGCGATGCTGGGCGTCTAGGTAGAGCGCCAGGAACACCTCATGTTCAAGGCCTGCGCAATACAGCCGCAGCCAATCGCGCAGCACTTGCGGCGAGTTCATCAACGGGCCGCTGCGCATCTGCTCACGCAGGTCGCGCAGCAACAGTTCGCGGGCAATGCCCAAGCGATGGGCGAGAACGGTATCGGTGGTGCCGAGCATGCCCATTTGCGCCACGGCATCGCTGACGTGCAGAGGGTTGGTACTCGACGCGCAAACCAGGGGCGAGAGTAATTCGCGGACCAGATCGGCGCGGGACAAGGCAGAGAGATTCATGGCGTTCTCCTCTAGAAAACAAGAAAAGCGGGAACGCCGACCCCAAAGGGGACGAGGTCCCCGCTTGGGATGAATGTGCGGACGAATGTACGTAACATCGGTCGGCACGATGAATGAGGCAGGTAACGACTGCGACGCCGGCTAGAGCCGGGCTACATCCCACGATGGAATGCAGGTATGCCCAATCAGTTTCCGGCATCGGTAGGGTGGATTCAAGGGGGTGCAGAGGACGCAACGTTCAAGCAGCCGGTATCCGACGGGCTTGCGAATGGCGTTGGTGATGAGGGTGTGCCGATCGCTTGCTGCGGCGCAAAGGGCAAAGGTGCTGCCAGCTTGGTCAACAGGGCCTACTTGCACTCCAGTGTGACCGGGATGTCAGCCTATTGGCACTGCATAAATTTTTTGCGTGACCGCCGTAAAACCCGCGACAAGCCTGAAAAATTTGATCAAGATGAAGGCTCTACCCTTCACGTAGAACGACGATGATCCGCCTCGGCTCGCAAATTCGACTCACTCGCCGGGAGGTCGAGCGCTTCCGGAAGATCACCGACATCGAGCCGGTGGACATCCGCACGCTCGACGACCTGGACGCCTACATCGCCCGATGCAAGGCGCACTACTGGGGCGTCTCCAAGGACACCCAGTTCCTGCATTGGCTCATCGACCGCGAATACGCCCAGTGCCGTCTGGCGGCGTAGCACGGTTGGTTTTTTGCGGGCGACCGCCTCCACAGCGTTGCTGCCGGGGAGACGTCGCTCCATCGAGTACTGCCATCGAAGTTACTGGAAGACACGCGGCTCGATCGTTGCGCCGCGCATGAAGGCGAGGTAGGCGCCGGCCTTTCCTATATCCCGGAAACTGGCGACGACTTCTTCGCGCCGCAGAACGCTCCAGGACCGGTCGGCGTCGCCCGAAGGCTTGATGCTCAGATCAGCTTCTCGGTAGGCGGCATGGCGATACAGGAAGTCGCCCGATTCCCAATCCACGATGGCAAGGAGGCAGGCGCACAGGATGGCGCTGCCGCCATGCTCGCCGGGCTCGATCAGCAAGGGGACCTTCAAACTCCCCGTCGAGCGGCCGATCCGGCCGACGACATCGTGCTCTTCCAGCCAGGGTTCGCCGGTGCTCGTGTCGCCCAGGATCAGGCGGACCTTCCGTTCGCGGGTGCGGCAGGATTCCAGGACCCTGGCGGCCTTGGCATCCGTGCCGGGATCGACGTAGGTTGTGCGCGTCAGGGGCGACTGGCTCCAGGCCTGGACGGCTCGGCTGTACTTTTCGTAGCCGGCGAGGGTCGCGTAGTCCTCGTTCGTGAACGACAGGTCGGCATGGCCCAGCTTGCTGGCGATCTGGTTGGCGTGATCCCGGGCATTGGCGAAACCGAGGCAGGTATAGCCCTCGCCGCAATCGATCACGTAGCGCTGCTGTGCCGCATTGATAGTTATCTTGTTCATCTCGGGTTCCTTTCGAAATATCGTGGAACCCCACCCCGTCGGGCGTGAGCCCCACGGGGTTGTTGCATGTCCGGCAGGCCGAAGGTCAACTGGCCGGTGGTGTCGCTGCGGCTCAGGCCGCCTGCGCCGCTGCCTGGAATCCTTGCGCCAAGGCGCCGGCCTCGGTGGCGACGACGACCTGGTCGGACAGCAGGCGGTCCAGCTTCAGCAGCAGGGCGTCGGCGTGCTCCTGGTCATCCGGGTAGAGGGACGGGCGCAGTTTCTCGACCTCCTTCTTGATGAGGCGAAGCTCTGGGACGATGGCGCGCTCAGCGTGCGCTTCGATGGCGTTCAGGATGGCGGTGATGGTGATCATCGATGGCTTCCTTTCATTGCTAGAAAAAATGGGCCGGCATGCCAGGGGCAGATCGGCGGGCGGGGTTTGGCCCGACGCGCGCAGACGGCGTAGCGGGCGGGTGGGGGCGCCCCGTGAAGTCGGCTTGCCGGCGTTCATGGGCACTCGGTGAGGTGTGCGGGGATCGGGGCGAGCACCGCACGCACCGCTGGGGAACAGCGGGCGTGGGCGTTCGGCGATCCGGATGCGACGGCAAGTGCCGCCGCATCACAGGCCGGGCCGGTGGCCTGGCGCTTCTCGGGTCAGGCGGCCGCGCGCGGTGTTTTTGCGCTGGGCGGGGCCTGGACTTCAGTGGATGCGGCCACCGGGTCGGCCACAGGCTGGGTCGCCTGTTGCTCGAAGGCCGTGTGTGCCGTCGTGAACTCGGTTTCCCGAGCCAGGCGGCGCACTTGGGTGACGGCGGGCTCCTTGACCACTTCGGGCAGGCATTCGACGGCGATGTCGCTGCCGTGCCGCAGACCCTTCTGCAGGCTGCGCAGAGGCCGGACGAACAGGCCGTGGCAGAGCCAGCGGACGAACTGACCGATCCGCTGGTTGCGCGCCTGGCGGGACTTGTGCCGACGCAAGGATTCCTTGCAGCATAGGTACAACGCCAGATGGGTACGCTTCATTTCGGGATCGGACTCGAGCTGGGCCATGACTTCGGTCGCGATGGCCGGATCACGGCCGACGCGCTGGTAGAAACCGACCCAGGCACGCTCTTCCTCGGACTCGATACCGGAGCGCCGGGGGCGAGGACGGGGTTTCTCAAGGGACATGATGTTTTCTCCAAAGACGAATAGAGGGAACACCTGTCCCTGGTCGGGGAGGCGGTGGACTCCCCGGGGTTGCACGGACATGCTGCGCTGCTAAGCTGAACGCTCACAGATCAAGAGGTGCCCACACCATGCTGCGTGCAGGCGATGCACTACGGTTCACGCCCGACGAAATCGAGGACTTCCGAAAACTCGGTCTCGACTTCGACGGGGCGCAAACACAGGACGACATCGACCAGGCATTGGCCCGATGGGCCGATACGCTGAACGATGAACGTCCCGATCTGCTGGAAAAGATCGCTGCGGCAATGGCGAAGGCCAAGGGCATCCCGCTACCCGCGCGCTTGACGCGGATACGTTGATGCGACATGCCTGCCGTTGTCCTCGGCAATCTTCATCCAGCGGTCGGCGATCCGGTCCAGGTAGACCAGATCGTCGGCTTCGATCTCGCCCGACTCTCGCAAGCGGGCGATCACCTCCTTGACCAGGGACGGATCGTCCTTGGCCAATTGGATCACGGTGGCGGCAATGCGCCGGCGGTAGAGGCTGATCGGCATGATCAGGCTCCTGCGGCACGGTACTCGGAAGCGCAGCCAGACCGTCCGGGGACGGTGGGTCTCGGTTTCAACAACGCCGGCACAGTCGGCATGCGCAGGGACGGCCGGGCGTACCCGGAACCACCCAGCAGCACGGCGACCGGGCGCGACTCTCTCGTCGCAGGGATTGCGAACATGGTGTTCTCCTTCAGGAATGAAAGGGAACACCCATCCCTGGCGGGGAACTTGGGGTTCCCCGTTCGGGATGCTCCGCCGTGGACGGCAGAGCGGCTCGGCGACGTGCCAGGCGGCACGTGCAGGATGAAGGCTCACGGTTCTTGCGAACGGGGCCTTCGCTCGATGCCGATCGACCCGAAGGTCGCGCGGCAGGACACAGCATTCAGCCGGAAGGCTGAACAAGACAGACGGCCATGGACATGGCCGGACCCGATCGAAGCCGGATATCCTCGAGGCAGGTAACGACTGCGACGCCAGCAGGGCTGGACTTCAGGGCGACCGGGGTCGCCGATGAAGGCTGTGCAGACACGATGTCCACAGAAAGCCCTTGCAGTATTGCGCAGGCCTTATCCGGGCTCAAGCCAGCGATCTGAATTGCCACCCGCAAGCGCCTGGGAGGTCAGGGGATTGGCTTGATGAATGCGCCGCGGACAGAAACGGGCAATGCCACCTTGAGACGTTCGCAGACCACACGCCCCCTCGTGTCAGACGCCGTTGTACCGAAGCTGTCGTTCGAGAAGACGCCTGAAGGCGAGATGCTATGTGATACGGATTCCAATAAATTCACGGCTTGGCAGCTGCCTGCAAAACCGCATGGATTCGGGTTCTACAGACATCCCTTCGGGCCGGGAATCGGGTTGGTTCAGGATGAGATGAAGCGTGCGGCAGATGTTCGACCCAAGCCATTCGCTGCGCAATACACTTTGCTCCCGCTTCGCTCCCGCCAATACGCGACATATGCCGCAATGTAGAGAGTATCAACCGGCTCATTCACGGTCCTTCAAGATTTGCCAGTATTGCTTGCGAATGACTCATGTACGCCGGGAACATGGTTCCCTGATGCCTTTTCCAAAGACGGTTGCGATAATCCCTCAAGGATGCCGCAGGCCGCAGCTTGGCGGCCATCCGGGCAGCATCCTCGGAGATCGCGCAACTGTCGTTCTAATTCCTGCAACTCACCAATCCGCCGCACAACATGTTCGATGTGTTCATCCAGCAGGCGGTTGACCTCGCCGCAGTTTTCCTCGGGTGATGCCTTGAAATGCAGCAGCGTCCGGATCTCGCCCAGCGTCATGTCGAGGTTGCGGCAGTGCCGGATGAAGGTCAGCCGTTCCAGATGGGTATCCGAGTAGATGCGATAGTTGCTTTCGCTGCGGGTGGCTTTCGGTAGCAAACCTTCACGCTCGTAATAGCGGATCGTTTCGGCATTGCTTCCCGCCAATCGCGCCAATTCACTGATTTTCATCGCGGTCTCCGTCCGTTCATCCGGCACGAGTTGGTTGCAGGGCAATAATGGCCATCCCGGCCAGACATACCGCACTGCCGAGCAAATCCCAGCGGGTGAGTGGAATGCCATCAATGCGCCAAAGCCATAACAAGGCAATGGCGACATAAACACCGCCATAGGCCGCGTAGATACGTCCAGCGGCACCCGGATGCAGCGTCAGCAGCCAGGCGAAAAGAGCCAGGGATACGGCGGCCGGGATCAATAGCCAGCGCGGGCGACCCTGGGTCAGCACCAGCCAGGGCAAATAGCACCCGACGATTTCGGCCAGAGCCGTAATCACGAACAGGGCAAGAATCTTCAAAAACTCCAGCATGCTTTTCTCCTTGCAGATTTTAATTGTAGCCGCTTGACCTTGTAGCGACTCAAAGGTTTTAAATGGCAGTAACGAACAGGAGATTGCCATGGCCACTCATGCTGACAAGCAAACATCCAATGACACCGGACACTGCGGTTGTGCGGGTAGCTGTGCCTCGATGGCTGCAGCGTCTCCGGATGCGCCGAAAGCTTTTGCGCCGGCCCCAACCGGAGCCGTGAGCGTTTTCCGGATTCCTGCCATGGACTGCCCGAACGAGGAAAACGACATTCGCAAGGCTCTGGCCAATATCGACGGCATCCGCTCGCTACGCTTCGAACTCGCGGCCCGGACCCTGACTATGGAGGCTCCGTCATCCATTCAGGAAGCTGCGCTGGCCGCCATCCGCAAGTTGGGTTTCGAGATTCAAGCTGTGAAAGCAACGGGGGAATCGACTTCTCCGTCCGGTTTCGGCGATCTCGGCAAAGCGCTGCTCGCACTCGTGCTGGCCATTGCCGCCGAAGGTCTCGCTTTTTTTGCCCCTGACACGCTGCCATTCAAAGGGTTTGGGATGGCCTTGGCCGCCGTCGCCATCTGGTTTTCCGGGATTTCAACCTATCGTAAGGGGCTGGCTGCATTGCGCCGGGGTCAGTTGAACATGAACGCCTTGATGGGGGTCGCCGTGACCGGTGCTTTCCTGATTGGCCAATGGCCAGAGGCGGCAATGGTCATGGCGCTCTACGCCATCGCCGAATTGATCGAGGCCCGTTCCGTGGATAGGGCACGCAATGCCATCAAGGGACTGCTCGCCCTGACGCCAGAAACTGCCGAGGTTCGCCACGATGATGGCACGTGGGGAGAAATGCCAGCCGCGAACGTCCTCCTTGGCAGCATTGCCCGGGTCAAACCTGGCGCCCGCATTCCTTTGGATGGCCGAGTCACGGCAGGTAGCAGTGCGGTGAACCAGGCGCCGGTGACCGGTGAAAGCATTCCGGTGGACAAAACGGTGGGTGATCTCGTCTTTGCCGGCACCATCAACGAAACGGGTACCCTGGAGTTCGAGGTGACGGCAGCCGCTGACAACACCACGCTGGCGCGCATCATCCACGCCGTTGAACAGGCACAGGGCACGCGAGCACCGACCCAGCGCTTCGTGGACCGTTTTGCCGCCCTCTATACCCCGAGCATCTTCGCCATCGCGGTGGCGGTGGCGACAATAGGCCCCTGGCTATTCGCCTGGACCTGGACGCAGGCGATCTACAAGGCACTCGTGCTGCTGGTCATCGCCTGTCCGTGCGCTCTGGTCATCGCCACGCCGGTCACGGTGGTCAGCGGGCTCGCATCGGCGGCCCGGCGTGGCATCCTGATCAAGGGCGGCGTCTATCTTGAGGAGGCTCGCAAGCTGCGGGCCATTGCCCTGGACAAGACCGGCACCATCACCGAAGGCAAACCTCGACTGGTCGCCACGGAAGTGCTGTCAGCCGCCGAACCTGAATCGAGGATTCTTTCCTGGGCGGCCAGTTTGGCCGGTCATTCGGATCACCCCGTCTCGAAGGCCATTGCTGCCGGACTTGCCCTCCCGGAAAACGGATTGACGGATTTCACCGCGCTCCCCGGACGGGGCATCGAGGCTCGACTGGATGGCCGCAGACTCATCCTTGGCAACCATCGCCTAATCGAAGATCGCCAGTTGTGCGGCCCGGAGATTGAGGCACGGCTGTCCATCCATGAGAATCAGGGGCGGACCGTGACCCTGCTGGCCGCTGAGGATCAGGTTCTGGCTATCTTCGCGGTGGCGGACACGATCAAGGGAAGCTCACGGGAGGCCGTGGCCGACCTGCATCGTCTTGGTGTCGTCTCGGTGATGCTGACCGGCGACAACGTGGCGACCGCCGCCAGCATCGCCCGCCAAGCGGGGATCGACGACGCCCGGGGCAATCTACTGCCCGAGGACAAGCTGGCCGCTATCGAGGAATTGCAAAGCCGCTTCGGCCCAACCGCCATGACGGGCGATGGCATCAACGATGCACCAGCCTTGGCGAGGGCCGATATTGGCGTGGCTATGGGTGCCGCCGGGACCGATACAGCTATGGAAGCAGCCGACGTGGTGATCATGAATGATGACCTGCGGCGTATCCCGGAAATCATTCGGCTGTCGCGTCGGACCCATGCTGTGCTCTGGCAGAACATTGCCCTGGCCCTCGGCATCAAGGTCGTGTTCCTTGGACTGGCGCTGTTTGGCAACGCGACCATGTGGATGGCGGTCTTTGCCGATATGGGCGCGAGCTTGCTGGTGGTGGCTAATGGTTTGCGGCTGCTGAGCAAATGATGCGCCGGGAACGCCATCTCTGCGGCCGGTGGCGCTGGTTAGCGCTGGCCGCGGCCATCGTCTTGGCCGACCAAGGCACCAAGGGGTGGATTGCCGCTCAGTTTCCCATGGGGGCCAGCCAAGCCGTAATGCCATTTTTCAACCTCGTCCACCTGCTGAATGACGGGGCGGCCTTCAGCCTGTTGGCCGGCGCCGGGGGCTGGCAGCGCTATGCCTTCATCGCCCTGGCCTCGGCGGTTTCGGGCGTGCTGGCCTTCCGGTTGCTGCAAGGCGTCGCAAACCGGTGGGAAGGCTGGGGATACGGCCTGCTCTTGGGCGGCGCCTTGGGAAACCTGATAGATCGCGTGGCCTGGGGCGCTGTCGTGGATTATCTGGACCTCCATGCCGGCGGCTGGCACTGGCCGGCCTTCAATCTCGCCGACACGGCGCTTTGCCTAAGCGTCCTTATCCTCCTGGTAGGAATGGCACAGGGGTCTGACCAAGCGGAGATACCCCCAGTAGAGACAGACAACGTATGAGGTCCAGAATGCAACCCTTTGCCCTTTGCTACAACGAGGAACCCGAATTGACTCGACGCTTTTTCTTCCTGCTTGCCCATCTTGCCTTGTTTGCTTTCATGTTGGTCGGTGCGTTCCATCCCGCTTTGGCCGCCGAAGAGCCTCTGCCGCCCGATGAGGCTTTCCGGTTCAAAGCATCGCTCAAGCGTGCCGACACGGTGGTAGCAGAGATCATTCCTGCAAAGAAGCACTACCTTTACAAAAACAAGGTCCGCTTTGCCCTCAAGAACGCCAGCGGCGTCATAATCAAGGAGGTCAAACTGCCGGTGGGCGAGATGAAGAATGATCCATTTTTTGGACCAATCGAGGTCTATAAAGCCCCCGTCGTTGCTGAAATTACTCTGGAGCGCTCTCCCAAGGCCAAGGCGTTCACCCTGTACGCATCCTATCAAGGGTGCAACGAGAAGTTGGGTGTCTGCTACCCGCCGATCGAAAAAATGATCGACATGAAGTTCGATTGACACAGGTCGTCACGATAAGAATAATTCTCAGCCATGTTCCGCCATCCCCGTTTCCGCTCGATCATTGCAATGCTGCTGGCCTTCTGCTTGGCCAGCGCGTCGCTGTGGAGCTATGGGGCGGAAGCGACTGCAGATGCGTTGTCGGACGAGATCGCCCACTTTTTTCCCTCCCAGGGTGAATTGCCAGATCCGGGTTTGGCCGACCAGCATTGCAATCAGGGCTGCCACGCACAATCCCATCTGACCGGGACCGAGTACAGTCCTGCGGCGTTCTCCCCGATTCACTTCACCCCCCAAGAGCACACGAGAGTGCCGGGCAGGGCGAGGATCCCGACCCGTCCAAGCGAAGGGCCCTATCGCCCTCCTCGAACCGTCTTTCAAGCCTGAATCCCATCGCTCGTTTTGATTCACGGCTGGCGTCCTGCGCGCCGGCCAGCGCTTGAAAGGTTTTGTCTCATGTGGTTTTGCAGCACTTTGGCTGTGGTGCGCCCCTGGCGGCGCGCTGTCGGCATCGCGGCTGGGGCATGCGTTGCCCTGGCTCTCCCTCTGGCATCAGCCCAAGCGGCCACTGCCCTGACTCTCGAAGAAGCGTGGCGCCTCGCCGAAGCCGCCAATCCGACCCTGCGCAGCACGCAAGCGAGGCTTTCGGCTGCCGAGGGTGAACTGACTGATGCCCGCAGTCTCCTCTGGAACAATCCGGAACTTTCCGCCGAACGGCTGCGGCGATCAGTTCCGCAACCCGGCCTTGCCACCGAGAAACAGCGCGAATGGAGTGCGGGGCTCGCACAGACCTTCGAAGTCGCCGGCCAGCCGGGTTACCGGCGCGAAGCCGCCACTCAGGAACTGGCCGGGCTCCAGGCCACACTGCAGGAGACCCGCCGTCAGGTGCGCGCCGAGATCGAACAACGCTTCGTGCGGGTGCTGGCACTGCAGATGCGCATCGCCACTGAAGCGGAGGCACTGAAGCTCGTCGAGGATGCCGCGGCTGCGGTTCGCAAGCGGGTGGCGGCGGGAGAGGACAGCCGCCTGGACGGCAACCTCGCCATCGTCGAAGCCGAGCGCGGCCGCAACCAATTGGCCGCCCTGCACGAGCAACTGACCGAGGCTCGGGTGGAACTGGGCAGCGCCTTGCAATTGGTGCCCGATCACCTGCCCGAGGTCGCCGGTAATTTGATGCCGGCGACCCCAAGATACTCCCTGGAGGAACTGCTCGCCACGGCCGGCCAGCGGCCCCAATTGCGCGCCTTGGCATTGCGGGAAGCAGCGGCGGCCAAGCGTCTCGGCCTGGAGCGGGCAGCGGTCTATCCGGACATTACCGTCGGGGTCAATGTGGGCAGGGAAGGACCCGGCGAGGCCCGGGAAAAACTGGTCGGCGTCAGCCTGTCGTTGCCGCTGCCGCTCTTTCGCCGCAATGCGGCAGGCATCGGCCGGGCAACGACCGAACTCACCCAGGCGCAGATCGAGCGGCAGGCCGCGGACCGCGATATTCCGGCCCAAGTGCGCGCCCTGTGGCGCAACGTCGAGAGCCTGCACGCCCGCGTGAAGCGCCTGGAAGACCAGGTGCTGGTGAGCCTCGACCAGAATCAGCGCCTGTCAGTCACTGCCTATCGCGCCGGCGAAATCGGCCTCCTGCAACTCATCGTGGTCAACCGCCAGGTGCTCGACGGGCGACGCGACCTGATCGAGGCCCGCAGCAACTTGCGGCTGAGCACCATCGCCCTCGAAGCAGCGGCCGGTTGGCCGGCTGCGGGAGAAGAGCGATGAGACCACAGGCGCCAATGTTCCTCAATAAATCTTTCTCCCGGGTGCTTTCCATGCCAACGTTTTCCCTCCGGCGCGCCGCCTGGCTCGCCCTCCTCACCAGCGCCATCGCACTGGCAGCCTGTAATCAACCCGATGCCCCGCCGGATCAGGCCAAGGCCGCGCCACCCGCCAAGGGAAAAGCCGCTTCAAGCCAGGAAGCAGGCGAGAAGGAAAATGCTGAAAAGGAGTCCAAGGAAGCGGGCGAAGCCGGGCTGCTGAGGCTGTCCGCCGAGGAAATCGAGACGGCGGGTATCCGGGTCGAAGACCTGAAGATGAAACCCGTGGCGGACCAGGTGGTCCTTACCGCTACCATCCGCGCCAACCAGGACCGGATTGCCCACATCGCGCCCCGGGTGTCGGCGCGAGTGGCCAAGAGCATCGTCAATCTGGGCGACAGCGTGAAGGCCGGACAGGCATTGGCTGTCCTGGACAGCCTTGAGTTGGGCGAGGCCCATTCCGCCTATCGCCAGGCCCAAAGCCAGTTTGCCTTGGCCAAGGCCGATTTCGAGCGGGCGGAAAAACTCAAGGTCGATGAGATCATTCCCGAGAAGGACTATCTGCGGGCCCGGAGCGAATACGAGAAGGCACGCGCCGCCTGGCGCGCCGCCGATGACCGGCTGCGGCTCCTGGACGGGGAGCACCGGGACTCGGACCAGGGGCCGACCTCGCTTTTCCCGCTGCGGGCTCCCTTCGCCGGCACGGTCATCGAGAAGCGTGCGGTGGTGGGCGAACTGGCACAGCCGGACAAGAGCCTCTTCACAGTTGCCGACCTCTCGACCCTGTGGATCGAAGCCAACCTTTTCGAAAAGGATTTGAGCCGGGTGCGCTTGGGTGCACGGGCGATTGTGACGGTGAGTGCCTATCCGGAGGAAACCTTCCAGGGACGGCTCACCTACATCAGCAGCACGGTTGATAAGGAGACCCGGGCCGTGCCGGCGCGGGTGGAAGTACCCAATCCGGACCGGCGTCTGAAGCCCGAGATGTTCGCTACCGCCGCCATTGCTACCGGGGGTGCGACTTCGGCCCTCACTTTGCCGCAGTCGGCAGTGCTGTTGGTGAATGGTCAGCCCATGGCCTTTGTCCGCGAGGAAGGGGGCTTTGAGCCTCGTGCCGTCGAACTGGGCGAGAAGGTCGGCAGCCGCGTGATCATCCGGGGTGGCATCAAGCCTAGTGAGTCGATGGTGGTCGCTGGCGCCTATGCGCTGAAGGCGCGGCTCCTCAAGTCGCAAATCGGCGACGCAGACTGAGGATCCGCCATGCTCAATACCATTGTCGATATTTCGCTACGTTACAAGGTCTTGGTCCTGGTGGGCTTTCTGCTCGTCGTGGCCTTTGGCGTGCAGGCGTTCCGGACCGTTCCGGTGGATGCATTCCCGGACGTGACGCCGGTGCAGGTCAACATCTATACCGAATCGCCCGGGCTCGCCGCCGAGGACGTGGAGAAGCTCCTCACCTTCCCGGTGGAAACTGCCGTCGCCGGGCTGCCCGGCGTCGAGGAAATCCGCTCCGTGTCGCTGTTCGGACTCTCCTACGTCAGCGTTTATTTCAAGGACAACGTGGACATCTACTTCGCTCGCCGCCTGGTCGGGGAAAAGCTCCTCGAAGCCCGGGAACGGATTCCCGAAGGCTATGGCGAGCCGGCCCTGGGGCCGAACACCTCGGGACTGGGGCAGGTATTCTGGTACACCGTCGAGTCTGCCGATCAGAAGCTCTCCACCATGGACCTGCGCACCCTGCAGGACTGGAGTGTGCGGCTCATGCTGCGCACCGCACCCGGCGTGGATGACGTGACTTCCTGGGGCGGCGACGAAAAGCAGTTCCAGGTGCTCATCCAGCCCCAGAAGCTGATCAAGTACGGCTTGACCTTCAAGGCGGTGATGGAGGCCCTGGCCGCCAACAATCGCCAGGTGGGCGGCCAATACGTGAAT
>Ga0154359_1033_pt2 | contig 17636 bp, 12 predicted proteins | sample RifGroA2_FD_115887 | JGI IMG/M metagenome (GOLD analysis project Ga0154359, IMG submission 115887) | Rhodocyclales bacterium GWA2_65_20
TGCCGCTGGGCCATGACCTGCGCGACCGTAGTCTCAACATCAACCAGGACGGCGGTATCGGCGCCAACCCCAACCGCTACAAGCAGCACGGCTTCTTCTTCAACGCCGACAACTGCATCGCCTGCCACGCCTGCGAAGCGGCTTGCTCGGAGAAGAACGACAACCCGGCCCACATCGCATTCCGCTCGGTCGGCTTCGTCGAGGGCGGTACGTACCCGAACGTGCAGCGCCTCAACATCTCGATGGCCTGCAACCATTGCGACAACCCGGTCTGCCTGAAGGGCTGCCCGACCCGCGCCTACACCAAGTTCGCCGAATACGGCGCAGTGCTGCAAGACCCGGACATCTGCTTCGGCTGCGGCTATTGCACGTGGGTATGCCCCTACAACGCGCCGCAGCTCGATCCGGTCAAGGGCCAGGTGTCGAAATGCAACATGTGCGTCGACCGCCTCGAAGTCGGCTTGAAGCCGGCCTGCGCCGCCGCCTGCCTGGGCAAGGCGCTCGACTTCGGTGTCATCGAGAACGTCCCGGCCGGCCGCAGCCAGGCCAAGACCGAGATTCCCGGTTTTCCGCGCAGCGACATCACCCACCCCAACATCCGCTTCCAGCAGACACGTGTGCCGGCGCGCGACATGCTGCGGCTGGACAGCGCGCCGCTCAAGTATCACCGCCAGGATGACGAACCGAGCGCTGCCGGCCGCTACGTGCCGACGCTCGACCCCAAGCATGGCCATAAGCGGCAGTGGAACCTGAAGACGCTGCTGGGTTCGCACGAGAATGCCCACATAGCCTTCACGCTCTCGGTGCAGGCGGTGATGGGTGCCTTCGTCATGCTGCTGCTGCCAGCGTTCGCGGGTCTCAATACGCCGTTCGCGCTGCTCGTGCTGCTGGCGCTGATGAGCTTCGGCTTGGCGCGCCTCAACCTGCACCTGGGCAAGCCGCTGCGTTTCTACCGCGGTTTCAACAACTGGCGGCTCTCGCCCGTGAGCCGCGAAATCGCCGGGGTGTCGCTGTTCTTCGGCGGCCTCGCCGGCTACACCTTCCTCAGCCTGTTCCCCGGCTTCCCGTTCGCCGACGTGTTGAAGCCGCTGGCGGCGGGCGCGGGTGTGCTGGGGCTGGCCTTCGGCGGCTTCTACATGATCCGGCTCTACCGCATTCCGGCCCGTCCCTTCTGGAACCACTGGCATACCGACGCCGCCTTCGTCGGCACCGCGTTCAGCCTCGGCGGCGTGCTGCTGGCGCTGCTGGCCCTGGCCCTCGGCGCGATGACGCCGCAACTGGCGCGCCTGCTCGCAAGCTCGGCCGTCGCCGGCCTCGCCCTGGAAGCGCTGGGCCTGCTGGCCCACGCCCGCGCCCTCAAAGCGGCGCCCAGCGAAGGTGCTGCTTCGTTCTACGAGCAGACGACGACCTACGGCTCCCCCTACCTGCTGCGCAACGGCCTATTGGGCCTGTCGCTGCTGCTGGCCCTCGTCATCGCCGCCGGCGCCACGCCGCTCCTGTTCGTCCCGCTGGCGCCGGCAGCCATCGCCGCCGCGATTCTCGGCCGCGCCCTGTTCTACGTCCTGGTGATCCCGACCACCATGCCCGGCGCCTTCTTCTGGCGCAACAAGGGCTTCGTCGAGCATGCGCGGGAGTCCGGCCTCGCCCGCATGCCGCAACTGGGCGTGGTGCCGGACGGGCACTAAAGCCCGTCGCTATAATGGAGCTTCTTTCCGGAGGCTCTATGACCACGATTTCCGATCCGGCCCGCTTCGAGCGCGCCATCGCCCTGTTCGACGCCGCCAACGCCGAAGACCTCAACCTCGACGAAGGCCGCCCGAAGGAGCTGCTCTACGCCGAGCGCATGAGCGAGATGCTCGAGCGCTTCGCCCCCGACGCTTCCGAGGCGGTGCGCCTCGCCTGCCGCGCCCAGCACATCCAGCGCTGGAAGCTGCCGCGCAAGGATTACCCGATGACGCCCGAGGGCTACCAGCACTGGCGCACCACGCTCTACAAGTTCCACGCCGACCTGACCGGCAAGCTGATGCAGCAAGCCGGCTACGACGACGAGATGATCGAGCGCGTGAAGAAGGTCGTCGGCAAGCGCGGCCTCAAGGTCAACCCGGAAACGCAACTGATGGAAGACGTCGTCGACCTCGTCTTCATCGAGCACTACATGCTCGGCTTCGCCGGCCAGAAGCCCGACTACAGCGAGGAGAAGTGGCTCGACATCATCCGCAAGACCTGGAAGAAGATGTCCGAGTCGGGCCACGCCTTCGCCGTCTCGGGCAAGGTCAAGCTGCCGGAGCCGCTGGTGCCGCTGATTCTCAAGGCCATCGGTTGAGTTTCATCATGGGCGAGCGTTTGCGCGTGCAAGCCTGCGGCCACGCCGCGCTGCCGCTGCGCCTCTAACCGCGGAGGGGACTGTCATGGAAATCGGATTCATCGGCCTCGGCCTCATGGGCCGCCCGCTGGCGCTGCATCTGGCCAAGGCGGGGCACAAGTTGCACTTGTGGGCGCGCCGCCCGGCGGCGCTGGAGCCGTTCAAGAACGTTGCGGCGACTTGCTACGCCAGCCCGGCCGAAGTGGCCGGCCATGCCGAAATCGTGTTCACGATGGTCGCCGACGCCCCCGACGTCGAACAGGTGGTGCTCGGCGCACAAGGCCTCGCCGCCGGCGCCCGGCCCGGCCTCGTTATCGTCGATATGTCCACCATCGCCCCGGCGGCGGCGCAGCGGATAGGGGCGCAGTTGGCGGCGGCCGGCATCGACTTCCTCGACGCGCCGGTGTCCGGCGGCGAGCTCGGCGCTATCAACGCCACGCTGACCATCATGGTCGGCGGCAAGCCCGAGGTGTTCGAGCGCGCGAAGCCGCTGTTCGAGAAAATGGGCAAGTCGATCACGCTGATCGGCGCCACCGGGGCCGGCCAGGTGGCCAAGGCCTGCAACCAGATACTCACCGGCGTCGGCGTCGCAGCCGTGGCCGAGGCGCTCAATTTCGCGACGCGGAGCGGCGTCGACGCCGCCAAGGTGCGCGAGGCGCTGCTGGGCGGTTTCGCCTACAGCCGCATCCTCGAAAATCACGGGAGCCGCATGCTCGACCGCAACTTCAAGCCCGGTTTCAAGGCGTGGATGCACCAGAAGGATCTGCGCATCGTCATGGAAGAAGCCCATCGCCTCGGCCTGGCGCTGCCGTCGTCCGCCGCCACCGCGCAGATGTTCAACGCCATGGTGGGCAGCGGGCTCGGCGAGGAGGACTCGGTGGCGATGCTGAAACTGCTGGAGCGCATGAGTGGGAAAGACGCTTAACACCCTAACCACAGAGGCTGGCACCAGGAAATGATATTGGGATGCGCTGGTCGCCGTCCGCTGGCGGATCAGCGGCTGCTGGCGGCAGCGGCGTGATGGCGCCCATCATGCGGACCAGCGGCCGGACGACGGCGCAGGCGCTGATCGAGTTCCAGGCGATCCTGGAGAATGCCACCGTCGGCATCCTGTTCTCGCGCAACCGCGTCGTGATGCAGGCGAACCCGCTGTGCGCGCAGATGTTCGGCTACATCCATGACGAATTCATCGGCCTGGCGGCGCTGCGGCTCTATCCGTCGCCGCAGGACTACGAGGCGGTCGGCAGCGAGGCCGGTCCCGTCCTGGCGCAAGGCTTGCCCTACCAGGCCGAGATCCGCATGCGGCAAAAGAACGGCGCGCTGTTCTGGTGCCGCCTCTCGGCCAAGGCCGTCGATCCGCAGCGCACCCAGGACGGCACGATCTGGATCATGGAGGACGTGACCGAGGATCGCCTGATGCGCGACGCCCTCGAACAGTCCACCACCGAGCTGAGAGCGATTTTCGACGCCGCGCAGATCGGCATCGCCGTGCTGCGCGAGCACCGCATCGTGCGCTGTAACCCGCGCTTCGAGGAGTTGCTCGGCTATGCGTCGGGCGAACTGGCGGGCCAGTCCATCCGTGCCGTCTACCCGACGGAAGACGAGTTCGCCGCCATGGCGTCCATCTACGAAAGCATGAAGGACGGCTGTTCGCACCGGCGCGAGCAGAGGCTGCTGCGCCGCGACGGCAGCCTGTTCTGGGCGCGCATCAGCGGCCGCGCTTTCGACCCGGCGCGGCCGACGGCCGGATCGCTCTGGCTGATCGAGGACATCACGGTCGAGCGCGAGGCCGAGGAGAAGATCCGCAATGCGCTTGCCGAACAGGAGATGATTTTCGAGAACGCCGCCGTCGGCATCCTGTTCGTGCGCAACCGCCACGTGCAGCGCTGCAACCGCCGCCTTGAGGAGATCTTCGGCTGGCTGCCGGGCGAACTCGTCGGCCGTTCGACGCGCGTCTTCTTCTCCGGCGAGGACGACTACCTGGCGCTGGGCGCCTGCGCCTACGACGTCATCCTGCGCGGCCGGGTCTATATCGGCGAGCCGCAGGTGGTGAAGCAGGACGGCGGCCCGTTCTGGGTGCGCGCCACCGGCCGCCGCGTCGGCGACACGCAGGGCAACAACTTCGATGTCATCTGGATTTTCGAGGATGTCACCGAGCGGCGCCAGGCGCAGGCCGAGCTGGTGCGCACGAAGGACGAGCTCGAAGTGCGGGTGGTCGAGCGCACCGCCGAGCTCGCCAGCGCCAATGCCCAGTTGCAGGGCGAAATCTTCGAGCGCATGCAGGCCGAGCAGCGCATCTGGCACATGGCCCACCACGACGCGCTCACCGGCCTGCCCAACCGCGCGCTGCTGCTCGACCGCCTCGGCCAGGCGCTGATGCAGGCCGCGCGCTACGAGAGCAGCGTCGCCGTGATGTTCCTCGACCTCGACCGCTTCAAGAGCATCAACGACACCCTCGGCCACCATATCGGCGACGAGCTGCTCAAGCATGTCGCCGAACGCCTGCGCACCGTGGTGCGCGCCGTCGATACCGTCTCGCGCCTCGGCGGCGACGAGTTCGTCGTCGTATTGCAGGAGATCGCCGGCGACGACGACGCCGTGATCGTGGCGGAAAAGATCCTCAATGCGCTGGCGCCGACGGTGTACATCGAAGGCCACCCCTTGCGCGCCACGCCGTCGATCGGCATCAGCGTCTATCCCGACGACGGCGCGGACGTCTATACGCTGATGAAGAATGCCGACACGGCCATGTATCACGCCAAGGACGAGGGCCGCAACACCTTCCGGTTCTTCGCGCCGCGCATGAACACCGAGGCCGAGCGCTTCTACAAGCTCGAACACCGCCTGCGCGACGCCATCGACGCCGGCCAGTTGCGGCTGCACTACCAGCCGCTCGTCGACCTGCACCGCAAGGCCGTCTGCGGCATGGAGGCGCTGGTGCGCTGGCAGGATCCCGAGCACGGCATGATTGCCCCCGGCGAGTTCATTCCGGTCGCGGAGGAAACCGGGCTCATCCTGCCGATCGGCGCCTGGGTGCTGGGCGAGGCGCTGCGCCAGAACCGGCGCTGGCAGGAGCAGGGGCGGCCGCTGCTGCCGGTATCGGTGAACCTCTCACCGCGCCAGTTCCGCCAGGTCGACCTGGTCGAATCCGTGCGCGCCGCCCTCGCCGCGACCGGGCAGCCGGCGAGCCTGCTGGAACTCGAAATTACCGAGTCGACGCTGATGCACGACATGGACGAGACGCTGGCCAAGCTCAATGCGCTGGCGGAGATGGGCGTGCGCCTCGCCATCGACGACTTCGGCACCGGCTATTCGAGCCTCAGTTACCTCAAGCGCTTCCCGGTGCACAAGCTCAAGGTCGACCAGAGCTTCGTGCGCGACCTGACCGACGACAGGGACGATGCCGCCATCGTCGCCGCCATCATCGGTCTGGGCCGCAGTCTCGGCCTCGACGTCCTGGCCGAAGGCGTCGAGACCGACGCCCAGCTCGCCGCGCTGACCGGCCACGGCTGCAGCAAGTTCCAGGGCTACTACTTCTCGCGGCCGCTACCGCCGGAAGAGGCCGAGCGCCTGTTCGCCCCCGAGGCGCTGCGCTAGCGCGCAATTTCCTGCGGGTTGCCGCAGGCTCCGACGCCATCGCCCGGCTGCCGGCCGGGAGCCCGCCGCGCGGAACTGTGGCGGGCAGGCGCTGTCGACTCTAGCGGCGGCGCATGCGGCGCGTCCGGTGCGGCCGCAGACAATCATTCGATTCGCGAAGGGGTCAAAGCGTGCGACTTCCGTCATGAGCCGCAGAGAGGGTCACGGGCGTAGCGCGAAAGGCGCCGGTGGCCGCAAAGTCAGTGAGGGCATATGGGCAATCTAGCCGCCACCTTGCGCAAGTTCGTCGCGCCCGAGTTCGTGTTCGGCTCCGGCAGCCGGAAACTGGCGGGCCGCTACGCAGCCAACCTCGGCGCCAAACGCGCCCTGCTGGTGACCGACCCCGGCGTCGTCGCCGCCGGCTGGGCCGGCGAAGTGGCGGACGTGCTGATCGAGAGCGGCATCGCCTACAGCATTTTCTCGGCGGTGACGCCGAATCCGAAAGCCGAGGAAGTGATGGACGGCCTGCGCCATTACGAGGCCGGCGGCTGCGACGTCATCGTCAGCGTCGGCGGCGGCAGCGTGACGGATTGCGCCAAGGGCATCGGCATCGTGTCCGCCAACAAGCGCCACATCCTCGACTTCGAGGGCGTCGACAACGTGCCGCTGCCGCCGCCGCCGCTGATCTGCATCCCGACGACGGCGGGCACCTCCGCCGACGTGTCGCAATTCGCCATCATCACCGATACGGCGGAGCGCGTGAAGATCGCCATCATCAGCAAGGCCGTCGTGCCGGACGTTTCGCTCGTCGATGCTGACACCTGCTTCACGATGGATCCCTACCTGACCGCATGCACCGGCCTCGACGCCCTGGTGCATGCAATCGAGGCTTTCGTCTCGCAGGCCAGCGGGCCGATGTCCGACCTGCACGCGCTGGAGGCGATACGCCTGATCCACGGCAACCTGCTTGCGGTGCTGGCGCGTCCGAACGATGTCGCGGCTCGCGCCAACATGATGCTGGGCAGCCTGCACGCCGGACTGGCGTTCTCCAACGCGAGCCTCGGCGCCGTGCATGCGATGGCGCACAGCCTCGGCGGCTTCAAGGATCTGGCGCACGGCGAATGCAACGCCATCCTGCTCGACCATGTCATCGACTTCAACTATCCGCAGGCGGAAGACCGTTTCGTCAGGATCGGCAAGGAAATGGGCCTCGACCTGCGCGGCATGGATTCCAAGGCGCGGCGCAAGGCGCTGCTCGAAGAAGTCCGGCGCCTGAAGTTCGCCGCCGGCATCCGCCACACCCTGGCGCAACGCGACGTCGGCCGCAGCGACCTCGGCGACTTGTCGCGCAAGGCGCTGGCCGACCCCTGCATCGTCACCAATCCGCGCCGGCCCGTCTTCCGCGACATCGAAGCCATCTATGAAGAAGCGCTCTGAACCCGGGGATTGGGAGGCGCTGCGCGACCAGGTGATCGGACTCGGCGAGCAATCGTACAAGAAGAGCCACTATGCCTTGTCGCGCGACCGGCTGCGCGAACTGGAGCGGTTTCGCCACCTGCTCGACGCCAGCGACGAAATCATTCTCGTCGCGGCGGGGGCGAGCGGCCTGATCGTCGACGCCAACGGCGGCGCCTGCCGCCGCCTCGGGGTGCCACGAGAGCGCTTGCTGGGGTGCGCGTTGGAGGACTTCTGCCAGGGTTCGGCGGCCGCATTCGTCGCCCTGCTGGAGCATGACGCCGGCGCCGGGCGCCATGTCCTGCTGCGCATGAACTGCGCGGCGGGCAGCCGGTTCGCCACCGAAGGGTCGGTGGCCCTGGAACTCGTCGATGGCGCGCCCTTCATCAGCCTGGTGGTGCAGGATGTGACCGTGTTGCAGGAGGAGCGCGGCCGCAGCCAGCTCTACCTCGATACCGTGCAAGCCATCATGGTGGCGCTCGACACGCATGGCTGCGTCACGATGCTCAACCCGTTCGGGTATGAACTGCTCGGTTATCGCCCGGGCGAGCTGCTCGGCAAGAACTGGTTCGCCACCTGCCTGCCGCAGCTGGAGGGCAACGACATCGTCCTGCCCTACTTCGAGCGCCTGATCAGCGGCGAGGCGGAGCATCGGGAGTATTTCGAGAACCACCTCGTTACCGCGAACGGTACGCGCGTCCTGGTCGCCTGGCACAATGCCCTGCTGCGCGACGAGGCCGGACGCATCATCGGCACGCTTTCCGCCGGCGAGGACATCACCGAGCGCCGGGCCGCGGAAGAGGCGGTGCACAACCTCGCCTTCTACGACCCGCTCACCGGCCTGCCCAACCGGCGCCTGCTGCTCGACCGCCTGCAGCACAGCATGGCGGCGAGCATCCGCAGCGCGAATTACCAGGCGCTGCTGTTCCTCGATCTCGACCACTTCAAGACGCTCAACGACACGCAGGGCCACGACCAGGGCGACCGCCTGCTGGTGGAAACCGCGCGCCGCCTGCAAGCCTGCGTGCGCGAGGGCGACACCGTGTCCCGCCTCGGCGGCGACGAGTTCGTGCTGCTGCTGGAGCAATTGAGCACGGATGTCGGCGCGGCGGCGGCCCAGGCCGAGACGGCGGGCGAGAAGATCGTCGCCGCGCTGGGCGCGCCGTACCAGTTGGGCGCGCAGACCTATCGCGGCACGACCAGCATCGGCATCACCCTGTTCCTCGGCGACGAGGTGTCCGTCGATAACCTGCTCCGGCGCGCCGACCTCGCCATGTACCAGGCCAAGGCCTCCGGCCGCAACGCCATGCGCTTCTTCGACCCGGCGATGCAGGCGGTCATCAGCGCGCGCGCCGCGCTGGAAAGCGACTTGCGGCGTGCAGTGGCGGCGAACGAATTCGTTCTGCACTACCAGCCGCAGGTCGATCCGGCCGGCGCCTGCGTCGGCGTCGAGGCGCTGCTGCGCTGGAACAATCCGGGGCGCGGCTTCGTCATGCCGGGCGAATTCATCCACCTGGCCGAAGAGACCGGCTTGATCCAGCCGATCGGGCATTGGGTGATGGGCGAAGCCTGCGCGCAGCTGGCCGCGTGGCAGCGCGATGCGGCGACCGCGCACCTGTCGGTCGCGGTCAACGTCAGCGCCCGGCAGTTCGAGCGGCCCGGCTTCGTCGGCGAAGTGCGCGCGCTGATCGACGACTGCGGCATCAATCCGGAACGCCTGAAGCTCGAGATCACCGAGAGCATGCTGGTCGAGGACGTGGAAGACGTCGTCGCCAAGATGGCGGCGCTCAAGAGCCTCGGGGTGACCTTCTCGCTCGACGACTTCGGCACCGGCTATTCGTCGCTGGCCTACGTCAAGCGCCTGCCGCTGGACCAGCTCAAGATCGACCAGTCCTTCGTGCGCGACGTCCTCGTCGATCCCAACGACGCCGCGATCTGCCGCGCCGTCATCGGCCTGGGCCGCAGCCTCGGCCTCGCCACGATCGCCGAAGGCGTCGAAACCGCGGGTCAGGGGGCCTTCCTGCGGGCCGAAGGCTGCGGTGGCGCGCAGGGCCATCTCTATGCCAAGGCCATGCCGAGCGGCGAGCTGACGGGCTGGCTCGGCCGAAGGACTGCTGCCGCTGCTTGACGGCGCAGCACGGGCACGCTGGCGGCCCGCCCGCACAGGCCAAGCGCCTGATGCGGCCCGCAATGTTAGGATGGCGCCCATGTCCGTTCCGACCGCCAGCACAGTCCAACTCGGCGACTGCCCCGCAGTCATCATCGTCGACGATGCCGCCGCCGTGCGCGGCATGTTGCGCGCCCTGCTCGCCGACGAAGGCTATCGCGTCGTCGGCGATCTCGCCAGCGGCGGCCACTTGCTGGACGCGGTCGCGCAGCTCCAGCCCGACATCGTCTGCCTCGATTACAACCTGCCCGACAGCAACGGCATCGACCTGCTCAAGGCGATCCACGCGGCGCATCCGGCCGTGGCGGTGGTGATGATCACCGGCAGCACCGATCCCGACCTCGAAAGCGCCGCCGCCGAGGCGGGTGCCGCCGGTTTCATCCGCAAGCCGTTTTCCCCGGACAAAATCCTCAAGGAGCTGCGCCAGGTCGTTCAGGCGCAACACCTGTTGTCGGCGGCACAGCAGGCGGACCAGCCGCTGACGGTGGCGACGCCGCGCGCCACGGCGGTCATCGCCGACGACAGCGCGACCATGCGCCTGTTGCTGCGGGCGATCCTGGGCCGGGCCGGCGTCGCGGTGGTCGGGGAAGCCTGGGATGGCAGGCAGGCGGCCAACCTGGTCGCCGAGCACCGGCCCGACCTCGTCTGCCTGGATATCGACATGCCGGTGATGAACGGCCTGGAAGCGCTCCAGGCGATCCGCGCCGCACAACCGGGCGTCAAAGTGCTCATGGTCACCGGCAGCACCAACCGCGAAGCCATCATGCAGGCGGGCAAGGCGGGTGCCAGGGGCTACATCCTCAAGCCTTTTCATCCGGACAAGGTGATCGAAGCCATCGGCAAGTTGCTGGGCTGAAGCGATGCCGGCGATCCACGATGCCGGCGATCCAATCGACGTAAAGGGCGCGGCGGGGCATAATGCCCGCCAGTTCAGACCCGAAGAGGATTACCCCATGAGCTCCACCATCACCACCGCCAGCGGCCTCGTCATCGAAGAGATCACCGCCGGCGCCGGCGCCACGGCCTGCGCCGGGCAGCATGTTTCCGTCCATTACACCGGCTGGCTGACCGACGGCACCAAGTTTGATTCGAGCAAGGACCGCGACGAGCCGTTCGAGTTTGCGCTCGGCGCGCGCCATGTGATCGCCGGCTGGGACGAGGGCGTGCAAGGCATGCAGGTCGGCGGCGTGCGCAAGCTGACCATTCCGCCCAGCCTCGGTTACGGCGCGCGCGGCGCCGGCGGCGTGATCCCGCCGAATGCGACGCTGGTGTTCGAGGTCGAACTGCTGGCGATCAGTTGATCGGTTGACGCTCCGGAAACCGCCGCGAGCTCCATGACCGAACCGTCCGTCATCGGCAATGTCGCCGAACTCGGGGAAGGCCAGGTACTGCTGCCCAGCTTCGTCGGCAAGCACGAGGACGGGCTCTACGTCGACCTCCTGGCCATCGATTCGCGCAGCCTCATCGCGCAGTTCGTCGAGCGTGTGTTCACATCGGGCGCCCGCTTCGCCGGCCTCGACTACGATCTTTTCCTCAAACTGGTTTTCCTCTGGGAGCCGGCCGACATCGACCGCCAGCTGGAGGAGTTCAAGCGCAAGGGCAAGCTGCCGCAGCTGCGCCTGGCGCGGGACATCGTGCCCTTCCCGCAAGAGCGGCGCGACATCTACCGCGGCGTCAAGATCCTCGACGGCGGCAAGGCGGCCGAATATATCTTCGAGCAGATCGGCGTCGAGCGCGAGGAGGACGATCCGGAGGCGCCCGACGGCTCCGGTCGCCGCAAGTTCGTCGAGCGGCTGTATGCCGACTTCGACGAGTTCATCGCCGCGCTTTGGGAAAAGGGCATACGCTTCGGCATCGACGCCAGGGCCGTGACCGATGCCATCGCCCGCGACAAGGCCGAGCGCCTGACCATCGCCCACCTGACGCCGCCGACCGAAGGCAAGGACGCCGGCATCGACGAGCAGACCGACCTGCTGCACCGCGACGATGCGCCGCGCCTGCTGCCCAACGGCCGCATGGATCTCCACCATTACCGCAACCGCTTTCCGCAGGTCATGGCGGGCACGCGGCTGTTCAAGAAGATTCCGCGCGTCGCCGGCGTTTCCGGCTGGGACGTGCAGGGCAAGGAACTGGCGCCGGCCGTCATCAAGGACTTCGACATCCAGACGCTCGCCGGCATCGGCACGCAGGTGGTGAGGGACGGCACGGGCGAATACGTCGTCGCCACCCATGACGGCTTCCTCGACATCGATGCCAAGTCGAACCAGATATCGGTCATCGACAAGATCGTCAGCCGCGAAGGCGTCAGCATGCGCACCACCGGCGACCTTTCGCTGTCCGGCGACGATTACGAAGAGCACGGCGAAGTGCAGGAGAAGCGCGTCGTCGAAGGCCACAACATGACCTTCCTCGCCGACGTCTTCGGCAATATTCTTTCCGATGGCGGCCGCATCGCGATCAAGCAGAGCATCAGCGGCGGCACGGTCCACAGCCCCGGCGGCAGCATCGTCGTCGAGGGATCCGCCTCGCGCGCGCTGCTGGAAGCGCGGCGCGGCGAAGTGGTCGTCAGCCGCGCCGAGGGCTGCCTCTTCATCGCCGACCGGGTGCGCATCGAGCGCGCCGTGAACTGCGACATCGTTGCCGACGAAGTCGAAATCGAACTGGCGGAGGGCTGTGCCATCGCCGCGAAGAAGGTGGTGCTGAAAACCTCCACCGCGCGCAAGGACGAGGCCACCGTCGTCACCCTGCTGCTGCCCGACCTCACGCGCTTCGAGCTCGAACTGAAGCGCCTCGAAGAGTCGCGCGGCGCAATCGAGGCGGAAATCGCCAAGCACAACGCCGCCCTCCAGGCGCTTACCGCCCAGGCGGAAATGAAGAGCTATCTCGCCATCCTGGCGAGCATGAAGGCGAAAACCCTGACCATGAGCCCGGCCCAGCAGGTCCAGTGGCAGGCCTTGCTGACGCGGCTGGCGCCGACGCTGCGCCATGTGGCGACGCTCAACGGCGCGATACAGCAGGCGCGCCAGAACGTCGCCGTGACCGACGAGGACATCGAGGCGCTGGGCCAGGCGCGGCAGGTCGCCGCGCAAGGCATCTCCTGCGCGATCGCGGCCGTGGCGGGCGATACCCGCGTCCATACCCTGCGCCAGGCGTTCGACGAGCCGGCGCTGGCGTCCCTGTCGCCCAAGGGCTTGCACAAGCGGCTGCACGAGGCCGGCGACAGCGCGTCGCGCCTGTTTTCCGGCAGCAGCGGCAGTTTCGAATGGCAGCCGCCGCCCGAGGAAGCAAAGCCCGCGGCGCAGAGCGCGGGCGGCAAGAACCTCTAAGGCAGCACCAGCGAAAAGCTTGCGCCGCCCGCATTGGCGAGTTCGATGCGGCCGCGGTGGCCCGCGGGCGTGGCGTGGTGCGCGGCGATGAGCCGCGCGAACAGCAGGCCCAGCCCGCTCGATGTTTCCGTCATCGCCGCGGCTGCGCCGGCGAGCACCTCGTCCGGGAAGCCCGGCCCGTCGTCGGCGACGGTGAAGCGGATGCCGCCGCCCGGCTCGGCTGCGACGGCAAAGCGCACGCGGCCGGTCGCGTGGCGCAGGGCGTTGCGCAGCGCGTCGAGCAGCACGAACTTCACCTGGTAGGCATCGAAGGCCCACGCGCCGATGGCGGTGGCGGCCGCAAAGTCCGTTGCGACGGCGATGTGGGCCGGCGCCGGCCCCAGCTCTTCCATGATATCGGCAATGAAATCGTCGACGAAATGGTCTGCGACGGCCAGCCGCAGCGTGCCCTGGTCGGCGCGGTAGAGTGCCAGCAGTTCGACCAGTTGGGCGGAGACGCGCCCGGCGACGGCCTGGGCCTGTGCGAGCGCCGGCGCCGCGCACTCGCGCCGCGCCTCGGCGAGCCAGGCGTCGAGCGCATGGAGCGCGTTCTTGGCATCGTGGATGGCGGCGGCGACGTAGGAGTCCATGCGTTATGCGGCGGTTTCCGCGTCCGGCGGCGCCAGCTTGCGGTAGAAGGCTTCGACCTCGGCGAGCTTCGGGTGCTCGGCATTGGCGCGGCGCGCCTGGAGCAGGTAGCGCTGGGCCTGCTCCAGGCGTCCGGCATCCGTGCCGTTCTTCTGGAGGTGCATCAACAGGGCCAGCGCGGCATTGATCGAAACCTGGGCGTTGTTGTGCAGGCGGTCGGCCGCCTCCTGCAGCATGGCGATGGCCTGGTCGAGTTCGCCGGCCTTGGCCAGGCCGACGGCGTCGTTGTTGAGCTTGATCATGCGCTTCCGCGTCGCGTCGAGGAAGACCGTGCCTTCGTCGCTTAAGCCCGCCGCCGCGAACACCGACTGGGCGCGGGCGAAGACCTGGTCGTTCTCGTGATGATCCTCGGCGACCGTCCGGATGATGCGCTTGGCATCGTCCGCGTGGCCGCCGGCGAAGCAGGCCTGGGCGATCTCGAGCGCGGTCGTCGGGTCGAGGTCGGACTCCTGCATCACCGCCATCGCCTTTGCGAGCGCCGCCTGGGCGGCGTCGGCATTGCCGGCTTTGGTGTGCACCTGGCTTTCCACCGCGGCCTGGCGGGCGGCGAGTTCCGGCGTGCGCTGGAAGTGCACGCCCATGCCCTTGACGGCGGCCAGCGCCTCCTGCGTCTTGCCTTGTTCTGAACAGCTCTTCGCCAGTCCGGCGTAATCGTCGTGGCTCTTGAAGAAGCCGGTGCGATCCTTCTCGACGGTGCGCTTGAAGGCTTCTTCGGCGCGGCCGAAATCCTTGTTGTCGAGCGCGAGCCCGCCGATCCGGCGCTGGCGCTGGGTGCTCGGCGCCACCTTGAGCGCCTGCTCCACCACCTGCTGCGCGGCGGCCTTGTCGGTCTTTTCGAGCAGGCCGGCGAGCGAGTCGTAGGCGGCGAGATAGTTGGGATAGGCCTCGAGTGCGCGCCGCAGCCCGGCCTTGGCTTCCGCCACGTTGCCGGCGGCGGCGAGCGCGCGCGCCTTGCCGACTTCGGCCCAGGGCGTGGAGCGTTGCTGCAGGACGTCCTCGTAAAGCGCCAGGGCTTCCTGGCCGCGCTTCATCGCCAGCAGCAGTTCGCCCTTGAGGCGCAGGATGTCGAGGCTGTAGCGCGTCTTCCCGGCGAGCATCTCGTCGCAGGCGGCAAGCGCCGCCATGCGGTCGCCGCGTTCGCCCATGTGCTTGTAGATGGGCCGCAAGGCACCCTTCTTTTCGAGGATGCGCTCCAGCCGCGTGCGCAGGGTCTCGGAGGTGAAAGGCTTGAGCAGGTAGTCGTCGGGCGAGTACTCGGCGGCCGTTGACACCTGCTCGTAGCCGGTCTCGCCGGTGATCATGAGGAAGGCTGTGGCCAGGGGCAGGGTCTGCTTGCGCCGCACCAGTTCGAGGAACTGCTGGCCGTCGGCGCCCTGGCCGAGGTTGTAATCGCAGACGATGAGGTCGTAGCGGCTGGCCGCGAGCCGGTCGATGGCTTCCTTGACGTTGCGCGCCGTGTCGCATTTTTCCAGCCCGGCATCGGCGAGCTGAATACGCACCGCCGAGCGCATTTCGGGGATGTCGTCGATCAGCAGGCCGGTCTTGTCGCGTAAGTCCATTGCGGCGGTGCGTTCAGCTCTCGACCATGCGGCGGATCACGGTGTTGAAATGGCCGATCCATTCCGGCGCGAACTGGTTGTCGCAGGCGTTGATCTCGGCGATGGCGCGCAGCAGCGAGCGGCTCTGGCCGCGGTGGCTGTGCTTGAGGGTGACGGCCTCGAAGGCGTCGACGATGGCGAGAATTTTCGCGCCGGCGCAGATCGCATCGTCCTTGAGCCCCGCGGGATAGCCGGCGCCGTCGTACATCTCGTGATGCTGCGCCACCATGGCGGCGGCCGCCTGCCAATCGCCCATGCGTTCGAGCAGGCCGGCGGCGTAGGCGGGGTGGCTTTGCAGCGCCTGCTTCTCCTCGCCGCTCAGCTGGCCGATCTTGAGCCAGACCGGCTCGGGCAGGAACATCATGCCGACATCATGCATATAGACGGCGGCTTCGAGTTGCACCGGGTCTACCGGCCTGCCCGCGGCGGCATTGGTGTCCAGCGCCAGGCGCAGCAGGCGTCCGCTGCGGCCCTTGAAGAGCGGCGAGCGCGCTTCGAACTGCTGCGCCAGCGTGCGGAAGAACTTGAGGTCGGCGGCGATGCTGTCGGCGCCGCGCGCGGCGTGCACGGCGGCCGGGCGCACCTGGGGCGACGCGCGCACCGGGCGGAAGCCGGTGACGGCCTCGATCAGCCGTACCGCGAGGTCGTCGAGTTCGGCGGCCGGCGCCTTGGTCATGCCTTCGAGACCGCCGACCAGTTCGATCATCTTAAGGTGGGCGAATGATCTGCCCGCCGCGAGCGCCTCGACGGACAACTCCAGCCGGTCCATCGCCAGCAGGATCACCTCGGCGAGGAGGTCGGAAAACACGATCTCGCCGCTGCGCAAGCGGGACAGCAGGGTCTCGATCGGGTGGGCGACCAGCACGCCGACATCGACCTTGCAGATCGAGGCGTCGCCCTTGATGTTGTGCAGGGCGCGGAACAGCCCGGCGATGAGCGCGTTGTCGTCGGGCGTGCGCTTCAGGCGCGCGATGTCGCGCTCGATGTTCGGCACGAGATCGACCAGATCCTCGACGAACTCCGTCAATCCGTCGCGATCCTGCACGCGCGGCTGCAACAGGGCGGTAATATCGACCATGAATATCTCCTCGAATAGCCCGACGTTACGACAGGCGGCACCGGCATGCAAGCTTTGGCGACGATGTTGCCTCGTTGCCGCCGGCAGAACCGGGCGCCGCAGCGCGGAGGGGGACAGCTATACCAGCCCCGCCGAGGAAAGTTCGTCCTTGACGTAGGCATAGTAGATCGGCGCCGCCACCAGGCCGGGCAGGCCGAAAGCCGCCTCCATCGCCAGCATCGCCAGCAGCAGTTCCCACGCCTTCGCCGAAATCCGCGAGCCGACGATGCGCGCGTTGAGGAAGTATTCGAGCTTGTGGATGACGACGAGGAAACCGAGCGAGGCCAGCGCCACCTGGGGCGACTGGGCGAGGCTGACCACCACGATCACGGTGTTCGAGATCAGGTTGCCGATCACCGGCAGCAGCCCGGCGACGAAGGTCAGCGCGATCATGGTCTTGGTCAACGGCAGGGGCACGCCGAACAGCGGCAGCACCACCGCGAGGTAGATCGCCGTGAATGCCGTGTTGAGCGCCGAGATGCGCACCTGGGCGAAGACGATGCGGCGGAAGGCCTCCGCCAGCCGCCGCGCCCGCCCCGCCAGCGCCGCCGCCAGCGGGCGCATGCCGTCGCTGCCGACGGCTTCGCGCAATGCCACCATGGCGCCGATCACCATGCCGATCAGCACATGGGCGAAGGCGATGCCGGCTTCCTTGCCGACGACGCCGACCTCGCCCGCGTGTTCGCGCAGCCACTGCGCGGTGGCATCCTTCATCTGATCGACGCTGTCGGGCAGCATCGCCAGCAGCCAGCCGGGCAGCCACAGGCGCGCGTCCTCGATGGTGTCGGCCATCCTCTGCGCCAGCGCGGTCAGCCCGCCGCCGCTATGGAAGAAGCCGACCGCCAGCACGGTTCCCGCCACCACCACGGCGACGACCAGCACGGCCAGCAGCAGCACTACGGCGATCTTGGCGCGCCGGCTCGACAGGTGCCGTTCAAGGGGCGGCGCCAGGATGTGCACCAGTTCGAAGACAAGCAGGCCCGCCAGCAGCGACGGCAGCAGGTGCAGCTTCAGCACGAAAAACAGTGCGAGTCCGGCGAGCAGCCAGGCGGAGCGTTCGATGCGGGTGGCAGGCCTATCCATGGCCGGTCAGAGGATGGGCACGCCATGCTTCTCGCCGCGCTCGTAGACCACGTTGGCGCGGCCGACGATCAGCGAGTCGAGCGGACCGATGCGCGCGGTGTCCTTGTTCGAGTAGGGCAGGCGGTGCAGCACGTAGCGCAGGGCGTTCAGGCGCGCGCGCTTCTTGCAGTCGGACTTGATCACCGTCCAGGGCGCGTCGGCGGTGTCGGTGTAGAAGAACATCGCCTCCTTGGCCTTGGTGTAGTCCTCCCACTTGTCGAGCGAG
>Ga0154359_1181_pt1 | contig 17112 bp, 17 predicted proteins | sample RifGroA2_FD_115887 | JGI IMG/M metagenome (GOLD analysis project Ga0154359, IMG submission 115887) | Rhodocyclales bacterium GWA2_65_20
AACTATAGTCCGGTATCCCCAACCCCAACAGGAGAAAACCATGGCCGGATGCCACACCCATACCAATCCCGACGCGATCTATCCCTTCGACGCCCGCGGCATCGCCAAGCGTTTCCGCCACGCCGCGATCTTCGGCGCGCTCGATGCGCTGATGCCGGGCGAGACGATGCGCTTCATGAACGACCACGATCCGCTGCCGCTGCTGGACCAAATGCGCAACCGCTACGGCGATGCCGTCCAGATGACTTACCGCGCCCGCGAGCCGGGGCAGATCGTCATCGATTTCGCCAAGTGCTGATAGCGTCGTTCAGTGCTTGTCGGCGAAGGGATTCTTCGTCGACTTGTACTGGATGCGCAGCGGCGTGCCCTGGAGCTTGAAGACTTCCATGAAGGTGTGTTCGAGGTAGCGCGTATACGACTCGGGCACATGATCCAGGGCGTTGCCGTGGATGACGATGATGGGCGGATTGCTGCCGCCCTGGTGGGCGTAGCGCAGCTTGGGCCGCGACAGGCCGTGGCGCGGCGGCTGCTGTTTCTGCACCGCGTCGAGCAGCACGCGCGTGATCTTCGGCGTCGCCAGCTTGACCATCGCCGCCGCGTACGCCTTGTCCACCGAGCCCAGCAGGCCGGCGATGCCCTGCCCGGCCAGCGCCGAGATGTAGTGCAGGCGGGCAAAGCCGAGGAAGTTGAGCTTGCGGTTGATGTCCGCCTTGACGCGGTCGCGCCGGTAATCGTCGACGGCATCCCACTTGTTCACGGCGATGACCAGCGCGCGCCCGGCCTCGACGCAGAAGCCGGCGATGTGGGCATCCTGATCGGAGATATCCTGGCTGGCGTCAACCATCAGCACGACGACGTTGGCTTCCTCGACCGCCTGTAGCGTCTTGATGACCGAGAATTTCTCGATGGTCTCGAAGACGCGGCCCTTGCGCCGCAGGCCGGCGGTGTCGATCAGCGTGTAGTGTTTGCCGTTCCTCTCGAACGGCACCTCGATGGCGTCGCGCGTGGTGCCCGGCATGTCGAAGGCGATGACGCGCTCCTCGCCGAGCAGGGTGTTGATCAGCGTGCTCTTGCCGACGTTGGGCCGGCCGGCGATGGCGACGCGCGGCCCCGGCCCGGCATCGATGCCTTCGGACTCCTCCGGATAAGGCGCCAGCACGAAGTCGAGCAGTTCGCGCACGCCGTCGCCGTGCGCCGAGGAAATCACGCGCGGCTCGCCGCAGCCCAGCTCGTGGAACTCGGACGCGACGATCTCGCGCCGCATGCCCTCGGCCTTGTTGACGACGAGGTGCAACTGCCGGCCGCTGCGGCGCAGCCGGTCGGCGATGGCCCGGTCCTGCGGCGTCAGCCCGGCGCGGCCGTCGACGACGAACAGCAACACGTCGGCCTCGGCGATGGCCGCCTCGGCCTGGCGCGCCATCTCATGGACGATGCCGTCCTTGGCTGTGGGTTCGAAGCCGCCGGTGTCGACGACGAGGAAGGGCTTGTCGCCGACCCGGCCGTGGCCGTAGTGGCGGTCGCGCGTGAGCCCGGGCTGGTCGGCCACCAGCGCCGAACGCGACTTGGTCAGGCGGTTGAAAAGCGTGCTCTTGCCGACGTTGGGCCGGCCGACGATGACGAGGATGGGCTTCATGCCGGCCGCCGGGCCTATTCCACGGCCAGCGCGTAGAGCCCGCCATTGCGGGTCTGCACGAGGAATCCGCCGGGGATGCGCAGGGGGTCGGCCATGATGGCGCTGCCGTCGGTCGTCAGACGCGCGGCGAAAACGCCGTCTTCACGGCGCAGCAAGTGCACAACGCCTTCGACGTCGGCAACGACGACGCGGCTGCCGAATGCCAGCGGTCGCGACAATCCGCGCAGCGAGAGCTTGTCCTGCTTCCAGACGCTGCTGCCGCTGTCGCGGCCGAAGGCATGGACATTGCCCTTGTCGTCGCTGACATAAACGTAGCGATCATCCATGTCGAGACCCGAACGGCTCGACAGTTCGCGCGACCAGATCGGGCTGCCGGAATTGATGTCGAAGCATGCCGCGCGTCCCTGGTAAGCGGCGGCGCAGGCCTGGCCGGCCCCCGCCGCCGGGGAACCCGTGACGTCGGCGACGCGCTCGAGTTCGGTGGCCCCCTTGGGCAGCGCGACGGCGCCTTCCCAGAGAGCGGCACCGTTGACGGGACTGATGGCGACCAGCTTGCCGCCGGGGAAGCCGGCAAGAAGGCCGCGCGCCATGAACAGCATGCCGGCGTTGGAGCGCAGCGTCAGCGCCGGCGCGCTGCGCTGGTAGACCCAGCGGCGGCGGCCATCGACAGCCTCGAAGGCGAAGATGCGCGAATCGCCGGAACGCACGACCACGAGCCCGTCGCCCACGGCCGGCGCGGAGAGCACTTCCGATGTGGTGCGCACCTTCCACAGCGGACTGCCCGTCCCGGCGTCGAAGGCGAGCACTTCGCCCTTGCCCGTGCCGACGACGACGAGTTTGGCGTCGGCACCGACGCCGCCCGAAATCGGCTGTCCGGCGGCGATGCGCCAGACCTCGCGGCCGTCTTCGATGCGCATGACCGTGCCGTCCTTGGCGGCGGCGAACACCGCCTTGCCGACCACGGCCGGCGTGAATACGAACTCACCCGCGTTGCCGACGCTGGCCTGCCAGAGGACGCGCAGGGTCGCTGTCGCCTGGATCGGCGCGAGTTCCGCCATCTTGGCCTTGGGCGCGGCGGACGAGAACGGGTTGACCTTGTCGACGACATCGCCGACCGTGGAACACCCGGCGAGGCCGGCAACCAGCAGCAGGCAGCCCCAACGCCTCACTTGCCGTTCCCCATCGATTCGAGCTTGGCCTGAAGGATGTCGCGGTAGGCGGCGTGCCGGGCGCTGTCGTCCTTGGCCACGGCGTCCAGCTTCGCCAATGCCGACTCGTAGGCGGCCTTCGCTTCGGCCTTCTTGCCCTGCGCGGCGAACGCGTCGCCCCTGAGTTCGGCAAAGCGCGGCGCGAAGGAGGGAGCGGGTTCGGCGGTCAGCTGTTTCAGCGCATCGTCATAAGCATTGTCGTCGAGCAAGGCGGCGGCGAGGCGCAGGCGCGCGAGGTCGCGCAGGGCGTCGTCCTTGGCATGCTCCGCCGCCCAGGCGAGTTGCGCACGGGCGGTCTTGGGGTCGCCGCCGTCGGCCTGTACCTTGGCCGACAGCATCGCCGCCATGCCGGCATAGGCGGTGACCGAGTACTTGTCGATCAGCTCGCCGGCGAGGTCGCGGACACGCTTGGCATCCTTCGTCATGACCGCCTGCTGCATGGCCGAATAGATCACGGAAGCCTCGGCGGCCTGCTTGCGCTGCCACCAGTTCCAGCCCTGCCAGCCGACGACAGCGAGCGCCACCACCACCACGATGGCGGTGATGCGGTTGCCGTGCATCTTCCACCAGGTCTTGAGTTCGTCGATCTGTTCCTGTTCATCGAGGTCAAACGTTGCCATCGTCATCGTCCCAGTCATAGAGCCATGTGCCGACCGTATCGGCGAGTTCGTCGAAAGCGACGCGGCGCTGCTCCGCCTCGTCGCGCAAGGGTTTCAGTGTGACCTGGTTGGCCGTGGCCTCGTCGTCGCCGATAATGGCCGCGAGCACGGCGCCGGAGGCGTCGGCCTTCTTCATCTGCGACTTGAAGCTGCCGCCGCCGCAATGGAAATGCACGGCGAAGCCCGCATCGCGCAGGCGTTCGGCAGCGCGGAAGGCCAGACCGGACGCCTGCTCGCCCTGATGCACGACATACACCTCGGGCAGCGGCGCTTCGTGCCGGTTGCCCTGGTCCAGCCACAGCGCCAGCAGGCGTTCGATGCCCATGGCGAAGCCGCAAGCGGGCGCCGGCTTGCCGCCAAGCTGGCTCACCAGCCCGTCGTAGCGGCCGCCGGCGCAGACCGTACCCTGGGCGCCGAGCTGGTCGGTGACCCACTCGAACACCGTCAGGTTGTAGTAGTCGAGGCCGCGCACCAGGCGCGGGTTGATGCGGCACGGAATCGCGGCGTCGCGCAGCAGCGCCTGCACGCCCTCGAAGTGCTTGAGCGAGGCCTCGCCGAGATGGTCGATCAGCTTCGGCGCCGCCTCGACGATCTCCTGCATGTGCGGATTCTTGCTGTCGAGGATGCGCAGCGGATTGGTATGCAGGCGCCGCTTGGCGTCCTCGTCGAGCTTGTCGGCATGCGTGCCGAAATAGCTGACGAGTTCGGCGCGATGCCGCGCCCGCTCCTCGGGCTGGCCGAGCGAGTTGATTTCGAGGCGGATTCCGGTGAGGCCGAGGTCGTCCCACAGCCGCGCGCACATGGCGATCTGCTCGGCGTCGATGTCGGGGCCGGGGAAACCGAGCGCCTCGACGCCGACCTGGTGGAACTGCCGGTAGCGCCCCTTCTGCGGCCGCTCGTGGCGGAACATCGGGCCCATGTACCAGAGGCGCTTCGGCCCCTCGTAGAGCATGTTGTGCTGGAGCACGGCGCGCACGCAGGAGGCCGTGCCTTCCGGGCGTAGCGTCAGTTGCTCGCCGTTCAGGCTGTCGGTGAAGGAATACATTTCCTTCTCGACGATGTCGGTGACCTCGCCGATGGCGCGCGCGAACAGCGGCGTCGGCTCGACCATGGGCATGCGGATCGGGCGGTAACCGTAAGCGCGCAACCAGTCGCGCACCTGTTCCTCGAACTGTTCCCACAGTTCGGCTTCGGCCGGCAGGATGTCGTTCATGCCGCGGATGGCTTGGAGTGTCTGGCTCATGGTGCAGAGCGCGCCGGGTACTTGCGCGCCACGTAGTCGTCGATGATTTTCCGGAATTCGGCGGCGATGTGCTCGCCGCGCAGCGTCGTGATGCGTACGCCATCGGCATAGACCGGCGCCACCGGCTCCTCGCCGGAGCCTGGCAGCGAGATGCCGAGGCTGGCGTGCTTGCTCTCGCCGGGGCCGTTGACGACGCAGCCCATGACGGCCAGCGTCATGTTCTCGACGCCGCTGCGCGCGAGCTGCCACGCCGGCATTTGTTCGCGCACATAGGCCTGGATGTCCTGCGCCAGTTCCTGGAAGGTGGTGCTGGTGGTGCGGCCGCAGCCGGGGCAGGCGGCGACCAGCGGCACGAAAGCGCGCAGGCCCATGGTCTGAAGAATTTCCTGGGCGACGATGACCTCGCGCGTGCGGTCGCCGCCAGGCTCCGGCGTCAGGGACACGCGGATGGTGTCGCCGATGCCCTGCTGCAACAGCACCGCCATCGCGGCGGTGGAGGCGACGATGCCCTTGCTGCCCATGCCGGCCTCGGTCAGGCCGAGGTGCAGCGGGTAGTCGCAGCGCGCGGCGAGGTCGCGGTAAACGGCGATCAGATCCTGCACGCCCGACATCTTGCACGACAGCACGATGGCGTCCGGCGGCAGGCCGAGTTCTTCGGCGCGCGCGGCGGACTCCAGCGCCGAGGCCACCATGGCCTCGTGCATGATGCCGATAGCATCCTTCGGCTGCGCCAGTTGCGCGTTCTCGTCCATGACGCGGGCCAGCAACGCCTGATCGAGACTGCCCCAGTTGACGCCGATGCGCACCGGCTTGCCGTGCTTGCAGGCCAGGTCGACGATCTGGGCGAACTGCTCGTCGCGCCGGGCGCCCTTGCCGACATTGCCGGGGTTGATGCGCAGCTTGGCCAGCGCTTCAGCGCACTCGGGAACTTCGGCCAGCAGCTTGTGGCCGTTGAAATGGAAGTCGCCGACCAGCGGCACGTCGAGGTTCATGGCCAGCAGGCGCTCGCGAATTTTCGGCACGGCGGCGGCGGCAGCGCGCGTATCGACGGTGATGCGCACGATCTCGGAACCGGCACGCGCCAGGTCTGCGCACTGCGCCGCGGTGGCCGCGACGTCGGCGGTATCGGTATTGGTCATCGCCTGCACAACGACCGGCGCACCGCCGCCGATGGCGACGCCGCCGACCATGACACGGCGGCTGCGGCGGCGCGGCAGCGGACCGACCGGTTCGACCATCACTCGAGAGTCAGCCGCGCCACTTCGGCGCGGATATGCGGCGTGAGGTCGACGCGGCTGTCGTCGTACTGGAGATTGACCTTGGCGGCATTGCCGATCACCAATTGGAAAGGCGGCTTGCCGGCCACGACCTGACGTGAGCCCGGCAGGTTCTCGCCGGAGAAAATAATGCGCTGGCTCGCATCCCTGACTTCGACCCAGGACTTGTCCTGAAACTCGAAGACGAGTTGGTGCATGTCCGCAGACGGGGGCCCCGCGGGGGCCTGCGCCGGCGGGACCGCAACCGGCGCTTCTTCGATGCGGATATCGGGCGGGCGCACGGCCGCGGCCTCGCCGTTGGCAGTGACGTCAGTCGATGGCTTCGTCGCCATGGGCGCCGGTTGGAGGCCGAGAAAATGCCAGACAGCCAGCGCCGCCGCGACCACGGCAAGCACCGCAGACCCCAGCAACATCGGCGTCGAGGAACGGCGTCCGGCGGCTACCGGCGTCGCCGCGACACCCATGTTCTGCGGTTCCCTGACATCGGGCAACGCCACGGGCGCACGCACGTCGAGCATGGCAAGCAGCGGTTCGGGATCGAGTTTCAGCAGCTTGGCATAGCCGCGGACGAAACCGCGCTGGAAGGTCGCACCGGGAGGCAGCACCGCGAAATCGTCGGCTTCGAGGGCTTCGATCTGGCGCGGACTGAACTTGAGGGATTGCGCCACTTCGAACACGGACAGGCTCCTCGCCTCGCGCGCCGCGCGCAAAAAGCGTCCGGGCAATTGCGCTGCCGCTGCCTCCTGCGGCACCGGGAGTTCGGCCGCAGCTTCCTGCGGTTCTTCGTGAATCTCGCTCACTCGTACTGCCCCTGCATCAGTTTCTGGTACTCCGGCGATCCCTGGAACTTGCGGCGCAACTGCGCGCTATAGCGGGCCTCGGCCTCGCGGTCGCCGACCTTGCGTTCGATGCGCAGCGCCAGCCATGCCGACTGTGAATTCGGCTCCATGGCCTTGTGCAGATCGCCGATGGCGAGCCGCGCCTCGTGATAGCGCCCTTTGCGGTAATAGATGTCCGACAGCCAATAGAGCGCCTGGATATTGCCGTTGTCGGTGCGCAGCGCTTTGCGGAGAAAATCCTCGGCCAGCGTGTCGTCGTTCATTTTCAGATAGCAAAGGCCGAGGTTGGTAAGCGGCTTGGCCGGCGTCGTGTACAACGGGTTCTTGATGGCGACCATGAAATGGCTGACCGCCTGTTTCTCGCGACCGGTCTGGCAGAGGAACCAGCCATAGTTGTTGTTGATTTCCGGATCGCCCGGAGCGAGGCCCAGTGCTTTCAGGAAGTTCTCTGCAGCCGCGTCGTTCTCTTGCAAGTACATATGCACGAGCGCCATGAGATTGTAGGCCGGCGCATAGCTCGGGTCCGCGCCGAGGGCGATACGGCCCTCTTCCTGGGCGATGCCGAAGCGTTGGTCCTGAAGGTAGAGCGAACCGAGTTCGGTATGGATCTTCGCCCGCTGCCGCACGTCGCTCGTCGAAGTCTGCTGCGACACGGCCTGTTCGGATGTTCCCTGCTGGCCGGACGGCGTGCCGGCACAACCCGCGAGCAACAACAGCAGCCACCATGGCCGATGCTTCATGCCATCACCTCCTGTGTCTTCGGCGTCTGCACGCCGACGCGACGGGATTTGTCCTGCACCTGCCCGGCGAGCTGGCCGCAGGCGGCATCGATATCGTCGCCGCGCGTCTTGCGCACCGTCGCGACATAGCCGGCATCGATAAGTATTTCCTGGAAGCGGCGGATACGTTCCGGACGCGAGCGCCGGAAAGCCGAGCCGGGAAAGGGATTGAACGGAATCAGGTTGAACTTGGCCGGGATATCGCTTACCCGCGCCAGCAGCGCACGGGCATGGGCATCGCCGTCGTTGACGCCGTCGATCATCACATATTCGAAGGTGATGAAATCGCGCGGCGATTTTTCGAGGTAGCGCCGGCAGGCGGCCATGAGTTCGTGCAAGGGGTACTTGCGGTTGAGCGGCACGAGTTCGTCGCGCAAGGCGTCGTCGGGCGCATGCAGCGAGACCGCGAGGGCCACGGGAACGGTGTCGCGCAGGCGGTCCATCGCCGGCACCATGCCCGAGGTCGACACGGTGACGCGCCGGCGCGAAAGCCCGTAGGCGTTGTCGTCGAGCATCAGGCGCAGTGCGGCGGCGACGTTGTCGAAATTCGCGAGCGGCTCGCCCATGCCCATCAGCACGACGTTGCTGATGGCGCGCTCGTCCTTCGGCACCACGCCGAGCGCTCTGTTCGCCTGCCAGAGCTGGCCGATGATCTCGGCCGTGGTCAGGTTGCGGTTGAAGCCCTGCTTGCCGGTGGAGCAGAAGGCGCAGGCCAGCGCGCAGCCGGCCTGCGTCGAGACGCAGAGTGTGCCGCGGTCGTCTTCGGGAATGAACACGGTCTCGATGGCATTGCCGCTGCCGACGTCGAACAGGAACTTGCGCGTGCCGTCATCGGAAAGCTTGTCGCTGACGAGTCGCGGCGGCGTCACCGCGGCCGTTTGCCTGAGCTTCTCGCGCAGGCTCTTGGCGATGTCGGTCATGGCATCGAAATCATCCTGCCCGGATTGATGCAGCCAGCGCAACACCTGGCGTGAGCGGAAGGGCTTCTCGCCCTGCTGCGCAAACCAGGCGGTCAGGCCTTCGGCATCGAAATCGAGCAGGTTGGCTACCATATCGGCGTTGGATTCAGCGGCCGTAGAAAACGTTCAGTTCCGGGAAGAAGTAGCCAATCTCGACCTTGGCGGTGTCCGGACCATCGGAGCCATGCACGGCATTGGCGTCGATGCTCTCGGCGAAATCGGCGCGGATGGTGCCCTTGTCGGCCTTCTTCGGGTCGGTGGCCCCCATCAGCTCGCGGTTCTTGGCGATGGCGTTCTCGCCTTCGAGCACCTGGATCATCACCGGGCCGGAGATCATGAATTTAACGAGATCCTTGAAGAAAGGACGCTCCTTGTGCACGGCGTAGAAGCCGCCGGCTTCCCGCTCCGACAGCCACGCCATGCGCGAGGCGACGATCTTGAGACCGTTGGTCTCGAAACGGGAGTAAATTTTGCCGATCACGTTCTTGGCCACGGCATCGGGTTTGATGATCGACAGGGTGCGTTCGACGGACATCTGAATCTCCAACAAAAGGTTAAGCAACAATACGTAACTTGCCATTTTATCGTAGTTTTCAAGGCGTAATCAGGCATCGCGGCCTTCCCGGACGAAAAAAGCCCGGCGCGAGGCCGGGCTCGAAGTACCGTATCCGCCGCCGCTAGGAAATCATGCCCAGCGTCTGCGGCAGCCATAGCGACAACGGCGGCCAGTAGGTGACGAGGATCAGAAATACCAGCATCGTCAGCAGCCAGGGCCAGACGGCGATGGTCAGTTCCGTGATACCCATTTTCGTGATCCCCGACGAGACATAGAGATTGAGACCGACCGGCGGATGGCACATGCCGACCTCCATGTTGACCACCATCAGGATGCCGAAATGCACCGGGTCGATGCCCAGCTTGACGGCGATGGGGAAAAGGATGGGCGCCAGGATCAGCACGATGGACGACGGCTCCATGAAATTGCCGGCCAGCAGCAGCAGGACGTTGGCGATCAGCAGGAAGCCGATGACGCCGAGACCCTTGCCGAGCATCCAGTCCGCCATTTCCTGCGGGATGTTCTCGTGGGTCATGAGGAAGGAGAACAGCACGGCATTGGTGATGATGTAGAGCAGCATCGCGCTCATGTTGGCCGAGGACAGCAGCACCCGGGGTACATCCTTCAGCCCCAGATCCTTGTACACGAACACGGCGACGAGGAAAGCGTACACGGCACTCATGGCTGCGGCCTCGGTGGGCGTGAAGATGCCGGCGTAGATGCCGCCCATGACCACGACGATCAGAAGCAGCCCCCACACCGATTCCTTCAGCGCCTTCAAGCGCTCGGCCCAAGTTGCCGCTTTCTGGCGCGGGTAGTCGTTCTTCCAGGCGCGGTACCAGGTCGTCGCGCCGAGCATGATCGCCAGAAGGAGGCCGGGAATCACGCCGGCCATGAACAAGGCGCCGACCGAGGTGTTGGTGGACACCGAGTACATGACCATGACGATGGACGGGGGGATCAGGATGCCCAGCGCGCCCGAGGTGGTGATGACGCCGGCGCCGAAGCGCTTGGGGAAACCCGCCTTGACCATCGCCGGCATCAGGATGGAGCCGATCGCCACCACCGTCGCCGGACTGGAGCCCGATACTGCCGCGAACAGCGCACAGGCCATGACGCCGCCCAGGCCGAGGCCGCCGTGCCAGTGACCGACCATGGCCGTGGCGAACTTGATCATGCGCCGCGCCACGCCGCCGTGGGTAAGAAAGTTGCCGGCGAGGATGAAGAACGGCACCGCCATGATCTCGAACTTCTCGATGCCGGTGAACAGCTTCAGCGCCACCGACTCGATCGGCACCTGGGTCAGGAAGAACAGGAAGGAAAGGACGGTCAGGCCAAGGGAAATCGAAATCGGCATGCCGGTCAACATCAATGCCACGAGCAGGCCGAAGATGATGGCAGTGTTCATTTGCCATCCTCCTTGCGGCTGCCGTCCCTGTCGTCCGGGTCGGGCGTCTTCAAGTCGCGCGGATGGAGTTCCTTGTCGGCCGCAAACCAGTCGATGTCCTCGGGCTTTTTCACCTCCTCCTCCAATCCCTCCACATGGCCGTGGTCGTGGTGCGGCAGCTCGCCGGTGCGGACGAAGCTGACGGTCACTTGCAGGAAGCGGAAGCACATCAGGTAGGAGCCCAGCGGCACCGCCGAATAGACGATCCAGGTCGGCCATTCCAGGTCCGGCGTGGTCGGTCCTTCGGGAACATCGCCCGTGGCGAGCCCGAGAAAGCTGAAGAGGGCGTAGTGCAGGCCGTTCTCCCAGACGAAGCGGGCGCCGAGCGTGCCGACGATGCCGGTGAAAGTCGCCCCGGCCAGCAGGCCGAAGACGATGAACTTGCCGCGCGTCTTGTCCTGAAGGCGGTTGATCAGCACATCGACGCCGACGTGGATGCCCGTGCGCACGCCGTAGGCGGCGCCGAACTTGGCCATCCAGACGAACATAATGATGCACAGCTCCTGGGTCCAGCCCATGTTGAGCCCGAGCAGCCAGTCCTGCACGACGGGAATGGCGTAGCCGGAGGCATAGCGGTGCATAACCGAGGCGAAAATGATCAGGGTCGCCGCCCCCATGAGGAAGGTGATGAACCACTCCTCCAGACGATCGAGAAATCTCATCCCAACGCCTCCGCGCCAAGGGAAACAATCCCGCCGCCACGGCGGCGGGTGGGCCGGGACTACAGCTTAGCCGGGTTGAAGCCGGTCGCCTTGTAGATGGACTGGATCATATCCTTGCCGATGCGCGACTCCATGTCCGCATGGGTCTTCATCATCGCCTTCTTAAGCGCCATGCGCTCCGGCGCGGTCGGCGTATAAATCTGCGTCTTGCCGGACTTCTTCACCATTTCGAGCGCGTTGTCGTTCTCGACCTTGGCGATCTGGTCGGCGTAGCGCGTCGCCTGCTCCATGGCCTCTTCGAGCTGCTTGCGGACATCCGACGGCAAACTGTCCCAGAACTTCTTGTTGGTGATGACGGCATAGCCGAGATAGCCGTGCTCGGTCAGCGACAGGTGCTTCTGCACTTCATGCATCTTTTGCGTATAGAGGTTGGAGATCGGATTCTCCGTGCCGTCGACGACGCCCGTCTGCAAGGCCTGGTAGACCTCCGAGAAGGCCATGACCTGGGGCAGCGCGCCGAGCGAGCGCATCTGGGAATCGAGCACCTTGGACGACTGGATGCGCATCTTCAGGCCCCTGAAATCCGCGGGGGCCTTCAGCGGCTTGTTGGCGGAAAAGGACTTGAAGCCGTTGTCCCAATAGGCCAGGCCCTTGATGCCTTTGGCATCGAGCCGGCCGAGCAACTGCTTGCCCGTCGGCCCTTGCGTGACCTTGTGCAGATCCTCGTAGCTGTCGAAGATGTAGGGCAGGTCGAAGACCTCGAATTCCTTGACGCCGAGCGGACCGAATTTGGCGAGCGATGGCGCCAGCATCTGCACGGCGCCCAGTTGCAGCGCCTCCATTTCCTCCTTGTCCTTGTAGAGGGTGCTGTTGGCGTAGACTTCGACCTTGACCTTGCCCTTGGTCAGCTCCTCGGCCTTCTTCTTGAAGAACTCCGCGGCGTGGCCTTTGGGGGTGTCGGCCGCGACGACATGGCTGAACTTGATGACGATGGGTTGTTGGGCGAATGCCGCCAGCGAGAAAACGGCGGCAACGATGCCGATGGTGAGCGCGCGGAATCTCATTTGACTCTCCTCCGAATGTTTTGGTTGGCCATATGGCCTTCTGCCATTGTCCATAGCCTGTTCGGCGACCGCCATTGTGGTTATCCGCAGCGGCGTACCCATGGCCAAGCCGGCGCGTTACTATCCCCGCCATGTGGGATAACTCCGCAGCAAGGACGGGAACGGATAGCGGCTGGCTTTGGCTGTTGCCGCGATTCGCATTCGTGCTCTTCATCGCCGCCGTCGGCGCCTTGCTCTGGCTCTCTCAACGCACCGAAACAGAGGAGCAACGCGCCATCCTGATCAGCGACGTGCTCTGGCTGGAACAGGATCTGCGCTTCCAACTGACCCACAGCGAGGAGTACCTCGGCCAGATCGGTCCGGCGCAAGCGGCCAGTGCCGGCACTTTCGAGGCTCATGCCCAAGCGCTGCTGGCGCGCAAGGTGGGCTTGCGGCAGGTGTTCTGGCTCGATGCCGAGGACCGCATACGCCAGGCCTATCCGGGCCCCGCCGATGCCTATCCGGTAGGCGAGGCCAACGGCGTCGTTCCCTCGCGGGAAACAAGCCGGCTGGCCAGATCCCTGGGCCGGGCGGTCTACGGCGCCGCCTACCCGATAGCCGACGGAGATTGGCAGTTCGAGGTTCACATGCCGTTATTCCGCGAAGGGAGACTGGCCGGGGTCGCCATCGGCGCCTATTCGGTGCGCCGCATCCTCGAGGATTCCGTGCCTTGGTGGCTTGCCGAACGTTACCGGATCAGCATTACCGACACGGCGGGCGATGTCCTCGGCGTCCGCGCCAAGGTCACCGCGACGCTCGATGCTGACAGCTACCAGATTCCCTTCGATCCGCCCGGGCATGGCCTGACGATCAACGCCACGCCCTATCGGGCGCAGACCCCGCTGGCCGGCAGGCTGCTATCGGCCGCCCTCGTCTTCCTCGCCGTGGTGGTGCTCTGGAGTCTTTGGGCGCTACGCCGGCATGTGCAGCATCGCCTGGTCGCCGAGGAGGCGCTGCGCAACGAATACGCATTCCGCAAGGCGATGGAGGATTCGTTGGAGACCGGCATGCGGGCCCGCGACCTCGAAGGGCGCATCACCTACGTCAATCCGGCCTTTTGCCGCATGGTCGGCTGGCCGGCGGAAGAACTCGTGGGACGCACGCCGCCCATGCCCTACTGGCCCGACGAATATTTCGACGAAACGCGGGATATCCATGACCGCATCCTCGCCGGCAGGGGCCCCGAGGAAGGCTTCGAGATCAAGTTCAAGCGCCGCAACGGCGAAGTGTTCGACGTCTTCATCCACGAAGCACCGCTGATCGATGCGCGCGGGCGCCAGACAGGATGGATGGGCTCGCTGATCGACGTCACGGAACGCAAGCACGCCGACGAACTGGCGCGGCAGCAGCAGGAGCGGCTTCAGGCCACAGCCCGCCTGGTCGCCATGGGCGAGATGGCATCGAGCCTCGCCCATGAACTGAACCAGCCGCTGGCGGCGATTGCGAGTTACAACGCCGGTTGCCTGAACATGCTGGAATCCGGGGCGGCCGATACGTCCGAACTCAAGTCGGCCTTGGCGAAAAGCGCCGAACAGGCGCAGCGCGCCGGGCGCATCATCCGCCGCATTTACGAATTCGTGCGGCGGGCGGAACCGAAATCGGAATCTTGCGACCTGTCGGAAATTATCGACGAGGTACTCGGATTGGTTGAGGCGGATGCACGGCGGCAGGGCGTGCGCATCCAGCGCGAAACCGCCGTGTCATTGCCGTCGATACAGGGGGATCGCGTACTGGTCGCCCAGGCGCTCCTCAATCTCATACGCAATGCGATCGAGGCAATGCGCGGCACTGCCGCAGAGCGGCGCATGCTGTCGGTCGCTGCCACCGTCGCTGCCGATGCCATCGAAATAAGTGTCGTCGACCTGGGTTGCGGCATTCCCGCCGAGGTGGCGGCGCGGCTGTTCGAGCCCTTTTTCACGACCAAGGGCGAAGGCATGGGCATGGGGCTCAATATCTGCCGTTCCGTGATCGAGGCCCACCATGGCCGCCTCTGGTACGAGCCCAACCCCGCGGGTGGTAGCATTTTCCACGTGCAGTTTCCGCTACCGACGCCATGACCATCGCCCATCTTGTCGACGACGACGAAGCCATCCGCGACGCACTGGCCTGGCTGTTGCGTTCGCGCGGCGTCGCTTCGCGCGCCTGGGGTTCAGCCGAAGCCTTCCTCGCCGAATACCGCGACGACATGCGCGGCTGCCTGGTGCTCGACATCCGCATGCGCGGCATGAGCGGCCCCGAACTGTTCGACCGCCTGCTGGCGCTGGGTTGCCGCATGCCGGCGATCTTCCTCACCGGCCACGGCGACGTGCCGCAGGCGGTGAATGCCATCCAGAAGGGGGCGTTCGATTTCATCGAGAAGCCGTTCAACGACAACGAACTCGCCGACCGCGTCATCGCCGCACTGCGCATCGACGCCGAACGCTCATCGCAAGCGGCATCGGCCGCGACGATCGAGGCGCGCCTGGGACTGCTCACTTCGCGCGAACACGAGGTCATGGAACTCGTGTTGGCAGGCAAATTCAACAAGGTGATCGCAGACGAACTGAATATCGCCATGCGCACCGTCGAAGTTCATCGCTCCCGCGTCTTCGAGAAAATGGGGGTGCGCTCCGCCGTAGAACTGTCCCAACTGCTTGCCGGGCGACGGCCAAAATCCGATCAAGCGCCCTGATCCGTCTCGACGACGACCCGCCCACGGCGGCGCAGCAGGCGATGAGCGCCGAACGCGATGACGGGATGGCGATCGGGCGCGGCCTGCGTCAGTTGCCGCAAGGCTTCACGCAAGCGCTCCTCGCTCGGAATGCCGATATGGCGCCGTTGCAGCAGATAGCGCAGGACATTACGCGCGCGCGGTTCGGCCAGGGACGCAAGCGCCGCGACGTCGACCGGGAAATCGGGGGCCTGCGATCCAAGGTCTATCAGTGCGAGATCGTCAAGGAGCGACTGCGCTTCGGCAAACCGTCCCGCGGCGGCCGCAAGGTTGGCGCTGCTGCCGGGAAAACGCTGTTCCAGACCGGCGAGCACTTCATGCCGCAGATGGTTGCGCGAAAACCTCGTATCGGCATTGCTCTCATCTTCCATCCAGCGCAGCCCATGCCTCTTGGCGTAGGCGACGATCTCGTCCCGGCCGATGCCCAGAAACGGGCGCAGCAAGCGGCCGTTGACCTCGCTCATTGCCGCCGCGCCGCGCAGTCCCGTGCCGCGCAGCAAGTTGAACAGCAGTGTCTCGGCCTGATCGTCGCGATGATGGGCAAGCAGGATCCAGTCGGCTCCGCTGCGCACGAATGCAGCATGCCGTGCCCGCCGTGCCGCCGCTTCCAGCCCGTCGTCCGAGCCGCGCTCGACCTCGACGTATTCCACCGTAAATGAAATATTCCATGCCTCGCAGAGGCTGCGGCAATGGGCCTCCCAGGCATCGGCATGGCGGCTCAAGGCATGGTGGACGTGCAACGCAGCAAGCGAGATTTGTCGTGGCAGAGCGACTTCGCGCAGGCAATGCAGCAGGACTACGGAGTCGATGCCGCCGGACAATCCTGCGACTAGCCGCTGCCCCGCAACGACGCGACGATCGAGACAGCCCGCGACCGCGGCGTCCAGAATCTCAGTGGACTTGCTCTTTGAATTTCCCATAGCCCATCAAACGCTCGAAACGGCGCTCGACGAGCTCCTCTTGCGAGAGGTTCGCCACCTGCTTGAGGGCATCCTGCAAGGCCTTCTTGAGCGATGTCGCCGCGGCGCGATAATCGCGGTGGGCGCCGCCCAGCGGCTCGGTCACGATGCGGTCGAGCAGCCCCAGGGTCTTCAGGCGCGCGGCGGTGATGCCCATCGTCTCCGCCGCCTCGGCAGCCTTCTCGGCGCTCTTCCAGAGTATGGAGGCGCAGCCCTCGGGAGAGATGACCGAATAGGTCGAGTACTGCATCATCAGCACGGCATCGCCGACGGCAATCGCCAGCGCACCGCCCGAACCGCCTTCGCCGATGATGGTCGCGATCAGCGGCACCTTCAGTTCTGCCATGGCATAGAGATTGTGGCCGATGGCTTCCGATTGGCCGCGCTCCTCGGCATCGATGCCCGGATAGGCGCCCGGGGTATCGATGAAAGTGAATACCGGCATGCCGAATTTCTCGGCAAGCTTCATCAGACGCAAGGCCTTGCGGTAGCCCTCGGGCCGCGGCATGCCGAAGTTGCGCTGGATCTTTTCCTTCGTGTCGCGCCCCTTCTGGTGGCCGATGACAATGCAGGACTGGCCGTTGAAGCGGGCCATGCCGCCGACGATGGCCTGATCGTCCGCGAACGCGCGGTCGCCGTGCAGTTCCTCGAAGTCGGTAAAGATGTGTTCGACGTAGTCGAAAGTATAGGGCCGCTGCGGATGACGCGCCACTTGGGCGATCTGCCACGGCGTGAGCTTGGCGTAGATGTCCTTGGTCAGCGACTGGCTCTTGGCTTCGAGCCGGCTGATTTCTTCAGAGATATCGACTGCGGAGTCGTCCTGGACGAAGCGCAGTTGTTCGATTTTGTTTTCGAGCTCCGCGATCGGCTGCTCGAAGTCGAGGAAGGTCGTTTTCATGGTGCGTATTTTACCTTCCCAGAAACGACAACGCCCCGGTTTTTAGGCGGGGCGTTACAAACACCAACGCCCCTTGCGGGGCGTTGGTGTTGAATGGGGAGTCTGGCGCTGACCTACTTTCTCACCCGAGGTGGGCAATATCATGGGCGCGGAGGCGTTTCACGGTCCTGTTCGGGAAGG
>Ga0154359_1070_pt4 | contig 17081 bp, 15 predicted proteins | sample RifGroA2_FD_115887 | JGI IMG/M metagenome (GOLD analysis project Ga0154359, IMG submission 115887) | Rhodocyclales bacterium GWA2_65_20
GTCACGGCGCTGCTCGGCGGCGATGCCGAAGCCGGCCACGGCCAGATCGTGCGCCAGGGGGCGGCCGGTTTCCTCTACCTCGAACTGCTCGACGCCAGCTTCTCCTTCGACGGCGTCGTCTGCGCCTTTGCCCTGACCCATAACCTGATCATCATCACCCTCGGCCTCGGTGCCGGCGCCCTGGCGGTACGCAGCTTCACGCTGATGCTGGTCGAGCACGGTACGCTGGATACCTATCGCTATCTCGAACACGGCGCCTTCTGGGCCGTCGGCGTACTGGCGGTGATCATGCTGGCGGGGGTTGAATTCCACATTCCCGAGGCCATTACCGGGTTGCTGGGCGGTCTGTTGATCGTGCTCGCCCTCGCCAGTTCCATCCGCGCCAACCGCAAGTCGGCGTAGGCTATATTTGTTCCGTTCCATCAGGAGGTCTGCAATGAAACGCACCGTACTTTTCATCCTCACCAACCTCGCCGTCATGCTGGTGCTGGGGCTCGCCGCCAGCCTGCTCGGCGTCAATCGCTACCTGTCCGCCAACGGCCTCAACCTCGGCATGCTGCTGGTTTTCGCCGGGCTGATGGGCTTCGGCGGCGCCTTCATCTCGCTGTGGATGTCCAAGCCGATGGCGAAGTGGTCGACCGGTGCCCGCGTCATCGAGTCGGCGGCAACCTCGACCGAGTTCTGGCTCGTGGAAACGGTGCGCCGCCTGTCGCAGAAGGCCAGCCTGCCGATGCCGGAGGTCGCGATCTACGACGGCGAGCCGAATGCCTTCGCCACCGGGCCGAGCAAGAACAATTCCCTCGTGGCCGTGTCCACCGGCCTGCTGCAGGGCATGAGCAAGGAGGAAGCCGAGGCCGTGCTGGCCCACGAGATCGCCCACATCGCCAACGGCGACATGGTGACGCTGACGCTGATCCAGGGCGTGGTCAACACCTTCGTCTTCTTCATCGCCCGCGTCGTCGCCTATTTCGTCGACCAGTTCCTGCGCCGCAACGACGAGGCAGCGTCCGGGCCCGGCATCGGCTACATGGTCACGGTGTTCGTCTGCGACCTCCTGTTCGGGATACTGGCCAGCATGGTCGTCATGTATTTCTCGCGCCAGCGCGAATTCCGCGCCGACTCGGGCGCCGCCTGGCTGCTCGGCACGCCGCAGCCGATGATCCATGCCCTGCAGCGCCTCGGCGGCCTGTCGGCCGGCCCGCTGCCGCAGAACATGGCGAGCGCCGGCATCGCCGGCCAGCGTTCGTGGTCGTCGCTGTTCGCCACCCACCCGAGTCTCGAGGAACGCATCGCGGCGCTTGCCGCGCAGGCATGAAACCGCTGGCCCACCTGTTCGCCAACAACGCGCGCTGGGCCGACGAGACCGCCGCGGCCGATCCCGGCTTCTTCGGCGGCCTGGCGGCGATCCAGACACCCGAATACCTCTGGATCGGCTGTTCCGACAGCCGGGTGCCGGCGAACCAGATCACCGGGCTGAAGCCGGGCGAGGTCTTCGTCCATCGCAACGTCGCCAACGTCGTCGTTCATACCGACTTGAACTGCCTGTCGGTGGTGCAGTACGCGATCGAGGTGCTGGGCGTCAAGCACATCATGGTGGTCGGCCACTATGGCTGCGGCGGCGTGCGCGCCGCCCTGGACGGTTCCTCGCTGGGCCTGATCGACAACTGGCTGCGCCACATCCAGGACGTGCGCGACCGCCACGGTGCCCTGCTGGCGGCGCTGCCCGACGAGGAGATGCGCTACCGTGCGCTGTGCGAACTCAACGTCATAGAGCAGGTACGCAACGTCGCACGCACCACGCTGGTTGGCGACGCCTGGCGGCGCAACCAGGCGCTGACGCTGCACGGCTGGGTCTATGGCCTGGACAACGGCCGCATCCAGGATCTGGATGTTTCCATGGACGGCGAAGTGGATGCGGAAACCGTGTGGCGTGCCGCTGTCGATGCTGCCGCCACACGTTACGGCGTCGTCGCATAATGTAGTCGGGGCCGGGGTGGCCACCGCTTCGTGTTTGCGGGTTGTCCGGGAAATGCGCAAGCGTTTTGGTCGCCACGCCGGTAATGACAACGGTACAGGAGCGGCAGCATGTTTTACCTGCAAGGCATCGCCGGGCAACGTTTCCACGGCCCGCTGGAAGAACTCTATCGGACGGCTGCCACCGTACGCACTCAGGGTGTGCGTGCCATCACGCAGGAAGGCGTGGAATTTCCCGCGGCAGCGACCGCCGCAGGGGGCGGGGTCCATGCCGCCGGCCTCGGCGAGGAAGCCGTCCGCGCCTATCGGTCGATGCTGCAAGTCGACCAGGAGCGCGGCCCCCTCTACCACGCCGACCAGATCATGCAGCGCCGCGTCGTCACCGTGGCGACCGACGATGCCGCGGAGCGCGCCTGGGACGTGCTGACCGGTCACGGCATCCGCCAGGCGCCGGTGCTCGATGCCGCGCGGCGCGTGGTCGGCATCGTCAGCGAGCGCGACCTGCTTACCGCCTTCAATCTCGATCATGGCGAGCTGCGCGACGCGCTGGCGCGGCAGGTGGCGGATGTGATGATCTCGCCCGTGGTCTGCGCCGACGCGGTGACCGACATCCGCCGCATTGCGCGCGTCATGCTCGACTACGGCGTGGACGGCGTGCCCATTCTCGACGAAAACGAGGCGCTGACGGGTTTCGTGTCCCGCGGCGACATCCTGCGCGCCGTCATGGTCGATCCGCCGCTGAGCCTGTGGCGCTAGCGTCGTTCCCGATTCGCCGCGCTTGTTATCATGGCGGCTCCGCTTTGATCGTCGTTGCGCCGATGCTGCGTTGCTCCAGGGAATCCCATTGAAAGGCAAGCGTTCGACAGCCGTCATCGGCCTGGCGCTGGCCATTGCCGCCTACCTGCTGTCCTTCTTCCACCGCGTCGCGCCGGCGGCGATCTCCGGCGATCTGCAGGCCACTTTCGCCATCGACGGGGCGCAACTGGGCAGCTTGGCGGCCACCTACTTCTACATTTATACGCTGATGCAACTGCCGACCGGCGTGCTGGCCGACACCCTCGGCCCGCGACGCCTGCTGTTCTGGGGCGGGCTGGTGGCGGGGGGCGGCAGCCTGCTGTTCGGGCTGGCGCCGAGCTTCGGACTGGCTTTCGCCGGCCGCACCCTGGTCGGCCTGGGGGTTTCGGTGACTTTCATCGCCATGCTCAAGCTGATCGCCACCGGCTTCGAGGAACGGCGCTTCGCCACGCTGGTCGGCGTTTCGATGCTGGTCGGCAACTTCGGCTCGATCCTCGCCGGCGCGCCCCTGGCCTGGGCGGCGCAGGCGGCCGGATGGCGCCAGGCCTTCGTCGCGGTGGGCGTGCTGTCGATCGCCATCGCGCTGGCGTGCCGCGCCTGGGTGGCCGAGACGCCGGCCGGCAAGGTCGACCGCACCGTCTGGCTGTCGGGCCTGCTGACGGTGCTAAGGAACCGCGCCACCTGGCCCGGCTTCTTCATGAATACCGGGCTGGCCGGCGCCTTTTTCGGCTTCGCCGGGCTGTGGGCCGTGCCGTATCTGACGCAAGTGCATGGCATGAGCCGCGCCACGGCCGCGGTCCATGTGAGCACCTACTTTCTCGGCTTCGCCATCGGCTGCCTGATCTGGGGCCGGCTTTCGGATGCACTCGGCCGCCGCAAGCCCGTGATGCTCGCCGCCTCGGGCGTGCATGTGCTGGGCTGGTTCGTCTGGCTCGGCGCCGGGGCCATGCCGCTCGCCGCGACCTACGCGCTGTGCGCGACGATGGGGCTGGTCACGGCGGGCTTCACGCTGTCCTGGGCCGCGGCCAAGGAAGTCAATCCGCCGGCGCTCTCGGGCATGGCGACCAGCCTCGTCAACGTCGGGGTGTTCCTCGGCGGCGCCATCCTCCAGCCGCTGGTCGGCTGGGTCATGGATCGCAGTTGGGACGGCAGGGTGCAAGACGGCGTGCGCATCTACGCCGCCGCCGACTACGCCAACGGCTTGAAACTGCTGGCCGCCGCGGCGATACTAGGCTGGCTGGCCGGACTGTTCGTCCGCGAGACCGGTTGCCGCAATATCTGGAAGGAAGCGCAATGAATGCCATCGTCCTGTTCGGCCACGGCGCCCGCAACGCCGCCTATGTCGAACCGTTCCACCGCATCCGCGACGCGATGCTGGCGCGTGCGCCGCAGGCGCAGGTCGAGATCGGCTTCCTCGAACTGTCGCAGCCGACGCTGGAAGAGGCCATCGACAAGCTCGTCGCACGGGGCGAAAAGCAGATCCGCATCGTCCCGATCTTTTTCGCTCCAGGCCGCCATGTGCTCAAGGATCTGCCCGAGCGCGCCGCCGCCGCGATGGACCGGCATCCGGATCTGGAAATCGAGATTTCCGCGGCGGTCGGGCAGTCACCCGAGGTGATCGCCGCGATGGCGAGCTTCGCCCTCGACAGCGCCGCCTGAAGACGACGGCGTAACCTCGACATTCATCGGCGCCGGCGCCGATCCTGCCGCGTCATGGTGCGCGTGCCGCGCGTTGCCATGTGCATGCGCGCGGCTTCATCCTGTCCGTTCCGCAGCATCCCAACAAAATAATTTGAATCGCATCAACCCGCGACCTACGATGAATGATGTCGGAAGTGCGGGAATAACCCGTTCATGCCGATGGTTTCCCGGACAACCACATAGATGGAGACGATGATGCCCAACCTGCCCCCAACCCCCGCTTCAGAAGCTACCCCTCCCCGTCGCCGGTTCCTGGCCCAGGCCGCCGCCGGCACCGCCGGCGCGGCCATCGCCGGCTTCCCGATGATCTCGGTGGCGCAGTCGCCGATCAGCATGCGCTGGCAGAGCACTTGGCCGACCAAGGACATCTTCCACGAATATGCCCTCGATTATGCGAAGAAGGTCAACGAGATGGCCGGCGGGCGCCTGAAGATCGAGGTGTTGCCGGCCGGCGCCGTGGTCAAGCCCTTCGACCTGCTCGACGCCGTTTCCAAGGGCACCCTGGACGGCGGCCACGGCGTCGTCGCCTACTGGTACGGCAAGAACTCCGCCGTGGCCCTCTGGGGCTCGGGCCCGGCCTTCGGCATGGATCCCAACATGATCCTGGCTTGGCACTACTACGGCGGCGGCAAGGAGATCCTGGCCGACATCTATCAGCGCCTGAACCTGGACGTGGTCTCCTACCTCTACGGCCCGATGCCGACCCAGCCCTTCGGCTGGTTCAAGAAGCCGGTGACCAAGGCCGACGACATGAAGGGCCTCAAGTTCCGCACCGTCGGCCTGGCCGTCGACATCTACAAGGGCATGGGCGCGGCGGTGAACCCGCTGCCCGGCGGCGAGATCGTGCCGGCCCTGGACCGCGGCCTGATCGACGCCGCCGAGTTCAATAACGCCTCCTCCGACCGGCTGCTGGGCTTTCCCGACGTGGCCAAGGTCTGCATGCTGCAAAGCTTCCACCAATGCTCCGAGCAGTTCGAGATCACTTTCAACAAGAAGAAGTACGACGCGCTGCCGGCCGACCTCAAGGCGATCCTGCTCCACGCCATGGAGGCGGCCTCGGCCGACATGTCCTGGAAGGCCGTCCATCGCTATTCGACCGACTACCTGGAGATGGCCGCGAAGCAGGGCGTCAAGTTCTACAAGACTCCCGACGCGATCCTGAGGAAGCAGTTGGAAATCTGGGACCAGGTGGTGGCGACCAAGAGCGCCGAGAACCCGGACTTCAAGAAGGTCATCGCGTCCATGCGCGCCTTCGCCCAGCGCGCCTGCCGCTGGCAGAACGACACCAACGTGGATTACAAGATGGCCTACAACCACTTCTTTGCCAAGAAGGGCAAGGGCTGAGCGTCCGTCGCCGCGTCGGGGGCGGCCCGCGGGGCCGCACCGATGCGGCGCGCACTGGAGGGGATCGCGATGAGGAAGCTGCTGCTCTTCGTCGATAAGACCAGCACCTTTGTCGGCCATTTCTTCGCCTGGGCGATCCTCGTCCTGACGGGGCTCATCTCCTGGGAGGTGTTCTCCCGCTACGTGCTCAACGTCCCCCACCCCTGGGTGCTCGACGCCCAGATCATGCTCTACGGCCTGCTGTTCATGATGGCCGGCGCCTACACCCTGGCCGCCAGCGGCCACGTGCGCGGCGACGTGCTCTACGGCTACTTTCCGCCCCGGCTGCAGGCGGGCATCGACCTCGCCCTCTACATCGTCTTCTTCCTGCCCGGCACCTTCGCCCTCACCTACGCCGGCTGGATATTCGCCAACGAGGCCCTCGCCATCCGCGAGCAGACCTTCAGCCCCGACCCCCTGCCGCTCTACCCCTTCAAGTTCGTCATCCCCGTGGCCGGCTTCTTCCTGCTGATCCAGGGACTGGTGGAGATCGCCCGCTGCGTCATCTGCCTGCGCGAGGGCGCCTGGCCTTCGCGCGTCGAGGACGTGGCGGAGGTGGACGTGGACATGCTCAAGCAGATGGCCGGCGTCAAGGACGAGGACATCGTCAAGCTCGACGCGTACGTGGTCCATGAGCAGGCTGGGCCGCGGAAGGACGCGCCATGAGAAAGGAGCTGCGCTTCGGCCTGGTGCTGGTCGCCGTGCTGCTGCTGCCGGTGATCGTGCTGATGCCCTGGGGCCACATGAGCACCGGCCACCTGGGCCTGCTGATGTTGGCGCTGATCGTGGTGGCCATCATGCTGGGCTTTCCCACGGCCTTCACGCTGATGGGCATGGGCGTGTTCTTCGCCTGGCTCGCCTACCGCAGCCAGAATCCCGAGATCGCCGTGCGCCAGACCCTGGACCTGATGGTGCAGCGGGCCTACGGCGTCATGAGCAACGACGTGCTGATCGCCATCCCCCTGTTCGTGTTCATGGGCTACCTGGTCGAGCGCGCCAACCTGGTGGAGCGGCTGTTCCGCTCCATCCACCTGGTGCTGGCCTGGCTGCCGGGGTCGCTCGCGGTGGCGACGCTGCTCACCTGCGCCATCTTCGCCACCGCTTCGGGCATCATCGGCGCCGTGGTGACGCTGATGGGCCTGCTGGCCTTCCCGGCCATGCTCAAGGCCGGCTACGACGTGCGCCTGTCGGCCGGCGCCATCACGGCCGGCGGCTGCCTGGGCATCCTGATCCCGCCCTCGGTGCTGCTGATCGTCTATGGCGCCACCGCCGGCGTCTCGGTGGTGCAGCTCTACGCCGGCGCCTTCCTGCCCGGCCTGATGCTGACCGGGCTCTACATCGGCGCCGTGGTGCTGCTGACGGCCCTCAAGCCGCAGCTGGCGCCGCCGCTGCCCATGGCCGAGCGGGTGATCCCGCTGCCCGATCATGCCCGGGAGATTGCCGCCGCCCACGGCTCCCGCGCGCTGCCGGCGCTCGCCGCGGCCCTGGCGGGCCGGACCGGCGTGCCGACGCGCCGGGTCGCCGCCCAGCTGCTGGTGACGCTGCTGCCGGCGGTGATCTGGTTCGGCGCCACGGGTCTTGCCTACCGGAGCCTCACGGCGCCCGTGGAACGGGTCGATGTCTCGGGCCTCCAGGAGATGGGCCTGGTGCAGGACGGGTCGGCCGCCGCGGGCGACGGCGTCGAGGAGCCGAGGGCGGCGGGCATCGAGGAGCCGCCGGCGGAGCCCGAGGCCGAAGGCGTCAAGGAGCCGCCGGCCGAGCCCGCGGCGGAGGGTGTCCAGGAGCCGCCCGCCGAAGGCGTGAAGGAAGCGCCGGACGCGGGTATCCAGGAACCTCCGGGCGAAGGCGTCCAGGAACCCCTGGCGAGCGGCGCGCGCGAGCCGCCCGCCGCGCCCGCCGCCGTGCCGCCGGAGCTGACTTTGCCGGGCACGACCGCGCCCGAACGCCGTCCCGCGCCTGCTGCGTTCTGGATCGTCCTCGCCGCCGGCACCGCGGCCCTGCTGCTGTTCTACTGGCTGTTCAGCTTCACGCTGCTGGAAGTATTCAAGATGCTGCTGTCGTCCTTCTTCCCGCTGTTCGTGATGATCATGGCGGTACTGGGCTCCATCGTCTTCGGCCTGGCCACGCCCACGGAGGCGGCGGCCATGGGCGCCTTGGGCGGCCTGGTGCTGGCGGCGGCCTATCGCCAGCTCAGCCTGACCGTGGTGCGGGAATCGGCCTTCCTGACCGCCAAGACCTCGGCCATGGTCTGCTGGCTGTTCGTGGGTTCGAGCATCTTCTCGGCCGCCTTCGCGCTGCTCGGCGGCCAGGATCTGATCGAGCAATGGGTGCTGTCCCTCGACATGACTCCGCTACAGTTCATGATCCTCGCCCAGTTCATCATCTTCCTGCTCGGCTGGCCGCTGGAATGGACGGAGATCATCATCATCTTCATGCCGATCTTCATCCCGCTGCTGCCGCACTTCCATATCGACCCGCTGTTCTTCGGCCTGCTGGTGGCCCTGAACCTGCAAACCGCCTTCCTCAGCCCGCCGGTGGCCATGGCCGCCTACTACCTCAAGGGCGTGGCGCCGCCCCACGTGACGCTGAACCAGATCTTCGCCGGCATGATGCCTTTCATGGTCATCCAGGTGCTGGCGCTGGTGCTGTTGTACATGTTCCCGGGCATCGGTCTCTGGCTGCCGGGGATGCTCTACAAGTAAGGGCGCGGCCGAAATTTGCATTAGGTCGGCGGCCCGGTATTTGATAGGCTTTTGTCATTCAATGCGAATGTCGGTGCGCGGCCGGAACCATGTCCCTCAAAAGGGATCGAGATATTCGCGTTGTCCTCCCGCTGCTGGGAGTCGCAGATAGAGCGCCAGCGCAAGCTGGCGCAAATTCAGATCTGGCCAGTAAGAAGCACCTGGTTGGGCAGGCCAGGTACGCTTCAAACAGTTCTGACGTGACCAACGTCTCGATGATCGGTGAGATTGGGGCGAGCGGCAGTTCTTGGTTATCGGCCATGATAGCCGCTCGGCTGTCTTATGACGGCCTACACGCTGGTCGCTATCGGTTGAAACCGGGCCGGCGTAACGGACTTCAGGATGAACATGATTGCACAGGCATCGATCAGGCCAACACCTTCAATCCGTGCTTCTGCACCACTGCCAATAGTTTGAGCGCCATGCCGCTGGGGCGCTTTGCTCCCGCTTCCCATTTCTGAACGGTCGATTCGGTGGTATTCAGGAAACGTGCAAATACGGGTTGGCTCACGTGATTCCGCTCACGAATGCTCTTGATCTGCTGCGGGTCGATTTCAGTCGGAACAGACAGGCAAGACTCATCAAACTGGCGAAGGGTGGTCTTGCCAATGGCACCGACCTTGAACATGGCCCGTGCTGAAGAATGAATCGCCTCAAAGGCATCACTCTTGAATTGTTGCCTAGTCGTCATGGCATACCTCCGTCAGATCCTTGTCTTGCAATAGGTGTTCTACTTGCCTGTCCGTTAACCCGGCATAGGCCTTGGCTAGTGTGCGGAACGCGACCAACTCATCATCGGCGATGTTGTCGCGGTCCTTCTTCGCAAACAGATACTCATATACCCAATAGCGTCCGCCTTTCGCCAGGATGATCGAGCGATGCATATTGTCGTTGAGCCGTTTCTTGAAAACCCCACCGCCCAAGTCGTCTGCCTGCCCTTGCATGGCCTCACGGATCGCCACACACAACTCGACATCGTCAATATGTGCCTTCCGTGCGGCCTTCGTAAATCACGCGGTTTTGAACACGCGCACAGACAAATCGTTGCTTTTGCTCATGCCAAAGTATCGCACTGGGTGCTACTTATTGTAGCTTCTTTAGTTCAAGTAATTCGCCGAGTCAATCGACCTGCTGCCAGCGGCGGCTTTGGCCCGCATAGCAGAGTTAATGGCTAAAGCCGGAATCCGGGTAACTCGCGGGTTGTTCAGGGGGCCAGAGTTGCACGCAGGACGCTCCCACCAAACTCGCTACGCGACCCGATTCCGCGTTTGTGACCAAAGTCACCGAAGGGCTTGAAAACATTGCTTGCGCCTGCATATAAGAACATACTTATATACATGACTCCACACGCGCTGCCCATGATCCCGTTGCGACTGACAATTCCATTTGTTTTCATGTGCCTGAACGGTATTGCGACCGCCCAGGCGCCCCAGGTCGTCACCTTGCAAAGCCGCGAGGTCGATCTGAGCTATCCGGCCGAGAGCGTCGTCGAGGCCGTCAGGCAGGCCACTGTCGCGGCGCAGGTGTCCGGCCGCATCGTAGATGTGCGCACCGATGCCGGCCGGCGCGTGAAAGCCGGCGAAGTGCTGCTGCGCATCGATGCGCGCGAGGCGGCGGAAGGCGTGGCCGGGGCGCAGGCGCAACTGGCGCAGGCGAAGGCGAATTTCGACCGCACCCGGAACCTCTTCGAGCGGAAGTTCATCAGCGGTGCCGCGCTCGACAAGGCCGCGGCCGATTTGAAGTCGGCGCGGGCCGCAGCCGGGCAGGCCGGGGCGGGGCTCTCGCATGCCACGGCGACGGCGCCGCTCTCAGGCATCGTCGCCCAGCGCCATGTCGAACTCGGCGAGATGGCGGCGCCCGGCAAGCCCCTGGTCACCGTCTTCGACCCCAAGGGTCTGCGCGTGATCGCCAGCGTGCCGCAGTACAAGCTGGCCGGGCTGCGCGGCGCGAGCCGGGCGAAGGTGGAGTTCCCCGAGACCGGCAAGTGGATCGATGCTGCCCGCGTCGAGGTGCTGCCGACGCTGGATGCGAACACCCATACCGTGACGGCGCGCGTCTATCTGCCCGACGATGCGAGCGGCGTCGTGCCGGGCATGGCGGCGCGCGTGCATTTCGTCATCGGCCGCGCCCTCAAGCTGACCGTGCCGCCGCAAGCCGTCGTGCGCCGCGGCGAGGTCAGCGCTGTCTATGTGCTCGATGCCTCGGGTGCGCCGCGCCTGCGCCAGGTGCGACTGGGCGAGGCGGTCGCCGGCGGCGAACTCGAAGTCATGGCCGGGCTGTCCGCCGGCGACAAGGTGAGCCTGGAGCCGGTCAAGTCCGGCATTGCCGTCCGCCAAGCCGCGGCGAAGTAACCGGATATGGGCATCTCCGGCCGTATCGCCGCCTACTTCCTGAAGAATTCGCTGACGCCGCTGATCGCGCTGATCGCGCTGCTGCTGGGCGTTTTCGCCACGCTGGTGACGCCGCGCGAGGAAGAGCCGCAGATCAACGTGACGATGGCCAACGTCTTTGTGCCCTTTCCGGGCGCGTCGGCGCGCGACGTCGAGAACCTGGTGGCGCGGCCGGCGGAGCAGGTGCTGTCGCGCATTTCCGGCATCGAGCATGTGTATTCGGTGTCGCGCCCCGGCATGGCGGTCATCACCGTGCAGTACGAGGTCGGCGAGGATCCGATCCAGGCGCTGGTGCGGCTCTACGACACCATCAACGCGCAGAAGGACTGGCTCTCGCCCAATCTCGGCGTGGGCGAGCCCATCGTCAAGCCCAAGGGCATCGACGACGTGCCCATCGTCACGCTGACGTTCTGGAGCGCCGACCCGGACAAGTCGGCCTACGAGATGCAGCAGGTGGCGCGCGCCGCCGAGATCGAGCTCAAGCGCATCGCCGGCACGCGCGACGTCGCGACCATCGGCGGCCCCGGCCATGTCGTGCGCGTCGTCATGGATGCCGACCGCATGAACGCCTACGGCGTCACGGCGCAGGACTTGAAGGCCGCGTTGCAGGTTTCCAACGCCTCGCAGCCGGGCGGCAGCCTGGTGGCGAACAACCGCGAGGTGCTGGTGCAGACGGGCACCTATATCGAGTCCGCCGCCGACGTGAAGAAGCTCGTCGTCGGCGTGCGCGACAAGAAGCCGGTGTTCATGGACGACGTGACGCGCATCGTCGACGGTCCCGACCAGCCGAGCCGCTATGTCTGGCAGGGACTGGGCCAGGCCGCGGGTGACCAAGGCGGCGCCAAGGCCGGCGGCGCCGCGGCGGCGGGGCAGGGCGCCGTCGCCGAATTCCCGGCGGTCACGCTGTCCGTTTCCAAGAAGCCCGGCGTCAATGCCGCCGACGTCGCCGCCGCCGTGATCGCGCGCGCCGAGTCGCTGCGCGGCACGGTGATACCGGAAGGTATCGACTTCACCGTCACGCGCAACTACGGCGAGACGGCGACCGAGAAGGCGCAGAAGCTGATCGGCAAGCTGGTCGTCGCCACCGCCTTCGTCGTGCTGCTGGTGCTGTTCGCCCTGGGCCGGCGCGAGGCCGTGATCGTCGGCACGGCGGTGACGCTGACGCTGGCGGCGACGCTGTTCGCCTCCTGGGCCTGGGGCTTTACCCTGAACCGCGTGTCGCTGTTCGCGCTGATCTTCTCCATCGGCATTCTCGTCGACGACGCCATCGTCGTTGTCGAGAACATTCACCGCTGGAATGCGCTGTATCCGGACAAGCCGCTGGCCGAGATCATCCCCGGCGCCGTGGACGAGGTCGGCGGGCCGACGATCCTGGCCACCTTCACCGTCATTGCCGCGCTGCTGCCGATGGCCTTCGTCTCCGGGCTGATGGGGCCGTACATGAGCCCGATCCCGATCAACGCCTCAATGGGCATGTTCATCTCGCTCGCCATCGCTTTCGTCGTCACGCCCTGGCTGGCGTTGAAGCTGATGCAGCCGGTCGCCGCTCACGCGGGCGGCCACGGCGGGGACAAGACGACGCGCCGGCTCGACGCCTTGTTCCGCCGCATCATGACGCCCTTCCTCGATGCCGCCACCGGCAAGGCGGCGCGGCGCAAGCTCTGGATCGGCATCGTCGCCGCCATCGCCGGTTCGGTCAGCTTGGGCGTGTTCGAACTCGTCGTGCTGAAGATGCTGCCCTTCGACAACAAGAGCGAGTTCCAGGTGGTGCTCGACATGCCGGTCGGCACGCCGCTCGAAGAGACGGCGCGCGTGCTGCGCGAGATGTCGGCCGAGCTGGCGCAGGTGCCGGAGGTGCGGGACTACCAGGCCTACGCCGGCACCGCTGCGCCGATCAACTTCAACGGCCTGGTGCGCCAGTACTACCTGCGCGCCAATCCCGAGATGGGCGACATCCAGGTCAACCTCGTCGACAAGCATCATCGCGACCGGCAGAGCCACGACATCGCCGTCGGCGTGCGCGACCGCCTCATGGCCATCGCCAGGCAGGCCGGCGGCAACGCCAAGGTCGTCGAGGTGCCGCCGGGCCCGCCCGTGCTCGCGCCCATCGTCGCCGAGGTGTACGGCCCGGACTATGCCGGACAGATCGCCGTGGCGAAGACGGTGCGCGCCGCCTTCACGGGTACGGCCGACATCCTCGGCGTGGACGACTCCGCCGATGCCGACTCGCCCAAGCTGGTGTTGCGCGTGTCGCAGGCCAAGGCTGCCCTGCTCGGCGTGTCGCAGCAGGACATCGTCGCCACCGTGCGCATGGGCCTCTCGGGCGAGGACGTGACGCCGGTGCACGACGGCGACTCGAAGTACGAGGTGCCTGTGCGTATCACGCTGCCGGCCGAGCGCCAGGACTCGCTCGACCAGTTGCTCAAGCTCAAGGTGCGTGGCCGGGAAGGCAACCTCGTGCCGGTCTCCGAGGTCGTCGAGGCGAAGAAGACGCTGCGCGAGAAAGTCATCTACCACAAGGATCTGCTGCCGGTCGTGTACGTCGTCGGCGACATGGGCGGCAAGCTCGACTCGCCGCTGTACGGCATGTTCGACATTCGCAACAAGCTCGCCGGCGCCGATCTGCCTCAGGGCGGCAAGCTGGGCGAGTATTTCATCAAGCAGCCGAAAGATCCCTACGCCGGCTATGCGATCAAATGGGACGGCGAGTGGCAGGTCACCTTTGAAACCTTCCGCGACATGGGCGCCGCCTATGCCGTCGGCCTGGTGCTGATCTACCTGCTGGTCGTCGCGCAGTTCAAGAGCTATCTCGTGCCGCTGATCATCATGGCGCCGATCCCGCTCACCATCATCGGCGTCATGCCGGGCCACGCGCTGGCAGGCAGCCAATTCACGGCGACCTCGATGATCGGCATGATCGCCCTGGCCGGCATCATCGTGCGCAACTCGATCCTGCTGGTGGACTTCATCAACGAGCAGGTCGCCGGCGGCATGGACTTCGCCGAGGCCGTGATCCAGGCCGCCGCGATCCGCGCCAAGCCGATCGCGCTGACGGGGCTGGCCGCCATGCTCGGCGCGCTGTTCATCCTCGACGACCCGATCTTCTCGGGCCTCGCGCTCTCCCTGATCTTCGGCATTCTCGTCTCCACCGTGCTGACGCTGGTGGTGATCCCGGTTCTCTACTACGCGGCCATGACGCGCCGCAGCCACCTCCCGCCCGCGGGAGAAACGGCATGACCGCCCGCCGCTTCATGCGCATTTTCGCCGGCAGCTCCTGCGCCTGCGGGGCAGTCGCCGAGTTGGACTGACGCACCGGCCTTTATCCCCCCGCTGCAAAGCGGTTCGCGGCTGCCCGGCGGGCAGCCGTTTTTTTTGGTGCGCCCGGCAGGACGCCAGAAGAGTACGGACGCATTCGTTCGCGGGCATAATGCGGAAGCCCTTTCAGTTGATACGGTTTATGCGCCCCTTGTCCTTGCGTCTCCATGGCTGGCTTGCCGTCGCGATCGTCATCGTCGCCGGCACCGGCATCACGGCCGGGGCCTACTGGTGGCAGGTGCAAGCCGAGGATGCAGAGGCCCGCGCAGGCCTGGACGGCGAGCGGGTGCTTTACGATTCGCTGCCGCAGGCCCCCAGGCTCAAGTCTACGGCCACGCGCCAGGAAGTCGAGTCGGTGGGGGGTGATCTGACGATACTCGAAGCCGCGCCGACGGCGGCTTTCTCCGGCGTGACGGATCGCGGCCGCTCGCAACTGGTGCTGGCGCTCGGCGCGCTGACGACGCTGATGATGGCCATGATCGTCCGGCTGTACGCGACCCGCAGCGCGTGGGCGGAGGCGCGGGCGCAGCAGATGGCCGCCTCCCTGAGTGAAGCCCTGGAGGAACTGCGTTCCCACCGCGACAACCTCTCCGCGCTGGTCGAGGCGCAGACGGCCGACCTGGTGCGCGCCAAGGAGGTGGCCGAGCAGGCCAGCCGCAGCAAGTCGGAGTTTCTCGCCAACATGTCGCACGAGTTGCGCACGCCGATGCATGCCATCCTGTCGTTCGCCCGCATCGGCCACGACCGGACCCAATCGTCGCCGCCGGAGAAGCTGCGCGAATACTTCGGCCGCATCCAGGCAAGCGGTGAGCGCCTGCTGGAACTGGTCAACGACTTGCTCGACCTTGCCAAGTTCGAGGCCGGCAAGATGGCGTCCGACTTCCGCGATGTCGATATGGCCTATCTGGCGCAAGTCGTGGCGCACGACTTCGAGGCGATGCTCGCGGCCCGCCAGCAGCGCATCGAATTTCCGTCGCCGGGCTGCAATCCCTTCATCGCGGGCGACGCCGACCGCCTGGCCCAGGTGATCCGCAACCTCCTTTCCAATGCGCTGAAATTCACGCCGGCGGGGCGCTGCGTGACGGTCGAATTCGCGGAGGCCGAGTTGCCGGCCGGCCGCCGCGCCGAGGATCAGGGCCTGCTGCCGGCGCTGCGCATGACGGTGTCCGACGAAGGCGTCGGCATTCCGGCGGAAGAACTGGATGCCGTGTTCGACAAGTTCTACCAGAGCAGCACCACCCGCACCGGCGCCGGCGGCACCGGCCTCGGCCTCGCCATCTGCCGCGAGATCGTCGCGGCACACCGCGGTACAATCGCCGCGCGCAACCGTCCCGCCGGCGGGACGGCCTTCGATACGCTGCTGCCGCGCGCAACCCCCGCATGAAACCCGCCAAGAGATCGGTTTAGGATCTTCCAATGAGTCGCTGGCACCTGCTCGCGGTCGATGACGAACCGCTGAATCTGGAGATCATCCGCGAGTATCTGGACGACCCGCGCATGGACCTCGACCTGGCCGCGAATGCCGAGCGCGCCTGGCAATGGCTGGAGACGGCGGCTATGCCCTACGACCTCGTCATACTCGACCGCATGATGCCGGGCATGAGCGGCATCGAGATGCTGCGGCGCATGAAGGCGGATGCGCGTTACCGCAGCATCCCGGTCATCATCCAGACGGCGGCTTCCTCGCCCGATCAGGTGCGCGAAGGCATCGAGGCCGGCGCCTACTATTACCTGACCAAGCCCTATGAGCCGGCGGCGCTGTTCGCCATCGTGCGCGCCGCGCTCGCCGATGTCGAGGATCAGAGCGCCGTCGTGCGGCGTGCCGCCGAACAGGCCGCGACCCTGAGCCTGCTGGAATCCGCCGCATTCCGCTTCGCCACCCTCGACGACGCCCATCGTCTCGCCGGCCTGCTGGCCGCGCTGTGCCCGGTGCCCGCGACCGCCGCGATGGGCCTGACCGAACTCATGGTCAACGCCGTCGAGCACGGCAACCTCGGCATCAGTTACGCCGAAAAGGTGCGCTTGAAGCGCGAGGATGCCTGGGAGGCCGAGATTGCCCGCCGCCTGGCCCTGCCGGAGAATTGCGCGAAAGCGGCGCGCATCGGCATGCGGCGGACGGCCGGCGAAGCCGTCTTCACCATCCGCGACGAAGGCCAGGGGTTCGAGTGGCGGCGCTATCTCGAGTTCGACCCCGCGCGCGCCTTCGATCCCAACGGCCGCGGCATAGCGATGGCGCGCATGTTGAGCTTTTCCCGTCTCGATTATTGCGGCTGCGGCAACGAAGTGGTCGCGGCGGTGAAGCTATAATCGGCGCCATGGCTGCTCCCACCGCAACCCCGCCCCTGACCCCGGCCGCGGGAGACAACGAATCCTTCAAGGTGCTGGTCGTCGACGATACGGCCACCAACCGCCAGATCCTCCAGGTCTTCCTGAAGAAGCTCGGCTACCAGGTCGATAGCGCCGTCGATGGCGCCCAGGCCGTCGAACGCTTCATCGAAGGCAGTCCCGACCTCGTGCTGATGGACGTGATGATGCCGGTCATGGACGGCTACGAGGCGACGCGGCGCATCAAGAAGCTCTGCGGCGACCGCTGGGTGCCGGTGGTCTTCCTCTCCGCGCTCGACAAGGAGGAGAACCTCGTCACCGGTCTCGACGCCGGCGGCGACGACTACCTGCACAAGCCGGTCAGCTTCGTCGTCCTCGACGCCAAGCTGCGCTCGATGACGCGCTCGATCCGCATGCAGCGCGCCCTCGACGAGAACCGCCGCCGCACGCAGGCGAT
>Ga0154359_1012_pt2 | contig 16989 bp, 14 predicted proteins | sample RifGroA2_FD_115887 | JGI IMG/M metagenome (GOLD analysis project Ga0154359, IMG submission 115887) | Rhodocyclales bacterium GWA2_65_20
TACATGTCGGTGCGCCCGGCCGAGTTCCCGGCCATCATCGAAAAACTCGGCGGCATCGGTCTGCTCAAGGAGACGAGCGGCTGGCGCCGGGTCGTGATCGAAAAGCCTTTCGGCTACGACCTGCTCTCCGCGCAGACCTTGCAGCAAAGCCTGTACCGCCACCTCAACGAGCCGCAGATCTACCGCATCGACCACTACCTCGGCAAGGGCACGGTGCAGAACGTGATGGTGTTCCGCTTCGCCAACATCCTGCTGGAGCCGCTGTGGAACCGCCACTACATCGACCACGTCCAGATCACGCATTCGGAGACGCTCGGCATAGAAGGCCGCGCCGGCTATTTCGAGGGCTCCGGCGCGCTGCGCGACATGGTCCAGAGCCACTTGATGCAACTGCTCGCGCTGGTGGCGATGGAGCCGCCCGTGACGCTGAACGCGGAACACCTGCGCGACGAGAAGGTGAAGGTGCTGAAGGCGATCCGCCCGATCACGCAGAATGCGGTGCATGCGCATGCGTTCCGCGGCCAATACACGAGCGGCACGCTGGACGGCAAGGCGGTGCCCGGCTATCTGGAGGAGCCCGGCGTCGCCGCGGACAGCACGACGGAGACCTATGCCGCCCTGAAACTGTTCGTCGACAACTGGCGCTGGTCCGGCGTGCCGTTCTATTTGCGCACCGGCAAGCGCATGGCAGAAAGCGCTTCGGCCATCTACATCCGCTTCAAGAATCCGCCGCAGGATCTGCTGCGCAACACGCGCCACGCCCCCTCCCATCCCAACTGGATCATGCTCGGCATCCAGCCGGACGATTGCCTGAAAATGGAAATACAGGTCAAGGTGCCGGGCCTCGATCTGCATACGCGCACCATCAGCCTCGACGCTTCCTACCACCGCAAGGGCGACGACAATTACGACGCCTACGAAGGCCTGCTGCTCGACGTCATGCAGGGCGACCACTCCCTGTTCCTGCGCATCGACGAAGTGGAGTGGGCCTGGCGCGTGGTCGACCCGGTGCTCAAGGTCTGGGCGATGGAGCGGGACTTCATCAACGGCTACCAGGCCGGAACCTGGGGCCCGCGCGGCACTTACCGGCTCTTCGACCGGGATGACCAGTTCTGGCGGCATTCGCTGAATCTCGATGGCGCCGACTTGCAGGCGTATTGAGGAAGTCCGGCACGCACAGCCGGCCGGCGCCGGGGAAGCGCCGGCGTCGAACGTTGGCGCCGCGCCGATGTCGAATTACCGGACGCGGAAAAACCTGTCTGCGGAAGGTGAAGCCATGCTCGGTGCCCACTCGAACAGCGAACTGCGCGGCGACTACGCCAAGGCGCGGGCCGACTACACCGTCGATCAGGACTTGAGCGCTTACAGCGCCACCGACCGGGCCGTCTGGCGGCAACTGGTGAGCCGCCAGACGGCGATTATCCGGACGCATGCCTGCGCGGAATTCGTGCGGGGCATCGATCTGCTCGGCGCGCCGGACGAAATACCCGATCTCGAACGGGTCGGCGATTTCATCGCGGCGCGCACCGGCTGGCGGCTGGTGCCCGTGCCCGGCTTCATCCCGGACGAGGCTTTTTTCACGCACCTCGCGGCGCGGCGTTTTCCCGTCAGCGTCTGGGTGCGGCGTCCGGACGAGATCGACTTCCTGGTCGAACCGGACCTGTTCCACGACTTCTTCGGCCATGTGCCGATGCTGCTCCATCCCGTGTTTGCCGACTACCTGGCGGCCTATGGCGCGAAGGGAGCCGAGGCGGCCGCGAACCATGCCTTGCAGCGCCTGGCGCGCCTCTACTGGTACATGGTCGAATTCGGCCTTATCGCGACCGCGGACGGGCTCCGGGCCTACGGCGCGGGCATGCTCTCGTCGAAGACCGAGACGCTCCATTCGCTGGAAAGCGAGCGGCCTTTGCGCGTCTGGTTCGACCTCGAACGCGTCATGCGCACGACCTACATGATCGACAGCTTCCAGAAGACGTATTTCGTGCTGCCGGATTTCGACACGCTGTTCGATGCGATGGCGCAGGACTTCCGGCCGCTCTACGAGCGCATGGCGACGCTCGCCGACATCGATGCGGCAACACTGGCGCCGGGCGACAGGATTTATCGGCCAGATGCCGAAGGTGCGTCGGGCTGGCACTCGGGACGGGCCAGCGCGAAGGCGTCGAGCGTCGCGCAGGCATCGTCGATGCGCCGCAGCCGCGGGTAGGCGGCGAGCGAAAATTCATAGCGACGAGCGTTGTAGAGCTGCGGCACGATGAATAGGTCGGCGAGGCTCAACGCGGCGCCGAGCGCATAGGGGCCGGATGCGTCGACGAGGTTCTCGGCGGCATCGAGTCCCAGCTTCAGCCAGTGGTGAACCCAGTCGCTTCGCGCCGCCAGATCGAATGCGCCTTCGGCCTCCAGATAGCGCAGCACGCGCAGGTTGTTGAGCGGGTGCACGTCGGCGCCGATGACCAGCGCGATCTGCCTGGCGCGGGCGCGCGCGGCGTGGCCGGCCGGCAGCAGGGGCGGGAACGGGAAGCGTTCCTCGAGATATTCGAGGATGGCCAGCGATTGGCCGATCACGGTATCGCCGTCGACCAGCGTCGGCACCAGGTGCTGCGGATTGAGCGCGGCGTAGCCGGGACTGTGCTGCCCGCCGTCCACCTTCGACAGGTCGACCGGCACGTAGTCGAAGGCGAGGCCCTTGAGCTGGAGGCCGATGCGCACGCGCCAGGCCGCCGACGAACGCCAATAGCTGTAGAGCTTCATCATGCCTCGACGACGGTCTGGTCGATGGCGCCGAAGAGCGAGCGGCCCTGCGCGTCGAGCATTTCTATCCGGACGCGGTCGCCGAAACGCAAATAGGGCGTGCGCACCTCGCCATGCTCCAGGGTTTCCAGCATGCGGCGCTCGACGATGCACGAGGAGCCCAGCCTGCGGTCCGCATTGGACACGGTGCCCGAGCCGACGATGCTGCCGGCGCCCAGCGGCCGGGTGCGCGCGGCAAAGGCGATGAGTTCGGGGAAGCCGAAACTCATGCCGCTGCCGGCATCCGGCCGGCCGAAGAGTTCGCCATTTACGTGGCTCAACAGCGGCAGGTGCAATCTGGCGCCGTCCCAGGCCGGGCCGAGCTCGTCGGGCGTCACGGCCAGCGGCGAAAACGCGGAGGACGGCTTGGACTGGAAGAAGCCGAAACCCTTGGCCAGCTCTCCCGGAATCAGGTTGCGCAGGGATACGTCATTGACCAGCATGACGAGCCGGATGCACTGCGCCGCCTGCGCCGGCGACGTGCCCATGGCCACGTCGTCGGTGACGACCGCGACCTCGGCCTCGAAGTCTATGCCCCAGGCCTCGTCGGCGACGTCGATGGCATCGCAGGGGCCGAGCAGGCTGTCCGAGCCGCCCTGGTAGATCAGCGGCTCGCGGCGCAGGCTCTCCGGCATCTCGGCGCCGCGCGCCTTGCGCACGAGTTCGACGTGGCTCAGGTAGGCCGAGCCGTCGGCCCATTGGTAAGCGCGCGGCAGCGGCGCCATGCAGTCCTGCGCGGCGAACGGCTCGCCGCCGCCCTCGCGCTCCAGGCGCTGCGCCAGCGCGGCGAGTTGCGGCGCGCAGCTTGCCCAGTGGTCGAGCGCGTACTGCAAGGTCGGCGCCAGCGACGCCGCCTCGGCATAACGTCCGAGATCGCGCGATACCACGACGAGCCGGCCGTCGCGGCCGCCGCCCCTGAGCGTCGCCAGCCTCATTGGCCGCCGCCCTGCCAACTGTCGGCATAGGCCGCGAACTCGACGGGCAGCGCGGCGGCGCCGAGCGCCAGGGCGTCGCGGGCGTCGATCATCACAGCATATTCGTCGGTCGCCGCCGCCTTGGGCGCGAAGGCGTTGGCCAGCGCCTTCGGGTGCGGGCCGTGGGTGATGCCGCTCGGATGCAGCGTGAGCATGCCGGGCGCGATGTTGTCGCGGCTGAAGAACTTGCCGGCGTGGTAGAAAATCACCTCGTCATAGTCGTCGTTGTTGTGGAAGAAGGGCACCTTGAGCGCGCCGGGGTCGCTCTCGAACGGGCGCGGCACGAAGCTGCACACGACGAAGCGCGCGGCGACGAAGGTGGCGTGAGCCGAGGGCGGCACGTGGTAGCGGTGGCTCATCAGCGGCCGGATGTCGTCCAGGTTGAGGCGTACCGGCGCGAGGTCGCCGTGCCAGCCGACGGCATCGAGCGGGTTGTAGGGAAAGTGGGCGACGGAGAGCGCGTCGCCGCGCTTGATCTCGACCGGCCAGTGCCGCTCGTCCTGTTGCGCGCGGAAGGCGTCGTCGATGACGGGCACGGCGAGCGCGGCCGGGTCGAAGATCGCATGCCGGCCGACGATGCCCTTGTCCGGCAGGCCGTAGGCGTCGTTGGTCGCCTCGACCATGAGGAAGGCGCAGGGTTCGGCCGGCTCGATGCGCCACATCGTCCCGCGCGGCACGACCAGGTAGTCGCCGCTGCGGTAGGCGAGGTGGCCGTAGTCGCAATAGAACTCGCCCGCGCCCCGATGCACGAACAGCAGCTCGTCGCCGTCGGCATTGCGCGCCAGCGCCGGCATCGCCGCCGCGCAGCGCCAGTAGCGGAGCTTGACGTGCGCATTGGCGAGCACGGCGGCGGCGGCCCAGGGCGAGGGCGGGGACGCCGCAATTTCCGCGAGGTTGAAGGCGCGCGGCCGCAACGTGCCTTCGATGCTGCTCCAGCCGGTGGGCGGATGGCGGTGGTGCATGTGACTGGCCGGGCCGAAGAAACCTTCGCGGCCGAGTTCGCGCTCATAGGTGCCGGCGGGCAGGTCGGCATGGGCCTGGCGCGAAGTCTCACCCTCGACGTGGGGGAACGAGATCGCGCGTCGGCTCATGCGGCGCGCTCCCGCAGGACGCCGCGCCGGATCTGGTCGAGTTCGATGGATTCGAACAGCGCGCGGAAGTTGCCCTCGCCGAAGCCTTCGTTGCCCTTGCGCTGGATGATCTCGAAGAAGATCGGGCCGATGGCGTCGCGCGTGAAGATTTGCAGCAGCAGGCCCTGGCCGGCCTGCGGCGCGCCGTCGATCAGGATGCCGTCGGCGCGCAGGCGCGCCAGGTCTTCGCCGTGGCCCGGCACGCGGGCGGCGACGGCCTCGTAATAGGCGTCCGGCGTGTCCTGGAAAGGTATGCCGTGTGCGCGCAGAGCCTCGACGCTGCCGTAGATGTCGCCGGTGCCGAGCGCGATATGCTGGATGCCTTCGCCGTGATAGCGGGCGAGGAATTCCTCGATTTGCGAGCGGTCGTCGCGGCTTTCGTTGAGGGGGATGCGGATCTTGCCGCAGGGGCTGGTCATGGCGCGGCTGACGAGGCCGGTGAGCTTGCCCGCGATGTCGAAATAGCGTATCTCGCGGAAGTTGAAAATGCGCTCGTAGAACTGCGCCCAGTGATCGAGGTGGCCGCGATAGAGGTTGTGGGTCAGGTGGTCGATGAAAGTCAGCCCGCAGCCGACGGCGGCCGCAGCCCCTGTCGGCTCGAAATCGACGTCGTAGATCGTCCCGGCGCCGTAGCGGTCGACGAGGTAGATGACGAGGCCGCCGATGCCGGCGATGGCGGGAATCCTGAGTTCCATCGGGCCGACGGGCTGGTCGACGGCGACGGCGCCGCGCCGCAGCGCTTCGCGGTAGGCGAAGGCGGCATCCTTGACGCGGAACGCCATCGCATTCGCCGACGGCCCGTGCTGTGCGGCGAAGAGCGCGGCCTGACTGTCCGCTTCACGGTTCAGGATGAAGTTGATGTCGCCCTGCCGGTAATGGCTGACCGCCTTGTGGCGATGCCGCCCGACCTCGACGAAGCCGAGCCGGACGAACAGAGCCGCCAGCGCTTCCGGCTGGGGGCCGGTGAACTCGACGAATTCGAAACCGTCGGTACCCAGCGGGTTTTCGAACATCCCCTCCATTGGACCCTCCGCTTCGCATTGGCCGAGCCAGCTATCCATACGACCCATTCGGCACCCAAAAGGTTTCCCCGGCCACGACGATTGCATGCACAGCCTGCCGCGTGCCGCGGCGGCAGGAACGACTTATCGCCTGTCGGGTCCGCCGCGCTCTTTCTGCGCGTCCTCCCGGCCGCGATGCTTCGGCGACATGCGGTTGGCGGGATCGCCGGGAAGGGGGCGCGCCTCGTCGCGTCCGCGCTCCCGCTCCCTTTGCACCGCCTCGGGCCGGGCAGACAGGTGCGGCGGCTCCACGCTTCGCGGCGCAACCAATTCGCGCGTCTCCCGGGACGGCGCGGCTTCGGGGCGGACCGAATGCTGCGGTTCCGCCCGACGCGGCGCGATGCGTTCGCGTGTCTCCTCAGTCCAACTCGGCGACTGCCCCGCCGCTGCCGCCGGCGGCGCGGGCTCTGCCCTTCGCGGAGCCGGACGTTCCCGCGCTTCCGGGGCCTGACGTTCCCGCGCTTCCGGAGCCGGCGCATCCGACGCGGCGGGGCGGCGCACGTCCTCGAAACGCAGCGGCTGCGACGGCGCGGAACGCTCGGGACCGGGCTGCCTGCCGAAGGGCGCCGGCGGCGATTGCGCTTGCTTCGGCGGCGGCACGAACCGCAGTTCGGGGGGCTTGTCCGTCCGCGAGGTTTTCGCCCCCTTGGGTGCTTCGCCTCGCCACGGCAGGCGGCTCTCCCGCGGCGCGCGCAAGGTCACCGCCGGCCGCGACAGCACTTCTGCGGTCGGCCGCAAGCTGCTGGCGGCGCCCGGCGTCAGGCTCGCGGCGGTCGGCTTGACGGGGAGGGCGCCGGCCACCGGGGCCAGCTTATCGAGCGCCTTTGCCGGCACCGGCGCGGTCCGTGCCGGACCGCGCCCGAACTGGTCGTGGCGCACCGCGACAACCGCGTTGGCCACGCGCGTGTTCTGGAAGGTAATGCGCGCGACCTCGGGCGCGGTGCCGCGGCTGATCTCCCGCTCGTTGACGATGCGCGGCCCGCCCCAACCGCCCCACGACGGGACGCCGATGAAGCCGCGCCTTCCCCACCACGGGATCACGGGTTCGCCCCAGGACAGCGCCACCCAGCTCAGCGCGGGCGTGCCGACGCCGATGCCGATGGAAACGCCGCCGCCGGAGTCGAAGAACGCCACCAGCGCCGGCGCGTAGACGGACTGCGTCGCCATCGGACCCGGCGCCCAGCCCCAGTAGCCGCCGAGAAACACCCACCTGCCGTAGTGGAACGGCGCCCAGCCCCACGGCGCATCGTCGATCCAGGTCCAGCCGTAGAACGGATCCCAGATCCAGCGGCCGGTGCTGTAAGGCGCCCAGCCCTGGGGCAATCCGGAGGGCACCCATACCGTGCCGTAGCCGGACACCCTGCGCCAGTTGCCGTAATGGTCGAGGGCGTCGGCGCCGTAGATATCGGACGGCAGATAGCGCGCGCTCAGGGAGTCGAGCAACTGCTCGGTGCGGGCGTAATTCCAGCGATCCCACGAATCGGGTTCCGGGGCCGCGTAGGTCTCGACGCTGGGCGCGTCCGTTCCCTCGACGACCAGTTCTTCCGAAGGGGCAACGCCGAGCGCCCGGCCGCCGGACGGAATCACCGTGGCCCGGCCGCCGCCGCGGGTGATGAACAGCGTGGTGTCCTTGTCGACGTTGAGTCGGTAATACCCGCCGCGGTCGATGGTGAAGGCGGCGTTGGGCGTATCCACCTCGACGACGAGCCCGGCGGGCAGGGCGCGCAGGTCGAACGAGGCCTGGCCGTCGGCGACGCGGAACTGGACATAGCCGCGTTCCCGATTGACGAGGCTCAGTTGCGTCCTTTCGCCGGCGCGGACGAAAGCCCGGCTGCCGACTTGCAGTTCGAGATTGGCTCGCTGACCGGTGTACAGGGCATCTCCCGGCGCCAGCGGCGTGTTCAGCGCTGCGGCGGTCCAGTCGGTTGCGCCGGGGCGCCAGAAGGACACCTGGCCTTCGATGAGGCTCAAGCGCGGCGGCGTGGGGTCGATGGCGTGCCTATCGGCGCTTGCGGCGATGGATACCGTCAGCAGGAACAGCGCCGCGAACACTCTTGCCATGCGTTGCAGGGTTTGCATAGTCGAGCTCCTTGGTTCAACGCCGGAAACGGTAGCCCCGGTAGCTGAACGCCACCCCGTTGCCGTCGATCTTCTCGATGCGCAGGCCCGGCGCCGCTTCATCGCCGACGCGCAACACCTTGTCGTCGATGATCGCCAGGCTGCCGGCCTGCTCGTCCAGGATGAAGCCGCTGACCGCCAGCGGCGGCAGTTGCTGGCGCAGCGCGGCGGGCAACCCGGCACCGGTTGCGGGGCGCGCTTGGGCGCCGGATATGGCCTTGTCGGTTGCGGTTGCAACTGCGGTCGCGGTCGGCGGCGCCGGCCGCGCTGCCGCCTGGGCCGCAGCGCCGTTTTCTTTCGCCGCCGGGGCGGAAGGAGGCTTGGCCGGGGGCGGCACAGTCAGGGCAATGGACGGACTGAGCCTGAGCGCCGCGATGTCCTCGGCCTGAGCGGCGGCGGGAGGCGCCGGGCCGGCGACGACGGATTGCCCGGCAACGTCGATCACGGCAGGCGGCGACCACATCCAGCCCAAAGCACCTGCGGCGGCGGCGGCGAGTGCGGCACCGGCGACAAGCGGCTGGCGCAGATCGATTCTGCGGCCGCGCCCGGCACCGACCGGAGCTAGCATGGCAGCGCCGGGCGCCGCAGCAGTTCGGCCTTCCTGCGCGGACTTGCGCAAAGCATCGAGAACGTAGGACATCCTCAGCCTTTCTTCCCGGCTACCAGGGAGGCGCGGTGGCCGCGATTCCCACGGCGGCGACGGCGGCCGCGCCGGCCATGGCGAGCATCCCCGCGGCGATGACCCAGCGGCGCGACCGCGGCTGGCGCGCGGCAAAGACCTCGGCGACCGCATGGCGCAGGATCGGTGCGCTGACCTGCGGCTGCCCCAGCACGTAAGCGCCGAGCAGGGCGCGGTCGCAGACCAGGTTGATCAGCCGCGGCACTCCGCCGCTGGCGCGATGGATCTGCTTCGCCAGCGCCGCCGGAATCAGCGCCGGCGACGCGCCGGCAACGTGCAGCCGGTGCGCGACGTAGGCAGCGACCTCGGATGCGGCGAGCTGGGTCAGGTGATAGCGCGCCACGACGCGCTGGGCGAACGGACGCATGTCGGGCCGCGCCAACTGGTCGCGCAACTCCGGCTGGCCGACCAGGACAATCTGGAGCAGCTTGCGCGTGGCGGTCTCGATATTGGTCAGCAGGCGCAGCAGTTTGAGCACCAGCGGGTCGAGATCCTGCGCCTCGTCGATGATCAGCACGGCTTGGCGCCCGCGGCCGTCGGCATCCAGCAGCCACGCCTGAAGCGCATCGATGTAAGGCTTGATGCCCGGCCGGCTCGGCGCCACGGCGATCCGGAAGTCCGCGCACAGCGTGCGCAGCAATTCCTCGACGCCCTGGCGCGGATTGACGACAAAGGCGACATCGACGCTCGGCGGCAATTGTTCGAGCAGGCTGCGGCAGAGCGTGGTCTTGCCGGTGCCGATCTCGCCCGTCAGCAGCACGATGCCGCCCGCGCCTTGCAGGCCATAGAGCAGATGCGCGAGCGCCTCGCGGTGGCGCTCGCTCATGAACAGGAAACGCGGGTCCGTCGCAATCGAGAAGGGCATCTCGCCGAGCCGGAAATAGTCCCTGTACATGGACGGTGACCCTCCTTACTGGCGCCGGCGGTGCCAGGGTGCCGCAGCCTTCGCCGGGACGCCTTTGTATCCACTTATCCTAAGGAAGCACGGCTTCGCCGGGAATACCCGGACGCCTGTATTCGCGCTACAGGATTGCCGGTAGCGACGCGCCCGGGAATGGGACCACAATGCGTTGCAGGCCGCGCGATCGGTGCCGTCCATTTGTCATGGCAGCGGGAATTGCATATGATCGCGTCACCTTGGGAGGGGACGACCGTGAGTAACGCTATGAAGAGGCAGGCAGCCGATGGGCGATACGGAGCGGGTAGGGCCTGGCTGCTGGTCGCGATGCTCGGGCTTTTCCTCGGCGCCTGTTCGACGCTAGCGACCGCTCCGGCGCAAACCTATGCCCTCTCGTCCGAATTGCCCGCGACACCGGAAGAGCGCGCGCAGTTGGCTTCCACGGCAAGCTGCGCCGAACACCGGCGGGAACTCCACGGTGGCGCCACCCAGCCGGAACGGCAGCAGGCAATGGGGCGCGAAGTGCTCGCCTATCAAGGCCTGGTGGAAGAGGCGCTGTCGATGCGGGCGCAAGCGATCCGGCTGCTGGGCGAACTGCGCGACAAGGCGGAGCGCGGCGAAGCGCTGTCGGGACGCGATCTGCAGCGGCTCAACCAGGGTGCGGCGGCGATGCTCGAACAGCGCGCGGCACTGTTCCGCATGAGCCTGGCGCACGAATGCTGGCTGGACGAACCGGTGCCGACGGATGCGCAGGCCGCGGCGATGCATGCGACGGGGATCGCCATGTCGCTGTCGGCGGCGCTCGTGCTCTACGACAACTACTTGTCGGCGATTTCGCTCTATCGGTCCGACCTGATGTTGCGCCAGCACCTTAACCGTGCCGACAGCGGCTATGCGATCCAGGAAGGCGAACTGAACCGGATCGCGTCGTCGTTCGCGTCGCCGGACAACCGCGCCCGCGTGCGCCGCGGTCTGGTCTGGTTCGAAACCCATGGGCGCTCTGCCGCGGAAGACGAGCGCGGCGACGAGGGCTACCGCTACCTCGTGCAGCTCATCGAGCAGAGTCCGTCGAGGCAAATGGTGCGGCAGGCACGACCGCTGGAGTTCCTCGGCAACATGCTGGGCTTCTTTTCGACACTGAGTTTCGACACTCTGAGCGACCTGAAAAAGGAAGGCGTGAACCTGTCCAGCCTGCTGTTCGGCAACGCGGTGGGGCTGGTCGAAAGCCGCCGCGGCAAGCTCGATGGCCAGCCGCAGGTACTGGGCAAGCTGGCGGCAACGGCGCGGGCTGGCGACATCCTGCTCGAAAAGACGCCGTTCCGGCTGACGGACACCTTCATCCCCGGACACTGGGGGCACGTCGCCGTGTGGGTGGGGAGCGAGCCGGAATTGCGCGATCTCGGCATCTGGGAGCATCCAGTGGTACGGCCGCATCAGGCGGCGATCCAGGCCGGTCGGGGCGTCGTCGAGGCGCTGCGCTCCGGGGTCGAGATGAACGCGCTCGAACGCTTCCTGAATATCGACGACCTCGCGCTGCTGCGGCATGAAGACCTGCCCAAGGCGCAGCGTGCCGAGGTTATCGTGCAGGCGCTGCGCCAGGTGGGCAAGGCATACGACTTCAATTTCGACGTCCGGACGACCGACCGTATCGTCTGCTCGGAACTGGTCTATCACAGCTATGTGCATCTCGAATGGCCGACCGAGCGCTATCTCGGGCGCGTGACGATCAGCCCGGACAACGTGGCGGTGCGCTCGACCCGGATGGGGCCGCTGAATGTGATGCTGCTCTATCACGACGGCGAAGAGATCGTCTCCGACCGCCGCGAGGCGATGGAGCGGCTCGTCAAGGCGCAGGTGGTGCGGCTTGCCCGACGCTGACGCGATCGGGCGGGCAGGGGGCCGACAGTCTTGCAGGCGCCAGCGAGATAACCGAAGTGGCAATATTGGCGATAATTTCGTGGATCGGCTCAAGGAGACTGGAATGCCTCAACTCATGAATTTGTCCAGGGCGGCGCGCCTTGTCGGTGTGACGCGGGTGGCCCTGCAAAAGAAAATCAAAGACGGCGTGCTGCCATCCTTCGAAGGCATGGTGAGCGAAGCCGACGTGCTGCAGGCCTACCCCGACATCCGGCTCGAGGACAGCGCGGTCTTCGAACCAAAGGGGTGGCGCACGCACGCGGGTTTCGGCGTGCGCGCCCTCGAACACTTGCCGAACAAGGAAGTCCTGGCGGCCCGGCTGGCCGCCTTGGGCAAGGAGCTGGCCGATGCCCAGGCCGAGTTGATGGCTTATCGGACGCTTGCCCAAGGGCTGGAAGAACAGCTTCAGACATGGAATGACGCCGGCGAGGAAATGCAGGCGGCCGCGGCTTCCCTGAAATTGTGGTTGCATCAGGCGCTCCAGACCAACAGGCATCGGGCCGGATTTCCCAACCTGGCAATTCGGGACGTCTTCTTGCGCATCATGGCGTCGCACGTGCAACTCCGGCCCAGCGGCCATGAGTTTTTCGTCGATGGCGCCGACACCTTGCTGGAGGCGGCGCTGCGTGCCGGCCTCGCGCCCAGTTATGGCTGCAGTAACGGGAACTGCGGCAAGTGCAAGGCACGCGTCGTGTCGGGCGAGGTGCTGAAGGTACGGCCGCACGATTATGTGTTGAGCGACGAGGAAAAATCGTCCGGCTATGCGTTGATGTGTTCGACGACGGCCGTATCGGACGTCGTGATCGAAGCCAACGAGGCGCAAGCCGCGACGGACATCCCGTTCCAGCGCGTCACTGCCTACGTCAAGAGCATCGCTCCGCTGGGCGACGATGTGCTGCTCTTGCACCTGCAAACCCTGCCCGACCAACGGCTGCGCTTTCTTGCGGGGCAGAATGTCGTGCTCCGGCTCGGTCATTCCTTGGCGGCTGAGTTCCCCGTGGCCGGCTGTCCCTGCGACGACAGAAACCTGCCGTTTCATATCCCAAACGTGCCGGGCAATCATTTCGCCAATTATGTCGCCACCAAGCTGAAAGTCGGCGAAGCCGTGGATGTGGAAGGGCCCCACGGCGACTTCATATTGCATAAGGAATCCTCGCGGCCGCTGATCTTCATTGCCTTCGGCAAAGGCTTCGCTCCCGTGAAAGGCCTGATGGAACAAGCCATGGCGCTCGACTCGTCCGAGTCGATGCATTTGTACTGGGCCGTCTCGCACGCGCCCAATCTCTATTTTTCCAACTGGCCGCGCGCGATGGCGGATGCGTTGGACAATTTTCGCTACACGCCGCTGGTGGCTGCTGCCGATCTGGAAACCGCGGCGGCACGTCAGGAAAAAGCGTTCGGCGAATTGTTGCAGCGGATTGTCGACGACTACCCGGTATTGAGCAATTTCGACGTCTATGTGGCGGGCACCGAACTACTGACGGATGCCGCCGGGAAATGGTTGCTGGAACATGGCCTGCCGGGAGCGCAATTGAACGTCAGTGCGGTTCGCTAAGTCTATCCTGCCGAAGTTGGAAGTTACGCGCCATCAGCGGCCGGCGTTGTCGATCGGCGCAAAATGCCGGCAAATGTCGGCATTTTTACCAAGCATTTAGGGATAAGTTAGTGCGGCACCGCTAGGAACAGTCGGATCAGGATCGCCATTACGGCCGCGAAGGTAGCGCCGGTCATCCATTTCAGCAGTCGGATTTCCGCATCGATCTTGGCCACGTCTGCGCGGATCAGGTTGGCGTCGTCCTTCGTCGCGAGGATCAGTTCGGCCGATTCGCTGATGGCCGTTTGTTGTGCCTGTGCCAAGGCTTCCGCCTGTTGGGCATTGAATCCGGCGTGCTCCAGCGTCTTGACGAACTTAAGGGTATCGAAGGTAACAGCGCTCATGTGCTTTTCTCCAGTGCCACAAGGTTAAAGGATGCCGATGGCCTTTGCAACTCCACAGCCCTATACTCCACAGCCCTATACTCGAAATGCGCTTCAGAGCGCATTCAGAGCGCGCCTTCAACATGAGACGGAAAATTAGGCGGAGATGCGCAGGCGCTCGTTTTGGTACTGTTCTTCGTGAGCAAGCCATGCTTCCTCGGCGGCTATATGGGCGAGCAGGGCCTCGATGAAAAGTGCGGCGGCGGCGCTTGGGTCGGGGAGGCGGAAGTTTCCGGAGGTATATTCGATGCAGCGCCGGCTTGCGCGGGCGGCGGTGGCGGTCACGGACTCCGGTGGGCGGGTAAGGAAGGGGAGGGCGAAAAGGCGAGCCTCGGCGCTCTCGTGGGCTGCCATGGCATCTGCCAGGGACATGGCGTCGTCGGCGCAGAAGCAGGACCGCCGGGACGCGATAACCGCCAGCCGCCGAAGCGTGGCGTGTTCAGAGAGGACGTCGGCCATAGCGCGGTTGAACGAGGCGCGATCGGTGGGGGTAAGGGTGGAGGCAGTCATGATGAGCTCCTTCTGGGATTCCACAAATACAGGATCAAGTAGTGGACGGCATTAGTCAACTACTAATGCCGCAGGCGTTCAGATAGCGACTGCTGCCAAGTACTATCCGACTTCGCCCACTCAAGAGAAGCCATCCCCGAATGCAAAAAGAAGTTAAAGAGAAGCCCAAATACGCCGTTGTCGCGGCCGTGCAACTGCCGAACGTGAGCGATGTCGAGTTCGAGGCGTCGCTGGCCGAACTGCGCGATCTCGCAAAGACGCTGGGTTACACGATCACCGCCGCGTTCACGCAGAAACGCGCCAGTTTCGACACGACGGCCTACTTGGGTACTGGCAAGCGCGAAGAGATACGCAGCTTCGTGGACAGCGAACCCGCACCCGGCGTATTCGAAAAAGCCGCACACGCTGCCGCCGACCCTGACGCCGGCAGAATCGACGTCATCTTCGTCGACCACGAGATATCCCCGTCGCAAGCGCGCAACCTCGAAAAGGAGGTCGGCGCCGAGGTGATGGACCGCACCATGGTCATTCTTGAGATCTTCCACCGCAACGCCCGCTCCCGCGCTGCACGAGCACAGGTAGAGATCGCGCGCCTCGGCTACATGGCGCCACGCCTGCGCGAAGCCGCGAAGCTCGCCGGCCCGCAAGGACGGCAGCGCAGCGGCACCGGCGGCCGCGGTGCCGGCGAATCGCACACCGAGCTGGATAAACGAAAAATCCGCGACCGCATCGCCGAACTGCAGCAGGAAATCGCTGCCATGGATGTCGAACGCGAGACGCAGCGCGCGCGGCGGCAAGAGCGTCAGGGACTCGCCAGCGTGGCGCTTGTCGGCTATACGAATGCGGGCAAGTCCACCCTGATGTGCGCCCTCACCGGCAGCGACGTGCTGGTCGAAAACAAACTCTTCGCTACACTCGACACCACCGTGCGTACCCTGCAGCCCGAAAGCAGGCCGCGCGTGCTCGTCAGCGACACGGTCGGTTTCATCAAGAACCTGCCGCACGGTCTCGTCGCCTCGTTCAAGTCGACGCTCGACGAGGCGCTGGATGCGTCGCTGCTGCTTCACGTCATCGACGCCAGCGATCCTGGGTTTGAACGGCAGATCGAGGTCACCGACAAAGTACTCGAAGAGATCGGCGCCAAGGACGTCCCGCGCCTCCGCGTCTTCAACAAAATCGACCATGTCGGCGACGCAGCGGCGCAAGCGGAATGCGCAGCGGCGTTGCGTACCCGGTACCCCGATTGCATCGTAATGAGCGCACGCCGCAATGACGACGTCGCGCAACTGCACAAGGCGATAGTCGCGTTTTTCCAGCGGGATCGCATCGAGGCCGAACTTTTCCTGCCCTGGTCGGCACAGAAACTGCGCAACGAAATCTTCGCGAACTGTGAGGTGCTGGAGGAGCGCGCCGACAGCGAGGGCGCCTTCCTTCGCGTCCGCGGCGAGCGCGAGGCCGTGAAGATCCTGAGCGAGCAGCTCGGCCAGGAACGATGAATCACCCGCTCACCGTGCAAACAACCATTGAATCGAGTTGAAATGAGAACAAATCTACAGGTTCCCTTCGCAGAGAAAGACGACGCCAAGCGACTCGGCGCCAGATGGGATGCTGCACGGAAAGTCTGGTATGTCGAGAACAAAGCGGACATGTCTCCATTCGCCAGGTGGCTGCCGACCCGAAACGCGACGTCGGGTATCGGCGAGGCATCGCTTAATCCCACCCCTGCGAAGAGTCGGCAAACGACCGGCATGACTATTGTGGGATGCAACTATGTCGAACAACCCCGCATTTGCGACTGCCTGCCATGGGAGGTGTGCGACAAGTGTCAATCATCTGCTTTGACTGATTGAGCATGTCTCGCGTCTTGTATTCCACCGGTTGAATCCGCACCGATGAGCGGAAGCAGGGCAGGGGCTACGAACAAGATGGGCAGCCGCTTAAGGAGGTCAAGTCATGTCGAACGTGATTGCAGAGGTCACCACCGAGTTCTTACAAGCATTTGCCGATGCGTGGAATCGCCACGATGCCGATGCCCTCATGTCGTTCATGAGCGATGACTGTATCTTCGAAGCATCTGCAGGCCCGGACATCTGCGGCACCCGGTACGCGGGCCGTGAGGCAGTGCGGGCTAGCTTTGCTGAAGTCTGGGCAACCTTTCCCGATGCCCACTGGGGCAACGCGCGCCACTTTGTCCTTGGGGACAGGGGAGTGTCCGAGTGGACGTTCACGGGAACGCGGGCGGACGGCACTTGCATCGAAGTCCACGGTTGTGATCTGTTCACCTTTCGAGACGGCAAGATCGCGCTGAAGAACTCCTACCGCAAGAACCGTCCGCCTCTCGCTAGTCCGAAGCGTTGAGTGGTTGCAAGGGGGAGGTTCCATCCTCTGGAATGCTGTTACGATTCGCGTATGCGAAATGCCTTTTCCCTGTTGCTTTGCTGTTCGTCTTTAGCTTGGGCGGGTGCCCATGACTATTACGAGTGCAAAGAAGCAAGCGGCGCGGTTGTTTTCTCGATGGAACCTTGTGGCAAAGGCCATCAGCAGCGGCGCATCAAGGACGATGCTGCGCCTGTGACGGTACAGCTTGAAAAAGGGGTAGGTGGGCTGGTTCGGTTGGAAAATGCCCGCGGCGGCAATTTCTATACGAGGGTGAGCATTAACGGTGTATCGGTGCGTGCGATGGTCGATACTGGCGCGTCGTCGGTGGCGGTGTCACCGACTGCTGCCGTGCGTATGGGTCTTGATCGCCGGCCGTTCGTTTCGGGTTGGTCGCAAACGGCGAATGGCGTAACACAGGTGCGGCATGTCGTCTTGAACCGTGTCGAGTTGCAAGGAAACGTCATCGAGGGGGTCGGGGGTGTCATTCTTTCTAAGGACATGGGCCGCGACTTCGACGTTTTGCTCGGCATGAGTTTTCTCAAGTCGTTCGAAGTGA
>Ga0154359_1183_pt1 | contig 16698 bp, 13 predicted proteins | sample RifGroA2_FD_115887 | JGI IMG/M metagenome (GOLD analysis project Ga0154359, IMG submission 115887) | Rhodocyclales bacterium GWA2_65_20
AGGAGCAGCTTGCTGCACTTCAGAAATTGCCGCTCCTTGTTCGCTCATTCTTCAAAGCTCCTTCTGTCGCCTATATTGGCGACTGCTGAGTAATTCCTTTTTAATCCGAGCCCCTTTAATTTCTTCCGTGTTTCATCTTCAGCGGATGGTTCTCGGTACCATGAGCATCAGGAGGACAGAATGATATCCCGGCAGGTTTGTCGCAGCCATCGTGCTGCGGGATCGCCATCCGCGCCGGCCTGCCAGTATATGAACAGATCGAGGCGCGCATCTTCCAGCGGCAGGGGCTGGATCCGGGTCGGGAACGATCCGCCGCTGAGCCTGGCGTAACGCGCCGGGATGGTGGCCAGCAGGTCGGTGCTGGCGGCGACCTGGCAGGCGGTGGCGTAATGCTGGCAGCGCAGCCGAATGTTGCGTGTCAGACCCCGGCGCGCAAGTACGATGTCCTCCAGTCCAGGGCCGGATCGGCGAGAGGAAATCTGGATGTGCTCCTGGGCAAGGTAGGTCGCCAGATCGGGTTTGCGCTTGAGCGCGGGATGGTCCTTCCTCGCCACGATGGCGAGGGGCTCGCTGAGCAAGGGCTCTCGATTGACGGCGGCAGAGGTGGGAAGCAGCACGTCGATTGCCAGGTCGATGCTTCCCGCGCGCAGATCGGATTCGATGCGGCGCCGATCGACGCGCGTGGCGACAAGTTCGACTCCCGGCGCGACTTCCATGATCCGTTTGATCAGTGGCGGAACCAATACCGCCTCCAACACGTCGCGCACGGCAAGTGTGAAGCGCCGTCGGCTGGTGGCCGGGTCGAACCCGGATGCGCCGTTCAACAGTCTTTCGAAGGTGCGCAATGCGTCGCGCAGTTCGCCGGCCATGCCACGCGCCAGGGGCGTCGGCACCATGCCGCGGCCGTGGCGCTGAAACAGCGGATCCCCGAGTAGCTCGCGCAACCGGCCCAGAGCGTGGCTGACGGCGGACTGCGACAGGTTCAGCCGCCGGCTGGCACTGCTGATGCTGCCTTCACGCAGGATCGTGTCGAAGACGACGAACAGGTTGAGGTCGGCCCGGGTAATCTGCATAAACTATGCACCAAATAGATAATTAATTATGAAAAAAGTGCACTGGATTCAGTATATCGGGGATTGTAAGGTGGCGCCTGAAAGATGCCAACCGGCGTCTGCGACACATTTTTCGGGAGAACCACCATGGATTTCGATTTCGACGCTGAGTCGCTGGCTCTGCAGAATCGCCTGCGCGACTTCATGGATAGCCATGTGGTGCCGAGGAACAGGCTATGGTTGCAGGAGGTCGCGGCTGGCAGCTACCCGGTCTCGTTCATGGCGGACCTCAAGGCGCTGGCTCGATCGGAAGGATTGTGGAACCTGTTCTTGCCCGACCTGCGTGCCGAGGAGCCGGGGAGGGGGCTAAGCAACCTTCACTACGCCCCTCTGGCGGAAATCATGGGGCGCCTGCCCTGGGCTTCCGAAGTGTTCAATTGCAGTGCGCCGGACACCGGAAACATGGAGTTGTTGCACCGTTTCGCCAGCCCCGAGCAATCCGGGCGCTGGCTGAAACCGCTGCTGGCAGGCGAGATTCGTTCATGTTTCGCGATGACGGAACCCGATGTCGCCTCGTCCGATGCCACCAATATCGCCACCGTGATCGAGCGCGACGGCGATGACTACGTGATCAGCGGACGCAAGTGGTTCATCACCGGCGCCGCGCATCCGCATTGTCGCCTTGCCATCGTCATGGGTGTGACGAATCCCGAGGCGGAGGTTCATCGCCGCCAAAGCATGGTGCTGGTGCCGATGGACGCCCCCGGGTTGGAGGTGGTGCGCAACATCAGCGTGATGAACCACATCTCGCCGGATGGGCATTGCGAGATCCTGCTGCGCAAGGTCCGGGTTCCGCGCGGCAACCTGCTCGGTGGTGAAGGCGAAGGCTTCGCCATGGCCCAGGCCCGGCTCGGCCCCGGGCGCATCCATCACTGCATGCGCAGCATCGGGCAATGCGAATTGTCCCTGCGGCTGATGTGCGAGCGGGTGCAGGAGCGCAAAGCCTTCGGCAAGTACCTTCATGAGCATGGCGTGGTCGCGGAATGGATCGCGGAGTCACGCTGCGAACTGGAACAGGCGCGCCTGCTGGTGCTCAAGACGGCGTGGATGATCGACAACGTCGGCGCCAAGGCGGCGCAACGCGAGATAGCGATGATCAAGGCCGTGGTACCGCGCATGCAGACCCGCATCATCGACCGCGCCATCCAGGCCTTCGGCGCCATGGGCCTGTCGCCGGATACGCCCCTGGTCGATTTGTGGGGGCACGGGCGATTCCTGCGCATTGCCGACGGACCCGACCAAGTACATCTGCGCGCGATTGCACGCCAGGAAATCAAGGCCAGCCGTGCCAATTTCGGCGACAGCGCGGCTTTTCTTACGGCGTGAATGTAACGCCTCCGGCCCGGTGCCGGGCCGGCACGCTGGCAGGTCGCTAGGGTGTGTTCTCAATCAAGCGATTTACGATATGCCATATGTAAGCAAGCCTGAAAAATTCGTTCAGGTCAATGACATGGCGAGGGGCTGTTCACCGTGGTTGAAATATGGTCATACCCTGACTCTTGGACGGAGTCGGGATGGACAGAAAGATGTTGCGCGATGACCAGTGGGAACGCATTGAACACCTCCTGCCCGGCAAGGCGAGTGATCCGGGTTGCACGGCTCGGGATAATCGACGGTTCGTCGAGGGCGTCCTTTGGATCATGCGCACGGGGAGTCCCTGGCGTGACTTGCCTGGCGCCGCGATATGGGTGCGGTTTGGTTTGAGCGTCTGCGCCTTGCTCAACAGTCGGTGCTGGCAACACGGTGAAATAGTAGAAAATCGAGCCTGGAACCTTTGACGGCTTGATCACCTTTCTAATCTGCATCAGACACTCTGAAAGAGAGACCAGAGAATGTCTTCCCCTCAAGAACATCTGCAGTCGCTACGGCAAGTGAACGAACTTGCAGCGTTCAATCGATGGTGCGGCATCGAAGTTCTCGAAGCCGGGTCGGGCCGTGTCGTCATCGCGATGAACTGGCGTCCGGAAGTAGGTCAGTACGTCGGATTCATGCACGCCGGTGTGGTTGGCGCTCTAATTGACACCGCTTGTGGATATGCGGCGGCCACAATGCTCGGTCAGAACCTGCTCGCCTCACACTTCTCAGTCAACTGCTTGCGCCCGGCTGTCGGAGAGCGATTCACAGCCCGCGCGCGAGTCGTGAAGCCAGGTCGTTCGCAGGTGTTTACCGCGTGCGAACTCTTTGCAAGCGCCAAAGGCAAGGAATCGTTGGTGGCTACAGGTGAAACACTTCTGACCGTGGTCTCCAGTGACACGAAGGCATAACGACTAGGTTAGATCGTGCTCGCCACGATCTGAACCGTTTGTTGGACGAGCCCGGCCCGAGAGCGCCGGGATGAGTGCTCTGTAGCAAATATCTTTTTGGAGGTGACCAGCAGCAACCCGTTATTCCGCAGTGCAGCATTTCGAATCCGGACATTCCATCCCGGCTGATCGCCGGCAATCGGCAGCGGCCGCCCGTGACCACTGACACGGGATGGGCGCGGCAAACCGGAAGGAAAAAACCGCACTCAAAAAACCGTTTACAGCCCACGACACAATCAGTATGATTCCGCGTGTATTACAGAACTATGTTCCGCTAAGTGGAACAAGACGATTCAGCGAGCCGCTTTTTGCCAGAACCGGACTACAACCCAGGAGAAGACACCCATGAAGAACAAGCTTATCCAGCGCCTCGCCCTTGCCGCGGGCACTTTATTGATTGGTGGCAGCGCTTTTGCCCAGGTAAAGATTGCCTACATCGACCCGCTTTCCGGGCCCTTCGCCAACGTCGGCGACGCCGGCCTCAAGGGCTTCAAGGAGGCCGCCGAAATCCTGGTCAACCAGAAGGGCGGCATCATGGGCCAGAAGCTTGAGTTCACCGGCTTCGACAACAAGGGCAGCCCGCAGGAAACCCAGCTCCAACTCAAGGCTGCCATCGACCAGGGCTTCCGCTTCGTCACGCTGGGCAATGGCTCCGGCGCCGCCCATTCGCTGATCGACGCGGTGAACAAATGGAACGCGCGCAACCCGGACAAGACAGTGCTGTTCTTCAACTATGCCGCCGTGGATCCGACGCTGACCAACGAGAAGTGCAGCTTCTGGCATTTCCGCTTCGACGCCAACACCGAAATGAAGATGGAAGCGATCAGCAACTTCATGGAGAAGGACAAGAAGATCAAGAAGGTCTTCATCATCGGCCAGGACTATGCCCACGGCCACCAGGTGGCGAAATACACCAAGGAAATGCTGGCGAAGAAGCGCAAGGACATCAAGATCGTCGGCGAGGACCTGCACCCGATCGGCCGCGTCAAGGATTTCGCTCCCTATATCGCCAAGATCAAGGCCTCCGGAGCCGACACGGTAATGACCGGCAACTGGGGCAACGACCTCTCGCTGCTGGTCAAGGCGGCCAAGGATGCGGGCCTCAAGGCGCGCTTCTTCACCTACTACGCGGGTGGACTGGGTACGCCAACGGCATTGGGCGCATCGGGCGAAGGCAAGGTGCTGCAGCTCACCGAATGGCATTCGAACGTGCCGACCAAGACGACCGAGAAATTCGAAGCCGATTTCAACAAGAAGTATCCCGGCATCTACTTCTACTACCTGCGCGTCAACAATATGGTGCAGATGGTGGCGCAGGCGATGAACACCGCCAAGTCGACCGATCCCAAGGCCGTGGCCCTGGCGCTCGAAGACCTGCGCTTCCAGAACGACACCGGCGAGGTCTGGATGCGCAAGAGCGACCATCAGGCCATGCAGCCCTTGTATATCTCGATCTTCACCAAGAAAGACGGCAAGACGGTCAAGCATGATTCGGAAGGCACCGGATTTGGCTGGAAGACCCTGGCCACGATCTCGCAGCGCGATTCGCAAATGCCGACGTCCTGCATCATGGAACGGCCGTAAGCGAGGCTTTCGTTTGAGCTAGCACTCCGGGGACGGGCCACGCCCTGCCCCCGGATTTCGATTTTCCCAAGACTGCATCAGCCCAGGAGGTCCAGTGGAGTTTGTCGTCATTTCGCTGCTGAACGGCATTACCTACGGCCTGCTGCTGTTCATGCTTTCCAGCGGACTGACGCTGATTTTCAGCATGATGGGCATCCTCAATTTTGCCCATGCCAGCTTCTACATGCTCGGCGCCTACTTCGCCTACCAGATCAGCACCCTGATCGGCTTCTGGCCCGGTCTGCTGGTCGCGCCACTGATGGTCGGCGTGGTCGGCGCACTGATCGAGCGCTATGGTCTGCGCCGCGCGCACCGCTTCGGCCATGTCGCCGAACTGCTGTTCACCTTCGGTCTGGCCTTCCTGGTCGAGGAAGTGGTGCACCTGATCTGGGGCAATGTTGCGGTCGACTACCGGATTCCGGTGGAACTCGACGGCACGCTGTTCACCCTCTTCGACACCGATTTCCCGATCTACAAGGGCTTCATGATGCTGATATCGGTCGGCATGCTGGTCGCCCTCTATGCGCTGCTGACGCGCACCCGCATCGGGCTCATCATCCAGGCCGCGCTGACCAAGCCGGACATGGTCGAAGCCCTCGGCCACAACGTGCCGCGCATTTTCATGCTGGTTTTCGGCGGCGGCACGGCGCTGGCGGGACTGGCCGGGGTCATCGGCGGCAATGCCTTCGTCACCGAGCCGGGCATGGCGGCAGCGGTGGGCAGCATCGTCTTCGTCGTGGTCGTCGTCGGCGGCCTCGGCTCGCTGGGCGGCGCCTTCGTCGCCTCGCTGCTGATCGGCTGCATCCAGACCTTCTCGGTAGGACTGACGATCTCCGTCACCGATGTCTTCGCCCTGATCGGCATAGTTCTACCCGAGGGTTCGCAGGTGGCGCGCCTGACCATTACCCAACTGGCGCCGGTGCTGCCCTACATGCTGATGGTCGCCATCCTGATCTTCCGCCCGCGCGGACTGATGGGGGCGCGGGAATCGTGAACAGCGCCGTGTGCAGGGCCGCCCCAAGCCGGCGCAAGCCAACAACATGGAGGCTGCGCAAGCAGCCGAACCTCAGTCACCCCCGCCCACGGGGCGGGGGCCGGGGGGTGGGCTCATGAGTTTCGTTTTTTCCCGAGGCCGCCTGCTGCTGTGGGGAGCCTGCCTGGCCCTGGCCGTGGCGCTGCCGCTGGTGTTGAAGAGTGGATTCATGCTCTCCCTGCTGTGCCAGATCGGCATCATGGTGGTTTTCGCGCTGTCCTACAACATGCTGCTGGGACAGACCGGCCTGCTCTCCTTCGGTCATGCCGTGTATTACGGCATGGGCGCTTTCATCACCATGCACACGCTGAACATGATCGGCAAGGATGGCAGCCCGCTGGTGGTGGCCCTGCTGCCGCTGGTCGGTGGTCTGGCCGGGCTGGCTGCCGGCGTCGTGCTCGGCTGGGTGACGACGAAAAAGGCCGGCACCACTTTTGCGATGATCTCGCTCGGCATCGGCGAACTGGTCGCCGCCTGCGCGCTGATGTTCCCCGGATTCTTCGGCGGCGAAGGCGGAATTTCGGGCAATCGCGTGGTCGGCAAGGGCAATCTGCTCGGCTTCACCTGGGGTCCGCAAGTCGAGATGTACGGCCTGATCGTGGCCTGGGCATTCGTTGCCACGGTCGCCATGTTCGCCCTGACGCAGACGCCGCTGGGACGCATGGCCAATGCCGTGCGCGACAATCCGGAACGCGCCGAATTCGTCGGCTACGACACGCAGCGCGTGCGCTACCTGATGCTGATCCTGTCCGGCTTCTTCGCCGGCATTGCCGGCGGCCTCACCGCGCTCAATTACGAGATCGTCACCGCCGAAACCCTCAATGCCCATACCTCGGGCGTGGTGCTGCTGATGACCTTCGTCGGCGGCATCGGCTTCTTCTACGGGCCGATCATCGGCGCCATACTGGTCAGCGTGATGCAGATCGTGATCGGCGGCATGACCCATGCCTGGCTGCTGTATTTCGGCCTGTTCTTCCTGTTCATGGTGCTGATGGCGCCAGGCGGCATTGCCAGCGTCATCGCCATGCAGCGCAACCTGTGGCAGGCCGGATTATTCGGCCGCATGGTGCCGCATTACCTTGCCGCCACGGTGCCGATACTGGTGCTGATGGCCGGCCTGGTCGGCCTGATTGAAATGAGTTACGCCCTGCTGGCCGGTGAAGGAGTCGGCGCTGGCGACACGGCGACGCGGGTAATGGGCATGCAGTTGCAACTCGCCAGCATGGAACCCTGGGCCATTGCGCTGGCCACCACGGCGGCCGGCGTGGCGCTGACACGCTGGATCGGCGGTCGCACCGGGGTCGCCTGGAATTCCGCTCTGTCGACGCTGCACGGGGACAAGTCATGACGGCTCCGGCGATCCGCATGAGCGGCCTGCGGAAAAATTTCGGTGTCAGCGAAATCATTCGCGGCGTCGATCTCGACATTCATCGCGGCGAGCGCCACGCCATCATCGGCCCCAACGGCGCCGGCAAGTCCACCCTGTTCCACCTGATCAGCGCCCGTCTGCCGGTGACTTCAGGCGTCATCGAACTCAAGGGCGAGAACGTGATCGGTCTCAAGCCCTTCGAGATCAATCGCAAGGGGCTGTCGCGCAGTTTCCAGATCACCAATATCTTCCACAATCTGTCGGTGTTCGAGAACCTGCGCTGCGCGGTGCTGTGGTCGCTGGGCTACCGCTACTCGTTCTGGCACCGCCTGGCCGGACTCAAGGATGCGCGTCTGCGCGCCGATGCGGTGATGGAAGACATAGGCCTGACGAGCCGCCGCGATACCCCGGCCGGCATCCTCTCCTACGCCGAACAGCGTGCGCTGGAAATCGGCATCACCATTGCCAGCGGCGCCGACGTGATCCTGCTCGACGAACCCACTGCCGGCATGAGCCGCTCGGAAACCGACGACGCCGTGGCACTGATCCGCCGCGTCACGGAAGGCAAGACCCTGGTCATGGTCGAGCACGACATGGGCGTGGTGTTTGGTCTGGCCGATCGCGTCTCGGTGCTGGTCTATGGCCAGATCATCGCCACCGACGCGCCGGCCGCGATCCGTTGCAATGCCGCGGTGCAGGAAGCCTATCTGGGAACCGGAACGCATGCGGGACATGGGCATGAGTAAGACCGTGTCCACACCCGTGCTGCAGGTCAGCGACCTCCATGCCTACTATGGCAAGAGCCATGTCCTGCATGGCGTCAACCTGCACGTCAACGCAGGCGAAATCGTCTGTCTGCTGGGCCGCAACGGCGTCGGCCGCTCGACCACCGCCAAGGCGGTAATGGGCCAGGTCGTGGCGCGCGGCGCCATCCGCTTCAAGGACCGCGACGTCCTCGGCATGAAGGCCTACGAAATCGCCCGCCTTGGCGTCGGCTATGTGCCGGAAGACCGCTCGATCTTTCCCGACCTGACGGTGAGGCAGAACCTGATGCTGGGTGTCAAGGATCCGCGCGCCCATGCCAAGGGCGAGGGACGCTGGCATATCGACGACATGTACGCCCTCTTTCCGCGCCTCAAGGAACGCGACAACACGCCCGGCGGCGTACTGTCCGGCGGCGAGCAGCAGATGCTGACGCTGTGCCGCACCCTGATGGGCGATCCGGACCTGATCATGATCGACGAACCGACCGAGGGCCTGGCGCCGAAAATCGTCGAACAGGTCGGCACCTTCCTTCAGGAAATCAGGAAGCGCGGCATCTCGATCCTGCTGATCGAGCAGAAGCTGGCGATCGCGCTCGACATTTCCGAGCGCCTGTATTTGATGGGCCACGGCCACATCGTCTTCGAAGGCACGCCGGCCGACCTCAAGAGCAATGAAGCCATCCGCAAGGAATGGCTGGAAGTGTGAAACACCCCTCCAAACATCATCAGCCGTCAGGAGCAAGCATGAGCAGCGCCAACTATGAAGTGCACGGCAGCACCGCCGTCATCACCCTCGACAACCCACCAGTCAATGGGCTCGGCTTTGATCTGCGCTGCGGCATCGTCGCCGGCATCGATCAGGCGGCAGCCGACCCCGCCGTCAAGGCCGTGGTCCTGATTGGGTCCGACCGCGCCTTCTCGGGCGGCGCCGACATCCGCGAATTCGGCTCACCCAAGTCCTTCGCCGAACCCAATCTGCTGACCGTGATCCGCATCATCGAGGCCTGCCCGAAGCCGGTCATCGCCGCTATCGGCGGGGTCTGCATGGGCGGCGGCACCGAACTCGCGCTCGGCTGCCACTTCCGCGTCGCCGTGGCCGGCGCCCAGATTGCCCTGCCGGAGATCAAGCTGGGCCTGCTGCCCGGTGCCGGCGGCACGCAACGCATGCCGCGCGTGATCGGCGTCGAGGCCGCACTCAACATGATTCTTTCCGGCAATCCGGTCGCTTCGGAAAAGCTCAAGGCCACCGCGCTGTTCGACGAGTTCATCGAAGGCGACCTGCTCAAGGGCGCACTCGCTTTTGCCGACAAGGTGATCGCCGAAAAGCGGCCGCTGAAGCGCATCCGCGACATCAAGATCGACTACCCGAACCAGGAAGCCTACTTCCAGTTCGCCCGCAACATGGCCAAGGGTGTCGCCGGTCCCTTCCCGGCGCCGTTCAAGTGCATAGACGCGGTACAGGCCGCCGTCAGCAAGCCTTTCGACGAAGGCATCAAAGTGGAACGCGCCGGCTTCATCGAGCTTATGGGCTCGCCGGAATCGCGGGCCTTGCGCCATGCCTTCATGGGTGAGCGCGCCGCGTCGAAGATTCCCGACGTTCCCGCCGATACGCCGACGCGCAAGATCGCCAGGGTCGGCGTCATCGGCGCCGGTACCATGGGCGGCGGCATCACCATGAACTTCCTCAATGCCGGCATCCCCGTCACGATGCTGGAGATGAAGCAGGAGGCGCTGGACAAGGGCATGGCGACGATCCGCAAGAACTACGAGAACAGCATGAAGAAGGGCAAGCTGACCCAGGAAAAACTCGACCAGTGCATGGGCATGCTCAAGGGCACGATGTCCTATGACGATTTCAAGGATGCCGACCTGATTATCGAGGCGGTGTTCGAGGAGATCGGCGTCAAGGAAGCCGTGTTCAAGAAGCTCGATGAAATCGCCAAGCCCGGCGCAATCCTCGCCTCCAACACCTCGACGCTCGACGTGAACAAGATCGCCAATTTCACCAAGCGTCCGCAGGATGTCGTCGGCATGCACTTCTTCAGCCCGGCCAATGTCATGAAGCTGCTCGAAGTGGTGCGCGGCGCGGCCACCGCCAAGGATGTCATGGCGACCGTGATGCAGGTGGCGAAGAAGATCAGGAAGACCGCCGTGGTCTCCGGCGTCTGCGACGGCTTCATCGGCAACCGCATGATCGAGCACTACGGCCGCGTCGCCGGCTTCCTGCTGGAGGAAGGCGCCACGCCGGCACAGGTCGACAAGGCAATGGAGAAATGGGGCATGGCCATGGGCCCGTTTCGCATGGGCGACCTGGCCGGCAACGACATCGGCTGGGCGATTCGCAAGCGCCGCTATGTCGAGAAGCCCGCCATCCGCTACGCCAAGTTCGCCGACCGCCTTTGCGAACAGGGCCGCTACGGGCAGAAGACCGGCAAGGGCTGGTACCTCTACCAGGCGGGCAATCGCAAGGCGATTCCCGATCCCGAAGTCGACCAGATGGTGGAGGACTACCGCAAGGAACTGGGCATCACCCCGCGCAAGATCAGTGATGCCGAAATCGTCGCGCGCTGCATCTACGCGCTGGTGAACGAAGGCGCGCGCATCCTCGAGGACGGCATCGCTTCCCGCGCCTCCGACATCGACATGATCTACCTGACCGGCTACGGCTTCCCGCTGCATCGCGGCGGCCCGATGCTGTATGCCGACGAGGTGGGCCTCTACAACGTCGCGCGCAGCATGAAGGAGTTCGCCGCGAGTTCCGGCGACAGCTTCTGGGAGCCGGCGCCGCTGATCGTCAAGCGTGTCGCCGAAGGAAAGTCTCTAACCTAAAACCATTAGCCACAGAGGACACAGAGCACACAGAGAAGGGCACAAACCGAATGAATTCGACTTTCTATGTGACCTCTGTGTCCTCTGTGGCAAAAAAAGGAGTTTTGAAATGACTGATGCCGTTATCGTATCCACCGCCCGCACCGGACTTGCCAAGTCCTGGAAGGGTGCCTTCAACATGACCCATGGCGCCACGCTCGGCGCACATGCCGTGAAGCACGCCGTGGCCCGCGCCAAACTCGACCCGGCCGAGGTCGAGGATGTGCTGATGGGTTGCGCCACCCCCGAAGGCGCCACCGGCGCCAATATCGCGCGCCAGATCGCACTCGCTGCAGGCATGCCGGTGACCGTGCCGGGCGCCACCATCAACCGCTTCTGCTCCTCCGGCCTGCAGACCATCGCCATGGCCTCGCAGCGCATCATCGCCGGCGAGTGCGACATCCTGGTCGCCGGCGGCGTCGAGAACATCTCCTGCACCCAGGGCGAAATGAACCGCCACATGATCGCCGATCCGGCGCTGCTGAAGATCAAGCCGGAGGTCTACTGGAACATGCTGCAAACCGCCGAACAAGTGGCCAAGCGCTACAAGATCGCCAAGGAGCGCCAGGACGAATACGGCGTAAACAGCCAGCTCAGGGCGGCGGCGGCGGCAGCCGCCGGCAAGTTCAACGACGAGATCGTGCCGATGACCGTGACCATGGGCGTCGCCGACAAGGCGACCGGCGCCTTGACGACCCGGGAAGTGACCATCGCCGCCGACGAAGGCATCCGCCCCGACACGACACTGGAAGGCGTATCGAAGATCCGCTCGGCAGTCCCCGGCGGCGTCATCACCGCCGGCAATGCCAGCCAGTATTCGGATGGTTCCTCGGCCGTCGTGGTGATGAATGCAAAGGTCGCCGAACAGCGCTGCCTCACGCCGCTGGGCATCTTCCGCGGCTTCGCGGTGGCCGGCTGCGAACCGGACGAGATGGGCATCGGCCCCGTCTTCGCGGTGCCCAAGCTGCTGCAGAAGGCCGGCCTCAAGGTCGAGGACATCGGTCTCTGGGAGCTCAACGAAGCCTTCGCCGTGCAGGTGCTCTACTGCGCCGACAGGCTGGGCATCCCGCTGGACAGGCTCAACGTCAACGGCGGCGCGATCGCCGTCGGCCACCCCTATGGCGTCTCCGGCGCGCGACTGACCGGCCATGCGCTGATCGAAGGCAAGCGGCGCGGCGTAAAGTACGTCGTCGTCACCATGTGCATCGGCGGCGGCCAAGGCGCTGCCGGTTTGTTCGAGGTAGTCTGATCATGAGTGTAAAAAAACTGTTTGACCTCACGGGCAAGGTCGCCATCATCACCGGCGGTTCGCGCGGCCTCGGCTTGCAGATGGCCGAGGCGCTGGGCGAAATGGGTGCGAAGCTCGCCATCACGGCGCGCAAGGCAGACGAACTGGCTGAAGCCAAGGCCCATCTCGAAAAACAGGGCGTCGAGGTGCTTACCATCGTCAATGACTTGTCGAAGTTCGACCAGATTCCCGGTCTCGTCAGCGCGGTGCTCGAGCGCTACGGCAAGATCGACATTCTGGTGAACAACGCCGGGGCAACCTGGGGCGCGCCGGCCGAGGACTACCCGAACGACGCCTGGATGAAGGTCGTCAACCTCAATGTCAACGGCATGTTCTTCCTCACCCGCGAAGTCGGCAAGCGCGCCTTCATTCCGCAGAAATCCGGCAAGGTCATCGTCACCGCCTCGATCGCCGGCCTGCGCGGCAACCCGCCGGACATGCAGACCATCGCCTACAACACCAGCAAGGGTGCCGATGTGAATTTCGTCCGTGCCCTCGCCGCGGAATGGGGCAGGCACAACATCAACGTCAATGCCATTTGCCCCGGCTTCTTTCCCTCGAAGATGGCCAGCGGCATCATGGAAAAACTCGGCGACCGGATCATCGCGAGCACCTCGCTGGGCCGTGTCGGCGGCGACGAGGACCTCAAGGGCGCGGTAGTCTTCCTCGCCTCCGAGGCTTCGCGCCATGTCACCGGCCATGCCCTGACCGTTGACGGTGGCAGCAGTTGCTTCTGAGCGACAGGCAATGAGCGGCACGGCCGACTTCTTCGGCCTCAAGGTTCCCTTCCTCAAGCATCTCGGCGTGTGCGCCGAGATGGCCGAGGGCGGGCGCTCGCGCATTTCGCTGGAACTGCGCCCGGAGATGCTGAACAGCTTCGAGGTGTCCCATGGCGGCGTCATCATGACCATGCTCGACGTCGCCATGGCCGTCGCCGCGCGCACCACGCACGACCATGTCGGCGGCATCATGACGGTCGACATGTCGGTCAGCTTCCTGCGTTCGGCGAAGGGACGCATCGTCGCCCATGGCAAGCTTTTGCGCGGCGGCAATTCACTGCATTTTTGCGAAGGCGAAGCCTTTGACGAAAGCGGCGAACTGGTGGCCAAGTCTCTCGGCACCTTCAAGTTGCACCGCGAAACCCGCGGCAAAGTGGAGCAACCCGGCTGAGCGCCGTACCACCAGAGCCGACTTTCATACTTCACTCGACAACAACAACGGATACTCCCCACCATGGAAAAGAACCAGAAAATCGTCCTCGCCAACCGCCCCGCCGCCTGGGTTGAGGAAAGCAATTTCCGCCTCGAAGAATCCGCGATTCCCGAACCCGGCGCCAATCAGGTGCTGGTCCGCAATCACTGGCTCTCGCTCGACCCCTACATGCGCGGCCGCATGTCGGACGTCAAGTCCTACGCCACGCCGGTTCAGGTCGGCGAGGTCATGGTCGGCGGCACCGCTGGCGTAGTCATCAAATCTAATCATCCGAAATTCGCCGTTGGCAACAAGGTGGTCGGCCCGCTGGGCTGGCAGTTGTTCGGCGTGGCCGATGGCAACACGCTGCAGAAGGTCGATGACAGCGCGATTCCGCTATCGGCCTGGCTCGGCCCGGTCGGCATGCCCGGCGTCACGGCCTGGGTCGGCCTGCTCGACATCTGCGCGCCGAAGCCCGGCGAAACCGTGGTGGTCACCGCCGCCTCGGGCGCGGTGGGCAGCGTGGTCGGACAGCTGGCGAAAATCCACGGTGCGCGCGCGGTCGGCATCGCCGGCGGCGCGGAGAAATGCCGCTACGTGGTCGATGAACTCGGCTTCGATGCCTGCATCGACTACAAGGCTGGCAATCTGCGCGGCGACCTCAAGGCCGCGACGCCGAAGGGCATCGACTGCGTATTCGAAAACGTCGGCGGCGAAATCTTCGACACCCTGCTGACGCGCATGAATTCCTTCTCGCGCATCGCCGTCTGCGGACTGATCGCGCAATACAATTCGGCGCCCTACCCGATGCAGAACATCGGCTCGGTGCTGATCAACCGCATCAAGATGCAGGGCTTCATCGTCTCCGACGATCTCTCGCGCTGGCCGCCGGCGCTGAAGGAAATTGCCGGCCACGTCGCCGCCGGCCGCATCAAGTATCGCGAAAGCGTCGCCCACGGCCTCGCCAATGCGCCGGCCGCCTTCATCAGCCTGCTCAAGGGCGGCAACTTCGGCAAGCAATTGGTGAAACTGACCTGAAGATGAGCAATGCACATACCGGTACGCGCCCGGTCACGGAAAAGGACGCCCTGAACACCGCCAGCCTCGCGAGCTGGATGCAGACGCACGTCGGGGGTTTCTCAGGCGACTTGCAGGTCGAGAAGTTCAAGGGCGGCCAGTCCAACCCGACCTTCCTGCTGCGCGATGCCAAACGCAAGTACGTGCTGCGCAGGAAGCCGCCCGGCAAGCTCTTGCCCAGCGCCCATGCGGTAGACCGCGAATACAAGGTGATCACCGCGCTGGCACAGACCGACGTACCGGTGGCGCGCAGCTTTGCGCTGTGCGAGGACGACTCCGTGATCGGCACCATGTTCTACATCATGGACTGCGTCGACGGCCGCATCATGTGGGATCCTTCGCTGCCGGGCATGAGCCCGGCCGAACGCGGCGCGATATTCGACGAGATGAACCGCGTCATTGCCACCCTGCACCAGGTCGATTACATGGCCGTGGGCCTCGCCGACTACGGCAAGCCGGACAAGTACCTGGAGCGCCAGGTGGCGCGCTGGAGCAAGCAGTACCGATCTTCCGAAACCGAGAAGATCGAGGCCATGGACAAGCTGATCGACTGGCTGCCGCAGAACATTCCGGCCGGCGACGAGACCAGCATCGTGCATGGCGACTTCCGCCTCGACAACACGGTGTTCCATCCCACCGAGCCGCGCATGCTCGCCGTGCTCGACTGGGAGCTGTCGACCCTGGGCCACCCGCTGGCCGACTTCGCCTACCACTGCATGACCTGGCGCCTGTCGCCCGGCCAGTTCCGCGGCCTGGCCGGATCCGACCTGGCGGCGCTGGGCATTCCCTCCGAAACCGACTACGTCGCCGCCTACTGCCGGCGTACCGGTCGCGCGCCGATTCCGCCACGCGAATGGGAGTACTACATGGCCTTCAACATGTTCCGCCTGGCCGGTATCCTGCAAGGCATCCTCGCGCGCGCGCTGCAGGGCAATGCGTCGAGCACGGAAGCCATCGAAACTGGCAAGCGCGCCCGACCGCTGGCCGAAGAAGCCTGGCGACAAGTCGAGCGTCTGGTCGCCACCAACTAAACAATCACCAACCAAGGACACATCATGGATTTCGACTACTCCCCCAAGGTCAAGGACCTGCAAAAGCGCGTCAGCGCTTTCATGGAACAGCACATCTATCCGAACGAAGATGTCTTCCACAACGAGGTCGAGGCCAACCGCGCCAGAGGCAATCCCTGGGTGCCGACGGTGATCATGGAGCAGCTCAAGGAGAAGGCCCGCGCCGCCGGCCTGTGGAACCTCTTTCTGCCGCAGTCGGAACGAGGCGCCGGGCTCACCAACCTGGAATACGCGCCGCTGTGCGAAATCATGGGCCGCTCGCACATCGCACCGGAAGCTTTCAACTGCTCGGCGCCGGACACCGGCAACATGGAAACCATCGAGCGCTACGGCACCGATGCGCAGCGCAACGAGTGGATGATGCCGCTGCTGGAAGGCAAGATCCGCTCCGGCTTCGCCATGACCGAACCGGGCGTGGCCTCCAGCGACGCCACCAACATCGAGGCGCGCATCCAGCGCGACGGCGATGAATACGTCATCAACGGCCGCAAATGGTGGACCTCGGGCGCGCCCGATCCGCGCTGCAAGATCCTCATCTTCATGGGCAAGACCGATCCCGACAATCCCAGCCGGCATAACCAGCAGTCGATGATCCTGGTGCCGATGGACACGCCGGGCGTCACCCGCGTGCGTGCGCTCAGCGTGTTCGGCTACGACCACGCGCCGCACGGCCACGGCGAGGTCGATTTCAAGGACGTGCGCGTTCCCGTTTCCAACATCCTGCTCGGTGAAGGGCGCGGCTTCGAAATCGCCCAGGGCCGCCTCGGCCCAGGGCGCATCCACCACTGCATGCGCCTGATCGGCCTCGCCGAGCGTGCACTGGAACTGATGTGCAAGCGCGCACTGAAGCGCGTCGCCTTCCACAAGCCGATCGCCGACCAGGGCGTGACGCGCGAGCGCATCGCCGAGGCGCGCATCCTGATCGACCAGGCGCGCCTGCTGACGCTGAATGCCGCATGGAAGATGGATACCGCCGGCAACAAGGTGGCGAAGCAGGAAA
>Ga0154359_1034_pt2 | contig 16459 bp, 15 predicted proteins | sample RifGroA2_FD_115887 | JGI IMG/M metagenome (GOLD analysis project Ga0154359, IMG submission 115887) | Rhodocyclales bacterium GWA2_65_20
GGCGCCGTGGATGAACAGCAGCGGCACGGCACGAGCAGGGCCTTGCGGCGTGCGTGCCAGCACTTCAAGCTCGCCGAAGCGGGATTTGTTCATGGTCGGGGGGGTATGATGCGAGCCGACATTCTACCGTGCCGCCCCACCCCACCATGCTCAAATGGCTGATCGCCCTTTTCGCCGCCGTCCTCGTCGTCGGCCTCATGCAACCGCGCCTGACGGCGTGGTTGCGCCGCGGCCGCCTGCCGGGCGACGTGCGTCTGCGCCTGCGCGGCCGTGACTATGTATTCCCCTTCGTTTCCGTGCTGCTGCTGTCGCTCGTCGCGACCCTGATCCTGCGGCTTCTTTGAGCGGACTACCCGGCGGCAGCCGGCTGCGCCAGGATTTCTTCGGCCTGGCGGATGACGGTTTCGACCTGCTCCGCGTCGAGACCCATCAGCTTCGCGGCCAGCCAGGGCAGGGACGCCTGCGGGATGAGCTTCCTGGCTTCCGCCAGGTCGGTCGGCAGCGCCGGATTGTCGGGGCCGGACGCCAGGTGTCTTGCCGTATCGACGCACAGACGCGAAATGTTGGCCCGGATATTGTCCTTGCCCTGAATCAGATGAACCAGGAGTTGCGGCAGTTCCCAGATTTCGGCGCACTTGAGGGTCAGATCCTTGAAGTGGAAGCCGCAGGCCTGCATCTGGGCGTCGGCGGAACGGTGCGCACGACCGGAGGTGAGGGTGTCGAGAGCTGCTTGGGGGATTTCGGGGGCGAACGACCAGAGCAGCAGCTCGCCGGTTTCGCAAAGCAGGGTCGCCAGCCCGACTTCGTCCGGCGCGATGTCGGAGCGCGCCGCGCCCCAATGGATCGCCAACTGGCTGGCGAGGACGGCACGGGCATCGCAGGCGGCCAGACCGGCGTTCATGGCATCCGCTTCGGGGCTGTTGGCGAGCAGTTCGCGGAAAGAGGCGACGCCGAGCTGCAGGACGGCGGCGAGCGGCGTGGTGGTGTCGTGGCCGAGCTTGCGGCTGCGCTTCTTTTCGGCCTCGCGCAGCAGGCGCAGGCAAAGAAAGGGGTCGCCGTAGGCAATATCGGACAACTCTTTCGACGACAGCTCGTCCCCTTTTTCCTCTTCGAGGGCGGTCATCAGCATCTTCGACCGCAGCATCGAGGGCAGTTCCTGGTTGCTCAAGAAGGCGGCCCACTGGTCGACGCCCCAGTGCTTTTGATAGCCAGAGATCAAGGCTTTCTCTCCTATTCCAGTCGGGCGCGCACGGCCGCAACACGGGTTTCGTGAATGCGGGCGGGAATCTGGGCCCGGTTGGTACAGGCGCGGGAGACGGCTCCCGCATCGATCGACTGCATCGCCGCCAGCGCCTCGCGCCAGCGCTCCGCCTGGGGATAGGCGCGCTCCTCGAAACCGAGCCGGCCGCGAAAATCCGCTTCGCAGGCGCCGAGGACGGACTCGAAGCGTTCGGGTCGCCGCAATGCGTCGCAACGCTCCAGAATTTTGACCATGGTAGCGGGCGTCAATTCCGCGACCTTGTGGATATCGCTGTGAAAACGTGCCGCCAGCAGTGCGACATCGCGGCATTCCGCCGGCACGCGCAGGCGTTCGCACAGGGGCGGCAGCACGGCGGCGCTGACGGCCTCGTGGCCGATGTGCCGCGGCAGGATGTCGGGCGGCGTCAGCGCCTTGCCCAGATCGTGGGTCAGCGCGGCGAAGCGCGCCGGCAGCGGCAGTTCCAGGCGCGCCGCCATGTCGATGACCATCAGGGTGTGGATGCCGGTGTCGACCTCCGGATGGTAGTCGGCGCGCTGCGGCACGCCGAACAGCGCCGCCACCTCGGGCAGCACTTTCGCCAGCGCACCGCAGGCGCGCAGTACTTCGAGCATGCGCGACGGCTGCTTCTCCATCAGCCCGCGGGCCAGCTCCTGCCAGACGCGTTCCGGCACGAGATGGTCGGCCTCGCCGCCGGTCACCATCTGCCGCATCAGGTCCAGCGTCGCCGGCGCCACGGCGAAGTCCGCGAAGCGCGCCGCGAAGCGCGCCACGCGCAGGACGCGCACCGGGTCTTCGGCGAAGGCCGGCGAAACATGGCGCAGCACCCTGGCCGCCAGGTCGCCGCGCCCGCCGTAGGGATCGATGAACTCGCCGGACTCGGCCTTGGCGATGGCGTTGATGGTCAGGTCGCGCCGCGCCAGGTCTTCCTCGAGCGTGACGTCGGCGTCGGCATGGAAGACGAAACCTGTGTAGCCCGGCGCCGTCTTGCGCTCGGTGCGCGCCAGCGCGTACTCCTCTTGCGTCTGCGGATGCAGGAACACCGGGAAATCCTTGCCGACGGGCCTGTAGCCGCGCGCCAGCATCGCCGCCGGCGTTGCGCCGACGACGACCCAGTCGCGATCCTGCACCGGCAGGCCGAGGAGCTCGTCGCGCACCGCGCCACCGACGGAATAGATCTTCACTCCGCGAGATACCCCGGCGCCACGGCCTCCAGCGGCGAAGCCGTCAAGCCGAAGGGCAAGCTGCAATCCGCGGCGCAGACGCTCGGCACCTGCATCGAGCGCAGGTTGTCGCGCGTCAGCGGTGCGCCGGGGATGAATTCCATCGCCCAGGCTTGCAGCATGGCCAGCGTGGCCGGCAGGCCGACGATGGGGCGGCGCTGCCCAGAGATGCGGCCGGCGTAGGCGACTAGTTCGCGCAAGCTGTAGCTGCGCGGGCCGCACAGGTCGTAGGCCTGGCCGAAGCTGTCGCGGCGCGTCAGGCTGGCGGCGAAAGCGGCGGCGACGTCTTCCACCCACACCGGCTGGAAGCGCGCATCGGGACAGGCGAGCGGAACGACCGGCGCGACTCGCAGCAGGCGCGCAAAAAGGCGCAGGAAGGAGTCGCCGCGGCCGAAGATCACCGAAGGGCGGAAGACGGTGACGGCGGCCGGCGGCGGCACGGCGAAGGCGGCGGCCTCGCCGTCGGCCTTCGAGCGCAGGTAGCCGGAGGGGGCGCGGCCGTCGGCCTGGAGCGCGGACATGTGCAGCAGCCGCGCCACGCCCGTGCGGCCCATGGCGCGGGCGATCTTGTGCGGCAGTTCGACGTGGGCGCGGGCGAAGCCGGCGCCGTAGGGGCTGCCTTCGCCGCCCTTGAGCACGCCGACCAGGTTGATGACGGCGTCGCGGCCGCGCAGCAGCCGCACCAGCGTTTCCTCGTCATGAACGTCGGCCTCCGCGACCGCGACGGTCGGCAGAACGATCAGGTGCTTGGCGTGGTCGTGGCGGCGCGTCGGCACCAGCACATCGTGCCCCGCGGCGCTGAGCTTGGCCGCCAGGTGGCTGCCGACAAAACCCGAGCCGCCGATTAGGACAATGTTCATGGCAATTCCGCCGCCGCGTCGCCGCCGCCGCCGCGGGGGCCGACGATGCCGAGGCGGGCCTTCAGCGACTGCGGCTTGTCCTCGAACAGCGCCGCGTAGTAGATCGCGTTGCTCATCACCTTCTTGACGTAGTCGCGCGTCTCGCTGAAAGGAATGGTCTCGGCATAAATGGCGCCCTCCAGCGGACGCTCGGCGCACCATTTGCGCGCCCGGCCCGGCCCGGCGTTGTAGGCGGCGGAGGCGAGCACGGGATGGTTGTCGAGACCGTCCAGCACCATCTTCAGGTAACGCGTGCCGAGCATGACGTTGGTATCCATGTCGACGACCTTGGCGGCATGGAAGTTGGCCAGGCCGATCTTCTTCGCCACCCATTTGGCCGTGGCCGGCATCAGCTGCATCAGGCCCTTGGCGCCCGCCGTGGATTTGGCGGTCATGATGAAGCGGCTCTCCTGGCGCATCAGGCCATAGACCCAGCCGTTGTCGAGCGCGGCTTCCTTCGCCCGCGGATCGACGTATTCGCGGAACGGGGCGAGATAGCGCAGACCGTAGTCATGCTGGGCGAGCGTGCGGTCGGCGGTGCTGATGGCGCGGTCGAAGATGTCCAGCTTGCGCGCGACTTCGGCGGCGGCGAGCAGCTGGCGGTCGTCCATGCCGCGCACCGTCCAGTTCCACTCGCGGATGCCCTCGATGCGCATGTCGAGGCGCAGCAGGGCCAGGGCGCGGCGCAGGCCGGGATTCGCCGCGGCCTGCGCCAGCTCCTCGGCGGTCGGCGGCGGCGCGCGCGAAGGCATGGCGACGGTGCGGCCGAGTTCCTCGTCGGCGAGGTTGCCGTAGAAATTCGGCCGGCCGGCGATCTTCAGGTAGAGCGCCTGCGCTTCCTGCGCCTTGCCGTGGGCATCGAGCGCGCGGGCCAGCCAATAGACCCAGGCCGCATCGCCGGCCAGTTGCGGCGGCATCTGCTCGACGGTCTGCTTCACCGTGCTCCAGTCGTGGGCGCGCAGCGCGGCGCGCACCTTCCAGGCGAGCTGTTCTTCGGCGAGCGCCACCGTCGGCTCGGCCGCGGCGGCGCGCGCATACCACGCCAAGGCCTCCGGCATATGACGGTAGGCGGCCTGCCAAGCGAGCTGGCCCCAGGCGTAGGCGCGCTCGGCGGCGGAGAAGCGTTCCTCGATGCCCTGCCACTGCGCGGCGGCGACGGCGGGATCGCTCTTCGCCATGCGCTGAATGGCGAAGAGCGCCATCTCACGGCCGCGGCGCGTCGCGGCGAAGTTGGCGGGCAGCCTGGCGATGTGGCGCGCGGGCTTGTCGGCGATGGCGTCGAGCGTCTTCGCGTCGGGCGCCTGGCCCTGGGGCAGGTAGCGGAAAACGAGTTTGGCCTGCGGCAGTTTCTTCGCTTCGAGCAGGCGGCGCACACGTTCCCAGACGGCGTCGGCATCGAGGCGCTTTTCGGCGAGGAGCTGTTCCATCAGCGGCATGCAGGACTCCGGCATGTCGAGCAGCGAAAACCACAGGGGCCGCGCCTCGTCGAGGGCGGTAACGTCCTGCTGCCGATCGAGCCGCGCCTGCAGGGCGAAGCACGCCAGTTCCTGTTCGGGCTGGGCCAGCTTGGGATATTCCTGCTGAAAGGCTTCCCACTCGCGCTTCTTGCCCAGCCAGCGCAGCCAGTCGCCGCGCAGTTTTTCGGCGATATAGGTGCCGGCGTGGCGGGCGAGGAAATCGGGCACGTCCTCGGTCTGGCCGTCTTCGATGCGCAGGCGCAGTTGCCAGTATTCGACCCAGGGCTGCAACTCGTGACCGCGCAGCGCATCAAGGCTCTTGCCCAAGCGCACGCGCTCGCCGTGGCGAAAGGCGTCGCGCGCGGACATAACCTTGTCGTCGCCAGGGTTGGCGGCGGCGAAATGGGGCAGCAACAACAGAATGCCGAGCAGGCGTTTCATCGGGTATCTTTGCACATATTCATATTTGCAACTTAGCACATGGCCACCACTCCGCAGCCGCCGGAACATGCCGCCTATAACGCGGCAAATCCCGATGATGACGCCATCGCCCTGCGCGCCGCCCTGCGCCGCGAGAAAATCGCCGCACGCGAGGCCTTGCCGCCGGCCGAACACTCACGTCTCTCGGCGCTGCTCGACGGCCATCTGGAGCAGGAATTCGCCGCCCGCGCGCCCGCCCTCGTCGCGTTTTGCTGGCCGATCCGCGGCGAGTTCGACGCCCGCCCGCTCGTCGGCCGCTTGCTCGCCCGTGGCTGGCGGGCGGCCATGCCGACGGTGCTCGACCGCGATGCGCCCATGGTCTTTCGGCCGTGGACGCCGCAGACGCCGATGTGCGACGATCCCTATGGCATTCCCGTTCCTTGCGGCGGCGAAACCTGCGCGCCGCCCGATGTCGTCCTCCTGCCGCTCGTCGCTTTCGACGCACACGGTTTCCGGCTCGGCTACGGCGGCGGCTATTTCGACCGCACGCTGGCGGCGCTGGTTCCAAGGCCGACGACCTTCGGCGTCGGCTTCGAACTGGCGCGGACGACAAATCTCCATCCGCAAACCCACGACATTCCCCTCGATGTCATCGCCACGGAAGCGGGACTGATGCGGACAAGTTTCCAGGGCTGCGGGGCAGTCGCCGAGTTGGACTGAAACGGACCCGGATCGGGCGGGATGCGCAAGGCGCCGCGCGCCGCGCCGGTTTCTCTGTGGGAGTTGCGTTATCGTCGTTTCAGGGCGATCATGCCATCTATAAAATCACGTCGAAAACTATTACTTCCGCCCTAGCATGAGCTCTTTGTTCCCCCTGATCACTCTTCAACCGGTTTCGGACATGAGCAACGCCTGGGTGGCGCTGCTGCTGGAGGCTGCGCCGGCACCCGACGGCGAACATCTGGCAAGGATATACGGCGAATTCGGCCTCGCTGCGGCCCTGGATTCGCTGCCTTGCATCGTCACCCTGTCCGACCTGCCGGCCGGAATCGAATCCCTGCCGGCGGACAAAACCCTGCTGCGCCTGCCCGTCGCCTTCTGCTGCGACCGGGCCAACGACGCAGCGCTGCAAGCCCTGCACAGCAGTGGTTATCGCCTGATGGCGAGCGGCCTGCCGTTGCCGGGACAGGAGCCGTTCGCCGGCGTCCAGGCCCTGGCGCTGGCCTGTCCCGGCAAGGGCGCCCCTGTCGGCATGGGCAACTGGCTCGGCAAACTGCCGGGGCCGCATCTGGCCCTGGGGGCGGAAAGGGTCACCTGCTCGGGTCGCTGCCACTTCAAGTGGCTGGCGGGGCATTTCCCGGAGGAGGTGAAGCCGGCTCAGTGCAAGGGCGGCGACGCGCCGAACCGGCTGCTGTTGCTGGAACTGCTGGCGAAGGTCGCCAACGATGCCGATTCCCACGAGATCGAAGCCGTCATCAAGCGCGATCCGCAGCTCTCCTATCACCTGCTCAAACTCGTGAATTCGGTGGCTTTCGCGCTGCCGACGAAAATCGGCAGCTTCAGCCAGGCCATCACCCTGCTGGGGCGGCGCCAGTTGCAGCGCTGGCTGCAACTGCTGCTGTACGCCCGCACCAGGAAGGGCGACATCGCCAATCCGCTGCTGCCGCAGGCAGCCCTGCGCGCCGGCCTGGCGGAGGCGCTCTGCGAGAAGGGCGGCGGTTCGCGCGACGCCCAGGATCGCGCCTTCATGGCCGGCATGTTCTCGCTGCTCGACGTGCTTTTCGGCATGCCGCTCGCCGAGATCATGAAACCCCTGAATCTGGCCGACGACGTGGTGGGCGCGCTGACGGCCCGGTCCGGCCAGCTCGGCCTCCTGCTGCGCACGATCGAGGCCGGCGAAAAATCCGCGCGGGAAGAACTCGCCGCGCTGCTGGCCGAGGCCGGCGTGAGCCGCGAGGACTGGGCGCGATCCGCCATCCACGCCTGTCAATGGGCGATCCAGATCAGCCGCGAGGCCTAGCGCAATGCCCGAAGACGGCGCAGATGCGAACGACCTCGACCGCATCGAGTCGCTCTGCCGCGAGATAGTCGCCGGCAAGGACGGTGCCGACGTCGCCGCGCTGGCCGGCGAACTGCTGCAACAGGTCGCGCGCACCCGCAAGCGCCTGCGCGAACAGACCCAGATCCTCGACCAGATTCATGAATCCGTCATCACGATGGATCTCGACGGCTATATCACGAGCTGGAACCGCGGCGCCGAGCGCCTGTTCGGCTACGCGGCGGCGGAGGCCGTCGGTCGCCACATCCTCTTCCTCTACGCCGACCCCGACGATCCCGACGACAGCGATGCCGGCTTCCAGGACGCCTTCCTCGAACACGGCGGGCGCGAGCTGGAAGTGCGCCGCCGCCGCAAGTCGGGCGACATCTTCTGGGCCAGCCTGCAACTCTCGCTGCTGCGCGATGCCGCCGACAATCCCACCGGCATCATCGGCTACCTCACCGACATCACCGCCCGCGTCGACGCCCAGGAAACCCTGCGCCTGCATGCGCACATCTTCGAGAACAGCGACGAAGGCATCCTGATCACCGATGCCGACGAGCGCATCGTCTCGGTGAACCAGGCTTTCTCGCGCATCACCGGCTACGACATCGAGGAAGCCATCGGCCAGACGCCGCGCCTGCTGCGCTCGGGCCGGCACGAGTCGTCCTTCTACGACGAGGTATGGCAGCATATCGGCGGCGAGGGGCGCTGGCAGGGCGAAATCCAGGACCGGCGCAAGAACGGCGAGATTTTCCCGACCTGGGTTTCGATCAGCGCCGTGAAGAACGCCGCGGGCAAGATCACGCACTACTTCTCGATCTTCTCCGACATCACCGCGCGCAAGCACGCCGAGGAGCGCATCCATTACCTCGCCTACTACGACGCCCTGACCGAGCTGCCCAACCGCGCCCTGTTCTACAAGCTCGTCGAACAGGCCCTCGCCGAAGCGCGCCGCAACCGTCAGCACGGTGCGATCCTGTTCATCGACCTCAACCGCTTCAAGCCGATCAACGACACGCTCGGCCACGGCATCGGCGACCGCCTGTTGCAGCAGATCGGCTGCCGGCTGCGGGAAACGCTGCGCACCGAGGACGTGGTGGCGCGGCTCGGCGGCGACGAATTCGTCGTCGCGCTGTTCGACATCGCCAAGCGCGACCACGCCGGCACCGTCGCGCAGAAGCTGCTGGCCTCCTTCGACACGCCCTTCGTCATCGACAATCACGAACTCAAGGTCGGCGCGGCGCTGGGCATCAGCGTCTATCCGCAGGACGGCTTCGACACCGAGACCCTGCTGCGTCTCGCTGACATCGCCATGTACCGGGCCAAGAAGACCGGCGAGGACGGCTACGCCTTCTTCAGCCACGAGATGAACCAGCGCGCGCTCGATCACCTCAAGATCGAGAGCAGCCTGCGCCACGCCATCGAGCGCGACGAGCTGCTGCTTCATTTCCAGCCCAAGGTGGACATCGCCAGCGGGCGCATCGTCGGCGCCGAGGCTCTGGTGCGCTGGCGTCATCCCGAGCAGGGCATGGTGCCGCCGGGGGACTTCGTGCATGTCGCCGAGGAGACCGGGCTCATCGTCCAGATCAGCGCCTGGGTGCTCGACGCCGCGATACGCCAGGCGCGCGCGTGGCAGGACGCCGGGCTGGCGCCGATCAAGATTGCCGTCAACCTCTCGGCGCGGGATTTCTCGCCGGCGCTGCCGGAGCGCGTGGGCGGCATCCTCGCCGCCCACGGCCTGGCGCCGGAATGGCTGGAACTGGAGATCACCGAGAGCATGCTGATGCACAGCACCGAACGGGTCATCGGCATGATGGACGAACTGGCGCGGGCCGGCATCGCCCTCGCGCTTGACGACTTCGGCACCGGTTATTCGAGCCTGTCCTACCTCAAGCGTTTTCCGATCGACACGCTCAAGATCGACCGCTCCTTCGTCATCAACATCCCGGCCGACGCCAACGACTGCGCCATCGCCGGCGCCATCGTCAGCATGTCCAAGCAGCTCGGCCACAAGGTCATCGCCGAAGGCGTGGAGACCTCCGAACAACTGGCTTTCCTGGCCAGCCTCGGCTGCGACGAGTTTCAGGGCTACCTGTTTTCGGCGCCGGTGCCGGCGGAAAAATTCGAAGCCATGCTGCGCCAGGACAAGCGGCAGGCCTGACGGCCTATTCCCCATCCCCTTTCCGGGAGAAAGGGGTGACTGCGGCGCGCGGCGCTCTCGCTTGAGTGTCGGCGCTCGCCAAGGGCGGCGGGTAGCCGACGTAGCTCATGTCCCCCGTCGCCGGCTACGCCGGCTCCTCCGCCTTTACTTCGCTACGTCGGCTACCCGCCGCCCTTGGCTGGGACGCATCTGTTCACCTGAGCCAGCAAACCGCCGCAGCGTCACCCGATCGGGCCGGACCCAATACAGGGGAGGTATTTCCTACCGCAACGTCATTGAAGCGATTGCCCTGGGGCTACCCCAAGGCCGTTTCCATCCGCGCCAGCGCCGCGTCGAGCAGCGCGCGCCGGCAGCCGAAGTTCAGGCGCACGAAGCCGGGCGCGCCGAAGTCGGCGCCGTCGGAGAGGCCGACGCCCGCCGCCTCGAAGTGCCGCTGCGGGTTTGCGCTGCCCATGCCGCGGGCATCGATCCAGGCGAGATAGGTCGCCTCGACCGGCGCCATCGCCAGCGCCGGTTGGCGCGCGACGAATTTCTCGACGCTACGCGCGTTGCCGCGCAGGTAGGCGAGCAGGGCCGCGCGCCAGGCCGCGCCCTCGCGCAGCGCCGCTTCGCAGGCGACCAGCCCGAGCGTATTCACGTGCGGCACGATGCCGTGCATGGCCGCGCCGAAATCGCGCCGCAGCCCGGCGTGGGGAATGACGGCAAAGGCGCAGCCGAGGCCCGGCACGTTGAAGGTCTTCGACGGCGCCATCAGCGTGATGCTGCGCTGCGCCGCAGCCGGCGCGAGCGTGGCGAAGGGCTGGTGGCGGCGGCCGGGATCGAGGATCAGATCGCAGTGGATTTCGTCGGAACAGACGACGAGCCCGTGCTTTTCGGCCAGCGCCAGGACTTGCCACAGTTCGTCCTCGCGCCAGGCGCGGCCGACCGGATTGTGCGGATGGCAGAGCAGCAGCAGGCGCGCGCGCGCGGCGCGCAACACGCCGTCGCTCGCGGCCCAGTCCCAGGTCCAGCCCTGGTCGTCGCACGCCAGCGGGGCGCTGACGGTCTTGCGTCCCGAGGCGGCGGGCGCGGCAAGAAAGGGCGGATAGATCGGGGTGGCGGTGAAGACCGCGTCACCGTCCCCGCCGACCGCGCGGCAGGCGACGTTCAGTCCCGTGACGAGGCCCGGCAGCCAGACGATCCACTCCGGCTCTATCTGCCAAAGGTATTCGCGTTCGAGATGTTCGACGACCGCGGCAACGAGCGACGGCCACGGCTGGCCGTAGCCGAAGACGCCGTGGTCGACGCGCCGGTGCAGCGCCGCGATCACCGCCGGCGGGGCGGCGAAGTCCATGTCCGCGACCCACAGCGGAATGACATCGCGTCCGGCGTAGCGGTTCCACTTGATGCTGTCGTGGAACCCGCCGCCGGCGCGGTCTATGGGACGGTCGAAATCGAACACGTGAGAAAAAGCCGGGCGCGAACCCGGCCGCAAGCTTACTGGGCCTTCTTGTAGCGCGAGTCGATCTCCGCCACGCAGGACTGCACCAGGCGCTGCACCAGGCTGTCGAGGGTGAGCCCGCCGGACGCGCCCTCGGAGACGCCGAGCACGGAGGTGGCCTTGGAGCCGAGTTCCATCTTGTCCTCGACGTAGCCGGCGGCGACCTGTTCGGTGGTATTGGCGTCGAGTATCTTGTAGCGCAGGCCGACGATCCAGACGCCAGCCGATTCCTCCGTCTTGACGGAGCCGCCGACGACCTGGGCGGCCTGGCCGCCCTGGCCGCCGATGAAAATTCCCGCCAGCTGGCCGACGGCGTTGCCGTCGAAACCCTTCTGGGCCTGGGCGACGGGCTCGGCCTTCAGCACGTCGAACTTGACCATCCATTTGGTGGTCTTGAACTTGCCGCGCTTGAAGACCTTGGCCGCTTCCGCGGGGTCGCCCAGGCCGTAGGCAAGCTGGACTTCCTTGAGTATCGGGCCGAGGTCGCTGCGTTCGAGCACCCTGAAGTTGGCGCGGGTCAGTTCGAGTTCGGCGTAATCGGCGATGTTGTTGGGGCCGAACTTCTGCGTAAAGGTGGCATTGCTACTCTTGATGTCGCCGGGCAGCACGACCAGCACCGGCCCCTGAAACGCGGCGTTGGCATAGACGACGGGTTTGTAGAGCGCTTTGTCGGCCATCCGGTTGGCTTCGGCCGAAGCGCTGGTGTCGGGCTGCGGCCCGCCGCCGTCGGCGTTCTGACTTTCGCCGGACTTGGCGCCGAAGATGTTGTCGAGGAAGGCGTGGCCGGGCGCGCTCGCCAGGGCGAGTCCGAGGGAAAGGCAGGCGACAAGGATGCGATGGTTCATGAGCAGTCTCCGAATAATGCTGAATGTGTTGAGTGCCAAAAAAACGGTGCCACAGAAATGGGGGCCGGCAGCGGGCGCTAGTGCCCGGCGCAATAGTCGCGGAACAGCTTGCCGACGATTTCGTCGCTCTTTTCTTCCCAGACGCCCTGCACGGCGCCCTTGGCGGAACTCATCGTCTGGCGGCCGCTGTAGGCGCCGCCGCTGGCACTGGCCTGGGCCAGGCGCTTGCCGGAGGGCAGCGCGAGACTGAAGTCGGCGTCGAGATCGACTTCGCCGACGCCGAGGACGGGGTTGGCGCCGGCGGCGGTTTCTATCGCCCCCTTCATGACGAAGTCGGCCGCACCGCCCGCGGCGGCGACCCTGACGCCGATGCCCTTCATGCGCTCCTCGATGGCATGGCGGAAGGCGCTGCGGCTCTGCTGCGCGATGCTGCCCTTCTCGTCGATGACCAGGCGTACGCGCTTGCCCTTGATCATGTCGCGGCAGGAAATCGAGATCAGTTCCGCCGCGCGCATCGGCGCGTCGCTCTTGTCCTCGAAGCTGAAGCTGCCGGGGCTCGAATAGACCTTGCCGGGCCGCACCATCGCCACCGCCACCGGCGCCTGGCCCGACGCCGCCTGGCCCGACGCGGGCGCCTGCATCTCGCCGCGGGTGTCGGCGCGCGCGGCCGGCACGGCCGCCTTGACCGCCCGGAGCCGGTTGCGGGCGAGCTCGGCGAACTTGCCCTGCGGATACTGGACGAGGTAGGAGTCGAAATCCGCCGAGTTGTTGCTGCCGGCAATCGAGTTCCAGTAGGCGAGCTCGACCGCGTCGGCGTTGGCGCTGGCGCCAGCGACGACGGGCGGCGCGACGAAATAGATGTCGCCGCCCTTGAGGCTGCTCTCCTCGCGCGGCGACTGCTTGCGGCCGATTTCGCGCTCGGATTCGTTCTCGACCGATTCGCGCACGCGCTTGAAGACCTGCTCGATGGTCAGGCCGGGCACCTTGAGGGTGGACATCAGGTGCTTGGTGTAGAGGCCGTTGCGGCCCGAACCGTCCGAAGCTTCGGTGCCCGGCGCGGTGGAGAAGGCCACCAGCGAGCCGCTCGGCGCATCCATCGGCGCCAGGCCGCGCGTCTTCAGCGCGCGCGTCTTGATGAAGGGGTTGTTGCGGCAGGCGTCGAGGACGACGACATTGACGCGGTTCTTGGCGTCCTCCATGTAGCGCAGCACGAGATTGGCCGAGACGGCGTTGGCCTGGACCTCGTTCTCGTTGCGGAAGGGAAAGCCGACCGGCAGCAGATAGTTCTCGCCGGCGACCTGGACGCCGTGGCCGGCGAAGAAGAAGAAGCCGATGCCGTCGTTGTTGCGCAGCTTCTCGCCGAAGTCGCGGATGGCCTGCGTCATGGCCGCGCCGTCCTTGTTCATCAGCACCGTGGTCTCGAAGCCCGTCGCCTTCAAGACGCCGGCGAGGTCGTTGGCGTCGTTGGCCGGGTTGTCGAGGACGCCGATGGAATAGGCGGAATTGCCGATCAGCAGCGCGTAGTTCTTGCCCCAAGCCGGCTGCATGGCCAGAAGAAATGCGCCGGCCAGCGCCATCAGTCTCCCCAGCATCACCGTCCCCCTCCCCGCTGCGTTCGATGCAAACGCAATGTTAATACGATCCTTGCCGCGGCTGGAACAAGTATTCGCCGCCTTCGGCGTGGCCGGCGGAAACAACGGCGCCATATTGCGGCTCCTGCTGGTATTCCTTGCTGACGTTGCCATGCACGCTGCGCCAGACCTCGTAGCCGGGCGTCGTGCCGTTCACGCTGTCGAGCGTCTTGATCAGGTTGTAGGCGAAGATGGAATGGCCTTCCTTGCCCTCGTCCGACACTGGCTCGTCGCCGCCGGACGACAGCACCAGGACCGAACGCCGCCGCAGCACCTCTTCCGCCCTGGGCTTGCCGCTGTAGACGACCTTCTGTTCGCGCGTCAGCGAGCCCGAGAAGCAGCTGTCGGAGACGAGGATGAGCTGACGGGCGCGGATCGCGGCGAGCAGCTTGGAAATATCGGTATTGGATATCCAGTTGGCCGCCGTCTTGACGGAGGCATCGACGGGAATCCAGAAACCCATCCGGGTGTCGTCCATCAGGTAGCCGTGGCCGGCGTAGAACAGCAGCACGCTGTCGTCGGGCGTCGCCTCCGCCGCCACGCGATTGAGCGCGTCGACGATCTGCGCCTTGGAGGCGTTCTTCAGCACGCGCGCATCGAAACCGAAACGGGCTTTCAGGATCTCGGCCGTCTTGGCGACGTCGGCGATCGGCGTTTCCAGCCCCGGTATCGGCATCTTGTAATCGTTGTTGCCGAACAGGACGGCGATGCGGCGGCCGGCCGCCGGCGGCGGCGCGGATGCAATGGCCGGAGCCGGTTCCGCGGCCGCGTCCTTGACCTCGGCCGGTGCCGGTTGCGGCGGCGCGGCGGCGGCCGGCGCTTCGGCCTTTGCCGGCGCGGCGGGCGCCGCGGCTTGCGGACGATGCAGGCACAGCGTTCCCTCGGGCACCTTCCCCGGCGGGCATTCGGGCACGTCGGCCGCCGCGGGGTTCTTGCGCAGTTCCTCGAGGGCTTCGCGGTAAAGCAGCGTGCGCGCCTGGTGGCGCTGCATCTGTATCGCCTGGAACTGGGCTCCGCCCGGGATGCCGCCCATGAAGGCGGGCGGACGCATCATCTGGCTGTGGGCAGCCGCAGCCCAGGCGGCGAACAGAAGAAACAGGAATCTGGATTTCATTTCGACTTCTCCTGGACAAGGGTACGTCGCAGCAAAGCGGCCCACTCGCGCGCCCAGCAGCACTCGTGGTCGAAGCCGGAAACGGCTTCGACACGGCCGCCGCGGGTGCGGACGAAGCGTTCTACGATCGCCGCGGGAACAGTTTTATCATCCCCGCCGACGAAATGCACGCCGGGGGGCAGGCGCGCGTCGACGGCGGACGGATCGAGCGAACCCGGCAGCGGCGACACGCCGTGCCATGCCGCCCATTCCGCCAGCGCCAGCGGCGCGGCGACGGTGACGAGCGCATCGACGTCGTCGCGCCGCGCCGCCAGCAGCGCGGCGATGACGCCGCCGCCGGAATAGCCGACCAACCGGATGGTGCGGGCGCCGTAAGTCTTCTTCAACTGCCCGACCGCGGCATCGCAGGCGTCGACGACCTCGGCGGCGAAACGCCGCCCGGTCCAGTAGTCGCTGGAACACCGGGCCAGGCCAGCGGCATCGAGATACTGGCAGGGGCGCGCCAGGTAGGCCACCGCCGGTGCCGGATCGGCCGCGGCCAGCGCCAGCGCCACGGGGCGCAGCGGCGTCGGATCGCGCGGCGGATGGTAGGGCGTCGGCCAGGCCGCGCCGTCGCCTTCGATGTAGATCGTCAGCGTCGCCGCCGCGGCCGGCGGCCGGCGCACGAAGGCGACGAGATCGAAGGCGCCCGCCTTCACGTCCGCCGCCGCGAAGCCCCGCTCCGCCGCCCAGTCCGCGGCGGCCTGGCGCGAACCGCCGAAGGCATCGAGCGCCGAGCATCCCGCCGCCAGCAGCGCGCAGGCCGCGCCGGCCAGCAGTGCCGCTACGGCACGCATGCTCACGCGCCGGCGGCCGCGGCCCGCTGCGCCAGCAGCGCGCGCGCCACCCGTGCATTCGGTGCGCGCCCGAGTTGCGCCGAGATCCAGGCGCCGGTATCGACGAGCCGGTCCAGATCGATGCCGGTGTCGAGGCCGAGGCCGCGCATCAGCCAGGCCACGTCCTCGGTCGCGACGTTGCCGGAGGCGCCCGCCGCATAGGGGCAGCCGCCGAGCCCGGCGACGGAGGCGTCGAACACGGTGACGCCCATTTCGAGCGAGGCGTAGATGTTGGCGACAGCCATGCCGTAGGTGTCGTGGTAATGGCCGGCGAGCTTCTTCAGCGGCACGCGCCGGGCGACGGCGTCGATCATGGCCTGGGCCTTGCCGGGCGTGCCGGCGCCGATGGTGTCGCCGAGGCTGATCTCGTAGCAGCCCATCTCGTAGAGCGCCCACGCCACCTCGGCCACGGCCTGGGGCGCGACCTCGCCCTGATAGGGGCAGCCGAGCACGCAGGAGACGTAGCCGCGCACGGGCACGTCGGCCTTCTTCGCCCTGGCGACGACGGCACGGAAGCGCTCCAGCGCCTCGGCCACGGTGCAGTTGATGTTTTTCTGCGAGAACGCCTCGGACGCGGCGCCGAACACCGCGATCTCTTGCGCGCCGGCCTTGAGCGCGGCCTCCAGCCCCTGCTCGTTCGGCACCAGCACCGGATAGGCCACGCCCTCGCGGCGCTCGATGCCGGCCATGACGTCCGCGTTGTCGGCCATCTGCGGCACCCACCGCGGCGAGACGAAAGCCGTCGCCTCGATGGTCTTGAGACCGGCGTCGGCGAGACGGCGGATCAGCTCGACCTTGATGGCAGTCGCTACCTGCTGCGGCTCGTTCTGCAGGCCGTCGCGCGGGCCGACTTCGACGATCCTGACGCTGCGCGGAAGAGTCATGGCGCTCATGGGGGATGCAACTCGGAAATCCAGCATAGCAGGATTCGCGCATGCCCTGTCTGCCCCAGGGCCTGCGCGTGCCGGGACCGCCTATAATCCGCCATGACCAATTCCCCGCCGCCCCTGTCCGCGCCCGCGTCCGCCGCCGCGCCATCGTCCGCCGCCGCATCC
>Ga0154359_1186_pt1 | contig 16327 bp, 12 predicted proteins | sample RifGroA2_FD_115887 | JGI IMG/M metagenome (GOLD analysis project Ga0154359, IMG submission 115887) | Rhodocyclales bacterium GWA2_65_20
GCTTCTGGAAGACCATCCAGGACCACAAGGTCAACATCTTCTACACCGCGCCGACGGCGATCCGTTCACTGATCAAGGCCTCCGACGTCAACCCGGCGGCGCATCCGAAGAACTACAACCTGAGCAGCCTGCGCATCCTCGGCACGGTCGGCGAGCCGATCAATCCCGAAGCCTGGATGTGGTACTACAACAACGTCGGCGGCGCGCGCTGCCCGATCGTCGACACCTTCTGGCAGACGGAAACCGGCGGCCACATGATCACGCCGCTGCCGGGCGCCACGCCGCTGGTGCCGGGTTCCTGCACGCTGCCCTTCCCGGGCATCATGGCCGCCATCGTCGACGAGACCGGCAGCGACGTCGAGTGGGGCAAGGGCGGCTTCCTCGTCGTCAAGAAGCCCTGGCCGTCGATGATCCGCACCATCTGGGGCGACCCGGAGCGATACCAGAAGTCCTACTACCCGGCGGATTTCGGCGGCAAGACCTATCTCGCCGGCGACGGCGCGGTGCGCGACGCCAAGACCGGCTACTTCACCATCATGGGCCGCATCGACGACGTGCTCAACGTTTCGGGCCACCGCATGGGCACGATGGAAATCGAGTCGGCGCTGGTGTCCAACCCGATGGTGGCCGAAGCTGCCGTGGTCGGCCGTCCCGACGACCTCACCGGCGAAGCGATCTGCGCCTTCGTCGTGCTCAAGCAGCATCGTCCCAGCGGCGACGACGCCCACAAGATCGCCAACGACCTGCGCAACTGGGTCGGCAAGGAAATCGGCCCGATCGCCAAGCCCAAGGACATCCGCTTCGGCGACAACCTGCCGAAGACCCGTTCGGGCAAGATCATGCGCCGCCTGCTGCGTTCGCTGGCCAAGGGCGAGGAGATCACGCAGGACGTGTCCACGCTTGAAAACCCCGCGATCATGGACCAACTCAAACAGACTGTTTGAGTTGCCTTTCCATGGATAGGGAAAGGGCGCCTGCGGGCGCCTTTTTTCCGCCTGAAGCCCGATGCCGCAAAACTAACGGCTGGCGCTAGTACCATAGAGGCAGAGACTGGCACTAGAATCGGGACGGGAAGGGGGGGAAGGCCTTGAAACATTCGCGTTTGACCGCGCAGCGTCTCGCAGCGATGTTCCTGCTGGGGTGCGCGCTGTTCAACTATCCGCTGCTGGCCCTGTTCAACCGGGCCACCGATGTTTTCGGCATTCCGCTGCTGTACGCCTTCCTCTTCGGCAGCTGGCTCGGGCTGATCGCCCTGATGGCCATCGCCATCGAACGGGGCGACGACTAAAGGCCATGCTCCAAGCCTGGGTCGTCGTCCTCGTCTCCTTCGCCTACCTGGGCATACTGTTCGCCATCGCCTATTACGCCGACCGCCGCGCCGACGCCGGCCGTTCGCTGATCGCGCATCCCAGCGTCTATGCCCTGTCGCTGGCGGTCTATTGCACCACCTGGACGTTCTACGGCAGCGTCGGCCGCGCCGCGGCCACCGGCATCGGCTTCCTGCCGATCTACCTCGGGCCGACGCTGATGTTCGCGCTCGGCTGGCTGGTTCTGCACAAGATCGTGCGCGTCGCCAAGGCCAACCGCATCACCTCGATCGCCGATTTCGTCGCCTCGCGCTACGGCAAGAGCCAGGCGCTCGGAGGGCTGGTGACGGTGATCGCCGTGGTCGGCGTCGTGCCCTACATCGCCCTGCAGCTGAAGGCCGTCTCCAACAGCTTCACCATCCTGCTGCACTACCCGGAGATCGTCATGCCGGCCGGCGCCGGCGCCGTGCCTATCCTGCAGGACAGCGCCCTCTACGTCGCCGTCATCCTGGCGGCTTTCACCATCCTGTTCGGCACGCGCCACCTCGACGCCACCGAGCGCCACGAGGGCATGGTTGCCGCCATCGCCTTCGAGTCGGTGGTGAAGCTGATCGCCTTCCTCGCCGTCGGCGCCTTCATCACCTTCGGCATCTACGACGGCTTCGCCGACATCTTCGACCGCGCCAAGGAAGTGCCGCGCCTGGCCAAGCTGATGGTGACGGCGGATACCGCCTCCAGCTACGGCAGTTGGGCGACGCTGACCTTCCTCTCCATGCTGTCGGTCGTGCTGCTGCCGCGCCAGTTCCAGATCGCCGTGGTCGAGAACGTGAACGAGGCTCACGTGCGGCGCGCCGTCTGGCTGTTCCCGCTCTACCTGTTCCTCATCAACATCTTCGTCCTGCCCACCGCCATCGGCGGACTGCTGCATTTCAAGAGCGGCGTCGATGCCGACACCTTCGTCCTGACGCTGCCGATGGCCCACCAGCAGGAGGCGCTGGCGCTGCTGGTGTTCATCGGCGGCCTGTCCGCCGCCACCGGCATGGTCATCGTCGAGACCATCGCCTTGTCGACGATGGTCTGCAACGACCTCGTCATGCCGCTGCTGCTGCGCTGGGGTTCGCTGCGCCTCGCCGAACGGCGCGACCTGTCGGGCCTGCTGCTCGAAATCCGCCGCTGGGCCATCGCCGCGATCCTGATGCTGGGCTACATCTACTTCCGTGTCGCCGGCGAGGCCTATGCCCTGGTGGCCATCGGCCTCATCTCGTTCGCGGCAGTCGCCCAGTTCGCGCCCGCGGTGCTGGGCGGCCTCTACTGGAAGGGCGGCACCCGCGACGGTGCGCTGGCGGGGCTCGCCAGCGGCTTCCTGGTCTGGGCCTACACGCTGCTGCTGCCGTCTTTCGCCAAGTCCGGCTGGCTGCCGGCGGACTTCATGACCCAGGGCTTGTTCGGCATCGACCTGCTGCGCCCGCAGCAACTGTTCGGCCTGTCCGGACTCGACGAGATCAGCCACTGCCTGCTCTGGAGCCTGTTCGCCAACATCGGCGCCTATCTCGGCGTGTCCCTGCTGCGCGCGCCCAATGTGCGCGAGGCGCCGCAGGCGACGCTGTTCGTCGACGCCTTGCGCGAACGCGGCGACCTGGCGGGCTGGCGCGGCGGCGCCCACGTCGCCGAGCTGCTGCCGCTGGCGGGCCGCTTCCTCGGACCGCAGCGCGCGCGCGAGGTCTTCCTGCGCCATGCCCGCAGCCGCGGCCTCAAGTCCGTCGAAGAGCTTCCCGCCGACGCCGAACTCGTCAATTTCGCCGAAAGCCTGCTGGCGGGCGCCATCGGTTCGGCCTCCGCGCGCGTCATGGTGGCCTCGGTCGTCCAGGAGGAGCCGCTGGGCCTGGACGAGGTCATGGACATTCTCGACGAGGCCTCGCAGATCCGCGCCTACAGCCGCGAGCTTGAGCAGAAGTCGCGCGAGCTGGAACGCGCCACGGCGGAACTGCGCGCAGCCAACGAACGCCTGCGCGAACTCGACCGCATGAAGGACGACTTCATTTCCACCGTCACCCACGAACTGCGCACGCCGCTGACCTCGATCCGCGCCTTTTCGGAAATACTCAACGAGAATCCCGGCATCGAGTCGGCCGAGCGCAGCCGCTTCCTCGGCATCATCGTCGGCGAGGCCGAACGCCTCTCCCGGCTCATCAACCAGATCCTCGATCTCGCCAAGCTCGAATCCGGGCGCGCCGAATGGATCACCGCCGAGGTCGACCTCGCCGATGTCGTGCGCGAGTCGGCCACCTCGCTGAGCCAGTTGTTCCGCGACAAGCAGGTAGCGCTGGAACTGCGCGTGCCCGAGGCCGTGCCAGCGGTGTTCGCCGATCGCGACCGGCTGGTGCAGGTGATGATCAACCTGCTTTCCAACGCCGTGAAGTTCGTCGCGCCGGGCAGCGGCCGCGTCGAAGTCAGTCTCGGCGCCACGGCGACCGAACTGCGGGTCGAGGTCGCCGACAACGGCGTCGGCATCCGGCCCGACGACAAGGAAGCCATTTTCGAGAAGTTCCGTCAGGGCGGCCAGGACGTATTGACCGACAAGCCCCAGGGGACCGGCCTGGGCCTGCCGATCAGCCGGCAGATCGTCGAGTATTTCGGCGGCCGGCTCTGGGTCGAAAGTGAACCGGGGCAGGGCGCACGCTTCGTATTCACCTTACCTTTGTCCTTGAGGGCAGCCGACGTAAAATCATCCGTTCCCTAAGATTGCATTCTCAAGGCAACTCGCTGGCATACTTGCCCATTCTTGCATACCACCTACAGACCGCATCGCCGATGACCCACCTTTTCCAAGCCCTCGGGCGATGCGTTGATGCTTGGCGGGCAGTGAGAGACCTCATCCTTCAAACACGCCACTGTCCATGAGGCCAACATGAATCCGGTTTCCGCGCTTGTCGCCCCCGAGTTGATTTCCCGGCGCATCCTGTTGATTCGCAATCACAAGGTCATGCTGGACACCGATCTGGCCGAACTGTATGGCGTCGAGACGCGGGCGCTCAACCAAGCTGTGCGCAGGAACATCGAACGCTTCCCCGCCGACTTCATGTTCCAACTGACGAAGGAAGAGAAGCGGGAGGTCATCACAAATTGTGACCACCTCGCCCGGCTGAAATTCTCGCCGGTCCAGCCCCGCGCCTTTACCGAGCATGGCGCCCTGATGCTCGGTAACGTCCTCCGGTCGGACCGAGCCGTCGAGGTCAGCCTGCTGGTCGTTCGCACTTTCGTTCAATTGCGGGAAATGCTGTCTACGCACAAGGATCTGGCCGTCAAACTGGACGCCCTGGAACACAAGCTCGCCACCCACGACCAAGCCATCGTCGGCCTGATCGATGCCATTCGCCAGCTTACAAACGCGCCCGCGCGGAAGAGCCGGCCCATCGGCTTCATCGCCGACCTGAAAGGCTGAAGCCATGAGCAAAAAAATACTGATCGTCGACGATGAACCGAACATCGTCGTCTCGCTTGAGTACCTGATGAAGAAGGAGGGCTTCGAGGTCGCCGTCGCCGTCGATGGCGAGGCCGCCCTCGCGATGGTGGCGGGCTTCAAGCCGGACCTGGTTCTGCTCGATGTCATGATGCCGAAGAAATCGGGTTTCGAGGTCTGCCAGGCGCTGCGCGCCGACTCGGCCTGCGCCGCCGTCAAGGTGGTGATGCTGACCGCCAAGGGCAGGGAATCCGAAGCCGCCAAGGGACTCGCCCTCGGCGCCGACGCCTATGTCACCAAACCCTTCTCGACCAAGGATCTGGTCGCCCGCGTCAAGTCGATGCTCTATCCGGAATGAATGCCCGCATCCGCTTCCTGGTAGCCGCGGCGGTGCTGGGGCTCCTGATGACGGGGCCTTTCCTGGCCACGGCCGCCATTCTCTTTGCCGAACTGAAGGACGGCGAGCGCGAGCTGGCGGCCCAAGTACTGCTGCCGCGCCTGCCGCTCGGCGCGCTGATGACCGTCATCGGCTTCATCCTCGGCCTCCATGTCCTGCGCCTGCTGTTCAAGCAATACGTGCAGGGGCTGCTGAAAATGGCCGAGAACCTGCGGCTGATGCTGGGCGCCAACCGCAACTTCCGCGTCGCCGCAGAGGGGCCGCCGGAGGTGCGCGAACTCGCGCGCGCCGCCAATGACCTTGCCGCGCAGCGCGACGAATTGCTGACCGACGTCGAGGCGCAGATCACCCGCGCCAAGGCGTCCGTCGAGGAGGAGAAGAACCGGCTCGCGGCGCTGATGTCGGAACTGACGATGGGCGTCGTCGTCTGCAACCTCGACGGCCGCATCCTGCTCTACAACAACCGCGCCCGGCTCCAGTTCAAGGCGCTCGCCCAGGGGCCGACCTCGATGAGCGGCGGCGCCCTGATCGGGCTGGGACGCTCGATTTTCTCGATGCTCGAACGCGGCCAGATCACTCATGCGCTGGAGAACGTCCAGCGGCGCCTGCGCAAGGACAGCGCCGAACCCACGGCCAATTTCATCACCGCCACGCGCTCGGGACAACTCCTGCGTGCGCAGATGACGGCGGTGCTGGCCGCCGGCGAGCAGGGGGAGGAGCGGCAGATCACCGGCTACGTCCTGATCATCGAGAACATCACGCGCGCGTTCGAGCGCGAGGCGCAGCGCGACCAGGTGCTGCAATCGCTGACCGACGGCAGCCGCGCCTCGCTCGGCAGCGTGCGCGCCGCTGCGGAAACGCTGCTCGACAATCCGGATATGGAACCCGAGGTGCGCGAACGCTTCATGCGCATCGTCAGCGACGAGGTCATGCGCATGAGCCAGCGCCTCGAACAGACGATGAACGGTTTCGCCGATTCGCTGAAGACGCGCTGGCCGCTCGAAGACATGCTCGGCATCGACCTGCTCGCCGCCGCCCAGCGCCGCATCGAGGACAAGCTCGGCCTGGCCGTCAAGACCGAGGGGATGGACGATGCCCTCTGGATCCGCGCCGACAGTTTCTCGCTGATCCAGGCCATGACCTTCCTCGCCGCGCGCCTCGCCGAGCATTACCAGATCGGCGAACTGCGCTTCCGCCTGTCGGCGGAAGGCAAGATGGCCTTCGTCGACCTGATCTGGTCGGGGCCGCCGTTTTCCTCGGAGACGCTGTACACCTGGGAACTGGAGCCGATGAACGTCGGCTCGGATACCAGCCCGCTGACGCTGCGCGACGTCACCGAGCGCCACGGCGGCGAAATCTGGTACCAGCGCGAAAAAGCCGTGCACCGCGCCTTCTTCCGCATCGTGCTGCCGGTGGCGGCGACGCCGGATGCGCAGCCTGATCCCCAGCACCTGCGCGGCGAGAGCCGGCCCGAGTACTACGATTTCGACTTGTTCGGCTTCCGCGACACGTCGATCGACCTCGACCGCCGGCTGACGGAACTCGCCTATTCCGTCTTCGATACCGAAACCACCGGGCTGGAGCCGTCGCAGGGCGACGAGATCATCCAGGTGGGCGCCATGCGCATCGTCAATGGCCGCCTGCTGCGCCAGGAGTTCTTCGACCAGCTCGTCGATCCGCGGCGGCAGTTGCGGCCCGAGGGCATCGCCATCCACGGCATCACCGCGGACATGCTGCGCGGCCAGCCGACCATCGACGCCGTGCTGCCCGCCTTCCACGAGTTTTGCAGCGAAACAGTGCTGGTCGCGCACAATGCCGCCTTCGACATGCGCTTCCTGCAACTCAAGGAGGCGAGCACCGGCGTGAGTTTTTCGCAGCCCGTGCTCGACACCCTGCTGCTGTCCGCCGTCATCCACCCCAACCAGGAATCGCACCGCCTCGAAAGCATCGCCGAGCGGCTGGGCATCGAAGTCGTCGGCCGCCACACGGCGCTGGGCGACGCCTTCGTCACCGGCGAAGTCTTCCTCAAGATGGTGCCGCTGCTCGCCGACATGGGCATCGTCACGCTGCGCCAGGCGCTCGCCGCCGCCGAGAAGACCTATTACGCGAGGGTCAAGTATTGAGCGCGCGCCTCGACTCCGGCGAGATGATCTTCGGCGCCCTCGGCACCCGGCTGGCGGACCTTGCCGCGCGCATCGATGCCGCGGAAGAGGTCGCCGGCCTCGCCCGGCTGGCGCCGGCGCTACGCGAAATCGGCGCCGGCCTGCTCGCCGGCGATGCCGGAGCGGGCCTGGCGTCGCGCGTGCTGACCGCGTTCAACGACCGCCTCACCGCACGCCTCGTCGTCGTCGTCGGCAAGGCCCATCGGCTGCCGGCGGCGCCGTGGTGCTGGCTCGCGTTCGGTTCGGAAGGGCGCGGCGAGCAGACCTTCGTCACCGACCAGGACAACGGCCTCATCTTCAGCGCCGCCGGCGCGGCCGAGGCGCGTGCCATGCGGCCCCTGTTCCAGCCCTTCGCCCGCGCCGTGAACGAAGCGCTCGCCGCCTGCGGCCTGCCGCTGTGTTCCGGCGAGATCATGGCGGGCAACCCCGCCTGGTGCCTCTCGCTCGAAGAATGGCGCCGCCGCTTCGGCGCCTGGATACGCACGCCCGATCCCGAGGCCCTGCTCAATGCGACGATCTTCTTCGACTTCCGCTGCCTGTACGGCGACGCCAAACTGGCGACGGAACTGCGCCAGCACCTGCTCGGACTCACCGCCGCCAACGATGTCTTCATCCGCATGATGGCGGGCAACGCGCTCGGCGTCGCGCCGCCGCTCGGGATGTTCGGCGATATCGTCGCTGCCGGCGATGCCGGCGGCGGCGTCGACCTGAAAAAGCAGGGCGCGCGGCTGTTCGTCGATGCGGCGCGGATTTTCGCCCTGGCGGCGGGCCTTGCCCCCGTCGGCACCGTCGCCCGGCTGCAAGCCGCGGCGCAGGCGCGGACCATGGACGGCGCCGAGGCGACGGCGTCGGCGCAGGCCTTCGCCTACCTCCAGCAGTTGCGCCTCGACCGGCAGGCCGGTGCGATCGGCGCCGGCCTGCCGCCCGGAAATTGTCTCGGACGCAAGGACATCAACGAATTCGAATACCGGACGCTGAAAGCGGCGCTGAAACAGGCGCAGCGCCTGCAGCAGCATATGAAGCTCGTTTTCCGCGTCGACGCCTGAACGCCATGACACCATGAACCAGAAAGTCCGCCTCACCCTGCACAGCCAGCTGGCCGCCCTGATCCGCCGCAAGCCGGTCAGCGCCACGCCGGAAACGACGTTGCGCGAAGCCATTGTCGCCATGGCCGAACACCGCGTCGGTTCCATCGTCGTCGTCGAGCCCGAGAGCGGCAAGCCCATCGGCATATTCACGCTGCGCGACCTGCTGCACCGCGTCGCCGTGGTGTCCTGCGATCTCGACCAGATGCTGATGGCGGTGATGAGCGACAGCGGCCTGCTCATGCTCAACTGGCGCGCGACCATCTACCAGGCCGCACTCGTCATGGCGCGCCACGGCGTGCACCATGTCATCGTCGTCGATGCCTCGGACCGACTGGCCGGCGTCGTTTCGCAAGGCGACATTTACGAGTTGCAGAGCGGCGGCGGCAAGGCGATATCCGGCGCCATCCGCAGCGCGCGCGACCTGGAAGGACTCGTCGCCGCGGCCGAAGACATCCGGCGCCTGGCGGAGCGCATGCTGACCGAAGGCGCCGCCGCCGAGCCGCTGACGCAGTTGATCTCCGCGCTCAACGACCACCTGACGGTGCGCCTCCTCGAACTGACGAAGCAGGAGTTCGCCCTGCCGCCGGTCCGCTGGTGCTGGCTGGCTTTCGGCTCGGAGGGCCGCTATGAACAGACGCTCTCCACCGATCAGGATAACGGCATCGTGTTTGCGGCCCCGGCGGCAGAGGCCGAAGCCGTGCGCCAGGCCTTGCTGCCCTTCGCCCGCGCCGTGAACGAGCGCCTGGCCGCCTGCGGCTTCCCGCTCTGCAAGGGCAACGTCATGGCGAGCAACCCGGCGCTGTGCCTGTCGCTCGACGAATGGAAGGGGAAGTTCCACTCCTGGCTGCAAGCCGGCAATCCGCAGGCGCTGCTCAACGCGACGATCTTCTTCGATTTCCGCCCGCTCTACGGCGACGAATCCCTCACCGACGAACTGCGCCCCTGGCTGCTCGCTACCGCCGCGGGCGGCACGCTGTTCCTGCGTTTCATGGCGGAAAACGCGCTGCGCGTGGCGCCGCCGCTGGGCCTGATCCGCGACTTCGTCTTCGCCGGCGGCGACGCGTTCCCGCACACCATCGACCTCAAGGCGTCCGGCTCGCGCCTGTTCGTCGATGTCGCGCGCATCCTGGCGCTGGCCAACGGCGTGGCCGAAACGGGCACGGCCGAACGCCTGCGCGTCCTGGCCGGGCGCGGCAAGCTCGGCGGCGACGACAGCGGCGCCATCGTCGACGGCTTTTTCTTCATCCAGCAGTTGCGCCTGCGCCAGCAGCAGCAGGGCACGCCGGCCGGGCTGGCCAATCGCGTCGATCCCGACCGCCTCAACGAACTCGACCGTCATATCCTGAAGGAAGCCTTCAGGCAGGCGAAGAAACTGCAAAGCCGCCTGCAACTCGAGTACAGGTTGTAAGAGACGCAATGCCATTTTCCCGCATGTATTCCTCCAGCCGCCGCCTGAAACGGCTCTATACCTGGTATACGCTCGGCTTCGCCCTGTTCGTCGCCGCGCTCTCGCTCGGCGAGAACATGGGCATGTCGGCGCGGTCGATCGGCTACGCCTTCCTGTTCGCCACCATCGCCGTCTATTCCGGCATCGGCGTCCTCAGCCGCACCGCAGACGTCAACGAGTATTACGTCGCCGGCCGCCGCGTGCCGGCCTTCTTCAACGGCATGGCGACCGCCGGCGACTGGCTGTCCGCCGCCTCCTTCATCGGCATGGCCGGCACGCTCTATTTCGGCGGCTACCAGGGGCTGGCCTTCGTCATGGGCTGGACCGGCGGCTACGTGCTGGTGGCGCTGCTGCTGGCGCCCTACCTGCGCAAGTTCGGCCAGTTCACGATTCCCGACTTCCTCGGCGCCCGCTACGGCGGCAACGTCGCCCGCTTCGTCGGCATCGTCGCCGCCATCCTCGCCTCTTTCACGTACGTCGTGGCGCAGATCTACGGCGTCGGCCTCATCATGAGCCGCTTCGTCGGCATCGAGTTCGAGATCGGCGTCTTCGTCGGACTGGCCGGCATTCTCGTCTGTTCCTTCCTCGGCGGCATGCGCGCCGTGACCTGGACGCAGGTGGCGCAATACATCATCCTCATCGTCGCCTACCTGGCGCCGGTGGTGATGATGTCGCAGAAGATCACGGGCATTCCCGTGCCGCAGATCACCTATGGCAGCGTGCTCGAACGCCTCGGCGCCGTCGAGCGGAAACTGATCGCCGCGCCCAAGGAAATCGAAGTGCGGGCCATCTACCGCGCCCAGGCCGACGAACTGGGCGCCAAGTTGAGCAGGCTGCCGGCGTCGCTCGACGCCGAGCGCCTCGTCCTGGCAAAGCGCGTTGAAGACCTGCGCGGCAGCAGCGCGCCGGTGCGCGACTTCCACCAGGCGCAGCGGCACTTGCGCGAACTGCCGAAGAACGAGGCTGCGGCCCGCGGCAAATGGGAGGCGGAGCGGCGCGCGCTGCTGGAAAAGGCCGAGCCGCCGCACCCGCACGCCGAGGCCTACGGCGGCGATGCGAAGCAGCGCGACATCGCGCGGCGCAATTTCATCGCCCTGGTGGTCTGCCTGATGGTCGGCACCGCCGCGCTGCCCCATATCCTGATGCGCTACTACACCACCCCCTCGGTGCGCGAGGCGCGCGAATCGGTGTTCTGGTCGCTGTTCTTCATCCTGCTGCTCTACGTCACGGCGCCGGCCTATGCCGTGTTCGCCAAGTGGATCATCTACAACGACCTGGTCGGTTCCGGCCTCGCCCACCTGCCGGGCTGGGTCGCCTCCTGGGGCAAGGTCGGCCTCGTCAGGATCGACGACGTCAATGGCGACGGCATGCTACAACTGGCCGAGCTCACCCTCAATTCCGACGTCATCGTGCTGGCGACGCCCGAAATCGCCGGCCTGCCGTACGTGGTCTCCGGCCTGGTCGCCGCCGGCGGCCTCGCCGCGGCCCTGTCGACGGCCGACGGCCTGCTGCTGACGATCGCCAATGCGCTGTCGCACGACCTCTACTACAAGATGATCTCGCCCAACGCCTCGGCGCAGAAACGGCTCGTCATGACCAAGGGACTGCTGCTGGTGGTGGCGATGGTCGCCGCCTGGGTCGCCTCGCTCAAGCCCGACGGCATCCTGTTCATGGTCGGCCTGGCGTTCTCCATCGCCGCCGCGGCCTTCTTCCCGGCGCTGGTGCTCGGCATCTTCTGGAAGCGCGCCAACATGTGGGGCGCGGTGACGGGCATGATCGGCGGCCTCGGCCTCACCCTCTACTACGCGATCATCACGCACCCGTTCTTCGGCGGCTCGCCCGATGCCGAATGGTTCGGCATCCAGTCCATCGCCAGCGGCATCTTCGGCTTGCCGCTGGGCTTTGCGCTGATCGTCGTCATCAGCCTGTTGACCGAGCCGCCGCCGCAGCGCGTGCAGGAGCTGGTCGAGGATGTGCGTTACCCCTATCTCGAACGCGAGGGCAACTGAATGGACACCCTGTTGATCGTGCTGGCTGTCCTGATCGGCCTTGTCGTGGTGATGCAGATCTTCGTGCTGCTACGCCGTCCTCCCGATATGGCGGGACAGTTGGCAATTATTGGGGAACGGCTGGATCGCATCGGGGCGGGGACACAGGACGCCGGCAAGGACGTGGTAGAAATGCGCGGCCGCTTGGCCAGTCTGGATGATGCGCAGGGAAAGACGAGGGAATCGGTCTTGGCGCTTCAAGCCGACTTCGCGATGAAGGTCACGGAAGGCTTCCAGTCGGTGAGCGACACAGTCCGTGGCACGGTAAGCACCGAACTGGTTCCGCGGCTGGAAGCCTCGGCAAAGGCTGCGGTGGAAAGAGACGGTCAGTCTGCCGTGGTCATCAACACCTTTCTTGCCCAGATGCGCGACGAGGCCGCCCAATACCGCAACGAGCTGACCAGCGCGACGAATGCAATGCGCACCGAGGTTTCGGCCTCGCTGAAGGCAAGCGCCGAATCGGTTGAGAAGAAGATGTCGGAGTTGCGCTCTGCCACCGACGCGAAGCTCGGCGAGATCGTTACGCGTACGGCCGAGGGAGCGCAGGCGCTCAACGAAACCGCCACAAAGACCATCGCGAGCGTTACGGACCGGCTCGCCGAATTGAAGACCGCGCTGGACGGTGCGCTCAAGGCCGAACTGGGTGCGATTCGCACGGAGAACAGTGCAAAGCTCGACGAAATGCGGCGGACCGTCGACGAGAAGCTCCACGCCACTTTGGAACAACGCTTGGGAGAGTCCTTCAAGCTGGTCAGCGAACGCCTGGAGCTGGTGCATCGGGGCTTGGGCGAGATGCAAACCCTCGCCGCCGGGGTCGGCGATCTCAAGAAGGTGTTGACCAACGTCAAGACGCGCGGCACCTGGGGCGAGATCCAGTTGGAGGCGCTCCTCGAACAGATCCTGACTGCGGAGCAATATGGCAAGAACGTCGCGACGCGGCCGGGGAGCAGCGCCCGCGTCGAGTTCGCCATCCGCCTGCCCGGCAAGGAAGACGGCGCTCCCGTGTGGTTGCCCATCGATGCCAAGTTTCCGATGGAGGACTACCAGCGCTTGGTGGACGCGCAGGATCGTGTCGATCCGGTGGCCATCGAGGAAGCAGGGAAGGCGCTTGAAAGCCGGATCAAGAACGAAGCCAGGACGATCCGCGAAAAGTACATCGAAGCGCCGCATACGACCGACTTCGCCATTCTCTACCTGCCGACCGAGGGGCTCTATGCCGAGGTTCTACGCCGGCCGGGATTGGCCGACACCGTGCAGCGTGATTCCAAGATCATGGTCGCCGGGCCCACGACCTTGGCTGCGATGTTGAACAGTCTCCAGATGGGCTTCCGCACGCTGGCGATCGAGAAGCGTTCCTCAGAGGTTTGGATGGTGCTCGGCGCAGTGAAGACGGAGTTCGGCAAGTTCGGTGACGCCTTGGCGCACACCAAGAAGAAGCTTGAGGAAGCTTCCAACAGCATCGACAATACGGAAAGGCGCAACCGCGCTCTGACGCGCAGGCTTTCGGGTGTCGACGCCATGCCGGCTCCCGAGGCGGCTCTGTTGATCGATGGCCCCGTCGCTCTCCGAACCGCAGGCGACGGGGCTACCGTGGACGACTCGGCGGCGGAATAGGCACGACAGGCGGCCCGCGGGATGCTGTCAGGTGCTCTGCGTCCTCTTCGGCATCACGCCGACATCGATCTGGCGCACGATGCCCGCGCCCTCTTTCTCCCCCAGCCAGACGCTGCTGGATCGCACCTGGCCGACCGTTGCGCCGTTCTCCTTCAGCGTGAACGGCGTCGCCGTGCTGGCTGTCGCCAGGGCGCCGATGCCGGCGGCGGCGAGGCTGCGCACGCTGTTCGCGCCGTCGTTTGCTATCTGCCACAGCATGAGGTCGGCATAGGCGGCGTCGCCGCCGTCGATCCAGCCGTTGCCGTCGCCGTCCAGGCGCGCCAGTTCGCCGAAGCCATCGCCGCTTTGCGGGCCGAACAGCTCGCTGCCGTCATCGGCCGTGCCGTTGTGGTTGCGGTCGCAGAACAGCATGGCGGCATCGCCCGCAGGCAGCCGCAGGTTCTCGGTCTTGCCGTCGCAGTCGAGGTCGAAGGCGACGCTGCCCAGCGCATTCCGCGGTGCGCCGAAATCGACCGCCAGCGGATCCTTGAATTCGGCGCGTCCGACCTGGGTCGACCGCTCGCTGCGCTCCATGCGGTAGCCGACCTCGAATTGCCGCGTGCTGCCGTCGGCAAGGCAAACATTGCCACTGGCGGCAAATGTGCAGCTTTCCGTTTCGCTGGTCTCGGTCAGCGCCATGAGCTGCATGCCGCCGGAAAAACGTTTGCCTGCACTGAAGACCTTGTCGTCGAAGACGGACGCGTTGTCCGGCGCGTGCGGCAGTCCGAACAGCATTGCCATGATGGCCTGGAACGGGTTTTCGGCCGCGTTGGCGGAGGCCCGATCCGTCGGCGCTGCCTGTATTTGCAGCAGTTCCGCGGGGACGGCTTGCAGCTCGCGCTTGAATATCTGCTCAAACGAAGCGGCTGCTCCCGGCGGCTCGTCCAGCCATAGCTTGGCAATACGCGAGGTGCTGGCCTGCAAGCTGTGTTCGCTCGTCAATGCCAGGTCTGATTTGGCGATTAGCATGGTATTTCCCTTCCTTTTTCTGGTTAAGGAAGTCCATGCACTGCAAGTAATGCGCCCGGCTGGCGGCAGCCGGGGAGGGCGCTTACGCGGTGGTCGTGGCCGCCGCCGGCGACGGCGGTGCGTCCAGGCGTGCGCGCAACTGGCCGCAGCCGCCGGCGATGTCCTGTCCGGCCGACTGGCGCAGCTTGGTCAGTATGCCGTGGCGGTAGAGATGGAGCGCCATCGCCGCGGCGCGCTCCGCTGTCGGGCGGCGGAATTCGAGACCGTCCACCGGGTTGTAGGGGATCAGGTTCATGACCGCGTATTTGCCGGCGAGCAGCCGGACGATGCCGGCCAGCTCCGCGTCGCCGTCATTGACGCCTGCGAGCAGCGTCCATTGGTACTGGATCGGGTAGCCGGTGCTGCGCGCATAGTGTTCGCCCAGTGCCACCAACTCCGCCGGATCGATGCGCGGCGCATGCGGCAGCAGTTGCGCGCGCAGCGCCGCGTCGGTCGAGTGCAGCGACAGCGCCAGCGCCGGCTTGACCGCGCCCAGCGGCAGCCGCTCGAAGACGCGGCGGTCGCCGACGGTCGAGAACACCAGGTTCTTGTGGCCGATGGCGCCGGCCGTGCCCAGCAGCTCGATGGCATCGAGGACATTGTTCATGTTGTGCGCCGGCTCGCCCATGCCCATGAATACCACCTTCTTCACCGCCCGCCGCGACCGCGCCAGCGCCACCTGCGCGACGATCTCGGCGCTGCCGAGCTGGCGCTGCAGGCCGTCGCGTCCCGTCATGCAGAAGACGCAGCCCACGGCGCAGCCGACCTGGGTCGACACGCACAGGCCGTCGCGCGGCAGCAGCACGCTCTCCACCGTCTGGCCGTCGGCCAGCTCGACCAGCAGGCGCGCGGCGCCGTCGGCGCCGACATGCTCCGCGCGCAGACGGGCCAGCCCCGCCCATTCGGCGGTCAGGGCGGGCAGGGCGTTGCGCAGCGGCAGCGGAAGAAAATCCTCGTCCCGGCACGGGCCGCTGTCGGGCGCCAGCGCCTGCGTCCACACCCGCAGCAGGCGCTGCTCGTGGCAGGGCTTGGCGCCGAGATCGCGCAGGCGCCGGCGGATGTGTTCGATGCGCATGGGGGCGGATGCCGGCGAGCCGGCGATCCCGCTACGGCCCCGGCGGCACGCCGGTCGCTTCGCGGGCCCGCTGCTTGGCGGCGACGTAGTCGGCGTGGCCGATGTGGAGCAGGTCGGCGATCTTGCGCATCAGGTGCAGTTCGTGGGCATCGAGGTGGCCGTCGACCAGCGCCACCTGCCATAGATTTTCGACGATGCGGATTTTCTGCGCAGCGTCGCAGCTCTTGTTGATCAGCGAAGTGAACTGGTAGTAGCCGCTGGCCTGATGGGCCTCCTGTTCGGCGATGGCGATCAGGGTGTCGAGCTGGCCGGCATCGAGGCCGAACTGCCGGCGCAGGGCGGCTGCGATGGCGGTCCGCTCCGCGTCGGCGATGCGGTTGTCCATGCGCATCATTTCCAGCAGCAGGGCGGCGGTGGCAATCCGCAGAGCCTGCTCGCTGCCGGCCTCGGCCTGCCGGGTGCCGGGTTCGATGAACTGGCTGAAGAATTCCTTGATGCTGGGGATCATGTCGGTTTTGTCGTGCGGCTTGCGGGCGGCCTATTCTACCCGCCCCCCGGCCTGCCACCGGCCACGGCAAACCCACGCCCAGGGCCGGAGCATCAAACGACGTGTAATCCCAAGACCTGGGCGAGGTAGTCGGGATTCCAGCCGGCGGTCTTGCGTTTTCTCGGCAGACTCATC
>Ga0154359_1244_pt1 | contig 16323 bp, 20 predicted proteins | sample RifGroA2_FD_115887 | JGI IMG/M metagenome (GOLD analysis project Ga0154359, IMG submission 115887) | Rhodocyclales bacterium GWA2_65_20
GCGGGCAATCGCCACGCGCTGCTGCTCGCCGCCCGAGAGCTGGGAGACCTGGGCGGCTCCGCGGTGGGCGACGCCCAGGGCTTCGAGCAGTTCGCGGGCGCGGGCGCGCGCCGCGGCGTTGTCGGCGCCGGCCAGCATCGGCAGCAGGGCGATGTTGTCGGTGACGTCGAGGAAGGGGATCAGGTAGGGCGCCTGGAAGACGAAGCCGATGCGGTCGCGGCGCAGCGCCCGCAGGTCGCCGGCGCGCCAGCCTTCGTCGAAGATCACCTCGCCGGAGAGTTCCATGCGCCCGGCCGTCGGCTCGATGACGGCGCCCAGGCATTTAAGCAGCGTACTCTTGCCCGAGCCGCTGGGGCCGATCAAGCCGACCACCTCGCCGGGCCAGACCGTCATGTCGGCGCCCTTAAGGGCGTCCACGGCGGCGTCGCCTTCGCCGTAGCGCTTCCTCAAGCCGGTGATGCGGATCGCGGGCGTGTTCATCTAGCCTCCGATGGCCTCGGCCGGGTCGATGCGCAGCGCGGCGCGGATCGCGACGACGCTCGCCAGGGCGCAGATCACCATGACGATGGCGAAGCCGCGCAGGGCGTCCTGGGGGATCAGCAGCACGTACTTCGGGAACGCCGGCGCCCACAGCCCGGCGACGATGCGGCCGACGACGAAGCCGATGAGTCCCAGGCCCAGCGCTTGTTGCAGGATCATCGCGGCGATGGTGCGGTTCTTCGCGCCGATGAGCTTCAGCACGGCGATCTCCCGCAGCTTGTTCATGGTCAGGGTGTAGATGATGAAGGCGACGATGGTGGCGGTGACCACCGAGAGGATCACCAGGAACATGGCGATCTGCCGCGCCGAGGTGGCGATCAGCTTGGCGATGAGTATTTCTTCCATCTGGGCGCGGTCGTAGGCTTGCAGGTGCTTCCAGCGGCGGATGTCCGCGGCCACCGCGGCGGCGTCGGCACCGGGCTCCAGACGCACCAGCACGGCGTTGACCTGGCGGCTTTGCACCTGGCTCGCCTGCACGGCTTCGAGCAGGCCGGGGACGGCGGGGCGATTGAAGGCCGGGTTGGCGGCGGTGCGGGCGCGCTCATTCACGATGGCGTCGTTGTCCTTGAGGAACTGCACCTCCTGGGCGTCTTTCAGGGGTACGAACAGCATCGGGTCGCCGCTGGCCGAGACCATGCGGCGCGTCAGGCCCACGATCTCGTAGTCGTGGCGGCGGATGCGGATGCGCTCGCCGATGCGGAAACCGGTCTTCTCGTCGGCGATGGCCTCGTAGTGGTCGCGCGCCGGCGGGCGGCCGGCGGTGAGATAAGCGGGTTCGCCGGGGCGGCCCGCCTCGTAGCCCACTAGCATCACGCGCACCTCGCGGCCGCCGTGCTCCACCTGCATCGTCAGATACGCGGCATTGCCCGTGGCGGCGACGCCGGGCATGCCCGCGATGCTGCGCCAGGCGTCGTCGCGCAGGCTGGAGGGCTCGGCGTAGGGGCCCAGCGTGCCCTGCTGCACCACCCACAGGTCGGCGCCGCTGCCGTCGATCAGCACGCGGCCGTCCTCGACCATGCCGCGGTAGATGCCGGCCATGGAGAGCGTTACGCCGATCAGCAGCCCCAGGCCGAGGCCGGTGAAAACGAACTTGCCCCAGCTATGGAGGATGTCGCGGCTGGCGAGGTTGATCACGGCGCCACCAGGCGCTCCACCGCCTTGACGCGCAGTTCGGCCGCCAGCGCCCGGCTGCTGTGGACGATCACGGCGTCGCCGGCGGCCAGGCCCGTGAGCACCTGGACCAGGCCGTCGCGGCTGGCGGCGCCGGTGGTCACGGCCTGGTAGGCCGCCTGGCCGTCGCGCAGCAGCCAGACGCCGGCCTCGCGGCCCGAGCGCTTGACGGCCGCGGAGGGAATCGTCAGCGCCCGTTCCACCGGCGCCAGCTCGATGTTCACCTCGGCGAGTTCGCCCAGGCTCAAGCCCGCGGGCGGTGCGTCGAAGCCCGCATAGACCAGGCGCTCCTCGGTCACGGCGTCGCCGATCAGGTCCACGCGCGCGATGCGCCCGGCCAGCGCGCTGCCTGGGCGCGAGCGCAGGGCGATGTGCACCGGCTGGCCGACGGCGAGCCCCGCCGAGCGCCCCTGGTCGATGCGGGCGCGCACCCAGAGGCTCGTCGGATCGATCACCTGGAGCACGGCCTGGCCGGCGACCAGCGTCGTGCCCGGTTCCGCCAGGCGGGCCGAGACGACGCCGGCCACGGGGCTCACCAGGCGCAACTGGGCGCGAGCCTTGCCGCTGCCGGCGCGCTCCGCCGCCGTGCGGCGCACGTCCTCGCGCGTCGCTTCCTGCGTTGCCTTTGCCGCGGACAGGGCGGCGGCGGCGGCGTTGGCCTCGTGCTGCTTGGCGTCGGCGGCCTCGCCGCTGACGAAGTTGCGGTGGCGCAGGTCGGCGTAGCGCTGGGCGCTCGCCTGGGCGAGGCGGGCGCGGCTGGTCGCCTCCTCGTGGGCGGCCTCGGCGGCGCGGGCGAGCTGGACGGCGCGGGCGGCGGCGGCATCGAAGGCGCGCTGGCGCTCGTCGAGATCCACCGGGTCCATCTCGGCCAGCAACTGCCCCGGCGCCACTGCGTCGCCGTGGTCGACGGCCACGCGGGCGATGCGGCCGGCGGCGGTGGGGCCGAGGTTGTAGCTGCGCCGCGCCTCGACGGTGCCGATGCCGAAGATCGACTGGGGCAGGCTGGCCTCGCGCGCCGCGGCGACGGTGACCTTGACCGGGGCCAGCGGCCCCTGGGTGGCGACGATCCAGGCGAAGGCGGCGGCGACGATGAGGCCGATGCCGGAGAGGGCGAGGGCGCGGCGAGTGGGTGTTTTCATGTTCTGGGTCCGCGAAAGCCGTCCAGCAGGAGGGGGAAAAGCCGCCCGGCGGCCGCGAGCATATCGCTTTCGGTGCGAAACAGCATGCTTTGCACCACCAGGCCCTGCACGGTGCCGATGAACAGCACGGCCGCGGCCTCCGCGTCGAGGGCCGGCGGCAGTTGGCCGGCCTTCTTGGCGGCGGCGAGCAGGGCGATGAGGCGCTGGCGATAGGCGCCGATGTTCTGGCGCACGTGGGCGCGAAAGGCCGAGTCGGCCGGGCGCTGCAACTCGTTGAAGAGGATGCGCGGCACGCCGGGATGGCGCGCCACGAAGGCGACATGGGCGAGGAACACCCGTTCCAGCACCGCCAGCGGGTCGCCGCCGGCGGCGAAGGCATCGTTGAGGACCGCGCCGAGCTGCTCCTGCACCCAGTCGAACACGGCGGCCCACATGGCTTCCTTGTCCGGGAAGTGGCGGAACAGGGCGCCGTGGGTGACGCCGACGCGGTCGGCGATGGCCTGGGTGGTGATGCCCTCGGGGCCGTACTCCCGCGCCAGGTTCACTACCGCGGCAACCACTTCGAGGCGGCGCTGTTCGGCCGGCAAGCGTTTGCGTTTCACAGCGGCAACGTCGGCCATCGAGGGTACCTCTTGTTAAGTGAGTAACTTGTTACTATGATAACGGCGATCCGTGAAGAGATCAATCCGGCGCCTCCGGCGCTGCCACCCACCCCTACAGGAGACTTGCATGCGTTCCTTCCGTCTGTTGGCTGTACTGCTGTCCGGCCTTGCCGTTGCCGTGCCCGCCGCCGCCCAATCCCACGACCACCACGAGAACCACGGTGCCGCTTCGGCCGAACTGCGGCTCGACGACGGCGGCCGCAAGTGGCCCACCGACGCCCCGCTGCGCAAGAACATGAACGCGATGCGCGCCGACCTGGGGGCCAAGCTGCATGCGATCCACGGCGGCAAGCTCGGCAAGGCCGACTACGCCAAGCTCGGCCAAACCATCGAGGCGCGCATCGGCGACATCGTCAGCCAATGCAAGCTGGATACGAAGGCCGACGCCATGCTGCACATCGTCATCGCCGAGCTCATCCAGGCCGCCGACGTCATGCTGGGCAAGGCCGAAGGCGACCCCGCGGCGGCCGCCCACCAGGCGGCGCTGGCCTTGAACGGCTACGGCAAGCATTTCAACCATCCGGCCTGGAAACCCCTGCAATAGCTGGCCGCAGGGCGGAATGCGCGGTGCTATAGTCGGTGCAAAGAACGAAGGAGTTTCCCATGCTGATGAACGCCCGCGATTCCGCCCTGCTGGTGATCGATGTGCAGGAGCGCCTGCTGTCCCATGTCCACGACTGGCAGCGCGTGCTGGAAAATGTCCAGTGGCTGGTCAAGGTCGCGCAGAAACTCGACGTACCGGTGATGGCCAGTGAGCAGTACCCCAAGGGCATCGGCAAGACCCATGCCGATGTCGCCGCGCTGCTGCCGCCGGATGCGGTGGTGGAAAAGCTCCATTTCTCCTGCGTCGCCGCGCACTGCCTGACGCCGCTGGCCGCTGCCAGCCGGCGGCAAATGGTGGTCTGCGGCATCGAATCCCACGTCTGCGTGCTGCAAACCGTGCTCGACCTGCGCCAGCACGGCAAGGAGGTCTTCGTCGTCGCCGACGCGGTCGGTTCGCGCGCTCCCGCGGACAAGGCGCTCGCGCTCGAACGCATGCGCGCCAGCGGTGCCGTCATCGTCTCGCGCGAGATGGTGGCCTTCGAGTGGCTGCACCAAGCGGGAACGCAGTTGTTCAAAGAGGTCAGTCAGCAGTTCTTGAAATAGCTTCCGTCCTGCCGGAGTTCGCCCCGGCAGGCGGGCTTGTTACCGATGAATCCAACACCGAATTTTCGCGGCTATTTTCCGGCCATCGTCTGCGTCGTCTGCGACTCGCCGATCGATGCGCTCGTCGCGCTTTGCGTGCCGCGGGACGAGGCGATGATGCTGGTTACCGCCTCCTGGGGAAGCGGCGAGACGGAATGCATCGTCGCAACCCTGCACGGTGGTCGGCCGATTGCCGTATTGCGCACGCCGGAAGGGCGCTGGGCGGCCTGCAATGCGTTTCTGGACGAGATGTTCGCAACGCCGCAGGAAGCCGGCAGAAGGCTGGACAGACTTCTCCGGCGCGGGCGGCGGGGCTATGTCGGCTATCTTCCGCACGGGCCGGACGCGGCAATCGCATTCAAGAAGTACAATTAGGCGTGCGCTGAATTCACGAAAATGCAAAGGAAATCTTTTGGCCAAACCAAACTACCAATTCGAGAAACGCCAGCGGGATCTGGCGAAGAAAAACAAGCAGGAAGAGAAACGCCGGCAAAAGCTCGCGGACAAGGCTGCTGCCGACGGCAGCGGCCACGACGCCGCGGCGAATCCACCCGCGCCGGCGTCGTCCGGCGCCGACAGTGCGGCGGTAGCGTCCACGGAGGGCGAGGCTGCGCCCGGAAGTGACGTCGCCGCACCATAGGCCGCGGTCGCGGCTGCATCTGCCTCGCTTATCCAGTCAGGAGCGGCACGGCCAGGGCTCCGGCCCGGCCGTGTCGTCCATCGCCAATTTCCGGCTGGCGCGGGAATTCTTGAACATCTTGTGAAGTTCTCCTTGTGATGTTCGCCTCTCCATACCATAATCATTTTTTCACTTATGGGAGGATAGCCATGAACATCGTCGCGCGCGTCAAGGAAATCCTGCTTACGCCGAAGCTTGCCTGGTCTGTCATCGAGACCGAAGAAACCAATACGGCGACCCTTTATACCCAATACGTGATGATTCTCGCCGCCATTCAGGCGGTGGCTGCTTTCATCGGCATGTCGCTGTTCGGCGTTGGCGGCTTCGGCGTCACGGTTCGGGTTCCCCTGGTGAGCGGCTTGATCCAGATGGTGTTGGGATACGCCATGTCGCTGGCCATGGTCTATGTCGTGGCGCTGATTGCCGATGCCCTGGCCCCCGGTTTCGGCGGGCAGAAACGTCCGATCAATGCATTGAAGCTGATTGCCTACAGCAGCACCGCCGCCATGGTGGGCGGCATCTTCGCCCTGGTTCCGGCCTTAGGCGTGTTAACCCTCCTGGCGTCGCTCTACTCGCTTTACCTGCTTTACCTGGGTGTTCCCGCGCTGATGAAAGTGCCTCAGGAAAAGGCTCTGCCCTATACGGCGGTTCTCGTGGTCTGTGCGATCGTGGTGGGCGCGATTGCCGGAACGGTTCTGGGCGCCGTCCATGGGGGTCCGTCGATGGACATGATGAACCCGCCGGCTGGTCACATGTCGCTCGAAACGCCTAAACCATAGCACCGCCTCCGATGCGGATTCGGCACTAACTGCGCTGGTGACGGGCGGCTCTCGAAGCCGAAGCGGTCACGGCAGGGTGGGCAGATTGACTATCCCTTTCTGCTGCATCAGCGAGCGTGCCACATGGGTGCCCGCGGCGGCCAGATTCATGCGGAGATTGTCGTCGCAATAGTCATCGACCATGCGGAAGACCGACTCGTTGTCGGTGCCGGCGAGGAAGTCCATGCCGGATCCGGCCACTATGCCGCTGAGATAGCCGACGAGCCAGGTCTGGTAGATCGCGGCATTCAGCGGATACCCGGCCCTCTCCTCCTGCCTGAATTCCTGCCACCCGGCACATGGGCGCGCCCCTCTCGACTCATAGGCCAAGCCGGGCTGGCTCATCCCCCACACCAGGCATCCAGCCAGCACTGCGCAAAGACGCCTCATTCCGGGTCACTGAAGTTACTTGCCCCACTCGTGGCCGATGTAGCCGCCGATCGCGGCACCGCCCACGGTACCGGCGGCGCTGCCACCGGTTAGGGCCGAACCGCCGACAGCACCGACGCCGGCGCCGATGACGGTATCCCTGTCACGAGCGGTCATCCCCGAACAGCCGCTCAAGCCGAGCAGCACTGCCAAGGCCAAGGCACTGATGGAAGATCTGCGTAACGTTTTCATTGGAATACCTCCTTCCAATAAACAGACGCTGTACCACTTTGCCTCCCCGCCTATCACGCTGCATCAAGCGTGCCATTCCTTGCTCCGCCCCCGGCGATCGGATCAATTCCATTGGCCGTGGCGCCGCCGCCTGCGAATGACCAGATACCCGCCCACCATGCCGCCGAGGTGGGCGAAATGGGCCACGCCGGCCTGCGTCCCGGTCACGCCGAGTGTCAGTTCGATGCCTGCGTACAGGATCACAAACAACCAGGCCGGCAGCGGCAGCGGAGGGAACAACAGCATGATGACCCGGTTTGGAAAGCAGACCGCAAACGCGAGCAATAGCCCGAACACGCCGCCGGAAGCGCCCACCGTCGGATATACGCCGCCGGCGAGGCTCGTAAATAGCAACTGCGTGATCCCGGCCGACAAGACGCTGGAAAAATAGATCTGCAGGACAACCCGGCGTCCCAGCACATATTCCAGCTCGCGGCCGAACATCCATAGCCCGAACATGTTGAAGGCGAGGTGGACGATATCGGCGTGCAGGAAGGCATAGGTCACAAGCTGCCAGGGCATGAAGTCGCCTTGCAGCGGCCACAGGGCGAGGCTGGCGATCATGCCGTCGCCGGCGCCGAGTTCCAGCAGGAAACCGACTGTCGTAGCGACGACCAGGAACTGAATCGCGGAGAACACGGTGCGCTGGCCTTCCTTTGCCGTTGGCGCGCTCGCGTCTGGACGCTACGCGACGGGTTACGTGCCTGCTTCCGTCGTGCCGCGGTTCACTTCGCGGCCGGTCCGGCGCGTTGCGCGGGCGCCCAGCATGCCGCCGCCCATGGCGGCGAGCAGCGACAGCAGGACGGCGGCGCTCAACCAGCCGCTGGCCAGAAGAGCGGCGCGCAGGCTTTGCCGCGCCTCCGCCTGCCCCGTTGCGCTCATGCTCTGTTCCCGCCCGGCCAGAAGCAGGGCCTGATCCACTATGCGCTCGGCCTGTTCCGGCGTGAGCCCCAGGCGGTTTTCCAGATCCTCCATCGCCGCCAGGCGATTGTCGATTTCGCGCTGACTCATGATGGCCGGAGCATCGGGGGTGCTGGAGACGGTGGCGAACATGTCGCTCAGAGTCCCGCCCACAGCCGAAGTGGCGAGCAGGGCCGCCAGCAGGATGGTGACGCCCCAGGCCATCACGCCGTGAAGGATGCCGTCGGGCGTGCGTCGCATACCCGAGGCGCGGGCCGCCACGTAGCCGCCGAAGAAAGCCCCCGTCAGCATGCAGACGCTAAGCCAACTGCCGGCCGCGATCAGCACCTCCTGATCGCTGGGCTGGGCGCCGGTGTTGAATGCGACGAGCCCTGCCGAGCTGCCCAACAGCAGCAGGAAGATATTGGCGGAAATACCCACTGCCAACCCCGCGAACACGGAGCTCCAGCGCATGTTGTAGTAGGGCAGCCGAGTGGGGCGAACATAAGTTCCGGCGACATCGGGCTGCATGATCGTTCCTTCCGTATGTAAAAACTGCCGCGCCTGCATGTAAGAAATACCAACCGTCAGGTATCGCGTACTGCATTAGCGTTCGGGACTCGCCTGCACCGTGTCGTCGAGCGGCGTCAGCTTCATCGGGCTGCCGAGGTCATCCAGTTGGTCGGCGGGCTGTCCGCTGGGCGTTTCGTCGTCCGTGCCGAGAGGGGCGGAGGGATCTGCGGGGCCGGTGAAGCCTTGTCTGGGCGCCTGGTCCGGCGCCTCGCTCATCGGTGCCGGCACAGCTTGCTCAACGCTCTGATTCTCACCCGTGGTTTGGCAGGCGCTCAAGCCGGCGCCAACAACCGCCGCCGTCAGCAGCGCCAGTGCTTTGTTGTCGATACGCATAATGAATTGCCTCCGGAAAATTGGAAAAAATATCCCCCGGACTCGACTCCGGTCCGTTCAGTCCTTGCCCCCCGACGGACATCTCGAAAGGGCTTGCCGAAGAAGGTGCAAGCCGCATGCCAGTGCGCGCTTGACCGTGCCGGAACCATCAGCCGCCGAATGCCGTTTTCGCTATAATGCGGCTTTCCCACAGGTGCAATTTTGGTTGCGACATCACGCCCGCGGAAGCCGGCATGAGTCTTCACCGAAGCCAACGCTTTCATGGCCAAATACGTCTTCGTTACGGGCGGTGTCGTGTCCAGTCTGGGCAAGGGCATCGCCGCCGCGTCGCTGGGAGCCATCCTGGAATCCCGCGGCATCAAGGTTACCCATCTCAAGCTCGATCCCTACATCAACGTCGATCCCGGCACGATGTCGCCGTTTCAGCACGGCGAGGTCTTCGTCACCGAGGACGGCGCCGAGACCGACCTCGACCTGGGCCATTACGAGCGCTTCACCAGCGCCAAGATGGGCAAGCGCAACAACTTCACCACCGGCCAGATCTACGAGTCGGTGATCAAGAAGGAGCGGCGCGGCGAATATCTCGGCAAGACGGTGCAGGTGATCCCGCACATCACCGACGAGATCAAGATCTACGTCAAGCGCGGCGCCGAGGGCGCCGAGGTGGCGATCGTCGAGATCGGCGGCACGGTCGGCGACATCGAGTCGCTGCCCTTCCTCGAAGCCATCCGCCAGATGGGCATCGAGGAGGGCCGCAACAACGCCTGCTACATCCACCTGACGCTGCTGCCCTACATCCCGACCGCCGGTGAACTGAAGACCAAGCCGACGCAGCACTCGGTCAAGGAGCTGCGCGAGATCGGCATCCAGCCCGACATCCTGCTGTGCCGCGCCGACCGCCCCGTGCCCGAGGACGAAAAACGCAAGATCGCGCTGTTCACCAACGTCCAGGTCGAGGCGGTGATTTCCGCCATCGATGCCGACAGCATCTACAAGATTCCGGCCATGCTGCACGACCAGATGCTCGACGAGATCGTCTGCCACAAGCTCGGCATCCTGGCCAAGGCCGCCAACCTGTCGGTGTGGAAGAAGCTGATCGACGCGCTCGAACATCCCGAGCACGAGGTCAACGTCGCCTTCGTCGGCAAGTATGTCGACCTTACCGAGTCCTACAAGTCGCTGACCGAGGCGTTGATTCACGCCGGCATCCACACCCGCAGCAAAGTCAAGGTGCATTACGTCGATTCGGAAGAAATCGAGCGCAACGGCGCCGCCGGCCTCGCCAGCATGGATGCGATCCTCGTGCCCGGCGGCTTCGGCAAGCGCGGCACCGAAGGCAAGATCGCCGCGATCCGCTATGCGCGCGAGAACAAGGTGCCGTATCTGGGCATCTGCCTCGGCATGCAACTGGCGACCATAGAATTCTCGCGCCATGTCGCCGGGCTGACCGGCGCCAACAGCACCGAGTTCGATCCCGACACGCCGCATCCGGTCGTGGCGCTGATCACCGAGTGGATGGACCGCGAAGGCAAGGTCGAGCACCGCGATGCGAACTCGAATCTGGGCGGCACCATGCGCCTGGGCGCGCAACGCTGCCCGGTCAAGCCCGGCACGCTGGCGGCGAAGATCTACGGCGCCGAGGTGAATGAGCGCCACCGCCACCGCTACGAGGTCAACAACGTCTATGTGCCCAAGCTCGAAGCCGAGGGCATGGTGATTTCGGCGCGCACGCCGACCGAGGATCTGCCCGAGATGATGGAATTGGCGACGGAACTGCACCCCTGGTTCTTCGGCGTGCAGTTCCACCCGGAATTCACGAGCAACCCGCGCACCGGGCATCCGCTGTTCATCGCCTATGTACAGGCGGCGCTGGCGAAGAAGGGCAGGAATTGAAGCTCTGCGGTTTCGAGGTTGGTATCGACCGGCCGTTGTTCCTGATCGCCGGCCCCTGCGTGATCGAGTCGCGCCAGCTCGCGCTCGACACCGCCGGCCAGCTCAAGGAAATCTGCGCGGCGCTGGATATTCCGTTCATCTACAAGTCTTCCTACGACAAGGCCAACCGCAGTTCGTCGCAGTCGTTCCGCGGGCTCGGCATGGAGCAGGGGCTCGATATCCTCGCCGCAGTGAAGAAGGAGATCGGCGTGCCGGTGCTGACCGACGTGCATGGCGAGGCCGAGATTGCCGCCGTCGCCGCCGTCGTCGATGTCCTGCAGACGCCGGCCTTCCTGGCGCGCCAGACCGACTTCATCCAAGCCTGCGCCGCCTCGGGCAAGCCCGTCAATATCAAGAAGGGTCAGTTCATGGCGCCCGGCGACATGAAGAACGTCGTCGCCAAGGCGCGCGAGGCCATTGTGGCAAAAGCGGGCGGCGCGGACATCGACACCATCATGGTCTGCGAGCGCGGCGCCTCGTTCGGCTACAACAACCTCGTCTCCGACATGCGCTCGCTCGCGATCATGCGCGAGACGGGCTGCCCCGTGGTCTTCGACGCCACCCATTCGGTGCAACTGCCGGGCGGGCAGGGCGACCGCAGCGGCGGCCAGCGCGAGTTCGTGCCGGTGCTGGCGCGCGCGGCCGTGGCCGTCGGCGTGGCGGGGCTGTTCATGGAAACCCATCCCGAGCCGGAAAAGGCCATGTCGGACGGCCCCAATGCCTGGCCATTGAGGCAACTGCGCGCGCTGCTCGAAGAGCTGCGCGAACTCGACGCGCTGGTCAAACAGCGCGGCATGGTGCGGTTTCCGTGACCGCCTGCATCGCATGCGCCGCCTTCAAACCGAACGAAACCGATTGATTCACCTCACAAGGAAACGACCATGAGTGCCATCGTTGATGTCGTCGCCCGCGAAATTCTCGATTCGCGCGGCAATCCCACCGTCGAAGCCGACGTCCTGCTCGAATCGGGCGTCATGGGCCGTGCGGCCGTGCCTTCCGGCGCCTCGACCGGTTCGCGCGAGGCCATCGAGCTGCGCGACGGCGACAAGGACCGCTATCTCGGCAAGGGCGTGCTCCAGGCCGTGGAGAACGTGAATACCGAGATTTCCGAGGCCATCATCGGCCTCGACTCCGAAGAGCAGGCCTTCATCGACAAGGCCATGATCGAGCTCGACGGCACCGACAACAAGTCGCGCCTCGGCGCCAACGCCATCCTCGCCGTCTCGATGGCCGTGGCCAAGGCCGCCGCCGAGGAAGCCGGCCTGCCGCTCTACCGCTACTTCGGCGGCTCCGGCCCGATGCAGATGCCGGTGCCGATGATGAACGTCATCAACGGCGGCGCCCACGCCAACAACAACCTCGACATCCAGGAATTCATGATCCTGCCGGTCGGCGCCAAGAGCTTCCGCGAGGCGCTGCGCTGCGGCGCCGAGGTCTTCCACCACCTGAAGAAGCTCGTCGACAAGAAGGGCTACCCGACCACGGTCGGCGACGAAGGCGGCTTCGCGCCCAACGTCGCCGGCAACGACGAGGCCATCGAGCTGATCCTGCGCGCCGTCGAGGCCGCCGGCTACACGCCGGGCCAGGACGTCATGCTGGGCCTCGACTGCGCCGCCTCCGAGTTCTACAAGAACGGCAAGTACGTGCTGGCCTCCGAAAAGCTGGAACTGACCTCGCAGGGTTTCACCGATTACCTGGCGACGCTGGCCGGCAAGTACCCCATCGTCAGCATCGAGGACGGCATGAGCGAGGCCGACTGGGACGGCTGGAAGCTGCTCACCGACAAGCTCGGCAAGCAGGTGCAGATCGTCGGCGACGACATCTTCGTCACCAACCCGAAGATTTTCAGGGACGGCATCAAGAAGGGCATCGCCAACTCGATCCTGATCAAGATCAACCAGATCGGCACCCTGACCGAAACCTTCGCCACCGTAGAGATGGCGAAGCGCGCCGGCTACACCAATGTCATTTCGCACCGCTCCGGCGAGACCGAGGACTCGACCATCGCCGACATCGCCGTCGGCCTCAACGCCGGCCAGATCAAGACCGGCTCGCTGTCACGCTCGGACCGCATCGCCAAGTACAACCAGTTGCTGCGCATCGAGGAAGACCTCGGCGAGTCGGTTTCCTATCCTGGCATCGAGACCTTCTACAACCTGCGCAAATAAGCGCTTCTCATGCGCTGGCCGACCTTGGTCCTGGTCGCCCTGATTGCCCTGTTGCAGTATCCGCTGTGGCTGGGCAAGGGCGGCTGGCTCCGGGTCTGGGACATGGAGCACCAGATCAAGGGGCAGCGCGAGGTCAACCAGAAGCTGGAGATGCGCAACGCCGGCCTCGACGCCGAGGTGCGCGACCTCAAGACCGGCTACGAGGCGATCGAGGAACGCGCGCGCTTCGAACTGGGGCTGATCAAGGAAGGCGAGGTCTTCGTCCAGGTGCCGCAGAAGTAGCCCGGATTTTCTGGCATGCGATCCGTGATTGGTTTGGCGTCGCGCGGTGCAGCGGCGAAAATTCCCACGATGAACCTGCCCAGCCGACCGTCCAGGTTCGGCCAACTGCGGCCGGTCACCCCCTCCCCAGACCGGACGCATAAAAGACTGCTTCACTTTGAAACCTGCCAAAGGGTCAATTCAAACTGATCGGCCACTCCGTACCTTGGCGGCATGTGCCTTGAGAGTCAGCATCTCCTCGCATTGCCGACATACGACGTGATCGCCCGCCAATCTTGGGTCGAAGCGTCCATTAAGCAAGGAAAAATCACAATTCAACGTGGCGTACAAATCCAATTTCTTGTCAGCCAAGTATCTATTGTTTGTGCCATCGACATACGTCCATTGGCCCGAGAACCGCGGCTGGCTAGGCTCACTAATGATGGACGACTACGACGCTGTCTCCTCTTCTAACTGAGCGATGAGTGTGCGGGCGTGCTCGAGAAAAAACGCGCGATGGGGTTTCGCAATCGGTCGACCGGGCAAAAATTCCTCGCTCAGCGGGTTGACGAACCTGCCGTCATGTTTCACGCGATAGTCGAGATGCGGGCCGGTGGAAAGTCCGGTCGAGCCGACGTAACCGATCACCTGCTTTTGTCCGACGTGCGCGCCGCGGCGTATACCACGCCCGATGCGCGACAGGTGGTTGTAGTAAGTCTCATAGCCGGCGCGATGGCGCAACCGCACCTGGATGCCGTTGCCGCGGTTGCGGCCGGCGAATAACACAACACCATTCGCGACGGCCCATACTGGCGTTCCGCTCGGCGCGGCGTAATCGATCGCCAAATGGGGCCGGGTGCCGCCGAGGATCGGGTGCGGACGCCGATAGGTAAAGCCGGAACTGACACGCGTGAACTGCAGCGGCGAACGGAGGAACATCTTTTTCAGAGAGCGTCCATCAGGATCGTAATACGCAAATCGGTCCGAGGTGTGGCCTGGAGGTGTAAAGCCGATGCCGGTCAGGGTCTGGCTGTCGCTTACGTACTGGGCGGCGAGAATGCGACCGAAATCGATTGGCACACCATCTGCGTAGCGCGTTTCGACCAACAAACGAAAGCGGTCACCTGGACGCGTATCGGCAGTAAAGTCAAACTCGGACTCGAATATCTGCACTAGATCGAGCAGCACCGGCGGTGCCACGGCACCACTTTCCACTGCGTCCCACAGCGAGTTTCGTACTTCGCCCTGGCGTAACTCAATGCGCACTTCGGGTTCAATCTCGGTACGCTCGGTCTCCCACTCGCCGCCGCTCTCGCTGACTTCAAAACGCACCCAGGCATTCGGCGAATAAGCGAGCATCATTGGGCGGCCGTCGGCAGCACGCCCCAACTCCAGTTCATCGCCTGGGCGAACAAGTCGCAGATTGGCACCGGCAGCGCGCAACGAGCCCGCAATCTCGTACGCGGTTGCCGACGGTACATCGTGCCGCAACAGCGCGGCAACAAGGGTGTCGCGCTTTTTCAGCTTGATCGTATCCGTCTGCAGCGTGGGTGCGGCTGCTGTGGTCGTCGTCTCGACGGTAGAAACTTCGGGGGATGACACTTCGGGGGCACGGTCCGACCAAACGAGCAGTGCGGCGATTACGGTGAGCCCAATAGCGGTAAGAGTCAGTGCATTAAATTTACGTATCATTTTCTGTTGCTTCCTTCCATTCTGCACGCCAGCGAATGGCGCGACTACCAGCCCCAAACCAGCGCGCGCGCCACCCAGCCCGACTTGCGATTGTGCGGTAGCGTGACATTAACCCAGCGGCCTCGCCGTTCCTTAGTCTTCAGCAGATCGCCGTATTGTGCCTGTGCCATGATGCGGTAGCGCGTTCCCGGTCCGCTGCGGATGTTCGCACGGTCCGCCTTGACGATCAGCATCGGCATCCGGCTGGTGAGGCGCGTCGCTACCCAGCCCACGTCGCCTTCGAAGTCGCGCACCTTGAGCCAGCTGCCCTGCCGTTGCAACACCTTAAGTGGATAGTGCCGGCTCAGCTCCCAGCGCACTGCGCTGTCCATGCCTGGGCTGGCGCGCATATTGACGGTGGCGCGGGCGATGCTGACCATCTCCTGTGCCTGGCACGATAGCGCGGCGCCGAACAGCATGGCGCCCCAAAGTACAGCGCGGAGCGAAGCTTTTCTCATGTCGTGGGTCTCCTTTTTTCGTCGTTGATGACACTGGGGGTTGCAGATGTCGGTCGCGTCAGCGCGCGGCGCAGCTCAGCCAGTCTCTGTTTCGCGAGACGCGTATGCGCGACGCCGATGCGCAGCAGGATCTTCTGGCCGGCAGAACGCCGGTCGAGATCGGCATCGGCGAAGCGGTAGCGCACTTTTTCCTGCACCAGCCGAGGTGGCGCGGCAGGCTCGGGCGTCGCCAGCAAGTCGTCGATGGCGACGATCAGGCGGTCGTTGAAATAGCCCTGCGGATAGCCCAGTTCGACATACGCCTGCTGGAACAGCGGATAGAAGTCGCGGTAAAGCGCCGCCAGCGCCGCCATGTCGGCGGCGCGCAGCACGGCGGCATAGGCCGCATAGCGCCCGGCGTTCTCCGGCGCGATGCTCAGGGCCGCGCCTTCTTCGGCCGTTGCCAGCCAGCCGCCAGCCGGACGCACCGGCCACATCTTCGCGGGCGCATCCTGGCGCGGCAGGTTATCGACGGTGGCGACGATGCGGCGGATGATCGCCTCGGGGACGAACAGGGTGCGCCATGGCTTGTCGCCCAGCAGTCCGGCCAGCAGTTGCGCCAGCGGCGCGTCACTCGCATCGAGTGATGGCAACGGCTGGGCGGGCGGCGGCGCATCGAGCGGGTGCAGGATCGGCGGCGCCTCTACTGCCGGCGGCGTTGCCACGACAGACGCCACGACAGGCGCAACGGGGACGACGGGGGGCGCGGCGACCGGGAGTGGCGTTTCTGGCGGCGGTTTCCGCAGCCACAAGTATGCACCCGCGCCCACGACCGCCAACAGCACGGCTACTATCATCCAGGGTTTCTTGTCATTCATGGTCTCGTCCTCGCTGCAAAACAGGATAGTCCGTCCAACCCGAGTGCAACTTCCCGAATTGCCCGGATAAACTGGTCGAGTCCTCACGGGGGGGCAAACATGTTTTTGCCCGCCGTCCCGCCACCACCGACTTTTTGCTGAGGCTTGCGGAGGCAATTTGTCGATGACGGGCGTCTCGCCTATGATCGCGCAATGCTTGCCCATCGTCCTTCCCTCATTGCCCTTGTGGCGCTGCTGCTGTGGCCCGTGGCAGCGCT
>Ga0154359_1187_pt1 | contig 16214 bp, 12 predicted proteins | sample RifGroA2_FD_115887 | JGI IMG/M metagenome (GOLD analysis project Ga0154359, IMG submission 115887) | Rhodocyclales bacterium GWA2_65_20
CGTCTGCACGCGGCCGACGGTGGTCTTGTAGAAGCCGCCTTCCTTCGAATTGAAGGCCGTCATGGCGCGCGTGCCGTTGATGCCGATCAGCCAGTCGGCCTCGGAGCGGCAGCGCGCGGCGTCGGCCAGCGGCAGCATTTCCTGGTCGCTGCGCAGATGGGCGAAGCCGTCGCGGATGGAGTTCGCGGTCATCGATTGCAGCCAGAGGCGGCGCACCGGCTTGGCGCCCTTGTCGCCGGTGGCGTGCTGCACGACGTAGCGGAAGATCAGTTCGCCCTCGCGGCCCGCGTCGCAGGCGTTCACCAGGCCGGTGACGTCCTTGCGCTTCATCAGGCGCGTCAGCAGCTTCAGGCGTTCGGCGGTCTTCTCGATCGGGTTCAGCGCGAAGCGCGGCGGGATCATCGGCAAATGGGTGAAGGTCCACTTGCCGCGCTTGACGTCGTACTCCTCGGGCACCGCCAGTTCGAGCAGGTGGCCGATGGCGGAGGAGAGCACATAGTCGTCGCTCTCGAAGTATTCGCCCTGGCGTGTGAAGCCCCCCAGGGCCTTGGCGATGTCCTGGGCGACGGAGGGCTTCTCGGCGATGATGAGCTGTTTGGTCATGGCGAAACCGCGGTCGATGAGCGCGGCATCATAAGCGCCTCCGGCAGGCGCTGGCAAGTCGGCTGCAACGGGGCGTCAATGCAGGCGCTGGTAGCGGCCGCCCGGCAACTGGGCGACGCGGCCATCGAGTTCCAGCGGCAACAGCCTTGCCAGCAGGGCATCGGCAGGCAGTCCGGTGCGCTCGGCGAGGGTGTCCAGACCGCACAAATCATGCCCGAGGGCATCGAGGATCGGATCCTCGATGCCCTCGGCCGAGGCCTCGGGCAAAGACCCCCCACCCCCTGGCCCCCGCTCCGGGGCGGGGAATCTGGGTTGCTCGCTGCGCTCGACCGGGGAAACAACACTCTCCCAGCGCAGCTCTTCGAGAATGTCAGCGGCGGATTCGACGAGTTTGGCGCCCTGCTTGATCAGCTTGTGGCAACCCTTGGACAGCGGCGAATGGATGGAGCCGGGAATGGCGAAGACTTCGCTGCCGGTTTCGGCGGCGAGGCGGGCGGTGATCAGGGAGCCGCTTTGTTCGGCGGCCTCGACGACGAGACAGCCGCGGCTGATCCCGGCGATCAGGCGATTGCGGCGCGGAAAGTTGGGCGGCAGCGGCGGCGTGCCGAGCGGGAATTCGCTGATGACGACGCCCTTCTCCGCTATCTGGCGCGCCAGCCCGGCGTTGCGGGCCGGGTAGATGCGGTCGGCGCCGGTCCCGATTACGGCGATGGTGGAAGCCGAAGCGTCCAGCGCGCCGCGGTGGGCGGCGGCGTCGCAGCCGAGCGCCAGGCCGCTGACAATAGTGAGCCCCGCCGCGGACAAGGCGGCGGCGAAGGCCGTGGCGTTCGCTTCGCCCTGCCGCGTGGCGTTGCGGCTGCCGACGATGGCCAGCGCCGGACGGTTGAGCAGTTCGGTGCGGCCCTTGGCGTAGAGCAGCACCGGCGGATCGGCGGTGGCGAGCAGGGCTTGCGGATAGTCGGGATCGGCGAGGGTGACGATGCGGTTGCCGGCCTCCTGCGCCCAGGCCAGCGCCGCTTTGATTTCCGCCTGGCAATCGTGGGCGGCGAGACTGTCGGCGGCTGTCTCGCCTGCGACAGCGCGCACGGCGGAACGGCTCGCCGCGAAGATCGCCGCGGGCAGGCCGAAGGCCTTGAGCAACTGGCGTTGCGTTTCGCCGCCGACGCCGGGAATCAGCGTCAGGCGCACCCAGGCGTCGAGACCGGACTCGGCCATCAGGGATTGCGGACGGTATCCCCTTCCATCACCGGGCGCGGGGCATCCATGATCAGGCCGTAGGACACGCGATCGAAGACGCGGAAGATGAACACCAGGCCGTAGCGCTCTTCCGGCAGCTTATAGATTTCGTTCTTGTCGCCGGACAGATTGGTCACCTCTTTGCCGCTGCGATAGACGGCGAGCACATGGCCGACTTCGAGGCCATCCGCCTTGCCGCGGGAGATCGAGACGATCGAATGCTTGCCGCTTTCGCCGACCCCGCCATAGAGCGCGATGACGCGGCCGGACACGGGGTTCGCCGGCGCATGCGGCACGTAGCTGATGATTTCGGCGCGCGGCGCCGGCAGCAGGTAGTCGTTGCGGTCGATTTCCTGGCGCGAGGACGTGATCTCGAACGTGGCCGGTTCGCCTTCGGCCGTCTGGCGGGCCGTGCCGAGATAGATGGCCTCCAGGCCGAGGATCTCGCCCGGCCGGTCCGGATCCAGCATCGGCTTGCCGGCGCGGAAGATCTGCCATTGCGCCGCCTTCGTCTGGACGCGGGTCGCATAGACGGTGTCGCCGGAACCGACTCCGATGCGGCCCTCGCGGAAGGCGATGATGCGCGCGGCATCGTCGAGGGTGCCGGCTCCCACCACCAGCGGTCGGGAGAGGAAAGGTTCGATGACATGCTGCGGAATGGCCGGAATTTCTTTCTGCTGGCTATCGACGTAGATGCGCGGTTCGGCCTTGACGAGCCGGCCGAGTTTCAGCTGCGGCTTGTCGCCGCTCTTGTCGAGGATGACCACCTGGCCCGGATAGATGCGGTGCGGGTTCTTGATGTCTTCCGTATTGAGGCGCCAGATTTCCGGCCAGCGGTAGGGATCCTTGAGGAAGCGGGCAGAGATGCCCCACAGCGTATCGCCGGGCACGACGATGTGCCGGTCGGGCGCATCGGGGGCGAGCTCCAGCGGCTTGGTGTCCTGGGCAAAGGCCCAGGCGCTTGAAAAACAGATGAGCAGCGCGGATATAATAATGCGACGCATGGCGTGATCTCCCGACAGATTCACGAATTCTGCCCCCAAATTCTTCTGGCATCAATCGATATAGACCGCTTTTCATGGCCCTTTTGCCCATTTTGCGCTATCCCGACCTGCGCCTGCACAAGAAAGCGGCGCCGGTCGCCGTCGTGGACGCCGCCGTCCGCAAGCTCGTCGCCGACATGGCCGAGACCATGTATGCCGCGCCGGGCATCGGCCTCGCCGCTACCCAGGTGGACGTGCACCGGCGCGTGATCATCATCGACGTTTCCGAAGACAAGACCGAGCTGCGGGCCTTCATCAACCCGGAAATCCTCTGGCGCGAAGGCGAATGCGAAGGCGAAGAGGGCTGCCTGTCTGTGCCGGGCATCTACGAGACCGTCAAGCGCGCAGCCCGGGTGCGGGTGCGGGCGCTCGGCCCCGACGGCGAGCCCTTCGAACTGGAGGCCGAAGGCCTGCTGGCGGTCTGCATCCAGCACGAGACCGACCACCTCGACGGCAAGGTGTTCGTCGAATACCTGTCGCGCCTCAAGCAGGCGCGCATTAAAGCGAAGCTTGCCAAGCAAGCTCGCATTACTGCATAAATATGGCCCCCCACCCGCTGACCCCCGCCCCGGGGCGAGGGAGCTTTCCTGCTCTCTGCGCTCGAACATTGCGGGGGTGCGCTGAAAAATGAAACCCTCCCGTGGATCGATAACGATGGGTGCGCGATCGGGCCGGCGGGGTGCTCTGCTGCGCTCCATGTCCCCCGGGCCGAAAAAGCACCGGCCCTCCTCCTTTACTTACGCACAGCAGAGCACCCCACCGGCCCGATCTGGAAGCACCGAGGGTGTCTGGTTCAAACACCTCGGTGTCTCCCGCGCCAGGGGTAGCGGGGAATCGACGCGGCGAGGTAAAGGAGGAGGGCCGGGCGCAGCCCGGTCCGGGGGACACGAGCCGCGGCGATTCCTCGCTACCCCTGGCGCGCGGCGCACATGCATTCGGGTTGCGTGCGCAGCGGCAGACGCTCGGCATCATGGAGCACTGACATGAAGGTCGCCTTCGCGGGAACGCCCGAGTTTGCGCATGCCGCGCTGGCGGCGATCCTGGACGCGGGTTTCGAAGTGCCGCTGGTGCTCACTCAGCCCGACCGCCCCGGCGGGCGCGGCATGCAGCTCCAGGCGAGCCCGGTCAAGCAACTGGCGCTGGCGCGCGGCATTCCGGTGTTCCAGCCCGAACGCCTCAGGGATGCGGCGACCCATGCCCCGCTGATCGAGGCGGCGCCCGACGTGCTGGTGGTGGCGGCCTACGGCCTGATCCTGCCGCAGGCCGTGCTCGACATTCCGCGCCTTGGCTGTATCAACATCCATGCCTCGTTGCTGCCGCGCTGGCGCGGCGCGGCGCCGATCCAGCGCGCCATCGAGGCCGGCGATGCCGAAACGGGCATCACCATCATGCGCATGGAAGCCGGGCTCGATACCGGTCCCATGCTGCTCGTTGGGCGCACGCCGATCACGGCCGACGATACCGCGGCGACCCTGCACGACAAGCTCGCCGCCCAGGGCGCCAGCCTGATCGTAGATGCCTTGCGCCGGCTGCCCGGGTTGGCGCCCACGCTCCAGCCGGAGCACGGCGTGACCTATGCGCGCAAGATCGAGAAGGCGGAAGGCCCGATCGACTGGCGCCGCCCGGCGGACGAGATAGCGCGGCAGGTGCGCGCCTTCGTTCCCTTTCCCGGCGCCGTCGCGACGCTGCGGCAGACGGCGATCAAGGTCTGGGCGGCAAAAGCGACGGCCGACAGCGGTGCGCCCGGCACGGTGCTGGCCAGCGGCGGCGAAGGCATCGTTGTCGCCTGCGGCGCCGGCGCGCTGCGCCTGACCGAACTGCAAAAGCCCGGCGGCCGGCGCCTGCCGGCCGCCGACTTTCTGCACGGCTTCGCGGTCGCCGCGGGCGAGGTCTTCGCGCCGGAACAGCGCTGAACCGGAGCGCGGCTACTGCCGCGGCAGATCGCCGCGCGCGCCGGCAGCGAGAAAGTTCGCGACGTCTTCGGCCGGCATCGGCCGTCCCATCAGGAAGCCCTGGGTGCCGCCGCAGCCGTGTGCGACCAGGAAGGCGTCCTGGTCGTGGGTTTCCACGCCTTCGGCGACGACATCGAGCTTGAGCGCCTGCGCCAGCGTGATCACCGCCCGCACGATGGCGGCGTTGTCGGGGTTGCGCGCGATGTCGTGCATGAAGGAACGGTCTATCTTGAGCCGGTCCACGGCGAAGGACTTGAGGTAGGCGAGCGAGGAGTAGCCGGTGCCGAAGTCGTCGAGCGTCAGATAGACGCCGAGCGCCTTGAGGCGGCCGATGGTTTCCAGGATCGGCGCGCCCTGGCCTATGAGCACGCTCTCGGTGATCTCCAGCTCCAGCAGCGCGGCGTCGAGCCCGGTGTCCGCCAGGGCGCGGGCCACGGTGTCCGCCAGTCCGGGTGCGGCGAACTGGCAGCCCGAGACATTGACGCTGACGCGGAAATGGCCCAGGCCCTTATCTTTCCACCGTTGCGCCTCGCCGCAGGCGGTGCGCAGCACCCATTCGCCCAGCGCCAGGATGAGGCCGGTTTCCTCGGCCACCGGGATGAACTGCTCCGGCGGCACCCAGCCGCGTTCGGGGTGCGGCCAGCGCAGCAGCGCCTCCCAGGCGACGATGCGCCGCGTGCCGAGGTCGAACTGGGGCTGGAAATGGAGCTGCAGGGCGCCGCTGTCCATGGCGTGGCGCAGGTCGTTCTCCAGGTGCAGGCGTTCCTGCACCGTTTCGTTCATTTTCCCCGTGTAGAACAGCCAGGCGTTGCGCCCGCCCGCCTTGACCTGGTAGAGCGCGGTGTCGGCGTTCTTCAGCAGGGTCTCGACGTCCTCGCCGTCGCCGGGATAGAGGGCGATGCCGATGCTCGGCGGCGTATGCATGGCCTTGTCTTCGATCACGATGGGCCGGTTGAGGGCATCGCGGATCTTGCCGGCCACCGCCGCCACGTCGGCGGCATCGGGGACGCCCTCCAGCAGCACCACGAACTCGTCGCCGCCGAGGCGCACCACGGTGTCGGTGGTGCGCACGCAGGCGGCGAGGCGATGCGCCACCTCGATCAGCAGCCGGTCGCCGGCCGGGTGGCCGAGGGTGTCGTTGACGTTCTTGAAGCGGTCGAGGTCGATCATCATCAGGGCCAGCCCGGCGTCGCGGCGCCGACCCGAGCCGATGATCTGGCCGGCGCGCGCCTCGAGCAGGCGGCGGTTGGGCAGGCCGGTCAGGTGGTCGTGCTCGGCGAGGAAGCGGATGCGGTCCTCGTTCTCCTTGCGTTCCGAGATGTCGGAGAACAGGGCGACGTAATGCGTGATGCGGCCGTCGTCGCGCACGGCGTTGATGGTCAGCCACTTCGGATAGTGGCTGCCGTCCTTGCGCCGGTCCCAAAGTTCGCCCTCCCAGTGGCCGTCGTCGAGCAGCGCCTGCCACATGGCGGCGTAGAAGCCGTCCTCGTGGCGGCCCGACTTGAGGATGCGCGGCGTCGCGCCGATGGCCTCGTCGGGACGGTAGCCGGTGAGCCAGGTGAAGGCCGGATTGACGGCGAGGATGCGGCCGGCGGTGTCGGTGATGACGATGGCTTCGGCGCTGTATTCGAACACCTTGTCGGACAGGCGCAGCTTCTCCTCGGCGAGGCGGCGCGCGCCGATGTCGCGCAGCGTCAGCACCGCCAGGGCCTCGCCGTCCTGCGCCACCGGCGAGAAGGCGAGGGCGGCGGGGAATCCTTCGGGCCGCGCGGCGGTGCACAGCCAAGCCTCGAACTCGCCGCCCTCCGGACAAAGTCGCCAGTCGTCGATGGAGGCGCAGCAGGCGCTGCGGTCGGCCTGCAGTTCGATCAATGTGCCCAGCGGCCGGCCGCCGGCCTCGGCTTCGGCCATGCCCAGCAACTGCTCGGCATGGGGGTTGGCGAAACGCACGCGGTAGGGCGGGCGCGCCTCGAAGCCGATCACGCCCTCGGCGATGGCGTGGATCAGGGCGCGGGAGAGTTCGCTGGCCGCCGCAAGGCGCTGGTCGGGGGAAGGTGGCATGGCGGAAGGAGTGGGCGGGCGCAGCGGAAAATCCGCCCGCCAAGCGCGTGAATATAGCCGCCCCGCCCCGCGTGGCAATCCGTGCCGCCCGCCACGGACATAGGTGTAATTACCCATGCAGCCTGGCGAGGACGTGCATGAGCGCCGGCAGCGATGCCGCATGCATTTTCCGCATGACCCCGGCGCGGTGGTGCTCGACGGTGCGCACGCTGATGCCCAGGGTGCCGGCGATGGCCTTGTTGGACAGGCCCTGGGCCATGCGCGCGGCGATCTCGCGCTCGCGCCCGGTCAGCGTGGCGAAGCGCGCCTCGGCGGCCTTGCGCGCCGTGCGCTCGCGGCGGTGGCGCGCGGCGTAGGTCACGGCCTCGTGCACGCGGTCGAGCAGGGCCTGGCCGCCGAAGGGCTTTTCGAGAAAATCCAGCGCGCCCTGGCGCATCGCCTGCACCACCATCGGAATGTCGCCGTGGGCGCTGATGAACACCACCGGCGGCGGACTGCCCTTGGCCTTCAGTTGCTCATGCAGCGCCAGGCCGTTGCCGTCGGGCAGGCGCACGTCCAGCACCAGACAATCGCAGTCGTGGGCGTCGCCCGCGGCGAGAAACGCATGGCAGCCATCGAAGCCCCGCGCCGCCATGCCGACGCTTTCGAGCAGTTGGCATACCGCGCCGCGCACCGCTTCGTCGTCGTCGATGACGACGATCTGTGGCTTTGCATTTTTCATCGTAGCCCCCACCTCTCTGCCAGGTACGGCGTTCCCCCGAGCCTCGTTCGGCCGGGGACAGGACACCCTCGTCAGCACGGCGCCATGTCCATGTATATCGTCGGCGTATGCCACGTACAATCCGTGATCCCCGCTACGCACGCCAGTACAACTACGTAGGACGTGGTGCTTGTCGCCCCCTCTCATGCCGGGCCGAAAAAAACACACCATGATTGCCGTATAGCACCGCTTGCGCGCCAACATCACCACGACTTGTGAAGGGGCATTGCCGGCGCAGCGCGACTTGACAGGGCGCGGCGGCAAGGTAAAGTCCGGCCGTCCGGCTGGAATGGCGCGTAGCCGCCGTGCCGCAATGCTTCATCGACCGAGAACATGACCGCCCACGCCATCGAATTCGCCGCTCCGGCTGCAACGCCCGTTTCCGACCCCGACCCCATCGTCGGCGGCCGCGTCGAACTGCAACTGCTGACCACGCTCAAGTGCAACCTCAAATGCACCTACTGCTCGCTCGGCGTCGGCGAGGTGCTCGGCTCGCAGACCGAGCTCAAGTACGACATAGCCCAGCTCGCGGCCTTCGTCGACAAGCACCTCCAGGGCAAGGAGATCTACGTCACCTTCTACGGCGGCGAGCCGACCCTGAACCTCGACATGATGCAGGCGGTGATGCGGCGCTTCCCCGAGTTCCGCTACCAGCTCCAGACCAACGGCACGCTGCTCGACAACCTGCCGGACTGGATGCTGGCGAAACTCTCCAACATCCTCGTCTCCATCGACGGCGGCGAGCAGACCACCGACGGCTACCGCGGCCGCGGCATCTGGCGCCAGGTGATCAAGAACCTCAACCACGTCCATGAGCGCGTCGGCGGCACCATCACCGCGCGCGTCACCTGGGGCAATCCCGACACGACGTTCGAGGAACTCGACGAGCTGGCCACCGCGGTCGAGGCCTTCGACTACCTCTACTGGCAGTTCGTCGCCGACGAGATGTACGGCGGCGACTCGGTGGACAAGCGCAAGGCCGTGCTGGTCAAGCTGATCGACCGCTTCTTCGCTGCCACCGCCACGCTCTACCCGCTGGTGCCGCTGATGGGCATCGTGCGCAACAAGCTGCTGCCGACGCGCGCGCAGGAGCTTTACGCCGGCCAGACGCAGTGCCGCGTCTCGACGCACCTGATCAACGTCATGCCCAACGGCCAGATCTATCCGTGCCCCGACATGATGTATGCACACGACATGCAGATGGGCGAAATCCAGGGCAACTGGCTGAAGAAGAGCCCCTTGCAGCCGACCGCCGCCATGCCGTGCGCATCATGCGAAGCCTTTTCCTGGTGCCGCCGCAACTGCATGAAAAACCTCTACCTCGGCTATGTGAAGAACGACGAGCGCTACCGCGGCAACGTCGTCGAACCGATCTGCGACCTGCTGCGCTTCATCGGCCGCGAGATCGACCGGCACGACCCGCACGCCTGGTTCGCGCGCCTGCCGCTGCCGCTGCGCAAGCGCCTCGTCGACGCCGAAGTGTACGAATACGTCGAGATCATGCCGTGAGCGAAGGTCGCGGCTGGTATTCTTGACGCATGTCCGCCGCTCCGCTCGCCGCCGCCCTCTCTGCCTCCGCCCAAGTCATCGCCGCCGTGATCGGCGGGCGCAGTCTCGATGAAGCCCTCGCCGCCGCCCGTCTCGAAGGCGTGACGCGCGCCGCGGCACAGAACCTGACTTTCGGCGCGCTGCGCCGCTACGGTCGCGGCGATTTCTTCCTGGCGCAGTTGATCGAACGCCCCCTCGGCGACCCGTTGGTGCGCGGGCTGCTGCTCGCCGCGCTGCACCGCATCGACGAGCGCCCCGCCGACGCCCACACCACGGTCGACCAGGCGGTGCGCGCTGCCGCAGCCATCGCCCGCGGCAAGTGGAAGGGCCTCGTCAATGGCGTGCTGCGCAATTTCCTGCGCCGCCAGGCTGAGCTCGAAGCGGCCGCCGCCGGCGACGACGTGGCGCGCTGCCAGCTGCCGCGCTGGTGGCTCGACCAGTTGATCACCGCCTACCCGCGCGACTGGGAGGCCGTCGCCGCCGCGGGCAACGGTCATCCGCCGATGTGCCTGCGCGTCAATCGCCGCCAGGGCGATGCGGGCGCCTATCTGGCCGATCTCCATGCGGCGGGCATCGCCGCGCGGTCGCTCGACGACACCGCCGTGCTGCTGGCCAAGCCCGTGCCGGTGGAGCGCCTGCCCGGCTTCGGCGCCGGCCGCGTCTCGGTGCAGGACTGGGGCGCGCAGCATGCCGCGCGCCTGCTCGACGCCCGCGCCGGCATGCGCGTGCTCGACGCCTGCGCCGCGCCGGGCGGCAAGACCTGCCACCTGCTCGAGTTGGCCGATCTCGATCTCGTCGCCGTCGAGGCGGAGGCGGCGCGCGTGCCGCGCATCGCCGAAAACCTGGCCCGGCTCGGGCTCGCCGCCGCCGTGCGCGTGGCCGACTGCCGCAGCCTCGACGCCTGGTGGGACGGCCGCCCCTTCGACCGCATCCTGGCCGACGTGCCCTGCTCTGCCACCGGCGCAGTACGCCGGCATCCGGACATCAAGTGGCTGCGCCGCGCCGCCGACGTGGACAAATTCGCACGCACCCAGGCCGAAATCCTCGATGCCTTGTGGCTAACGCTGGCGCCCGGTGGCAGAATGCTCTACTGCACCTGTTCCGTGTTGCCCGCGGAGAACGCGCGCCAGGTGGCGGCTTTCGCCGTGCGCCACGCAGAAGCAATCCGCCTGCCGCTGCCAACGGCCGGCGGCGACAATAACGAATGGCAGTTGCTGCCCAGCGCCGAACATGACGGTTTTTTCTACGCCCTGCTGGAAAAATCTGCTTAGCGCCTGCTGCGGCGCCTGGCTGCTGCTCGCCGCCGCCAGCGCCAATGCCGGCAGCATAGAGCCGCGGCAGGCTGCGCTGGTGCAGACGGACGAGGGCTATGCGCTGTCGGCCGAATTCGCCGTCGACCTCGGTCCGCGCCTCGAAGAGGCCGTCGCGCGCGGCGTGCCGCTCTATTTCAGCCTGGAGTTCGACCTGACGCGCGCGCGCTGGTACTGGTCGAACGAGCATGTCGCCGCCCGCCGGCTCGAATACCGCCTCGCCTACCATGCGCTGACGCGCCAGTACCGGCTCTCGGCCGGCGGCCTGCACCAGAATTTTTCCTCCCTGGCCGAAGCCTTGCGCGTGATCTCCCGCGTTGCCGCCTTGCCCGTCGCCGACAAGGCGGCCCTCAAGCTGGGCGAAACCTATAACGCCGCCCTGCGCCTCTCGCTCGACCGCAGCCAATTGCCCAAGCCGCTCCAGCTCGATGCGCTGGCCAACCGCGACTGGCAGGTCGATGCCAGGGTGCAGCGCTGGCAGTTCGTGCCGACGGAAAATAAATGAAGATCGCGCTGGTCGTCATCGCGGCGTTCGGCGCGATGCTGCTGTTTCTGCTGGCCACGGCGAGCGCCAACACGGCGTGGTTCGCGCGCAACTACCCGCTGCTGATAGGCTTCAATGGCGTGGCCGCGCTGGCCCTGTTCGGGCTGGTGTCTCTGCAATTGCGCGCGCTGTGGCGCGACTACCGCCGCGGCGTGTTCGGTTCCAAGCTCAAGTCGCGCCTGCTGGCCATGCTGGCCCTGATGGCGGTGCTGCCCGGCGTGCTCGTCTATGCGGTGTCGATGCAGTTCGCGGTCAAGAGCATCGACTCCTGGTTCGACGTGCGCGTGGACAGCGCGCTCGAAGGCGGCCTCGACCTTGGCCGCACCGTGCTCGATACGCTGCAGGGCGAGCTGCTCGAAAAGGGGCGCAACATGGCGCTCGATCTCGGCGATACTTCGCTGCCGCGGCCGACCCTGCTCAACCGCCTGCGCGAGCAGGCGGGCGTGCAGACGGCGACGCTGATGGCCGGTTCCGGCCAGGCGATCGCCAACAGCTCGGGCGACGTCGGCAGCCTGCTGCCTTCGTTGCCGGCGCAGGCGCAGTTGCGCCAGGTGCGCCAGGGCCGCGGTCTGGCGCTGGTCGAAGGCGATGCCGCCACGGGCATGGTGCTGCGCGTGCTGGTGCCGGTGCGCGGCCTCGCGCTCGGCGACGAACAGCGCGTGCTGCAACTGACGCAGCCGGTCCCCGGCGCGATTGCGCATAGCGCCGAGTCCGTCGCCGCCGCTTACCGCGACTACCAGGAACTCCAGCTCGGCAAGGAAGGCCTGAAGCGCATCTACACCCTGACGCTGACCTTCACGCTGCTGCTCGCGCTGTTCGCGGCCGTGGCGCTGGCCTTCTTTCTCGCCGAACGCCTGGCGCGGCCGCTGCTGATTCTCGCCGAAGGCACGATGGCCGTCGCCGCCGGCGACTTCACGCCGCGCGCCAGCCTCGCAACCCGCGACGAGCTGGGGGTGCTGACGCAGTCCTTCAGCAAGATGACGAGCCAGCTCGACGAGGCGCGGCGCGAAACCGAGCGCCACCGCGGCCAGCTCGAAGCGACCAGCGCCTACCTGGAGAGCGTGCTCGCCAATCTCTCGGCCGGTGTGCTGGCCTTCGACGCGGAATTCCGGCTGCGCGCCGCCAATCGCGGCGCCGTCGCCATCCTGGCCGACGATCTCTCCGGCGCCGAGAACACGCCGCTGGCGGAATGGCCGCGCCACCAGGCCTTCGCGGCGGCCATCGGCGCCAATTTCCGCGACCGCGGCGCCGAATGGCAGCAGCAGCTCGAACTCGAAAACGGCGCGCCGCAGGCGCTGCTGCTGCGCGGCTCGACCCTGCCCGAGGCCGGCGGCGGCGGCTACGTGGTGGTCTTCGACGACATCACCCACCTCATCTCGGCGCAGCGCACGGCGGCCTGGGGCGAGGTGGCGCAACGGCTCGCCCACGAGATCAAGAATCCGCTCACGCCGATCCAGCTTTCCGCCGAACGCCTGCAGATCAAGCTGGCCGACAAGCTCGATCCGGCGGCGCGCGAAATGCTCGAACGCTCGACGCAGACTATCGTGAACCAGGTCGCGGCGATGAAGAACATGGTCAACGACTTCCGCGACTATGCGAAAACGCCGCCGCCGGAACTTGGCCCGCTCGACCTCAACGGCCTGGTGCGCGAAGTGCTCGATCTCTACGAAGCGGCCGGCGTGCGCATGGTGACGGAATTGGCCGACGCCCTGCCGCCGGTGCTGGCGGATGCGAACCAGCTGCGCCAAGTGCTGCACAATTTGCTCAAGAATGCCCGGGAGGCATTGACGGATAGCGGCGCCGCGCCGCCCGCGATTACCGTGACGACGCGCCGCGAGGAAAAGCGCGCGGTGCTGGCCGTGGCCGACAACGGCGCGGGTTTCCCGCCCCAGTTGCTGGCGCGCGCTTTCGAGCCCTACGTCACCACCAAGACCAAGGGCACCGGCCTCGGGCTCGCCATCGTCAAGAAGATCGTGGACGAGCACCGCGGCGAAATCAGGCTCGGCAACCGCAAGAACGGCGCGGGTGCGGAAATTACGATCAGGCTGCCATTGGCGCTAGTGTAGGATTAGAAAATGTCACAGATACTCATCGTCGACGACGAAATCGGCATCCGCGAACTGCTCTCCGACATCCTGCGCGACGAGGGCCACGACGTGAAGCTCGCCGAGCACGCCGCCGCCGCCCGCGCCGCGCGCGATGCGGCGCGCCCCGATCTGGTGCTGCTCGATATCTGGATGCCCGATACCGATGGCATTACCTTGCTGAAGGAGTGGGGCGCCAACGGCCAGCTCACCATGCCGGTGATCATGATGTCCGGCCACGGCACTATCGACACCGCGGTGGAGGCGACCAAGATCGGCGCTCTGGACTTCCTCGAAAAACCCATCGGCATGCAAAAGCTGATGGCGGCGATCAAGCGCGGCCTCGAGCTTGGACGCAAGCCCGGCGCCGGCGGCTTGTCGCTGACTGCCTTCCCGCGTTCCGCGCCGCTCAAGGACTTGAAGAAGCGGCTCGAACAGGTCGCCGCCAAGAATCCCGCCGTGCTGCTGCGCGCCGCCCCCGGCGGCATCGTCGAGCTGGCCGCGCGCACCCTGCATCCGCCGGGCAAGGCCTGGATCGACCTCGCCCACGACTCGAACCCGCTGACGCTGGAAATCCTGCAAACCACATCCGGCGGCGTGCTCTACTGCGAGGAGCTGTTGCGGCTGACGCGCCTGCAGCAGAAGAACCTGCTCTTCGCTTTCGAGCGCCTGGAAAAATTCGGCCTGCGCCTCGTCGCCGGCACGGTGCACGAACCGGCCGAGCTCGTCGCCCACGGCTGGGACGAGACGGCGCTGCGGCGCCTGTTCGACGTCTGGCTCGGTCTGCCGACGCTGACCCAGCTCAAGGACGAGATTCCCGACATTGCCGCGCATCTGCTGCTGCATCTCGCCGAAGCCGGCGAAGTGCCGCTGCGCCGCTTGTCCACCTCGGCCCTGAATGCGCTGCGCCAGCATGCCTGGCCCGGCGGCTATGCCGAGCTCAAGAGCGCCGTGAAATCGCTGGCCCTGGCGGCGCTCGAAGAAGAGATCGCCGCCGAGGACGTGACGCGGCACCTTTTCCCCGGCGCCGCCAGCGATCCCAACCTGCCGCCCGGCCTGCCGCCCGAGGTGATGGAACTGCCGCTGCGCGAGGCGCGCGAGATTTTCGAGCGCATGTATTTCGAATACCACCTGGCGCGCGAAGGTGGCGCCATGACGCGGCTGGCCGAGAAGACCGGGCTGGAGCGCACCCATCTCTACCGCAAGCTCAAGGATCTCGGGCTGCGCGCGGGGCGCCGCGGAGAGGACGAGGCTTAATTCGTGGGGCTTGGCGGGGCTCGACCCTGCGTCCCGGCCTTGTCCCTCCAAGCCGCCAGCCCGGCCGGCCGCTAAACTCGCTTCGCTCGCCGGCATCTATCCGCGACCGTCCGGCCACCGTACCGATGGAACTGATCGATCCCCGCACCTTTCTCCTCGTCGCCAACCTGCTTGGCATGCTCTGCGCACTCGTGCTGTGGGTGCAGGCGCGGAGCTTTCCCGACGATATCGGGGGGCTGCGCGATTGGGCGATGGCGGTCGTGCTGATCGGCTGCGCGTCGGGACTCGCTTCCCTGCGCGGCATTCTGCCCGACGGCGTCGCCATCGTCGCCGCGAGCGGCATGCTGCTGCTGGGGCAGTTGCTGCTGATTATCGGGCTGCAGCGCTATTCCGGAAGGGTGCCGGCGTGGCGCCCCGCCCTCGACGGCATCGGCGCGGTGCTGATCCTGGTCGTCTGGCTGACCTACGGCACGCACAATTACCAGGGCCGCATCTTCGTCATGGCGCTGGCGCATATCGGCTTCTTTTCCGCCGGCGCGTTTCTCGCGTGGCGCGCCGCGCCGACGGGATTCGGCAGCCGTTTCCTGAGCGCATTTTTTCTGCTCGGCGCTGCGGTCGCCGTCTGGCGCATCGCCACGCTGTCGATCGCGGTCGACGAGACCGACGAGATTTTCGATCACAACCTGATCCAGCAGGTTTACCTCGGCATGTTTTCGCTCGGCGTGCTGGGCTTGTCGATCGGCTTCATCCTGCTGGCCAACGAGCGTTTGCGTGTCGAGCTGGAATTCATGGCGACGCGCGATCCCATGACCGGCGCGTTCAACCGCCGCGCCTTCTTCGGCCGCGCCGGCGTCGAATGGGCGCGCAGCATGCGCTCGCGCCGGCCGCTGGCGGCGATTACGTCGGACATCGATTTTTTCAAGAAAGTGAATGACACCCACGGCCACCACATCGGCGACCTCGTCATCAAGGATTACGCCCGGCGCGCGGCCCAGATGCTGCGCCTTTCGGACATCCTGGCGCGTTTCGGGGGCGAGGAATTCGTGATCCTGCTGCCCGACACCGGCATGGCCGAAGCGCAGCAGGTGGCGGAACGCATCCGGCGCGAAATCGAGACCCGCCGCGACAAGGCCCTGCCGGCCTATACGGTGAGTCTGGGCGTGTCGGTCGCGCAGGGCGATGCCGGGCAGGCGGCCGACATCGAAGCATTGCTCGCCGAGGCCGACGCGGCGCTCTACCGGGCCAAGCAGGGCGGTCGGAATCGCGTCGAGGCGTAGCCGCGTCCCGACAATGCGATAATGGCTCCTTTCCCTCGCCGGAGCGCCTCATGGCACGCCCCCGTAACGACAACTTCCTGCGCGCCCTGCTGCGCGAACCCGTCGACTACACCCCTGTCTGGCTGATGCGCCAGGCCGGACGCTACCTGCCCGAGTATTGCGAGACGCGCAAGCGCGCCGGCAGCTTTCTCAACCTCTGCAAGAACCCGAGCCTGGCCTGCGAAGTGACGCTGCAACCGCTGGCGCGCTATGGCCTCGATGCCGCGATCCTCTTTTCCGACATCCTCACCGTGCCCGACGCGATGGGACTGGGCCTCTACTTCGCCGACGGCGAGGGCCCGAAGTTCGAGCGGCCGCTGCGCGAGGAATGGGCGATCCGCGATCTCGAAGCGCCCGATCCCAACGTCCATCTGCGCTACGTCATGGACGCCGTGGCCGAGATTCGTCGCGCTCTCGACGATTCGGTGCCGCTGATCGGCTTTTCCGGCAGCCCCTTCACGCTCGCCTGCTACATGGTCGAAGGCGGCGGTTCGGACGAC
>Ga0154359_1135_pt1 | contig 16174 bp, 13 predicted proteins | sample RifGroA2_FD_115887 | JGI IMG/M metagenome (GOLD analysis project Ga0154359, IMG submission 115887) | Rhodocyclales bacterium GWA2_65_20
ATTCAGCGCCGCCGGTTCCTCAAGCTCGGCAGTGCGGCGCTCGCCATGATTCCCGTGGTCGCTTTCTCGGGCAGGACGTTTGCGACGACCAACGCGGCCATGCGCGCTTCGCTGAAATACGAGGACAAGCCCGAGGGCGAGAAGCAATGCTCGAACTGCGTGCAGTTCGTGCCGGGCAAGACTGCGACGGACAAGGGCGGCTGCAAGCTGATGCCCGGCGATACCGAAATCTCGCCGAACGGCCATTGCACCGCCTGGGCCAAGAAATAGGGTTCCGTCGCGCGCCGCCGGTGGCAGGACTGACCTCGATCCGAGGTCAATGCTGCTCGTACAGCCCGCTTTGCACCTTGCCCCAGAACACACGCTGCACGAATGCCGTGTAGCCGACGATCAACGGCACGACGACCGCAGCGCCGGCCAGCACGAAGCGCAAGGCGCTGGGGTGGGAGGCCGCCTGCCAGAGCGTAAGCCGGTCGATGACGACATAGGGAAACAGGCTATAGGCCAGCCCGGCGAAAGCGAGCATGAAAATGGCGACGGCGCAGGCGAACGGCACCCAGTCGGCCTGCGAGGCGCCGCGCCGGAGCCGGCGCAGCGCGATCACCGCCGCCGCACCGCTGGCGAGCGTCGCGGCGGGCAGCAGCATCAGCGCCAGCGTAGCGGGAAAATCGAACCACTTGAGCCGAACCGTGCCGCTGACCAGCGGCGTCGCGACGCTGACCGCGAGCACGCCCAGCGCCACCCAGGCCAGCCCCCAGCCGGCCCAGACGATGGCCTTGGCCCGCAGCGTGCCGCGGGTCTTGAGCACCAGCCAGGTCGCCCCGAGCAGGACATAGCCGCCGCACAGGCTCGCGGCGGTGACGAACGAAAACAGCAGGAACTCGAAGCCGGGCTTGAAACCCGTGATGTAGCGGCCCAGCATCGCCCCCTGCGCGAACGCCGCGAGCAAGGAGCCGAACCAGAACAGCCAGTTCCACAACTCGCGGTGCCAGCCCAGGGCCTGGACGCGAAACTCGAACGCGACGCCGCGGAACATGAGGCCGATCAGCATCACCGCGACCGGCAGGTAGAGCGCACCCAGCACGATGCCATAGGCGGCGGGGAAGGCGACCAGCAATATGCCGACCCCGAGCACCAGCCAGGTCTCGTTCGCATCCCAGAACGGGCCGATCGACGCCACCATCAGGGCTTGTTCCTCGCGCGTCGCCGCCAGCATCAACATGCCGACGCCGAGGTCGTAACCGTCGAGCACGACGTAGGCGAGCAGCGCGAAGCCCAGCAGCGCGGCGAAGACCAGCGGCAGATCCAGGCTCATGACGCAGGCGGCGCGGGCTGCGGCGCCGCGGCCGCCGTGCCGCCGGCGGCGAGATGCGTGAGCACGACGATATAGGCGATCAGCATCACGGCATAGGTGATGACGTAGCCGGTCAGGCTGGCGCCGAGTTGCGCCTCCGCGGCGTCGCCGACGGCATCGGCCGTGCGCAGCACGCCGGTCACCAGCCACGGCTGGCGGCCGCTTTCCGTGACGATCCAGCCGGCGAGCACGGCGACCCAGCCGGAGAAAGTGAAGCCGGCGAAGGGCCACAGCAGCCACCGCGGCGGCGCTCTGCCGCCGCGCAGGCTGAGCGCGCCGCACCAGGACAACGCCAGCATCAGCACGCCGATGCCGACCATGATGCGGAAGGCGAAGAACACCAGCGGCACGGGCGGCACGTCGGGGGCGAAGGCGTCGAGGCCCTTGAGCTCCGCGTCCGGCGCATGCCCGAGGATGAGGCTGGCACCGCGCGGCAGCTCGAGCGCAAAGTCGTTGCGCCGCATCCGCTGGTTCGGCACGGCGAACAGGACGAGCGGCGCGCCGCGCTGCGTCTGCCACAGCGCCTCGATCGCGGCGATCTTGGCCGGCTGGTGTTCGAGGGTGTTGAGCCCATGCAGATCGCCGGCGACGATCTGGAGCGGTGCAAGCAGGGCCGCGCACAGGACGCCGACGCGAAACGTGTGGCGCACGGGCATGTCGTCCGGCGCATGCAGCAGCCGCCACGCCGACAAACCGGCGACGAGAAACGCCACCGTCAGTCCCGAGGCCAGCAGCATGTGAATGAAGCGATATGGAAACGACGGATTGAAGATCACCGCCCACCAATCCCCGGCAATGAGCCTGCCGTCGACGACCTCGTGGCCGGTGGGCGTCTGCATCCACGAATTGAGCGCGAGTATCCAGAACGCGGACAGGGTGGTGCCCAGCGCCACCAGCAAGGTCGCGGCGACATGCAGCCAGGCGGGAACGCGGTCCATGCCGAAGAGCATCACACCCAGGAATGTCGCCTCCAGGAAGAACGCGGTCAGCACCTCGTAGGCCAGCAACGGACCGGCGATGTTGCCGACGCGGTTCATGTAGTTCGGCCAGTTGGTGCCGAACTGGAACGACATGACGATGCCCGTGACCACGCCCATCGCGAACGACAGCGCGAACACCCTGGTCCAGAGCCGGTAGCTGGCAAGCCAGTGCGGCGCACCGCTGCGCGCATATTGCAGGCGAAACCAGAACAGCAGCCAGCTCAATGCAATGGTGATGCTCGGGAACAGGATGTGAACGCCGATATTCAGCGCGAACTGGACGCGGGCAAGGGCGGTGGCGTCGAGCGTGTCCATGGACTCTCTCAGTCCAACTCGGCGACTGCCCCGCACCCGCAGGCCATGCGCGATGAATGCAGCGGAATGGCCGGCTTCATGCAACTGACGGGAAGCGGCGCCGGCTTAATGCAGATGGATGCTGCCGGAACTCAGGAGTCCGGCCAGCCCGATGATGATCAGGTAAATGGCCACGATGAAATTCAACAGCCGCGGCGCGACCAGGATCAGGATGCCGGCGATCAACGCGGCCAGCGGTGCGATGTGCAGCGTCAGATTCATCTCTCGCTCCAATCGACGGTCAGTGACCCGAGTCAACGGCAAGGTGGGAACGACGCATCCTCGGCCTCCCTCCGGCAGCCGCACCACCGGCAAGCGCTGCCGCGCCAAAAGTCCGCCTGCACGGCGCGGCGCCGATTCGTCGGCTGATTTACTTGCCTATCTCGTGACCGATAAAGCCGCCGACCGCAGCGCCGCCTATGGTACCGGCGGTGCTGCCGCCCGTCAGGGCCGAACCGCTGACCGCACCGACGCCGGCACCGATCGCGGTGTTCTTGTCCCGGGTCGACATGCCCGAACAGGCGCTCAAACCGAGCATGGCTGCCAAGGCCAGAGCCCCGATGGAAGATCTGCTTATCGTTTTCATCGCAATACCTCCTCGCGACTAAAAGCTGAAACCGCTCCGAGGCCGGACATCGCCCGGGTCGGCATCAACGTTGGGGCGTCTCCTGCCCCGGATTCTCGGGTTGCTTCTTCATTGGATCGCTGCTCGGGCTGCCCGTCTGCTCAGCGGGCTGTCCGCTCTTCTCTTCACCGGCCGTACCAGCGGGGGCCGAAGGAGTCGCAGGGCCGGTATAGCCTTGTTTGGGCGCCTCGCTCGGCGCCTGGCCCATCGGTGCCGACGAACCTTGACTACTGGCACTCTTGTCTTCTCCTGCGCGTTCGCAGGCGATCAGTCCGGTACTGAGAATCGCTGCCGTCAGCAGCGCCAGCGCTTTGTTGTCCATACGCATAATGAAATACCTCCGGAACAATCAGCAACTTTGTCACCGGAACGCAACTCGCGTCCGGTGTCCCCGCCTCCCATCCGGAAGACGGATCGGGAAGCTTGCCGACAATGTCCGCAAGCTGCATGCCAGTGCCGGCGCATGGAGCGGAAAGCCCGCGCCGGCAGGGCCGTCCGCGGCGGTCGGATCTCGGGGGCCGGCAGGGCTGGCCGCGGCGGGGGCTGAAAAACCTACCGTTCCGCTTGTAATCCTTACAGACGCGCAGCGGGATGACGGTTACGGGCTGAATTGCCGCCGCAGTTGGAACGCGGCGTCGAAGAGGTTCTGCGGCGCCGGCGGCTCGTCGGGCGCGGCGATGAGTTTCTTCAGCCACGGCGAGGTGTCGTGGCTCGGCCATTTCCCGGCGAGATCGCGGCGCATGGCCATGATGCCTTGCGCAAAACCCACCCATTGATCCGGCGCGGCCCGCTTCAGGTAGAGCACCGAGGCAATGTCGGCCAGGGCTTCGCCCCAGGTTTCGACGGCGCCGCTTTTCACGACCCCGAGGTAGCCCTGCACCGTCATGCCGTCGCGCTTGAAAGCGGGCGGCAACACCTTGTCGAAGTGGCGGCGGACATAGACTTCGCGCTGCTCGATGCAGTGCGTGGCCTCATGCACCGCGATCGCGCCGAGCCACACCGGCAGGTCTTGCTCCTGAATGCCGTCGAAGAAACGCTTCAGACCGCCTTCCGGCCTCGGGTTGTAGAAGACCTGGCAGACGCCACTGGTCAGGTCCAGGCCGGCGGCCATCAGCGGCAGCGTCACCCCGGCCGCGCGCGCGTCCTGCATTTCCAGCGCGAGGCCTTCGGTCTTCAGCAAGCCGGCGGCAACGCCGATTGCCGCGCGCAACTGCTCCACCGTCGGGTAGGGCGCGGCGAACGCGCTGCGACAGCCCAGCAGAACCAGCACAACGAACGCGCGACGGCAAATGAATCGCATGGACAACTCCCGAGAACGACCGGCAGATTATTCAACGGCCGCGCGCCGCGCTACTTAACACATGTCAAAAATTTCAATATTTCGTTGGCGCCGCAATCGTCCGGAATTGACTTGACGGCTTGATTTCGCCCTTCAATTGACGCAGCCTTGGCATCCGCGGCCGTCGTGCCGGGAAAGCCCGGCGGCGCGGCGGATTCGACAACGACGGCGATGAGCGACAAAACGGAAACTGTCATTCTGTTACACGGACTCTGGATGCGCAGCCTCGTGCTGCTGCCGCAGCAACGGTGGCTGCGCGCCGCAGGCTTCCACGTACGCCGATTTTCCTATCCCTCCTGGCATGGCGGCCTCGCCGACAACGTCCGCCGCCTGTCCGCCTGCGTCGCCGCGACGCCCGGCGCCGTCATCCACCTCGTCGCCCACAGTCTCGGCGGCCTGGTCGTGGCCGGCATGCTTTCGCAGCAAGCCGATGCGCGCATCGGCCGCGTCGTGCTGCTCGGAACCCCCTACGCGGGTTGCCATTGCGGCTTCACCCTCGCCGCGACGCCATTGCTGGCGGCGCTGGTCGGACACACCTTCAGGGACTGGTTCGGCCGGCCGCGCCCCGCACTGCCGCCTGCGGCACAGATCGGCATCATCGCCGGCACCCGCCGCATCGGTTTCGGGCGCCTGATCCCCGGCCTGGCGCGCCCCAACGATGGCGTCGTCGCGGTCGACGAAACGCGCATCGCCACCGCCAGGGACAGCATCGCCTTGCCCGTCAGCCATTCCGGCATGCTCGTGTCGCGCGCCTGCGCCGGGCAAGTCGCCAACTTTCTCCGCACCGGGAACTTCATCCATGCTTAGATCGATTCTCGCCGCGACCCTGTGCCTGCTCGTCGGCGGCTGCACCAACATCTCCTACTACGCCCAGGCGCTGGAAGGCCAGATGCAGTTGATGGCGGCGACGCGGCCGATTGCCGAAGTGCTCGGCGACACCACCATCGATCCCGCCTTGCGCCGGCAACTGGAGCAAAGCAGCGCCATACGCGAATTCGCCAGCCGCCAACTCGCCTTGCCCGACAACGGCAGCTATCGCTCCTACGCCGACCTGGGACGCCCCTACGTCGTCTGGAACGTCTTTTCCGCAGCGGAGTTTTCCATCGAGCCGCAACAGTGGTGCCACGCCTTCGTCGGCTGCGTCAGTTATCGCGGCTACTACGACAAGGGCGAGGCCGAACACTACGCCGACGAACTGCGGCAGGCGGGGGCCGACACCTTCGTCGGCGGCGTGCGCGCCTATTCCACGCTCGGCTACTTCAACGATCCGGTGCTGAACACCTTTCTGCGCTTCGGCGACCAGGAAGTCGCCCGCATCGTCTTCCACGAACTGGCGCATCAGCTCGTTTACGCCGCCGGCGACTCCGCGTTCAACGAATCGTTCGCGACCGCCGTCGAGAACGAGGGACTGCGCCGCTGGCTCACGCAGTCGGCGGCGCCGCAGCGGCTGCGGGATTTCGAGGCGCAACAGGAGCGCAAGACCCAGTTCCATCGCTTGCTGGCGGACAGCCGCGAAAAGCTGCGCGCCGTCTATGCCTCGCCGCTCGCGCCCGAAGCGAAGCGCCACGCCAAGGCGGAAGCCATCGCGGAAATGAAGCGCGGCTACGCGAACCTGAAGGCAGGCTGGGGCGGCTACGGCGGCTACGACCCCTGGTTCAGCCAGCCGCTGAACAACGCGGCGCTGGGTTCCGTCACCTTGTACACGAAGTGGGTGCCGGCATTCCGCACCCTGCTCGAACAGGAAGGCGGCAGCCTGCCGCGGTTCTACGCGCGCGTCGCAGCGCTTGCCGAGTTGACGCAGGCCGAGCGCGCGGCGGCGCTCGACCGCTTGCTGCCGAGCCAGACGGCCTTGTCTGCCGAGCCACCTGCCGGGCGCGCCCCGGGGCGGGACGCCGCCAGCTGACGCAGGCGCCGCGGGAACCAAATTCCCGGCGCCGAGTCCCTCAGGTAAGTATGCGGACAAGCGGCGCGGTCGCCGCGAGAGAGGCCATGAGGGCAATCGTCGTATTCCTGTTGCTGATCTGCGCGGGCTGGGTGCAAGCCGAGACAGGCAGTGCGGCCCGCCTGGCGCAACTGGAGACGGCATTGACCCGCGTGCAGCAGGAACAGCAGTCCGTGTACCAGCAATTTCAGATGGTGCAGGAGTTGCGCCGCGGCGAAATGCAAGCGGCACTGCCGCGCGACGCGCAGGGTTCCGCCGTCGCGGGCATGCAGGGTCTGCCCAGCATCGACTACGACGTCAACGTGCGCCAGCAGCGCGAGCGGCAGGAACGGTTCGAGCGCAGCGGCCGCGAGTTGAATGCGCTCTATGCGCGTTACGTGGAACTGGCGGCGCAGCGCAAGGCTCTGCTCGATCAGATCCTCGACCTGAGCATCAACCCGAAAAACTGATCGACCCGTCGGGCACGTCGGCGCGCAGCCGGGGGAAAAGCGCGTAACGGGACTGACCGGAGTCGGCGGGTGGATGGGGTACTCCGCGCGCCCTCCCGCTGCTGAGAAGCGCAGATATCGGTCGCACGGAGCACCCCACCCACCCGCTTTTGGCTTGGTCAAATACCCAAGCATCCACGGCGGGGCCATGTGTTCGCGTCGGCCGACGCCCCGAAGGAAGTCCCCTTGGGGGATATCTGCGTCTCTCAGCAGCGGGAGGACGACGCGAACACATGGCCCCGGCCGCGCGCCGACGTGCCCGCCGGGGCTTTTCCTCATGTAGCAAGTACAGGCGGCGGTTCCACTGTAATTCTTACAGCGGCGCAGCGCTCGCCAAGGGCGCGCAATCGACGCCAGCGCCCGGTTCGACGTCGCCGCGCCGCATGGCACGGCGCTTGCGGCAATGGCAGCGACAAGAATCCGCGGGCCTCCGGGAGGCCGCTATTGCCCAGGAAACCGAAATGAAGACCTCTTTATCGCCAGGGCTGGAATCAGGCATATCGCCATGATGCCGAGGAGGACACTGAAATGGACCGCCGGTCTGCTGCTTGCGCTGACGCTGCCCGTGGCGGCCTTGTTCGCGGTCAGCGACTGGAATTGGCTGCGCGGCCCGGTGGAAAAACTGGTGACGGAAAAAACCGGCCGCGCGCTGGTGCTCGGCGGCGACCTGAAAGTCAGGCTCGGCTGGCCGCTGGCTCGCGTCCACGCCGCCAGACTGAGCTTCGCGAATCCCGCGTGGGCCAGGAACAGCCAACTGCTCACGGCCGACGAGCTGGAATTTGCGATCGATCTGCCGCGCCTGCTCACCAAAAACATCGTCATACGCGATGCGCACCTCGTCCGCCCGGTGGTGTTTCTCGAACAGAGCGCGGACGGCCGGAAAAACTGGCTGCTGGACATCGATCAGCGCGATGAAGGCGCCAGCGTCAGCATCGACCGCCTGACGCTGGATCGCGGCCGCATCGGCTACGAGGATCCGCGGCAACTGACGCGCATCGAGGCCGAGGTCACCACCGAGGGCGGCGCCGCGCCGGGAGGCGGCGTCGCTTTTTCGGCGCATGGCCGCTTCCACGACCTGCCGCTGGACGCGCAGGGCAGCGGCGGCCCGATCCTTGCGCTGCGCGACGAAAGCCTCCCCTACCCGCTGAAAATAGATGCCGCGATCGGACCCACGCGCTTGCAGGCCGAAGGCAGCGTGACCGGCCTCGCCACCTTGGCGGCCATCGACGCGCGGCTTGCCCTGAGCGGCGCCAGCCTGGCGCAGCTTTTCCCCATCCTCGCCATCGCCCTGCCGGACACGCGCGCCTACCGCTTTGCCGGGCAATTGCAGCACCACGCCCGGATCTGGCGCTACGAAAAGTTCTCCGGCCGCATCGGCGGCAGCGATATCGCCGGCAGCCTGCAAGTCGATGGCGGCGGCAAGCGGCCGTTCCTGCGCGCCGAACTGTTGTCCCAGGTGCTCGACCTCGCCGACCTCGGGCCGGTGATCGGTGGCGGCGACGCCGCGCCGCCGCCGGAAGGACGCGTGCTGCCTGCGGCCCCGTTCCGCACCGAGCGCTGGGACAGCGTCGATGCCGATGTCAAGCTGAGCGCCGCCAGCTTCCGCCGCGCCCAGGCCATGCCGCTGGAGAATCTCGTCACCCGCCTGCAGTTGCGCGATGCGGTGCTGTCGCTGGATCCGCTGCGTTTCGGCGTCGCCGGCGGCAGTCTCGCCGGCACCATCACGCTCGACGGCCGGCGCGATCCGCTTCAGGCCCGCGCGCAAGGCCAGGCGCGCAAGATCCTGCTGCAGAAGCTTTTTCCGGGCCTCGACCCGGCGCGGATTCGCAGCGGCCGCATCGACGGCAACTTCGACCTGTCCGGCAGCGGCGGCTCGGTCGCGCGCATTCTCGGCTCCGCCGACGGCAAGCTCGCCTTCGTCATGGACGGCGGCCAGATCAGCAGGCTGATGGTGGAAGCGATCGGCCTGCATCTGTGGGAAATGCTGCAACTGAAGCTCGCCGGCGACCGGGCCAGCAATATCCGCTGCGGCATAGCGGACTTCAGCGTCAAGGACGGTGTCATGACCGGCGACGCCCTCGTGCTCGATACCGACATCGCCACGATCACCGCCACAGGCGGCATCGACCTGGGCCGCGAGCAGCTCGACCTGCTGCTCACCCAGCGCACCAAGATCACCAGCCCCGTCGCGCTGCGCAGCCCGATCCACGTGCGCGGCAGCTTCGCCAAGCCGCGGGCCGCAGTGGACACGGGGCGGGTGGCCGTGCGCGGCCTGGGCGCGCTCGCCCTCGGACTGGTCAACCCGTTCGCGGCGCTGCTGCCGCTGGTCGAAGCCGGGCCGGGCGCCGACAGCGACTGCGCCGCCCTGATCCGTACGGCGCAGGCGCCGCCACCCGGCAAAGCCCGCGCCAGCCCGCCGGCAGCGGCAACGAGGCCTTGATGCCGGGAACTTCCGCACGCGCGCCGCAGCCAAACTTGCTGACGCCTCGCGCCGGCACGACACCCCCGAGCGGCGGGCCGGGGGCGTCGGCGCGTTCGTAAGCGCAATGCGTGGAGGCCGAGTCGTATGCCCGAGAAACGCAAGGAGCGGATGCTGCAGGAAGCGGCCAACGGCGGCGGGGCAGGTCGCGTCGATGCGCCAGACCTCTGGTACAAGGACGCCGTCATCTACGAGCTGCACGTCAAGGCATTCTGCGACAGCAACGGCGACGGCATCGGCGACTTTCCCGGCCTGATGCGCAAGCTCGACTACCTGCAGGATCTCGGCGTCACCGCGCTCTGGCTGCTGCCTTTCTACCCGTCGCCGCTGAAGGACGACGGCTACGACATCGCCGACTACCGCAACATCCACCCGCACTACGGCACGCGCGCCGACTTCCGCCAGTTCGTGCGCGAGGCGCACCGCCGCGGCCTCAAGGTGATCTCGGAACTCGTCATCAACCACACCTCCGACCAGCATCCGTGGTTCCAGGCGGCGCGGCGCGCGCCGCCGGGTTCCTCGAAACGCGACTTCTACGTCTGGAGCGCACGCAACGACCGCTATGCCGGCACGCGCATCATCTTCAGCGACAGCGAGAGTTCGAACTGGGCCTGGGACGGCGTCGCCAACGCCTATTACTGGCACCGCTTCTTCTCGCACCAGCCGGACCTAAATTTCGACAACCCGACGGTGCTCAAGGCCATCGTCCGCGTCATGCGCTTCTGGCTCGACCTCGGCGTGGACGGCCTGCGCCTCGACGCCATTCCCTACCTGTGCGAACGCGAGGGCACGCGCAACGAGAACCTGCCCGAGACCCACGCAGTCGTCCGGCAGATCCGCGCGGTGATCGACGCCCATTACCGCGGCCGCGTGCTGCTGGCCGAGGCCAACCAGTGGCCGGAAGACGTGCGCGACTACTTCGGCGGCGGCGACGAGTGCCACATGGCCTACCACTTCCCGCTGATGCCGCGCATGTACATGGCCATCGCCCAGGAGGACCGCCACCCGATCGTCGAGATCATGCAGCAGACGCCGGACATCCCCGACATTTGCCAATGGGCGATCTTCCTGCGCAACCACGACGAGCTGACGCTGGAGATGGTCACCAGCCGCGAGCGCGACTACATGTACCGCATGTACGCCGCCGACCCGCTGGCGCGGCTCAACCTCGGCATCCGGCGGCGCCTGGCGCCGCTGCTGGACAACGACAGCGAGCGCATCAAGCTGATGAACGCCCTGCTGCTGTCGCTGCCCGGCGCGCCGATCATCTACTACGGCGACGAAATCGGCATGGGCGACAACATCTACCTCGGCGACCGCAACGGCGTACGCACGCCGATGCAGTGGAGCCCCGACCGCAACGCCGGCTTTTCGACGGCCGATCCGCAGCGCCTCTACCTGCCGCCGATCATGGACCCGATCTACGGCTATGCGGCGGTGAACGTCGAGGCGCAGGCGCGCGACGCCTCCTCGCTGCTCAACTGGATGCGGCGCATCCTGGCGGTGCGCCGCGGCCACCAGGCCTTCGGCCGCGGCGCGCTGACCTTCCTGCGGCCGGTCAACCGCAAGATCCTTGCCTTCGTGCGCGAATACGGCGACGAATTCATCCTCTGCGTCGCCAACCTGGCGCACACGGCGCAGCCGGTCGAGCTCGACCTGGCGCGCTTCAAGGGCCGCGTGCCGGTGGAACTGACGGGGCGCACGATCTTCCCCGCCGTCGGCGAATTGCCCTATCTGCTGACGCTGCACGGCCACGGCTTCTATTGGTTGCAGTTGGCCGCCGCCGGCGACCTGCCGGCGCGGCTCGATGCGCCGCTGGCGCACGAGGAAGCGCCGCTGCTGGTGTTCTTCGACGGCTGGCACAGCCTGTTCCGCGAGCGCGTCGTGCCCTGGCGCATCGCCATGGCCGAGAAACTGCGCGCACAGTTGGAGAGCGAGGCCCTGCCGCGCTTCGTCGCCGCGCAAGCCTGGCTTGCCGCGCCGGCGGAGCCGCTGCGGCGCCTGGCGCTGGCCGACCATGCGGCATGGAGCGACGACGGCGGCAGTTGGCTGCTGGCGCTATGGCGCAACGAGGGCGGCAGCACCGATGCGACTACGGTCTTCCTGCCGCTGTCCCTGGTCTGGGAGAACGGCGACGACGAGACCCTGCGCGCGCTGCTGCCGGCGACCGTGGCGCGCGTGCGCCAGCAGGAGCGGGTGGGGGTGCTCGGCGACGCCTGCGCCGACGCCGCCTTCTGCCGCGGCCTGGTCACGGCGATAGTCGCCGGCCGGGAACTGCGCTGCGCCCAAGGCAGCATCCGCTTCGCGCCGACCAGCGCCGCGCCGGTCGGCGAGCCGCTCGCCGCCTTGCCGGTACGCATGACGGGCGTACGGTCTGGCGCCACGACCGTGGAATTCGGCCAGCGCCTGTTCCTCAAGGTCTATCGCCAGTTGCGGGCAGGCACGAACCCGGAACTGGAGTTCGGCCGCTTTCTCACCGAAGTCGCGCGCTTTCCCCACATCGCGCCGGTGTACGGCGCCGCCGAGTACTGCGGCGACGATGACCAGCTCATGCCCTTGGCATTGGTACAGGGCTTCGTCGAGAACCAGGGCGACGGTTGGGACTACACGCTGGACTATCTGCAGCGCTTCCTCGCCCAGCTCGGCCCCGCCGCGACGGCCGCGGCCACGGCGAGCCACGGCGGCTATCTGGCGCTGATGGAAACCCTCGGCCGGCGCACGGCGGAAATGCATCGGGCGCTGGCCATGAGCAGCGGCAACGCGGCGTTCGACCCCGGGCCCTTCGGCGCGCCGGAAGTCGCGGCCTGGACGGCGGCGCTGCACGCGCAGGCCGCGGCGACGCTCGACCTGCTGGCACAGAGCCGCGAGAGCCTGCCGGGCGCCGCGCTGGCCGACGCCGAGGCGCTGCTCGCACTGCGCCCGGCCCTGCTCGGAGCCATCGGCGCCTGGCTGGCGCCGCGCCCGCTCGGCGTGCGCATCCGCTGCCACGGCGACTATCGCCTGCGCCAGGTGCTGCTCGCGCAAAACGATTTCGTCATCATCAACTTCGGCGGCACCGCGGCGCCTGCCGCGACCGCGCACAAGCGCTCGCCGCTCTGCGATGTCGCCAGCATGCTGCGCTCGTTCGCCGCCGCCGCGCGCGTGGCCCTGGCGCGCAAGGCAGCGGCGTCCGACGACGCAGCGGCGGCGGTGCACGCCTGGCAGGCGGCGAGCGCCGACGCCTTTCTCGCCGCCTGGCGGGAAGCGGCGGCCGGGCTGTACGGGGAAGATTGGGCGGCGGCGCGCCGCCTGCTCGACCTGCTCGACCAGAGCCGCGAGAGCCTGCCGGGCGCCGCGCTGGCCGACGCCGAGGCGCTGCTCGCACTGCGCCCGGCCCTGCTCGGAGCCATCGGCGCCTGGCTGGCGCCGCGCCCGCTCGGCGTGCGCATCCGCTGCCACGGCGACTATCGCCTGCGCCAGGTGCTGCTCGCGCAAAACGATTTCGTCATCATCAACTTCGGCGGCACCGCGGCGCCTGCCGCGACCGCGCACAAGCGCTCGCCGCTCTGCGATGTCGCCAGCATGCTGCGCTCGTTCGCCGCCGCCGCGCGCGTGGCCCTGGCGCGCAAGGCAGCGGCGTCCGACGACGCAGCGGCGGCGGTGCACGCCTGGCAGGCGGCGAGCGCCGACGCCTTTCTCGCCGCCTGGCGGGAAGCGGCGGCCGGGCTGTACGGGGAAGATTGGGCGGCGGCGCGCCGCCTGCTCGACCTGCTCGACCTGGCGCAAGCGTTCGACGAACTGGCGCACGGCCTGGCGCACCCGCAGCACCGCGAGCAGGCGGCCGCCGCGCTGCGCACCCTATTGGCGCTCCACGCCGCAATCGCAGGTGGAACCGCAGCGCCGCTCACGCGATCAAACATCGAGGAGAACAGCGATGGAAACGCTGGATAACTTGCTGGTGCCGTTGCAGGCCTTTCTCGGCCAGGTGGGCGATCTGGCGCCCAAGCTGCTCCTGGCGGTTGTCATCCTGGCGGGCGGCTGGCTGGCGGCGAAGGCGATCCGGTTCGCCGTGGTCAAGACCCTGCGCGCGATCAACTTCCATATCCTGACCGAGCGCGCCGGACTCGACGCCTTTCTGCAGCAGGGCGGCGGCCATGCCGACACGACGGCGTTGCTGGGTCTGCTGGCCTATTGGCTGGCGCTCCTGGCGGCGCTGGTGCTCGCCTGCGACAGCCTCGGGCTGGTGCAGGTCACCGCACTGCTGGGGCGCATGGCGATGTTCGTGCCGCGCCTGATGCTGGCGCTGGTGATCCTCGCCGGCGGCGCCTACTTCGCCGGCGTCATCGACGGCGCGGTGGCCGGCTACGGCAGGAACGCCGGGCTCGACGAAGCCGCGCTGCTCGGCCGCGCGGCGCGCTATGCGGTGCTGGTGTTCGTCGTGCTGCTCGCGCTCGAACAGCTGGACATCGGCGCCGAGCTGATCCGCTACAGCTTCCTGATCATCCTCGGCGGCCTGGTGCTGGCGCTGGCGCTGGCCTTCGGCCTCGGCGGGCAGAAATGGGCGGCCGCCCTGCTCGAACACTGGCAGGCGACGCGCGCACCGCAGCAGGGCGGCGGTACGGACAGGGAGCATTGAACGGCCCGCGGCCATTCCGGCCGCGGACAGAAAGGAGGCGGCATCATGTCGAATCCGAAAGTTCTTGCAATCGTCATGGCCGGCGGCGAGGGCACGCGCCTGCATCCGCTGACGGCGGAGCGCTCGAAACCGGCGGTGCCGTTCGCCGGGCGCTACCGCATTGTGGACTTCGTGCTCAGCAACCTCGTCAATTCCGATATCCACGCCATCTACCTGCTGGTGCAGTACAAGTCGCAGTCGCTGATCGAGCACGTCAGCCGCGCCTGGGCGCTGTCCCAGGTCATCCCCGGCCAGTTCGTCAGCGTCGTGCCGCCGCAGATGCGCGAGGGGCCGGACTGGTTCCAGGGCACGGCCGACGCGGTGTTCCAGAACCGCAACCTGATCGTCCAGCATCGTCCGGACCTGGTCGCCGTCTTCGGCGCCGACCATATCTACCGCATGGACGTGCGCCAGATGATCCAGTTCCACCTGGCGCAGCGCGCCGACGTCAGCGTGGCGGCCCTGCCGGTGGCGCTGGAGGGCGCCAGCCGCTTCGGCATCATCGCGACGCAGGCCGACGGGCGCATCGTCGAGTTCCACGAAAAGCCGCGGCAGCCGCCGCCGATACCCGGGCGGCCCGACCTGGCCTACGCCTCGATGGGCAACTACCTGTTCGACACGCAATTGCTGCTGGCGGCGCTGGACGAGGCGCGCCGCCGCGGCGAGAGCGACTTCGGCCGCCACATCCTGCCGCGCCTGATCGGCGAGTGCCGCGCCTACGCCTACGACTTTTCCGCCAACGCGGTGCCCGGCGTGCGCGAGTACGAAGAGCCGGCCTACTGGCGCGACGTCGGCACGATCGACGCTTACTACGAGGCCAACATGGACACGCTCGGCGCCGAGCCGCGCTTCAACCTGTTCAATCCGCTCTGGTTCATCAATTCGAGCAACTACCAGGGCCCCGTGCCGCGCCTTCTCGACGGCCGCTTCTGCAACGTCTGCATCGGCGCCGGCACGGTGATCAAGGGCGGCAGCGTGCGCAACTCGATCGTGCGCCGCGAGGTGCTGATCGAACCCGAGGTCGACATCGAGGATTCGATCGTCATGGACTACGTGACGCTGCGGCGCGGCGTGCACCTGCGCCGCGTCATCGTCGACCGCTACAACGAGCTCGAGGCCGGCGAGCGCATCGGCTTCGACGCGCGCGGCGACCGCCAGCGCTTCCACGTCAGCGAGGCCGGCGTCACCGTCGTGCCCAAAGGGCGCCATTATTGCGGCCCCTTCCATTACCACTGAGCCGCGCGCCGTGGCCGAACCGATCGCCGCAGTCTGGCCGGGGCAACCCTATCCGCTCGGTGCCAGCTGGGACGGCGAGGGCGTGAACTTCGCGCTGTTCTCGGAGCGCGCCGAGAAGGTCGAATTGTGCCTGTTCGACGCGCGCGGGCGCCACGAAGTTCAGCGCATCGAGCTGCGCGAGCGCACCGACCAGGTCTGGCACTGCTACCTGCCGGAGGCGCGGCCGGGCCTGCTCTACGGCTACCGCGTGCACGGCCCCTACGCGCCGCAGGACGGGCAGCGCTTCAACCCGCACAAGCTGCTGCTCGACCCCTATGCGCGCGACATCGTCGGCAGCCTCAAGTGGAGCGACGCCCATTTCGGCTACCGCATCGGCGCCCGCCACGGCGACCTCGCTCCCGACCGGCGCGACAGCGCGCCGGGCATGCCCAAGTGCAACGTCATCGACGCCGCGTTCACCTGGGGCAACGACCGTCCGCCGCGCACGCCCTGGCACGAGACGGTGATCTACGAGCTGCACGTCAAGGGCTTCACCAAACTGCATCCGCAGGTGCCGCCGGCGCTGCGCGGCACTTACGGCGCGCTGGCCACCGCGCCGGTGATCGACTACCTGCAGCGCCTCGGCATCACGGCGGTCGAGCTGATGCCGGTGCACAGTTGCGTCGACGACCGCCACCTCGTCGAGAAGGGGCTGCGCAACTATTGGGGCTACAACTCGATCGG
>Ga0154359_1029_pt1 | contig 16107 bp, 13 predicted proteins | sample RifGroA2_FD_115887 | JGI IMG/M metagenome (GOLD analysis project Ga0154359, IMG submission 115887) | Rhodocyclales bacterium GWA2_65_20
AGCGGCTGCGTCAGGTCGGGAATCTTCTCGCCGGCCTTCAGCGCGCGCACCGCGGCGTTGAGCATGTTGGCGTAGAGGGCGAAGCCGATCTCCTGCATCTCGCCGCTCTGGTTTTCGCCGAGCACCTCGCCGGCGCCGCGGATTTCGAGGTCGTGCATGGCGAGGAAGAAGCCGGAGCCGAGTTCCTCCATCGCCTGGATGGCATCGAGCCGGCGCTGCGCCTGCGGTGTCGGCTTGGCGTCCTCGTGCGTCAGCAGGTAGGCGTAGGCTTGGTGGTGCGAGCGGCCGACGCGGCCGCGCAACTGGTGCAGCTGCGCCAGGCCGAACTTGTCGGCGCGCGCGATGACGATGGTGTTGGCATGCGGGTTGTCGATGCCGGTTTCGATGATGGTCGAGCACAAGAGCAGGTTGTGCTTCTGCTGCGTGAATTCGCGCATCACGCGCTCCAGTTCGCGTTCCGGCAGCTGGCCGTGGCCGACGACGATGCGCGCCTCGGGCAGCAGCTTCTCCAGGCGCTCGCGCACGTTCTCGATGGTCTCGACCTCGTTGTGGAGGAAATAGACCTGGCCGCCGCGCTTGAACTCGCGCAGGCAGGCTTCGCGGATCAGCCCGTTCGACCAGCGCGCGACGAAGGTCTTGATGGCGAGCCGTTTCTGCGGCGCCGTGGCGATGACCGAGAAGTCGCGCAGGCCTTCGAGGGATAGCCCGAGCGTGCGCGGGATCGGCGTCGCCGTCAGCGTCAGCACGTCGACCTCGGCGCGCAGCGCCTTCAGTCCTTCCTTCTGACGCACGCCGAAGCGGTGCTCCTCGTCGACGATCACCAGCCCCAGGCGCGAGAAGCCGACATCCTTCTGCAGCAGGCGGTGGGTGCCGATCAGGATGTCGATCTTGCCTTCGGCCAAGAGCCGGATCGCATCGGTCTGTTCCTTCGCGCTCCTGAAGCGCGAGAGCTCGGCGACCTTGATCGGCCAGTCGGCGAAGCGGTCGGCGAAGGTCTGGTAGTGCTGCTCGGCGAGCAGCGTGGTCGGACAAAGCACGGCGGCCTGCTTGCCGTCGGCCACGGCGACGAAGGCGGCGCGTAGCGCGACCTCGGTCTTGCCGAAGCCGACGTCGCCGCAGACGAGGCGGTCCATCGGCTTGCCGGATTTCATGTCCTCGACCACGGCGTTGATCGCGGCCTGCTGGTCGGGGGTTTCCTCGAAGCCGAAGCCGTCGGCGAAGGCTTCGAGGTCGTGCTGCCTGAAATCGAACGGGTGGCCCTGGCGCGCGGCGCGCTGGGCGTAGAGGTGCAGCAGCTCGGCGGCCTTCTTCTTGGCCTTCTCCCACTGGCCCGAGCCGAGGCGGTGCAGCTCGACGGCCTCGGGGTCGGCGCCGCTGTAGCGCGCGATGACCTGGAGTTGCGATACCGGCACATAGAGCGTCGCGCCCTCGGCGTATTCGAGGTGCAGGAACTCGCTGGTGTGGCCACTGCGGCCGTCGCCGTAGTCGAGATGCACGAGGCCGCGGTAGCGGCCGACGCCGTGCGACTCGTGCACTACCGGGTCGCCGATGCGCAGTTCCGAGAGGTCGCGCAGCCAGCCTTCGAGGTTGGCGCGGCGCGCGTCGGCGCGGCGGTGGCGCGGGCGCGCCGTCGCGGCGTAGAGCTCGTTCTCGGTGACGAGGGCGAGATTGGCGTCCTGGATGACGAAGCCGCCCGACAGCGGGGCGACGCCGAGCATGAATTTGTCATCGCTGGCGACGCAGGCGGCGAAGTCGGCGCAAGGCGCCGGATGCAGGCCGTACTCGGCCAGATATTCGGCGATGGTTTCGCGCCGGCCCGGCGACTCGGCCAGCAGCAGCACGCGGCCACCATCGTTTGATTGGCCGGCGAGGAAGTTCTTCAGTGCGGCGAGCGGCTCATCGGCCTTGCGGTCGACTGCGATCGACGGCGGCGCGATGGCCGGGCCGGCTAGATCGGCGGCGGCCTTCAGGGCGATGCGCGGAAAGCGGTTGGCGGCGACGAAGAACGCCTCGTCGGTGAGGAACAGATCGGTCGGCGGCAGCACCGGACGCGAGCGGTCGCCCTTGAGCATGTCGTAGCGGCCGTTGAGATCCTGCCAGAACTCGGCAATGGCAGCCGGGATGTCGTGATGCAGCAGCAAGGCCGCATCCTGGGGCAGGTAGTCGAACAGCGTTGCCGTCTCGTCGAAGAACAGGGGCAGGTAGTACTCGATGCCGGCCGGCAGCGCGCCGGTCGAGACGTCCTTGTAGAGCACGATGCGCGAAGCGTCGCCCTCGAAGGTCTCGCGGAAGCGCTGGCGGAATTTCGTCCGGCCGGCCTCGCCGAGCGGGAACTCGCGCGCCGGCAGCAGGCGGATTTCCGGCACCGGATAGAGCGTGCGCTGCGAGTCGACGTCGAAGGTGCGGATGGTCTCGACCTCGTCGTCGAACAGCTCGATGCGGTAGGGCAGTTGCGTGCCCATCGGAAACAGGTCGATCAGGCCCCCGCGCACGCTGTACTCGCCGGCCGCGACTACCTGCGACATGGGCTGGTAGCCGCCGATGGCGAGCTGCTCGCGCAGCCTGTCGATGGGGAGCTTGTCGCCCTTCTTGAGGAAGAAGGTGTGGCCGGCGAGAAAGACCGGCGGCGCGATCCGCGCCAGCGCGGTGGTGGCGGCGGCGATCAGCACGTCGCATTCGCCGCGCACGACGGCATGCAGCGTGGCCAGCCGCTCCGAGATCAAGTCCTGGTGCGGCGAGAAGCTGTCGTAGGGCAGGGTTTCCCAGTCCGGCAGCAGATGCACGCGTAAGTCAGGCGCGAACCAGGCGACCTCCTCCTGCAAGCGCTGGGCGTCGATCGGGCTGGCGGTAACGACCGTCAGCACACGTCCGCCGCCGGCCAGTTGGGCGATGGCCAGCGCGTCGGCGGAACCGGCGAGGGGCGGCAGGTCGAGGCGTGCGCCGGGCTTGGGCAGGGCGGCGGGCAGGGGCAGCAGGGGGGGGCTCAATGCGGGGGAAACTTCGGAGTTGCCGGGGCGGGAATTATACCGGCCGCTATGGTGGGGCGCGTATGATCGGTGCGGGTTGCGGAGCGGAGAAGGGCCATGCGTCGGGTCTTGGGAGTGCTGCTGGTCGCTTGTGTCGGAACGGTGGCGGCGGATGCGCCGCCCGCGGCCGATGCCGTCGCGCTGGTGCGCGCGGCGGCGCAGCCGCTGACGGGCGGCGCGCACGACTACGACGCGCTGCTGGCGGCGGTCGGCGCTGCGCGCATCGTCATGCTCGGCGAGGCGACCCACGGCAGCCGCGAGTTCTACCGCGAGCGCGCGCGCATCACGCGGCGCCTGATCGCGGAGAAGGGCTTTCATGCCGTTGTCTTCGAGGCGCCATGGCAGCCGATGCGGCGCCTCGACGCCTATGTGCGCGGCGCGGGCGGCGATGCCGCTGCCGCCGCCGCGCTCGCCGACATGGTGCGCTTCCCGCGCTGGATGTGGCGCAACGAGGAGGTGCGCGACTTCGCCGCATGGCTGCGCGGCTACAATCGGCGGGCGGGCGCGGCGGCGGTGCGGGTCTACGGCATGGACCTCTACAGCGTGCCGGAGTCGGCGCAGGCCGTGGCGGCTTATCTCGCGTCGTCCGCGCCGCCGGAGGCCGCCGCGGCGCGGCGCGACTACCGCTGCTTCGACGACTACCTGGCGGAGCCGCAGGATTACGGCCATGCCGTCGTCGTGCTGGGCCGCAGCGGCTGCGGCGCCGGCGTGCGACGCCAGCTGGCGCTGATGCAGACGAGCGTCGACCTGGCCGGCACGCCGGACGAGGCGCTGTTCGAGGCCTGGCAGAGCGCCCACACGGTGGCCGCCGGCGAGGACTACTACCGCGCCATGTACCGGCAGGAAATCCCGTCGTGGAATGTGCGCGAACGCCACATGGCCGACACGCTCGACCGGTTGCTGGCATGGCTGTCCTCTGCTTCGGGAAGCGAGGCGAAGCTCGTCGTCTGGGCCCACAACATCCACCAGGGCGACGCCCGCGCCACCGACCAGGCGGCGGCCGGCGAGTTCAGCCTTGGCCAGGCGATGCGCGAGCGCCATGACGGTCGCGTGGTCCTGGTCGGTTTCACGACGCACAGCGGCCGGGTGCGTGCGGCGTCGGGCTGGGGCCGGCGCGATCGGGTCAAGCGCCTGCGCCCCGCCCTGGCCGGAAGCTGGACGGCCCTGCTGCATGCCTCCGGTCTGCCCGCCTTCCTGCTGATCTTCGCCGGCAATCCGCCGCTGGCCGCGGCGCTGGCAGAGAACCGGCCGGAGCGCGCGGTGGGCGTCACCTACCTGCCGCACGACGAGCGCGCCAGCCACTACTTCCACATGCGCCTGTCGCAGCAGTTCGACGCCGTGATCCACCTCGATGTCACGAGCGCGGTCGCGCCGCTGCCCGATACCGGCGATGGAGTACCCGTAATCAGGTAGCAGGAATACTCGATGCCATGTATTCCTGGCGCTGGTTGCTCTCTGCATAATCGATGCGGCAACGTCCCCCTGATCCGAAGGAGCCCGCAATGACCAGTACCGTAACCTTGGCCGGAAACCCCGTGGAAGTCGGCGGAAATTTTCTGAAGAAAGGCCAGCAAGCCCCGGCGTTCTCGCTCGTCGGCAAGGATCTCGCCAACGTGGCTCTGGACAGTTTTGCCGGCAAGCGCAAAATCCTGAATATCTTTCCGAGCATCGATACGCCGACTTGCGCGATGTCGGTACGCCAGTTCAACCAGAAAGCCAGCGATCGGACGAACACCGTCGTGCTGTGCATCTCGGCCGATCTTCCTTTTGCCCTGAGCCGCTTCTGCGGCGCCGAAGGCTTGACCAACGTCGTCACGCTGTCGACGATGCGCGGGCGCGAATTCCTCGAAGCCTATGGCGTCGCCCTGAAAAGCGGTCCGCTCGCCGGCATCGCGGCGCGCGCGGTCGTCGTGCTCGATGAAAACGACAGGGTGCTCCATAGCGAACTCGTCCCCGAGATCAAGCAAGAGCCGGATTACGCAGCCGCATTGGCGGCGCTGTAAGTCCCAACGTTCGCGCAAATTGTGTCAACATGCCGGGCGAAACTTACTCCTCAGCAGGTGGTGAAGGCATGGAAGGCAACCCGGATATCCTGGTCGAAATCGACGACCTCCATTTCTCCTATGGCGGACGGAAAGTCCTTAACGGCATCAATCTGCGGGTGCCGCGGGGCAAGGTCGTGGCGATCCTCGGCGTCGGCGGCTCCGGCAAGAGTACGCTGCTGCGACTGATCGGGGGACAACTGCGGCCGCAGCGGGGCAGCGTCCGGGTGGATGGACGCATCATCCATGAGCTGGACCAGCGCGGCCTCTACGAGATGCGGCGGGACATGGGCATGATGTTCCAGGCGGGCGGCTTGTTCAGCGACATTTCGGTGTTCGAGAACATCGCCTTTCCCATGCGCGAGCTGACCGACCTGTCCGAAGAGCTGATTCGCGACCTGGTGCTGATGAAGCTGCACTCCGTCGGTTTGCGCGGCACCGCCGACCTGATGCCGAACCAGCTCTCGGGGGGCATGGCGCGGCGCGTGGCGCTGGCGCGGGCGATCTCGCTCGACCCGCTGCTGACCATGTACGACGAACCCTTTGCCGGCCTCGACCCGATCTCGCTCAACGTCATCGCCGAGCTGATCCGGCGCCTGAACGATGCTCTGGGCGTGACGTCCATCATGGTCACCTACGACGTCTCGGAGTCCCTGAAGGTGGTCGACTATGCCTACCTGATTCATGACGGCGTCGTGGCGGCCGAAGGCACGGCGGCCGAATTGCTGGCCTCCGACGATCCGTTCGTGGTGCAGTTCATTCATGCCCAGCCGAATGGGCCGGTCGCCTTCCACCTCGACAGCGTGCCGTACCGCGAGGATCTCGGCATCGACGCGTAGTACCACAGAGACAACGGCTGGCAGGAATCCTGACGCGGCGCCGCTTCGGTGCATGAACCCGGCATGGTTGGCGGCGGCGGGAGCGGGACGATGTTGAATCGGGAAGGGGGGTACCTCGTGTCGGAACAGGTCTTGAAGGTCTTTGTGGTCGATGACGATCCCACGGCGCGCATGCTCAACATGCTGCAAATGCAGGGTGTGGACGTCGATATCCGGGAGTTCGCCGACGGCGACGCCTGCCTGGCCGCGGTCGGGGATGCGCCCGACATTATTCTGCTCGACGTCGAAATGCCCGGTACCGATGGCGTCGCCGTCTGCCGGCGCCTGCGCGCGGCCGGCCTGACGAATGCGGAGATCGTTTTCGTGTCCGCCCACGACGACCTGGAAACCCGTTTGGCCGCCCACGACGCGGGCGGCAACGATTACGTCGTCAAGCCTTATGCCAAGGCAGATCTGGTCGCAAGAATCGAAGTGGCCAAGCGCACGATACGGGCGCGGCGCGAAGTGGCCGAACACGTCCAGCTTGCGCGGCAGCGCGGCACGGCGGACATGCCGGCGCCGAGCGACATGGGCGTCCTCATGGCGTTTCTATGGGATGCCGCTTTTTGCCAAACGGTCGATGACCTGGGGCTCGCCTTCTGCAACGCATTGAAGCAGTATGGCCTGCATGGCCTCGTCGACCTGCACGATGCGCGGGACAGCCATTGCTACTCGAGCCAGGGCCGGCTGACGGCGCTCGAGGCCTCCATTCTCGACCATGTGCGCGGCATGGAGCGCGTTTTCCAGTTTCACGATCGCCTGGCGATCCAGTATCCCCACACCACGCTGTTGATCCCCAACCTGCCGCCGGTCGACCACGAACGGGCAAGTCGTTTGCATGACCACCTGATGGTGCTGGTCGGCAGCGCGGAAGCGCGCTTTTCCGCCATGCTGGGCGAAGCGCGGTGCCGGGCGCCAGCGCCGCACGTCACCGACGCTGTCGCCGAACTTGCCCGCACGTTGAAGGAAACCGCTGCCGCCACTCACGGCAACCCGCCGGCGGACCGCTTGCGGAAGGCGGCGGCCGAGGTGGTTTCCCAATTTGGAAACCGGCAGTACGCCGGTGAATGAAGACGGCGGCTAGCTGAACCGCATTACCGGCGAGCCCCGGATTTTCGATTTTCGGGCCGGAGCATCTGTCATTGCCGGGCGCTCGAATACCTATTTTCGGGTATCGAAGTTATGGTGCTTCAGGTATATCTGACGCGCATCCGTTTCCGTACTATTCGCTCGAAAGACGCCGCCAACAACAAATGCGGAGGACCGACGTGAAAGCAACGGCAACGAAGCACGGGATTCGCGGCAAGTTCGTAGCGGGCTGCTGACCATGGCCGAATACGACTCCCGCGACGACATCGACAGCGTCGATCCCGCCGACAGCAGAGATGACGGCGGCGAGGTCGAATTTCGCGACGACGTCACCCAAATCTACCTCAACGAAATCGGCGCCACGGCGCTGCTGCGGCCCAAGGAGGAACTGCGCCTGGCACGGGCGGTGCGGGCCGGGAACTTCGACGCGCGCCAGCGCATGATCGAAGCCAACCTCCGGCTCGTCGTCAGCATCGCCAAGCACTACCAGCACCGCGGCATTCCCTTCGACGACCTGATCGAGGAAGGCAACCTCGGCCTGATCCACGCGCTGGAGAAGTTCGATCCCGAGCGCGGTTTCCGCTTCTCGACCTACGCCACCTGGTGGATACGCCAGCACATCGAGTACGCCATCATGGCTCAGGCGCGCACCATCCGGCTGCCCGTGCATGTGGTCAAGAAGCTGAACAGCGTGTTGCGGGCCATGCGCAAGTGCGGGGCGGATGGCGACGACGATCCCCATGCCGACGTCGGCGCGGTGGCGCAGTTGCTCGACCGGCCGGTGGATGAGATCAGGCAGGTGCTGAAGTTCAATGAACGCACCGCATCGCTCGATGCGCCGCTGGACATCGACTCCGAGCTTTCGGTGGGCGATGCCATCGCCGACGAACAGTCCGCAAATCCGGAGCAGCAGTTCGAACAGGCCGAAATCGAGCACCACGTCGCCGACTGGGTCGGACGGCTTCCCGCCAAGCAGCGCCTCGTCATCGAGCGCCGCTATGGCCTTAAAGGCCACGACGTGTGCACGCTCAACAGCCTGGCCGACAAACTCGGCGTCACGCGCGAGCGCGTGCGCCAAATCCAGGGCGAGGCACTGACCCAGTTGCGGCGGCGCATCTCCTTCGACGGCGTCACGCGCGAAGCGGTGCTTTGAACGCCGCTCCACGCGCAGAGCGGAGCGTCAGGTTGCGCGCGGGAATTGCCAGGCGGCGAGGCCGTAGAGGGCGACCGCCGCGACTACGACCATCGCATAGCCCCACTCGATCGCCAACAGCGTCGCCAGCAAGGCGGCGACCACCGAGGCGAAGCCGTTGATGCCCCAGGCCCAGGGCACGAGCGGCGCGGCGCGGGCGGCGACGGCGGCGAGTCCCAGGGGGAAGGGCATGCCCAGGCAGAAAGCCAGCGGTGCGACGAGCAGCATCGTCAGCAGCATCTTCCAGCCCGGCGCCAGCCCCATCAGCTGGGCGAGCAGCGGCGGCAGGAGGAAGGCGTAGGCGAGCGCGACGGCGGCGATGGCGGCGAAGGGCCAGCGGCAGGCGGCGGGCAGGCGCGCGGAGAAGCGCGCGCCGAGGCCGGCGAAAACCAGGAAGGCCGCCAGCACCACGGCCGCCGCGTAGAGCGGATGGCTGAGGAACAGCGTGAAGCGTTGCAGGAACGGGATCTCGATGCCCATGAAGCCGAGTCCCAGCGCGAGGAAATAGACGGGCACGCGGCGGCGCAGCTGCCGCGGCGCCGCGGCGAAGCCCGCGCGCGTGCGCGCGACGGCCAGCGGCAGCAGGATCAGCAGCAGGCTCACCGCCACGGCCTGGACCAGGGCGATCACGAGCACCGGATAGCCCCAGTCCAGCGGCGGCAGCCCGCCCTTGGCGCGCAGTTCCAGCAGTTCGGGCAGGGTGCGCCATTTGAAGAAGTGGAAGAAGTAGGGCCGGTCGTCCGTGGCCGGCTCCAGCTTGAATTTGTAGCGTTCGACGAACTCCGTCCGGCCGGTGCCGAGCAGCGCCTGGACGCCGGTGTGGAAGTCGTCCGGCTCCAGCACGTTGAAGACGTTGGCGTCGGCGGCGACTATGCCGGGGAAATAGACGCTGTCGAACGAGAGCTGCCGGCAGAATTGCCTGATGGCGGCGATGTCCGCCGCCGAAAAAGTGCCATTCTTCACCAGCAGGGTGGCGGTGTTCAATCCGCGCACCAGGGCCAGGGCGCGTCCCGGATCGGGCACGCCGCGGCGTTCGAGGGCGGCGACGGCCGTGGCGAAGAGCCGCAGGCTGTCGCGCGGGGGCAGCGACACCCAGCGCGTGAAGGCCGCGATCCCGTCCGGCGCGAGCCGCTCCAGGTAGGCGGCGAGAGCCTCGACGGTGTAGAGGTTGCTCTCGGCCAGCGACCCGAGACCGGCGGCGCTGGAGCCGAAGGAATCGAGCGGGGCCACCTGGATCAGGTCGAAGCGTTCGCGGCTGCCGGCGACGAAGCCGCGCGCCTCGGCCACGTGCAGGCGCACGGCGGGGCTGCCGTAGGGGCGGCCGGAGAAGGCCGCCAAGTCCTGCTGCACCAGGTCCACCACCTGCCGGTTCATCTCCACGGCATCCACCTGGCGCGCGCCGTGGTAGAGCGCCTGGAGCACCTCGCCGCCGGCGCCGGCGCCGAGAACCAGCACGCGGGGCCGGGCCAGCAGCCGGTAGGGCAGGGCCGAGGTCATGGCGGCGAGATAGGCGAGCGGTTCGACGTTTCCGTCATAACGGATGACGGCGCCGGCGGCCTGCCCATCCACGAACAGCCCGAGCTGGGGCGGCAGCGGCGCCGCGGCGCCGAGGCTCAGTCCCGGCGCGTGGCGGAACGGCACCAGCGGACTGTCCACCACGGTCACCACGCCGAGGGGGCCGGTGCGCTGCGCCGCGACGCGGGCGTCCTTGACGCGCAGCGCCTGGCTCAGATCCTTGTATTCGGAGGGCACGAGCCGCAGCGCCTGCGCCGGCAGCAGCCAGGGGCCGGCCAGTGCCGCCAGCGCCAGGATGGCGGCCAGGCGCGGCATGACGGCCCTGGCCGCCAGCGCCGCCGCCGCGAGGCCGAGTGCGCAGACGCAGCGCAGCGCATCGGCGGGATGCAGGAAGAACAGGACGGCCAGCAGGCCCAGGCTGCCGAGGCCGGCGCCGAGGATGTCGGCGCCGTAAAGCTGCGGGATATGCGCGCCGAAGCGGGCATAGGCGATGCACAGCGCCATGGCGGCGCAGAAGAAGGGCACGAACAGCAGCATGTAGATCGTGGCCAGGCCCAGGAACTGGGCGGGATTCCACGCGATCTCGAGGGCGTTGAAAGGGATGCGCTCGGCGGCGGCGAAGCAGGCCGGCGCCGCCACGGCGAAGGCGGCGGCCGCGAGGCTGAAGCTCTGCGGGTAGCTCGCCAGCAGGCGGCTTCGGGCCAGGGTGACGCAGGTGCCGGATGCGCCGATGCCCAACAGGGCGACGCTGATGGCGAGGTAGGCGAAATGGTGCCACTGGATGATAGCGAACAGCCGCAGCAGCAGAACCTCGTAGCCCAGCGCGCCGGCCGAGAGCAGGGCGACGGCGGCGAGAGGCGGCCGCTGCGGCATGGCTTCAGCGGCGGCTGCCGGTGAGGGGGACGAAGGCCACCGGCATCAGCTGTCGTGTCGCGACCGTGCCGTCGGCGTGCTTTTCGACCAGCATCAACTGCTGCGTCTGGAACGGCGGTCCGACCGGGATCACCATGCGCCCGCCGGGCTTCAACTGCCGCACCAGCGGCGGGGGCACGTGGTCGGCCGCCGCCGTGACGACGATGGCATCGAACGGTCCGCGCTCCGGCCAACCGTGATAGCCGTCGCCGGTACGGGTCGCCACCCGCTGGTAGCCGAGGCGCTGCAGGCGCGCGGCGGCGGCCTCGGCCAAGGGGGCGACGATCTCGATGGAATAGACGTTGCAGCCCATCTCCGCCAGCACCGCCGCCTGGTAGCCCGAGCCGGTGCCGATTTCGAGCACCGCAGCGCCGGGCCTGACTTGCAGCAGGTCGGTCATCGCGGCGACGATGTAGGGCTGCGAGATCGTCTGCCCGTGGCCGATCGGCAGCGGCCGATTCCGGTAGGCGTCGGCGCGGAGCTGGGCCGGCACGAACTCGTGGCGCGGCACGCGGCCCAGGGTGTCGAGGACGCGCGGATCGAATGCGCGCCGCTCGAAGGCCTGCGCCATGGCCGCCACTGCCTCGACCATGGCGCGGCGTTCCTGTGCCATGTCGTCCAGCGCCGCGGCGGGGCGCGCGCAGCAAAGAAGGAGCGCCAGCCAGCCGATGCGCGCGAGCAGCCGACGGATCGGCAGCATGCCGGCGCCGAGCCGGGAACCAGCGGCGCAAGTCCGCCCTCCGTCCGGCAAATTCACGCTCGGGCTTGGCATCTCGCCTTCCTGGTTACGCCCGCTGCCGCTGACGCAGATCCACGGCATCCGCCAGGTCGCACAGCTTTGCCGCCACCGTGACCGGATAGGCCGGCGCCGGATCGAGCGTGCGCAGGGCCGGCGGCAACCGAGCCAGCTGCGCTGCGGCGTATGCGCGCACCGCCGCGAGCGGCGGCGACGGCGCCAGCCGCCGGCCGGCGCGCATCGCCGGCTGCAGCAACTGCTCACCCGGCTTCGCGTCGTCGGCCGTGGTGAGCAGGTCGGCCGCGAAGTGTCCGGCGGTATCGACGCTGCGATAGACCTGTTTGCGTCCCGGCCAGGTGGCCTTGCCCTCGGAACGCTTGCGCCGCGGCTGGCCGTCGTATTCCTGGAGTTTGTAGGCGCAGTCGAGATAGGGCTGATCGGCCGACGTGTTCATGCGCGTGCCGACGCCGAAACCGTCGATCGGCGCGCCGGCGGCGATCAGGTCGCGCAGGCGGTATTCGTCGAGGTTGCCGCTGGCGAAGAGTTTGATGCCGGTGAGGCCGCCGCGGTCGAGGATGGCCCGCACCCGCCGCGCATGCTCGCCGAGGTCGCCGCTGTCGATGCGCACGGCCTGGATGGCGATGCCTTCCTGCGCCAGCCTTGCGGCCAGCGGCACCAGCTTCGTCGCCGCGGCTTCGGTGTCGTAGGTGTCGATCAGCATGGTGTTGGCGCGCGGATGGCTGCGGGCGAAATTCTCGAACGCCGCCGTCTCGTCTTCGTGCGCCTGGATGAACGAGTGCGCCATGGTGCCGAACAGCGGCACCTCCCACAGCTTGCCGGCGAGCACGTTCGAGGTGCCGCCGAAGCCGGCGAGAAAGCTGGCGCGCGCGGACAGCAGGCCCGCTTCGGCGCCGTGGGCGCGGCGCAGGCCGAAATCGACCAGCAGCCTGTCCGGCGCCGCCAGCACGCAGCGCGCCGCCTTGGACGCGACCAGGGTCTGGAACTGCAACAGGTTGATGATGCGCGTCTCCGCCAGTTGTGCCTGCGGCAGCCTCGCCACGACGCGCAGGATCGGCTCGTCGGCGAAGAACGGCGTGCCCTCCGGCATGGCGTCCACATCGCCGCCGAAGCGCAGCGCGGCGAGCGCGTCGACGAAGTCCGGGCGAAAACGGCCGCAGTCCGCCAGCCAGGCCAGATCGTCGTCGGCGAAACGCAGGTTTTCAAGATAGTCCAGCACCTGCTCCAGACCCGCCAAAACGAGAAAGTTCCGCCCCGCGGGCAGCTTGCGGACGAAGAACTCGAACGCGGCGATGCCGTTCATGCCCTGCTCGCGATATGCCTGTAGCATGGTAAGTTGGTAGAGGTCTGTGAGCAGCGGCGAGGTCGCGGCGTTCATGTTATTCATCCGGCGATTTGCCGCAGTTCGATCGGCGTCGCGCCCAGGCCGATCATCTCGGCCAACGCCCGGGCGCCGTCGCCCGGCACGACGTCCACGGCGCGCACGGCGTCGCCCAGCAGCAGCACTGCATAGCCGAAGCCCAGCGCATCCTTGACGGTGTTGAGCACGCAATAGTCGGTGGCCAGGCCGCCAACGAACAGCCGCCGCGCGCCGGCCGCCCGCAGCATGGCGTCCAGTTCCGTGCCGCCGAAGCCGGAATAGGCATCGCTTTCGGCCTGCGTCGCCTTCGATACCAGCGTTGCGTCGGCCGGCAGGTGCAGGGCGGCGGCGAACCGGGCGCCGGCCGAGCCGGCGATGCAATGCGGCGGCCAGGATCCGTCCTGACTGCGGAAGGAACAGTGATCGGGCGGATGCCAGTCGCGCGTCGCGAACACCGGCAGGGCATGGCGGACGAACAGCTCGACGTAGCCGTTGAGCGGCGGCAGCACCGCGTCGCCGTCCGGCACGGCGAGACTGCCGCCGGGCAGAAAGTCGTTTTGCAGATCGACGACCACCAGCGCGTCGCCGGTGGCAAGTTGCAGCGTGTCCATGGCTATCGTGTCCGATACCTGCAATGTCGCGATCGGCGGGGCAGGCAGGCTCCGGTTTCCGGCCCGGCTACCAGCGAAATATCAGCGCGGAGCGACCGCGGCCGGAAATGGCGGCGCTTTTTTGCTCCATCTGGCCGTTGGACAAGGCCTTGACCCGATAGCTCCCGGCCGGGAGCTGCGCCAGAACAATGGGGCCGGCCGACTTGATCTCGAGCACGGTTTGTCCCTTCGCGTCGACCACGGCCAGTTCGACATCGGCCAGATAGGCGCCCGATTTCTCGGCGAAGACGAGCTTCAGGTTGAAGTCGTTTTCGCGCGCGAGCAGTTGCGCGCGCTCCTCTTCGCCGACACCGCCGTCCAGGTAAGGCAAGCCTTGATAGCTGGCATCTACCGGCGACGCTGCCGCAGGCTGCGCCGCGGCGAGCGCCGGCCAGAATGCATACGTCATTGCGAGTACGGCTACAGCGACGATTTTCTTCATGATGGCTACCTCCGGGTTGGGAAGACGAGCGGATGCCAGGCAGCGCGACGGTCACCCGCGGAAATCGTCGGTCGATCCACCGCCGTGGATATCCCGGATCGCCGCGGCAAAGAGCGTTGCCGCATCCAATACGACCAGTTTCGGTGCGGCAAGTGCGATGTTCTTCCGGAGCGGAATGCTGTTGGTGACGACGATGCTTTCCAGCGCGGGATCGGCCAGCGCGTCCGCCGCGTCGCCGGCGAAGACGCCATGCGTGGCGGCGGCGTAGACGGGGTGCGCGCCCAAGTCGCGGCAGACCTGGGCCGCATGGACGATGGTGGTGCCGGTGCAGATCATGTCGTCGATGATGATGGCGGCCCTGCCGGCAAATTGGCCGACGCTGGATTCGCCGCCGACGCCGGCGTCGCTGCGCTGCTTTTCGACGAAGGCGCTGGCGACCGTCCGGCCCAGCGCCCGGCTCAAGGCCTGCCGGAACAGCTCGGCACGCTTGACGCCGCCGGCGTCCGGCGACACGACCACGATGTCCCGGTCGCGCAGCGGCGCCGCGAAGTGATCGACGAACAGGGAACAGGCCTCCAGATGCTCGGTCGGCAGGCGGAACGCATTCTGGAAAGCCGCGAGATTATGGACGTCGAGCGCCACGACGCGGCTGACGCCGACGGCTTCGAACATGCGCGCGACGTAGCGCGACGTCACCGGATCGTTCGGCCTGACTTTCCGGTCCTGGCGGGCATAACAGAGATAGGACACGACGGCGGTGACGCGCGCCGCCGCGGCGTCCGCGAGGGCGCCGAGGAAGAACAGCAGCCGCATCAGCTTTTCGTCCGGGCTTTGTTCCGGATCGCCGTGGAGCGCGTGGATGACGAAGACGTCCTTGCCGCGGACATTGGCGGCGGGGCGGGACTTGTATTCGCCGTCGTCGAACTGCTTTTCCGTGTGCGCGCCGAGCGGAATCCCCAGCAGGCGGCCGACGCTCTCGCCCAATGCCCGGCTGGAACTCAAGGCGAACAGGCTGATGCTTTCCTGATCCATCGTGCGCCTCCTCCGGCAGGGCAAGGTCTCGCCTCCGCTACCGATCGCTCAGGTGCCGTGGCTGATGACGGGAGCGGCCGGTCGGGACGCCTCAGGACACGGGCACGGACTTGGCCTTGCCATCGCCCTCCTTCGGCAGCCGCACGGTCAGCACGCCGTTCTTGTAACTCGCCTCCGCCTTGTCGATGTTCACGTTGCGCGGCAGGGGGATGGTGCGCTGAAACGAGCCATAGGCGCGTTCCATCACATGATAGGTACTGTCGTGGGTTTCGCGCCGGAAGTGTTTTTCTCCGCTCAGATAGAGCGTGTTGCCCTCGATGGTGATGCGGCAGTCTTCCTTCTCCATGCCGGGCACCTCGACGCGCACCACGACGTGCTGCTCCGTTTCTTCGACTTCGCCCGCCAGCAGGCTCCAGCGCGGGAAGGCGGCGAGCGGGTGCTCCTCCTTCTGCTCCGCGCTCTTGCTGCGGACGAATTGCGTCAGGGCATTGCCGCTGCGGCTGAGCAACTCGCGCCAGCCTTCCGAAAGGCTCTCCCAGGCGCGGTTGAGCTCGCGGCCGATGTTCTTGCCCGCCTCTTTCAATGAATCCAGCATCGTCGGTCTCCTTCTCCCGGCTCGGCTTGCCGCTCAGGAAACGGTCAACTGCCGCGCGTTGCCGCCTTGCTTCTTCGGCAGGATCAGTTCGAGCACGCCATTGTCGTACCTGGCCTTGGCGGCGCCCTGATCGACATCCTGGCCGAGGCTGAAGCGACGCGACACGCTGCCGTAATAGCGCTCGCTGCGTATCACCTTCTTGCCCTCTTTTTCTTCCGTTTCCTTCTTGACCTCGGCGCTGATGGACACATGGTTGCCGTCGACGGTGACCTTGATGTCCTCTTTCTTCACGCCGGGAATCTCGGCCTTGACGGTGTAGGACTTGTCGTCTTCCGCGACGTCGAGCCGAATCTGCGGTTCGCCCTCCAGGCCCTGAAAAACGGGGCGCAGCGCGAAGCCCTTGAAGAACTCGTCGCCGAATGGATTGAAGCGCGTCAGTTCGGCGAAGGGATCGAAACGTGTGATGTTGGCCATAACGGTTCTCCTTTTTTGAACGCGACAAAAGTCGGAAACCTAGACGACCAGTATAGAAAATGGTTCGGACAGGTGGAAATACCTGAAGGGCCATATTCTTGATACCGAAGAACCGGTAGTTCGTCTGCGGCTGCGGGCTGCTACAG
>Ga0154359_1045_pt1 | contig 16083 bp, 20 predicted proteins | sample RifGroA2_FD_115887 | JGI IMG/M metagenome (GOLD analysis project Ga0154359, IMG submission 115887) | Rhodocyclales bacterium GWA2_65_20
CGGCATCGTCAATCCCGTCGTCATCCCCCCCAAACGCGAATACTGGGTTGGTGCGGCCGAGCGCCACGATTCGGCCGAGACCTGGCGCGAGCGGGCCGAGCACCACGGCGGCAGCTGGTGGGTGGACTGGATGGCCTGGATGAAGCCGCAGTCCGGCAAACAGGGCAAGCCGCCGGCGGTTGAGACGGCGCAATACCCGGCTGTGGCCGATGCGCCCGGAACCTACGTGCTGGAGCGATAAGACGAAGCCCGCCTTCCGCTCCAACGCCGGGATGACCGATGGCGCGTAGGTTACGGGACGACCTCCTGTTGCGCCTGTTGCTGCCGATGGCGACGATACTCCTCGTCAGCGGCATCCTCAGCGTCCAGCTTGCCGTGCGCTTTGCCAACCGCAGTTACGACCGTTCGCTGCTCGGGGATGCTCTTGCCTTGTCCCGCCTGGTCAAAGGGGAAGGCGCCGGACACCTCGAATTGCCGCCGGGGGCGCTGGAGATGCTGAGTTCCGGCGAAGGCGATCGTGTCTATGTCCAGATTCGCAGCCGCGAGCGCGGCGTCGTCTTCGGCGACCCGGACCTGCCCGCGCCGCCGGACAGCGACATCGGCGAAGCGCTTTTTTACGACGGCCACGGCCACGGCAAGGACTTGCGCCTGGTGGCGCTTGCCGTCCCCGTGTGGATGGGCAGCGACACGGGCATCGTCGTCCTGGGCGAAACCCGCCATCGGCGCGAGTCCCTTGCCAGCGACATCGTCGCGGCGGTCGTGGCCCCCCAGTTGGCGCTGATCTTCTTCGCCGTGGTCGTCATCGTCGGCGGTGTGGCATCGGGGCTTGCTCCTCTGGAGGCCTTGGCCGCCACGATCACGAAGCGCCGGCGCGACGAACTGACGCCCCTGCCGGGCGCCGCAGTGCCCGGCGAGGCGGCGCCGCTGATCGAGGCCTTCAACGGCTTGCTGGGCCGGCTGGCGGAAGTGTTGGCGGCCCGGCAGCGTTTCGTCGCCGACGCCGCCCACCAGTTGCGCACCCCGCTGGCGGGTCTGAAAATTCAGATGGAGCAGGCGCTGCGCGAAACCGATGCCGGCCGGCAGAGGCAGTTGCTCGAACAAGCGAAAGGCTCGGTCGGCCGCATGGCCCGACTTTCGGGGCAGTTGCTGCTGCTGGCCCGCGCCGAGCCGGGCGGGGGGCCGGTAGTGAAGGAACACGTGGACTTGCGCGCGCTGGCGCTCGAAGTCGGCGGACTCTGGGTGCCGCGCGCCCTGCAAGCCGGCCGCGACCTGGGTTTCAGCAGCGGCGACGAGCCGGCGTGGGTCGTCGGCGATCCGATACTGCTGGGCGAGATGATCGGCAACCTGCTCGACAACGCCTTGCGCTATGGCGGCCCCAACATCACCTTGCGGGTGTCGAGCGGCAATGCCGCGGCGGGCTCCGAGTTGATCGTCGAGGACGACGGGCCGGGAATCCCGCAGGCCGAGCGCTCCCGCGTCTTCGAGCGCTTCCATCGCGCGCCGGGTACCTCGGGCGAAGGCTCGGGCCTGGGCCTCGCCATAGTGCGGCAGATCGTGCATGGCCACGAGGCCACGGTCGACCTGGAATCCCCGGAGGCGGGCGGGGTGCGGGTACGGGTCCGATTTCCCACTTTCGTCTTAAGGTAAATCAACACGGCGCAGGCTAAACCCGGTAACCTTGCCGCTCCCTTTTTTCGGCAGTTCTGACGACAACGGTTGGCACCGGCGTTTATGACCTTAAGTTCTTTTCCTCCCTTGCATCTCAAGGGGCGCGAGCTGTTGCCCATTGTCCAGGGGGGGATGGGCGTAGGGGTGTCCGCCCACCGCCTGACCGGCGCCGTGGCGCGGCTGGGGGGCGTCGGCACCATCGCCAGCGTCGACCTGCGGCGCCTGCACCCGGACCTCATGGCGCGTTCCGCGCGCACGCCGGACCTCACCGGCGTAGCGCTCAAGGACGCGATCAACGCCGCCAACCTGGAGGCGCTCGACCGCGAGGTGCGGGCGGCCAAGGAACTGGCGCAGGGGCGCGGCATGGTCGCGGTGAACGTCATGCGCGCCGTGACCGAGTACGTGGCCTACGTCAAACAGGCCTGCCAGAGCGGCGTCGACGCCATCGTCATGGGTGCGGGCCTGCCCCTCGACCTGCCGGAGATGGCCGCCGACTATCCTGACGTGGCGCTGATCCCGATTCTCTCCGACGTGCGCGGCATTTCCCTGCTGGTCAAGAAATGGCAGCGCAAGGGCCGCCTTCCCGACGCCATCATCATCGAGCACCCGCGCTATGCCGGCGGCCATCTGGGCGCGCCGCGGCCGGAGGATATCGCCGATCCGCGTTTCGATTTCGAGACCGTGCTGCCCGGCGCCATTGCCGCGCTCGAGGGCATGGGCATCGAGCCGGCGCGCGTGCCCCTGATTCCTGCCGGCGGCATCAACAGTTTCGAGAAAGTGCAAAAGCTTCTCGCGCTCGGCGCCGCCGCAGTGCAGTTGGGAACCCCGTTCGCCGTCACCGAGGAGGGCGACGCCCACCCGAACTTCAAGCGCGTGCTGGCCGCCGCCCAACCCGAGGACATCGTCACCTTCATGAGCGTGGCGGGGCTGCCGGCCCGCGCCGTGCGCACGCCGTGGCTGACCAACTACCTCAACCGCGCCGAGAAGCTTTGCGCCGCCGCAGTCGGCAAGGCGCACAAGTGCACCCTGGCATGGGACTGCCTGCTATCCTGTGGCCTGCGCGACAGCCTGCCCAAGGCGGGCCAGTTTTGCATCGACAACCAGTTGGCGGCTGCACTGCATGGCGATGTCGAAAAGGGACTTTTTTTCCGGGGTGCCGAGAGCCTGCCCTTCGGACAAGCAATCCGACCGGTCAGGGAACTCATGGACTATCTGCTGAGCGGCAAGATGCCCCGGATTGCTTGAGGAGAAGGACGCCATGACGAGCCACGAAGATCGGGACAGCGGCCGCGAATTGCGTCGCATCGTGCGCATCAACGAGGAAATCAAGACCGTCGTCAAGACGGCCTATCGCATCAACCTGATGGCCATGAACGCCATCTTCCTAGCCAAGCGGGCCGGCCAGTCCGCGCTCGGTTTCGGCGTGCTCTCGAACGAACTGCGGCGCTTTGCCACCGATCTCGAACAGCAGATGATCGCGCTGGGTCAAGCCACGGCAGGCAGCGTGGTGACGGTGACCGCGATGGTCAAGGAAGCGCATATCGTCAGCGTGATGGAACGGGCGCACGCCCAGTGCGACGGCGCCGGTCGCGAGATCATCGACCGGTTCCTGCGCCGGCGCCTCGCGACGACGCTCTCGGACCGGCTGGACAAGGTCGCCGCGCTCAATCGCAATCTGGCGATGATGATCGAGAGCACCGCGAGCCTCGTCGAGATGGGCGGGGTGCTGGCGCGCTCGGCGAAGATCGAGGCCGCTTACGGCGGCGGTTTCAGCCAGTCGCTGAAGCAGGTATCCAGCGATTTCGAGGGCACCATCGGCGAGATCCGGAAATCGCTCGACAGCTTGAGCAAGTTTCAACGGCGGGAGTTCGCAGCATGAAAACCATACGCGTCATATACGAGGACGGCGCCCACAAGTGGCATGCCATCGTGCGGGATCCGAACCGTCCCGATTACCTGATCGACACCAACGAATACCTGGTCGTCGCCGGCGACGATGCCGTCCTCATCGATCCGGGCGGCACCGAGGTCTTCCCCGCGGTGTTCTCGGCCCTGTCGACCCAGTTCGATCCGCGCAAGATCAGCAAGCTGTTTGCCTCGCACCAGGATCCGGACATCATTTCCTCGCTTTCCTTGTGGACCGAGTTCAATCCGGACATCAAGTGCTACGTCAGCTGGCTGTGGTCCAGCTTCGTGCCCCATTTCGGCGGCACGAAGGAGACTTTCGTCGAGATTCCGGACACGGGCATGGACATCGTTGTCGGCGGTCAGCGCCTCCAGGCCATCCCGGCGCATTACTTGCATTCGTCGGGCAATTTCCATCTCTTCGACCCGAAGGCGAAAGTCCTCTTTTCGGGCGATGTCGGCGCCGCGCTGCTGCCGCCGGGAGAGGACGGCATGTTCGTCGAGAACTTCGATCGCCACATCCGCCACGCCGAAGCTTTCCACCGGCGCTGGATGGGCTCGGAGCGCGCCAAGCGCGACTGGTGCTCGCGGGTTTCCCAACTCGACATCGAGATGCTCTGCCCGCAGCATGGCGCGATTTACCGCGGCGCGGACGTCAAGCGCTTCATCGACTGGTTCGCCCACCTCGAAGTGGGGATACTCAAGGGCTGAAAACCCTAAAACAAAGGGTCGCTGCAAGCTTCTTGACACTGGTCAAGGAACGCCGAGGGCGATGGCAGGGAGAATCCCGCCATCCCCACGAGCGATCAAAAAAATGAAAAGTCCGACCCAACCCCTGCAACACCATCACAAGCACTGCGACGATTTGTTCGCCACCGCCGAGGCCCAGGCGCATGCCGGCGACTGGACGGCATGCACCGGCGCCAGCGCGAAATTCCTCGACGAACTCGAAGCCCATTTCGCCACTGAGGAGCAGGTGCTGTTCCCCGCCTTCGAGGCGGCCACCGGCATGAGCAGCGGCCCGACCCAGGTCATGCGCATGGAACATGCCCAGATGCGCGAACTCATGGCGCAGATGGCTGCTGCCCTCAAACAGCAAGACAGCGGCGCCTTTGCCGGCATCGCCGATACCCTGCTGATCATGATGCAGCAGCACAACATGAAAGAGGAGAACATCCTCTACCCGATGTGCGACAGTTCGCTGGCGGGAACCGGCCTCGACGTCGGCAGTGCGCTGCGCGAACGCCTGGAGGGCGCGTGTCTGGCGTGAACAAGATCATCGACGGCCGCGATATGCAGCCGCCGGAGCCGATGGAGCGGGCGCTGGAAGCGCTCGATACGCTCGCGGACGGCGACGAACTCGTGCTCCTGCTCTACTGCCAGCCGCAGCCGCTGTTCAATGTCCTGCGCAAGAACGGCTATGCCTGGCAGGAGACGGTACAGGACGACGGCACCCACGAGATACGCATACGCAAGGCCTGACACAGACTCCTAGCCGTCACCCCAAGCCATGCATCCGAACCTGTCATTCGAACAGGCGCCGCCGATTTCGGTCCCTTACCGTTTTTTCGTCACCGCCCCCTGGTTCGGTGTCGCTGCGGGGCTGGTGCTGGCCTGGCTGGGGAGCGACGCCCTCGTTTCGCGCTGGACGCCGGGAGCGCTGGCGGTAACCCACCTGCTCGTGACGGGCTTCATGCTCCAGGCCATGTGCGGGGCGCTGCTGCAATTCGTACCCGTCGCCGCCGGCGGCAACGTCTGGCGACCCGCAACGCTGGCCATGGTCGTGCATCCGCTGCTGGCGGTCGCGGCGCTGCTGCTGGCCACCGCCTTCCTTACTGCCAAGGGATTTTTTTTCATGGCAGCCGCCCACATTTTCGCCGTGGCGATAGGCAGCTATGTCGTCGTCGTCGGCTTCGCGCTGCGGCGTACCCCGGCGCAGGGACCGACGCTGATGGCCTTGCGGCTGGCGGTGGTCGGGCTGGCGGTCACGGCCACGCTCGGCATCACCCTGGCGACGAGCCTGGGCAGCGGCCGCAGCCTGCCGCTGATCGAGATCACCCAGGTGCATGCGGCTTGGGGACTGGGCGGTTGGGCGCTGATGCTGGTGATCGGCGTTTCCTACTTCGTCGTACCCATGTTCCAACTGACGCCGCCTTATCCGGCCCGGTTCGCCTGGGCGCTGCCGCCGGCAATGATCCTGGTGCTGACGCTCTGGTCCTGGCAACTCGGTGGTACCGTGGCGGCATGGCAGAAAGCGGTACTCTTCGTCGGCATCCTGCTGGCGGCGGCCTATGCCGCGGTCACGCTGATCCTGCAAAGCCGGCGGCGACGCAAGGTGACGGATCCGACACTGTTTTTTTTCCGCGGCGCAATGGCCTCCCTGTTGCTGATCGCAGCTTCCAACCTGTGGTTCGCGTTCGATGCGGACGCCGGCGCCGACCCGCGCGCGACGGTGTGGATCGGCCTGCTCGCCATCCCCGGCGTGTTCGTTTCGGTGATTTCCGGCATGCTCTACAAGATCATGCCCTTCCTCAACTGGCTGCACTTGCAGCGCCTTTGCGGGCTCGGCCTGCCGCCGCCCAATATGCGCAACATGATTTCCGAACAGGCCATGTTCGGCCAGATGCGACTGCATTTCGCCGCGCTCGCCGCGCTGTTGTTGGCCGTGCCGCTACCGCTGCTGACGCGGCCGGCCGGCCTGCTGTTCGCCGCATCCTGCGCCTGGCTCGGCTACAACCTGGCCGGCGGCGTGCGGGCTTACCGGCGCTTCAGAGATCAAATTCTCGCAAGCGGTGCAAGTCAGGGATCGTGATCTGCTTGCCGTGGACGTCGATCAGCCCGGCTTCGGAGAGATCGTGAAAAATACGCGACAGCGTTTCGGGCGTCAGGTTGAGACGCGAAGCGATGACCTGCTTGGAGGTCGGCAGGGAGATTTCCATCCTGCCCTTGCAGTCACCCTCGTGCGGGCAGTGCTGGAGCAGGTAGCCGATGACGCGCTGCGCGGAGGAGCGCAGCGAGTAGGACTCGACGTCATTGACCAGGGAATGCAGGCGCATCGACAGGCCCGCCAGCAGCCGCCGGGCAAAGGACGGGTCGGTTTCGAGAAGATCGAAGACCGCGTTCTTGGCGATATGCAGCAGCAGCGAATCGGTCAGCGATTCGGCGAAGAGCGGGTAAGGCCGGTCCATGAACATGACGGCCTCGCCGAAACTCTGTTTCGGACCGAGGATTTCGACCACTTTCTCGTTGCCCTGGGACGACGGGAAGGCCAGCTTGACCTGGCCGAACACGGTGACGTAGAAGCCGCGCGGCATGTCACCCTTCTGGAACAGCATCTCGCCCTTGGCCAGGCGTTTCTCCCGCGTCGCCGCGGCGATATGCGCCAGTTGTTCCGGCGAGAGTTCCTGAAACAGGGGCAACCGTCCCAGCAGGGCCAGTATGTCGAGTCGTTCGTTGGTCATGGCGCCGAAGCCTTGTGTGCCTTTACTGGGGCGCAAACATACCACGCTTTTCGGCAGGGAGCGACCCTGAACAGCCCGGGATGACCTACTATTTCGCCATCAAGCACCTGCACGTCGCCTGCGTGATTCTCAGCGGCACGGGCTTTTTCCTGCGCGGTTTCCTGATGTTCAGGAATGCATCGCCGCCGCGCAGCCGCTGGATCGCGGCGGCGCCCCATGTCAATGACACCGTCTTGCTGGCGGCGGCCCTGGCGCTGATGGTGCTGACGCACCAGTATCCCTTCGTCGATGCCTGGGTGACGGCCAAGGTCTTCGGCCTCGTCGCCTACATCATCCTCGGCTCGGTGGCGCTGAAGGCCGGGCGGACGCAGCGGATACGCATCGCTGCCTGGCTCGCCGCGCTGGCGGTCTTCGCTTACGTCGTATCGGTAGCCTTGACGAAGAACCCGTGGGGGTTCGTCAGGTTATTTGGTGGTTGAGCAGCCGCTTGAGGCCGCCGCTGTCGAGGATGTGGATGTGTTTCTGGTGCACGCTGATGAGTCCCTCGTCCTGGAAGCGCGAGAAGGCGCGGCTCACGGTTTCGAGCTTGAGGCCGAGGTAGGAACCGATCTCCTCGCGCGTCATGCGCAAGTGGAACTCCTGCGGCGAGTAGCCGCGCGCGGTGAAGCGCTGCGACAGGTTGAGCAGGAAGGCGGCCAGCCGCTCCTCGGCGCGCATCGTCCCGAGCAGCATCATGACGCCGTGGTCGCGCACGATCTCGCGGCTCATGACCTTGTGAAAATGGCGCTGCAGCGCCTGCACCTGGCGCGACAGCCGCTCGAGCTGGGCGAAGGGTATGACGCAGATTTCGCTGTCTTCCAGCGCGATCGAGTTGCAGGTATGGACTTCGGTGCCGATGCCGTCCATGCCGAGGATCTCGCCCGCCATCTGGAAGCCGGTGACCTGGTCGCGGCCGTCCTCGAGCAGGATGTCGGTCTTGAAGAAGCCCATCTTTATGGCATAAATCGCCTCGAACGGGTCGCCGGCGCGATAGAGGTGGTGGCCGCGCTTGACCTTGCGGCGGGCGCCGACAAGCTGGTCGAGCCGGGCGAGATCAGCCTCGGAGAGGCCGTAGGGCAGGCACAGCTCGCGCAGGTTGCATTGGGAACAAGCCGCCTTGAGGGAGGTCAGAGTGATCGGGATGACGTTGGGTGAATGCACGCTGTCCTCAGTCCAACTCAGCGACTGCCCCGCAGTCCAACTCGGCGACCGCCCCGCAGTCCAACTCGGCGACCGCCCCGCAGACCGTTTGATCTGGGTCAATATGGACCCGTGAGGGATTCGGCATCGTATCGTCTCGTTAAACTCGGCAGTAATGCATACCCGTCTGTGACCAATTATCAAGAACTGATCTTCGACCCGCAAGTGATACGTCGTTTCGACGTCAGCGGTCCGCGTTATACGTCTTATCCAACCGCAGACCGCTTCGTCGAGGCCTTCGACGCCGAAGCGTATCGCCTCTGGCTGGGGAAACGCACCATTGGCGGTATTAGCCGACCGCTGTCATTATACGTCCACATCCCGTTCTGCAACACCATCTGCTACTACTGCGCCTGCAACAAGATTATTACTAAAGACCATGGCCGTTCCGCCAAGTACATCAAGTACCTGGGCAAGGAACTGGCGATGCAGGCGGAGGCGCTCGACGGCACCCACGACGTCATCCAGCTCCACTGGGGCGGCGGCACGCCGACCTTCCTCTCCCACGACGAGATGAAGCGGCTGATGGATCTCACGCAGCAGCATTTCCGCCTGCTGCCGGGCGGCGAATATTCGATCGAGATCGATCCGCGCAAGGTCGGCCGCGACACGGTCAAGCTGCTCGGCGAGCTCGGCTTCAACCGCATGAGCGTCGGCGTGCAGGACTTCGAGCCGGCCGTGCAGCAGGCCGTCAACCGCATCCAGACGCTCGACGAAACCCGCGTCGTCATCGAGGCGGCGCGCGAATTCGGCTTCAAGTCGGTGTCGGTCGACCTCATCTACGGCCTGCCCAAGCAGAACGTCATCAGCTTCAACCATTCGCTCGACGAGGTCATCAAGCTCTCGCCCGACCGCCTCTCGATCTACAACTACGCGCACCTGCCCAACCTCGCCAAGCCGCAGCGGCGCATTGCCGAGGCCGAGCTGCCGACGCCGGACGCCAAGCTGCAAATCCTGCAAACCGCGATCCGCCGCCTCACCGACGCCGGCTACGTCTTCATCGGCATGGACCACTTCGCCAAGCCCGACGACGAGCTCGCCGTGGCGCAGCGCCAGGGCCGGCTGCATCGCAACTTCCAGGGCTACTCGACCTACGCCGACGCCGACCTGATGGCCTTTGGCGTCTCGTCGATCAGCAAGGTCGGCCCGACCTACTGCCAGAACGTCCGCACGCTCGACGAGTACTACGACAGCCTCGACCGCGGCGTGCTGCCGGTCATGCGCGGCCTCGAACTCACCGCCGACGACCTCTTGCGCCGCTCCATCATCCAGGCGCTGATGTGCCATTTCGAGCTCTCGATCGAGTCCATCGAGATCGCGCACCTGATCGACTTCAAGACCTACTTCGCCGCCGAGCTTGCCGCTCTCGCCGAGATGGAGCAGGCCGGCCTGCTCAAGATCGAGGACCAGTGGATCACCGTGCTGCCGCGCGGGCGCATGCTGGTGCGCGTCATCGCCATGGCCTTCGACAAGTACCTGCGCTCCGACCGCGAGCGCGTGCGCTATTCAAAAGTAATCTAGCCGCGCTTGCCTGATTCCGGCTTTCTCGCCCTGTTCCTGGTCGGCCTGCTCGGCGGCACCCATTGCGCCGGCATGTGCGGCGGCATCGTCGGCGCGCTGGCGGTGCAGGCGCCGCGCGAGCGCGCCGCGCTGCCCATCCACTTCGCCTACAACCTCGGCCGCATCGCCAGTTATGCCGCGGCCGGCGCGCTCGCCGGCGCCGTCGGCTACGCCTTCGGCGCCCTGCTGCCGGTGCAGCGCGGCCTCTACCTGTTCGCCAGCCTGATGCTCGTGACGCTCGGCTTCTACCTGCTCGGCATGACGCGGGCGCTCGCCTTCGCCGAGCGCGGCGGCCAGAAGCTGTGGGCGCGCATCCAGCCCGCCACGCGCCGCTTCCTGCCGGTGCGCGGCCCGGCGCAGGCCTTCCCGCTCGGCATGCTCTGGGGCTGGCTGCCCTGCGGCCTCGTCTATAGCGCGCTGACGACGGCGCTCGCCGCCGGTTCGGCCGCGCGCGGCGCGCTGCTCATGCTCGCCTTCGGCCTCGGCACGCTGCCCAACCTGCTGCTTGCCGGCCTGCTGCTGGCGCGCTTTCGCCGTTTCGCGCAGGCGCAGGCGACGCGCATCGTTTCGGGCCTGCTGGTGCTCGGCTACGGCCTCTACGGGTTGTTCAACGCGGTGCGGGCGTTTTCTTCGTAGATATGGTGTCCGACATATTGCCAGCAGCCAATCGCCTTACTATAATGAAAATTGTAAGGATAAAAGGAGGTTGCAATGTCAAACGACGCCACGCTTACCAGCAAGGGTCAGACAACGATTCCCAAGGAAATTCGGGATAGTCTTTGCATGAAGGCCGGAGACCGGATGACGTTCACATTGATGCCCGATGCCACGGTAGTCATGCGAGTGAAGACCAGGAGTGTCACCGAACTGGCTGGCGTGTTACACAAGAAGGGTCGCAAGCCCGTTCCGGTTGAGCAGTTGTCGCGGTGATGCTGGGAGTCGATACCAATGTTCTGGTTCGCTTTCTGGTTCGGGATGACGAAGCCCAGTTTGAGAAGGCACGCAAGCTGATCAAGCGTGAAGTCGCGGCAGGGCGTCGCGTTTTCGTAAGCCAGTTGGTTCTCCTGGAAACCGCGTGGGTGCTGCGTAGCCGATACAACCTGCCGAAGAACATGGTCATTGGAGCCATCTCGGGCTTGCTCGATGCGACCGATGTTCGATTCGAGGATGAACCGGCCATCGAGGAGGCTCTTTTCATCTGGAAGGATACGACTGCCGATTTCGCTGATTGCCTGATCGGTGCCAAAAACCGACGGCTTGGCTGTCGAGCGACCGCAACCTTCGATGCGAAAGCTTCCAAGTTGCCGGGGTTTATAGCTGCCTAACGATAGTCGGCGAAGCGTGGTCACATCGCGTTTGCTGGAGGCGTTCCTGGCCTGCCGCCTCGCGCTCCGTAAGCACGCACCCGCTATCCAAAACTTTCCGCAGTAGAATCCATCGCATGAAGATTCTTCTTGCCATAGACGGTTCCGAAGTTTCGCAGCGCGCGCTCGCCAGTCTCGTCGCCCATGTGCGATGGTTCCGCGACAAGCCGGAAGTCCATCTGCTGCATGTCCATCTGCCCGTCCCCGTCGGCCTCGCCGTGCAGCACGTGAGCCAGGAGGCTCTCGACCGCTACTACCGCGAGGAAGGCGAGGCCGTGCTGGCCGCAGCACGCGGACGGCTGGAGGAGGCGGGCCTTGCCGTCACGCAGCACATCCATGTCGGCCATCCGGCCGAAATCATCGTCAAGCTGGCTAGCGAACTCGGTTGCGAACTCATCTGCCTCGGCACCCACGGCCGCGGCGCCGTCGCCGGCGTCGTGCTCGGTTCCGTCGCCGGCAAGGTGCTGCATCTGGCGCAGGTGCCGGTGCTGCTGGCGAAATAGGATGGCTGCGGATTCCGGGTTCCGGGCTTTCGTTCGTTTCGATGGGATGGCGATCCAGAAGCCGGAAAGTTTCGGTTGATGGAGCGCGGGCCGGACTGGGCGATTTCGCCGTCGTCATGGCTGCACAAATCCTCCGTCAAAATCGCCCAGCCCGGCCCGGTCGGCAGCGGTGCATGGCCGGGCTTCGAAAACATCAGACCCTTCGACGCTCATGTATCGACGGTAATCCTTGTCTCTCCGCCGCGCTCTCTGCGATAATTAGGGTTCGCTAATATTTCTTCTGGAGGCAGTCCATGGCGGTTACTCCGCACGAACTGGTCGTCGAGGCCAAGTCGCAGATCAAGGAAGTCAGTTCCGCAGAGGCGCATGCCCTGCTCGGCAAGCGCATCGTCATCGATGTGCGCGAATACGACGAATATGCAGCCGGCCATATGCCGGGGGCTATCAACATCCCGCGCGGCATCATCGAATTCAAGATCGGCATGGTGCCGGAGTGCGCCAACAAGGACGGCGCGTTTCTGATCTACTGCCGCACCAGCGGCCGCGCCGCGCTCTCCGCCGTGCAGTTGCAGAAGATCGGCTACAGCAACGTCGTGTCGATGAGCGGCGGCTTCGAGATATGGAACAACGAAGGCCGGCCGACCGAGAAGCCCGAGCCGATCAACTTCGAGTGATGCCATGACTGCCGCCCGCGCCACGCTGGAAGTGCCCGTCGCCGGCATGACCTGCGCGGCGTGCGCGGGGCGCATCGAGAAGCAGCTTAACAAGCTGCCGGGCGTCGAGGCGGCGGTGAATTTCGCCTCGGAACGCGTGGCGATCCATTACGACGCGGCCACCGCGACGGCCTCCCAATTGGTCGAGACGATACGCAAGACCGGCTTCGAGGTGCCGCCGCGCACCCTCGAACTCGCCGTCGGCGGCATGACCTGCGCGGCGTGTGCGACGCGCATCGAGAAACAGCTTAACCGGCTGCCCGGGGTGGAGGCGGCGGTCAATCTGGCCGCCGAGAAGGCCCATATCCGCTACGTTCCCGGTCTCGCCGATCCTGAGACGCTGATGGCCACGGTGGTGAAAACGGGTTTCACGGCGACCGTGTCGACGCAGGACACCCACGCCGAGGAGAAGGCGCGCAAGCTCGCCGCTTACCGCGCGGAACTCAAGCGCTTCTGGATCGCGGCGGCGCTGACGCTGCCGTTGGTCGGGCAGATGCTGTTCATGTTCGGCGGCGACGCCAGTGTTCATGCCGATGTTCTGGCGCGCTGGCTGCAACTGCTGCTGGCGACGCCGGTGCAGTTCTGGATCGGCTGGCGCTTCTACGTCGGCGGCTACAACGCGCTGCGCGGCGGCAGCGGCAACATGGATGTGCTGGTGGCGCTGGGCACGAGCATGGCCTGGATCTACAGCGCCGTCGTGACGGTATTCGGCCTGCATCAGCACGTCTATTTCGAGGCCTCGGCGACGGTGATCACGCTGGTGCTGCTCGGCAAGATCCTCGAAGCGCGCGCCAAGGCCAAGACTTCGGCCGCCATCGAGGCGCTGGTGAAATTGCAGCCGCAGACGGCGCAGGTCGAGCGCGGCGGCCAGCTCGTCGAGATGCCGGTGGCGGCGATGATTCCGGGCGACGTGTTCGTCGTGCGCGCCGGCGAGGCGGTGCCGGTCGACGGCGAGGTGATAGCCGGCGCTTCCAGCGTCAATGAGGCGATGCTGACCGGCGAGAGTCTGCCGCTGGGCAAGGGCGAGGGCGACAAGGTCTTCGCCGCGACGGTGAACGGCGACGGCCTGCTGCGCTGCAAGGCGACCGGCGTCGGCGTGCACACCCTGCTCGCCGGCATCATCCGCCTGGTCGAACAGGCGCAGGGCTCGAAAGCGCCGGTGCAAAGGCTCGTCGACAAGGTCGCGGCGATTTTCGTCCCCGTCGTGACGGCTTTCGCGCTCGCCACCTTCGCCGCCTGGTGGTGGTTCGGCGGCGATTTCACGGTGGCGCTGGTGAATGCGGTCGCCGTGCTTGTCATCGCCTGTCCGTGCGCACTGGGGCTGGCCACGCCGACCGCGATCATGGTCGGCACCGGGCAGGGTGCGCGCGCCGGCATCCTGATCCGCAACGCCCAGGCGCTGGAACTGGCCGAGAAGATTGAAGTGCTGGTCGTCGACAAGACCGGCACGCTGACCCAGGGCAAGCCCGCGGTGACGGACATCGTGGCGCTGGGCGCGGCGAACGCGGACGAAGTGCTGCGCCTCGCGGCCAGCCTGGAGCAGGGCTCGACGCATCCGCTGGCGGCGGCCATCGTCGCCGCGGCGAAGGAAAAGGGCCTGGCGCTCGCCATGCCGGCGCATGCCGCGGCGGTGCCCGGCCGCGGGCTGGCGGGCGAGGTCGATGGCGTCGCTGTGATCGCCGGTTCCCCCGCCCATCTGGCCGCAGCCGGCATCGCGGTGGCCGACGAACTGCTGGCGCCGCTACAGGAGCGCGGCCGCAGCGTCGTCGCCGTGGCCCGCGCCGGTCATGCCATCGGCCTGATCGGCATCGCCGACCCGATCCGCGCCAGTTCGCGCGCCGCCGTGGCGCGGCTGAAGCGGCTCGGCGTCGAGGTGGTGATGCTGACCGGCGACAATGCGCGCACGGCGGCGGCGATTGCGCGCGAGGCCGGAATCGATCGCTTCGAGGCCGAGGTATTGCCGGGCGACAAGGCGCGCGCGGTCGAAAAGCTCAAGGCCGGCGGCCAGCGCACCGGCATGGCCGGCGACGGCATCAACGACGCGCCCGCACTGGCGGCGGCAGACGTCAGCTTCGCCATGGGCGCGGGCTCGGACGTGGCGATGGAGGCCGCCGACGTCACGCTGATGCGCAACGACCTCGCCTCCGTGCCCGACGCGATCGCGCTGTCGCGCGCGACGCTGGCGAAGATTCGCCAGAACCTGTTCTGGGCCTTCATCTACAATGTGCTCGGCATTCCGCTGGCGGCGCTGGGTTTCCTCAACCCGGTCGTGGCCGGCGCGGCGATGGCGATGAGTTCGGTGTCGGTGGTCAGCAATTCGCTGCTGCTGCGCCGCTGGCAACCGGAGGAGTAACGGGTATGGAATCGACGACATTGAAGGTGACGGGCATGTCCTGCGGCGGCTGCGTGAAAAGCGTGACCAACGTCCTGCTCGGATTGCCCGGTGTGATGAAGGCGGAAGTCTCGCTCGAAAAGGGCGAAGCGCAGGTCGATTACGAGGCCGGCCAGGTCACGCGCGCGGCGCTGGCGCAGGCGATCGCCGACGCCGGATTCGAGGCGACCTGAACTCCGGGTGGCGGGCGGTTACTTGCGTCGCTCGATTCTCAGTAGAGACAACACCATCTCCCGCACGGCCTGCCGATGGCCGGCATTGAGGCGGCGGAACTGGCGTACCAGATCGAAATCGCCCTCGGATAGCGCCGGCTCCTTCACGGCATAACCGGCGGCGACTTCGCTTTCCCCATAGCGCAACCACTCGGGCGTAACCCCCAGCCAGGTAGCCAGCGTCCGTATCTTGTCCTGCGCCGGGATACCTGAAGGACGAGAAAGAGATCGCCGCGTATCTCACCGCCGTCCTCGACGAACACGATCCGCATTTGCTGGCGGCGGCTTTGGGCGACATCGCGCGCGCGGCATGAGCGAAATCGCCAAGGCATCGGGAATTACGCGCGAGGCTTTGTACAAGGCGCGGCGACCTGATGCATCGCCGCGCTTCGACACCATCAGCCGGGTCTGTACGGCGCTGAGCGTTCGTCTGGTGGCGCAGACGGCGCACTGAACGGATTCGCCATCGTCGGCGAATGCAAAGGCATTATGGGGGGGGTAACGGGGCCAGGCTCAACGGAAACAATAGGGAGCCACGGTTTTCTACGCCGCTTGTTCCTCGGCGCATCTCCCGACAGCTTTACCGCTTGCGCTGAAAATATTCCGCCCGCTGATGGATGAGCCGGGCGATCTCGACGCGGCCTGAACTGCTGCGGTAGACGAGGGTGTAGGGATAGCGGGTCATCACGCATTCGCGTGTCCCCTGGCGGATGCCCGGCCGGAACAACAAGTTGAGCGCGGCGATCTTCTCGGCCTGCGACAGGATGGCGTCGATGATGCGATCCGCCACAACATCCCCGGCACCTTCGAGGTGGTATCTTTCTATGGCTTCGAGATCGCGCCGGGCGCGAGCGGCGTATTCAAGCCGCTTTCCGGGCACGGCGCGCCGTCCGGCGTTTCCCGAAGTGCGCCCGCATCCCATCGGCCGTAACGCTACGGCCGGCGTCGAGGTCGGCCAGCCCGTCGTTGACGGCTTTGACGGCATATTCGCAGTATTCGAGTCCGTCGCGAATCACGAACTTCAGCATTTCGTCCGGCGTGCGCCCGGCTTCGCGCGCGAGTTTCT
>Ga0154359_1217_pt1 | contig 15890 bp, 11 predicted proteins | sample RifGroA2_FD_115887 | JGI IMG/M metagenome (GOLD analysis project Ga0154359, IMG submission 115887) | Rhodocyclales bacterium GWA2_65_20
CCGATCTGCTCGAGATAGGCGACCAGGATGTCGGCGACCTCGGGCACGTGGCCCGGCGCGCCTTCGCGTGCGGCCGCCATCTTCACCTTGTTGTCATGCGCAAGTGCGATATCGCTGCTCATGGCCCCCCCTTCAAGTAATCGTGCCGCGGAGTCGACAGTCCGATCTATTGTTGTCCGGTTGTCCGGCGGATTTCGGGGGCGGACAAACCATTGCGCGTGCACCGACCGTGCTTATTGCATATTACGTTCGCTATAGTAACGCAGAATTATCGCCAACGGAATATGAATACGTTCTAAAGCGCGTATGTCGCCTGCAGGTAGAACGAACGGCGCGATAGCGGCAGGTCGTCGGGGATATACACGGGGTTGCCGAGGCTGGGTTCGCGCGCATCGGCGTTGAACAGGTTGCGCACCGAGGCGGCGAACTCCCACTGTTTCCTGGCGCCGTTGGTGCGCAGGGTGATGTCCACCGTGTTGTAGTCGGCCACCTCGGGACGCGTATCGCCGAAAGCGCGCTTGCGCTCCGCGACCCAATTGACCTGCGGGCTGAGCAGCCAGCCGCCGGCGAAGCGCCAGTCGGCGCGGACGTAGAGGTGATGGTGGGGCGCAAGGCCGGTATCGGCCTGGGTCGCGTCGTCGATGGAACGCTGCCGGGCGTAATTGCCCGTGAGCCGCAGGTCGCGGCCGGCATCCCAGGTCGCCTCCAGTTCCATGCCACGGCCATGCTGGCTGCCGGTGTTGGCGAAGGCCGTGCCCGCCACCGCGATGACATCCTGCAGGCGGTGGCGGAACAAGCTCAGGTTGACCTGGGTGTCGCGGCGCGCCTGCCAGGAGAACGCGGCCTCGACGGTGCGTATCCTTTCGGGCTTCAGGGCCGGGTTGCCGTTGGCCACCGGGTTGATGCCGTATTGTTCGGTGAACGACGGGGCACGGAAAGCCTGGCCGTAGAGGAGCTTGGCGGTCAGGTCGAGGCTGGCGTCCCACACCAGGGCCAGGCGCGGATTGGTGGTGCCGCCGAAATCGTCGTAGATGTCGCGGCGCAGGCCGGCCGTCAGGGTCCAGTCGCGGGCGAAGTTCCATTCGTCCTGGACATACGCATAATCGACCTTGCGCCGGTGGGGCAGGATATGCGACTGCCGGTCGTAGTAGTCGACGACCGCGCCGCCGTTGAACGCCAGGTCGGAACTCGGCGCGCCGGCAGTCAACAGGTAGTTCTTGCGGGTACCCGTCTTGTAGAGATTCAGGTCGTCGTGGCCGCCGCCGAAACGCAGGCTGTGGCCCGCGAATCCCGCGTAGGTGGCGAAAGCCGACAGCCGCAACTGGCGCTGATCGCGCGAGGGTCCGCCGATCATGCCGTTGGGAAACGTACTGGCCCCCAACGTCGTACCGGGCGGGAACAACTGGTAATGCGCGTGTTCCAGATAATGGAGATAGCTGCCGGTGAAACCCAGCCCCCAGTCGCGGGAGAACCGGGGATCGGCCCAGGAAACATCGGCCGTGATGCGTTCGCTTTTTTCCCTGCCGACCGGATCGAGCGCCGAGGCGATGCCGGCGCCGGTGCCGGCATCGTCGCGCAGCTTGTAACCGGCGCGCAGGCGCCATTTGTCATAAGCGAGATCGAGGCCGCCGTCCACGGCGTCGTAACCGTTGTTCAGCGGCCCTGGGGCGAGCGATGGATTGGCGGTGCCGCTGAATCTGTCCCGCGCGATGGTTTCCTTGACGCCGTCCGTGCTGCCGATGCGCAGGTAGACCGCGACGTCCACCGCACCCAGCTTGCCGCCGTGCTGCGCCCAGGCGTCCCGTGTATTGAACGAGCCTGCGCGCACGCCGAATTCGGTGCCCGGCGTGTCGGCCGCCGTCTTGGTGATGATGTTGATGACGCCGGCAAAGGCGTCGGCGCCGTAGAGCGCGGAGCCGGGGCCGCGGATGACCTCGATGCGCGCGACATTCTCGAGCGGCAGGCCGCCCCAGGACTCGCCCTTGTCGCCGCGGTACAGTTCGTTGACCGGGATGCCGTTTTGCAGCATCAGCACCTGGGGGTTGGTCGGGTTGCCGACGATGCCGCGAATCACATATGTCGAAAAGTAGTTGGCAGCAACGCGGGAGACATGCAGGCCCGGCACGGATTCCAGCGCCTGGTCCAGATCTGTCGCGCCCATGGCCTTGATGTCCGCGGCGGTGATCACCGTCGCCACGGCCGGCGCGCGGCGCAGATCCTGCCGGCCGCCGGTGGCGATGCTGACGGTGGCCTTGTCGCCGTAGGCCATGGCGAGGTCTTCCTCCTCCAGGGGCTGTGCGCCGGCAAGCGGCGGCGACAGCAGGACCGTGGCAAGCCACACGGCTTCGAAGCGAATGCGCATCAGGTTCCTCTCCTGGCCCCTGGGTCGCGGCGGCGATTGCAGGCGGATGGGCATGATACCAAAGTGGGATAGGTAATGTACCTGGCCGCAACCGCCGCGCCAGGGCGGGAAACCGCACTGGAAGAGGTCGGCTAGAATAGGCGCCGGTCATGCCATGATGGCCGGACAACCGGATGCCCTCCTCGACGCCCTGATCGGATTCGCCCGTGCCTAACGCAAAACTCATCAAGCTCGGCATCGCCGCCGCGGCCGTCGCCGCGGCGGTCGTTGCCGTCTCCTATTTCACCCGCGCCAAGCCGATTGCGGTCGTCGTCGCCGCCGCCGAATCCGGCCGCGTCGAAACCACCGTCGCCAACACGCGCGCCGGCTCGGTGGCCGCCTGCCGCCGCGCCAAGGTGGCGCCGCCGACGGGCGGCCGCATCGAGCGCCTGCCGGTGAAGAAGGGCGACCGCGTCAAGGCCGGCGAGCTGCTGCTGGAACTCTGGAACGACGATCTCGCCGCGCGCGAACGCATCTCGCGCGAGCAGCTCGGCACCGCCAAGGCGCATGTCGCCGAAGTCTGCCAGCTGGCCAAGGCCGCGGCCTCGGAAGCGCGCCAGGCGCGCCAGTTGCGCGACAAGGGCTTCGTCTCGGAGGAGCGCGTCGTCCGGGCCGAGGCCCAGGCCAATTCCAGCCAGGCCTCTTGCGCCACGGCGAGCACCCAGGTGCAGGAAGCCAACGCACGCATCGCCGCCTCGCGCGCCGATACCCAGCGCACCGTCCTGCGCGCGCCGTTCGCCGGCATCGTCGCCGAGATCAATGGCGAAGTCGGCGAATACCTGACGCCCTCGCCGCCGGGCATTCCGACGCTGCCGGCGGTCGACCTCATCGACGACACCTGCATCTATGTCACCGCCCCGATCGACGAGGTCGACGCGGCGCAACTGAAGGTCGGCATGACCGGCCGCATCAGCCTCGACGCCTACCGCGGCAAGCACTTCATGGGCCACGTGCGCCGCATCGCGCCCTATGTGCAGGCACTCGAAAAGCAGGCGCGCACCGTCGAGGTCGAGGTCGAGTTCGATAACCCCGGCGAAGCGCGGCATCTGCTGATCGGCTACAGCGCCGACATCGAGGTCGTCGCCGCAGTCCGCGACAACGTGCTGCGCATCCCGACGCCCGCGTTGATGCCGGGCAATCGCGTGCTGGTGCTGACGGCGGACGGCAAGCTGGCAGAACGCAAGATCGAGACCGGACTGACCAACTGGGAATTCACCGAAGCGAAGGCGGGCCTCGATCGCGGCGACCGCGTCGTCACCTCGCTCGACCGCGACGGCGTCAAGGCCGGCGCCGCGGCGGTGGCGGAGGCGAAACCGGCCGCCGACAGCAGCGGCAAATGATCCGCCTCAGCAACATCGAGCGCGTCTTCCGCGTCGGCGACGAGGAAGTGCATGCGCTGCGCAGCGTCAGCCTCGACATCAATGCCGGCGAGTACCTTTCCATCATGGGGCCGTCGGGCTCCGGCAAGTCGTCCCTGCTCAACGTGCTGGGCCTGCTCGACCGTCCCAACAAGGGTCGCTACGATCTCGATGGCCGCGACGTCACCGGGCTGGCCGACGACGAGCAGGCGCGCGTGCGGCGCGAGAAGATCGGCTTCGTCTTCCAGTTTTTCCACCTCGTGCCGCGCCTGACGGCGGAACAGAACATCGAACTGCCGATGGTGCTGGCCGGCATCGATCCGCTCGAACGGCGCCGCCGCCTCGACCGCCTGCTGGCCGAATACGGGTTGGAGGGCCGCGCCCGCCACCGCCCCGACCAGCTCTCGGGCGGCCAGTGCCAGCGCGTCGCCATCGCCCGCGCCATGTCGATGCAGCCCTCCGTCATACTCGCCGACGAGCCGACGGGCAACCTCGACCGCCACACCGGCCAGGAAGTCCTGAGCCTGCTGGAAAAGCTCCACGCGGCCGGCGGCACGCTGGTCGTCGTCACCCACGACGGGGAAATCGGCAACCGCGCCCGGCGGCGCATCCGCATCGTCGACGGCCAGATCGTCGCCGACGAGAGCGCTTAGCGCCCGTCAGCCGGGCGGCTTGTCGGACTCGGCTTTCTTGCGGCGCTTCCTCGCCGCAGCGCCGAACTCCCGACGCAACTCCGACATCGTGGCGAGCCGCACCGCGACCAGGAAGTTGATGCTGTTTTCCGCGATCAGCCCTTCGGCGTTGGGCTCGCCGGCCGGCACGCCCGTCAGCAGTTCGATCGCCGCATCGACGCTGTCCGCGGCCCAGATGCGAAACCGGCCCGCGGCGCAGGCGGCGACGACCTCGTCCTTCAGCATCAGGTGCTTGACGTTGCTCGCCGGGATGACGACGCCCTGCTCGCCGTTCAGTCCGCGCGCCTGGCAGATGTCGAAGAAGCCCTCGATCTTCTCATTGACGCCGCCGATGGCCTGGACGCGGCCGTGCTGGTTCACCGACCCGGTCACCGCCACCGACTGCCTGATCGGCACGTTGGCCAGCGCCGACAGCAGCGCACAGAGTTCGGCCAACGAGGCGCTGTCGCCTTCGACCGGGCCGTAGGACTGCTCGAACACCAGGCTCGCGCCGAGCGACAGCGGCATGCTGTTCGCATAGCGTGCGGCGAGGAAGGACGCCAGGATCATGACGCCCTTGGAATGGATGGCGCCGCCGAGCTCGGCCTCGCGTTCGATGTCGATGACCTCGCCCTCGCCGAGCCGCGCCGTGGCCGTGATGCGCACCGGATGGCCGAACATGTCGTCGCCGGGATCGACGACGGCCAGCCCGTTCACCTGGCCGACCTGGCCGCCGTCGACAGCGATCAGGTGGATGCCGCGCAGGATGTGTTCGTACACGTTGCGGCGCAGGCGCCCCGCCCGCTCGCGCCGCGCGGCCAGCGCGGCTTCGACATCCTCGCGGCCGACGGCCTGGCGTTGCGCCGCGCCGGCGCGGTGGTCCGCCTCATGCAGCAGGTCGACGATGCGCCGCGTCGACGCCGACAGCTTCTCGGCGTCGCCGGCCAGCCGCGCCGCATGTTCGACGACGCGCGCCACCGCCCCCGCCTCGAAGGGCCGCAGGCCGTCGCGCTGCGCCACGGTGGCGACCAGCCGCGCATAGAGTTGGCTGTTGCCGTCGTCGCGCGCCACCGTATCCTCGAAGTCGGCCGCGACCTTGAACAGTTCGTCGAATTCCGGATCGAGCTCGCGCAGCAGGTAGTAGGTGTAGCGGTCGCCGAGCAGCACCACCTTGACGGCCAGCGGCACGGGCTCGGGCTCCAGCGACTCGGTGCTGACGAGACCGTAGGCCTGGCCGAGCGATTCGACGCGCACCTGGCGCGACTTCAGCGCGCGCTTGAGACCCTCCCAGGCATAGGGCTGCATCAGTACCTTGATCGCGTCGAGCATCAGGTAGCCGCCGTTGGCGCGGTGCAGCGCCCCGGCGCGGATCATCGTGAAATTGGTGACCAGCATGCCCATGTGCGCGATCTGCTCGACGCGGCCGACCAGGTTCGGATAAATCGGGTTGTCCTCGAACACGACGGGAGCGGATTTCGTCGCGGCGTGGTCGATCAGCAGGTTGACCTGGTAGCGCCGCAGCGAAATGCTGCCGGAAAACTCGACGCCCTCGCCCTCGCCGTGCGACTGCTCGTGGATGTCCTCGCCGATCTCGACGACGTCGTGCATCGTCTCGTCGAGAAATTCCAGCACGTTGCGGAAATCCTGGTAGCTGTCCTTCAGCTCCTCGATCAGGTGGCCGGCGGCCAGCCCCATCGCCTCGCGGCTCGCGGCTCGGATCTTCACCTGCATCTCGCGCCGCCAGCGCGGGAACTGGTGCATCAGCTTGTGCAGGCGCTCGCCGAATTCCTCGATGACTTTCGACAGGCGCTCCTTTTCTTCCTCGGCGAGCTGCTCGAACTCCTCGCTGCCCATCGTCGCGTCGCCCTTCATCGGCGCGAAAACGAAACCCTGCGGCGTGCGCAGCAGGGCGACGCCCTGTTCGCCCGCGGCATGGCCGAGTTCGCGCAGCGCGCCCTCCTCGCGTTCCTTGAACTCCTCCTGGATCGCCTCGATGCGGGTATGGAACTCGTCGCTCTCGAAGGTAGCCGTGATCGCCGGCCCCAGCTCGGCGATGAAGTGCTGCATGTCGTGGCGGAAGCGCTGCCCCATGCCGGGCGGCAGGCGCAGCAGGCGGGGCCGTTCCGACTCGGCGAAGTTATTGACGTAGCACCAGTCGTCCGGAGCCGCTTCCTCGGCCGCCTTGGCGTCGAGCAGGCGCCGGATCGCATGGTGGCGGCCGCTGCCCGGCTCGCCGAGCACGAACAGGTTGAAGCCGGGGCGCTTGATGTCGATGGCGAAGCGCGCCGCGTCGAGGGCGCGCTCCTGGCCGACGACGTCGATGCCGTCGGCAAGTTCGGCCGTGGTGGCGAAGCCGAGCTGGGCGGGATCGCAATAGCGGCAGAGTTCGGCCGGCGCAAGGAGGCGGTAGTCGGTCATGGCCGGAAGTCTCCCAGGGTTGTCCTTGTTGTCCAGGGGAATTATCCCCGATCATACCCGGTCATCCACCGTAAAATGCCCGCATGCGCTTCGCCGACCTTCTCGACTTCGCCTGGACCGTGGTACGCGGCAGCCGCTCGCGCACGCTGCTGATCCTGCTGGCGATGGGCATCGGCGTCGCCGCCGTCGTCATCGTCAGTTCGCTCGGCGAAGGCGCGCGCCGCTACGTGCTCGACCAGTTCGGCGCGCTCGGCACCAACCTGCTGATCGTGCTGCCGGGCCGTTCGGAAACGGCCGGCAGCGCACCCGGTTTCCTCGTCGGCAAGACGCCGCGTTCGATCTCGATCGACGACGCCCTGGCCTTGACGCGCAGCCGCTCGGTCAAGCGCATCGCGCCGCTGATCGTCGGCACCGGCGACGTGCGCTGGAATGCGCGCATCCGCGAAGCGCCGGTGCTCGGCTCGACGGCGGAGATGCTCGAAGTACGCCACATGGAAATGGCGCAGGGCCACTTCCTGCCTCCGGGCGACCCCCACCACGCCGAACCGGTCTGCGTCATCGGCGCGAAAGTCATGCGAGAAATCTTCGGCAGCCAGCAGGCGCTCGGCGAATGGCTGCGCATCGGCGACCGCCGCTTCCGCGTCATCGGCATCCTCGCCTCGCAGGGCCAGTCGCTCGGCTTCAACACCGACGAAATCATCATCGTCCCGCTCGCCAGCGCGCAGGCTCTGTTCAACACCGATGCGCTGTTCCGCGTCCTGGTCGAAGCCAAGGGCCGCGAGCAGGTGATGGCGGCCAAGGAGGACGTGCTCGACATCCTCAAGGCGCGCCACGAAGGCGAGCGCGATGTCACCGTCATCACCCAGGACGCCGTGCTGGCCACCTTCGACCGCATCCTGCGCGCGCTGACGCTGGCCGTCGGCGGCATCGCCGCCATCAGCCTCGGCGTCGCCGGCATCCTGATCATGAACGTAATGCTGATTTCCGTGACCCAGCGGCGCAAGGAAATCGGCCTGCTCAAGGCCGTCGGCGCCACCGGAGCGCAGGTCAGGCTGATCTTCTTCACCGAAGCCGTGATCCTGGCGCTCGGCGGCGCCGGCGTCGGCCTGCTCGTCGGCAAGCTCGGCCAGATGGCCATCGGCCAGCTCTACCCGACCATCCCATTCACGGCGCCGTGGTGGGCTCTGATCGCCGCGCCGCTGACGGCGGTGGTCACCTCCATCCTGTTCTCGGTCGCCCCGGCGCGCCGCGCCGCGCGGCTCGACCCGGTCACGGCGCTGTCCAGGCGCTGACCCAGGATGAAACACCCCGTTCCCGTATTACGGCCGGTGGGCGCTCGGACCGCCGGGGCGCTCTGCTCCGCTCCATGTCCCCCGTCGCCGGCCTGCGGGGCAGTCGCCGAGTTGGACTGCGGCCGACTCCTCCTCCTTTACTTACGCGGAGCAGAGCACCCCACCGGCCCGAGCGGGACACGCCGTGCCTCTTTGGCGGTTCAAAACCACCGGCGTATCCGGCCAAGGATGGCGGGTATCCGACTCCCGGAAGTAAAGGCGGAGGGCCGGTGCTTTTCGGCCCGGGGGACATGGAGGGAGTCGGATACCCGCCGTCCTTGGCGCGCGCAGGCGTCAAATCCACGGTTCACGCGTCGTGGAAGACGTTCAGCGTCATGGAGCGACTGACATGAGATTCGACGACTTCATGCACTTCGCGCTGCTCTCGATCACGGCCCACCGGCTGCGCACCTTTCTCACCTCGCTCGGCATCGCCGTCGGCATCGCCGCGGTGATCCTGCTCACCAGCATCGGCGAGGGCCTGCACCAGTTCGTCATCGACGAGTTCACGCAGTTCGGCACCCACCTCATCGGCATCACGCCGGGCCGCACCATGACGCACGGCGGCTCGCTCGGCGCAATCAACACCTCGCGGCCGCTGTCGGTCGACGACGCGCTGGCCCTGCGGCGCGCGCCCTACATCGAGTTCGTCAACCCGCTGATCCAGGGCAATGCCGACGTCGAACACGAGCGGCGCTCGCGCCGCGTCACGCTCTACGGCGTCGGCCATCATTTCACCGACACCTTTCGCGCCAAGGTCGCCGCCGGCCAGTTCCTGCCCGACGACGACCCGCGCACCGCGCGCGCCTTCGTCGTCCTCGGCGCCAAGGTGGCCCGCGAACTGTTCGGCGACGACAACCCGCTCGGCAACCGCATCCGCATCGGCGGCGAGCGCTACCGCGTCATCGGCATCATGGCGCCGAAGGGCCAGGTGCTCGGCTTCGACCTCGACGACACCGTCTATATCCCCGTCGGCCGCGCCCTGGAGATGTTCAACCGCGACAGCCTGATGGAAATCGAAGTCACCTACGCGGCGACGGCGCCGCTGGCCGAGGTCGAGGAAGGCATCAAGCGCATCCTCGTCGCCCGCCACGGCCGAGAGGACTTCACCGTCACGCCGCAGCAGAAGATGCTCGAAGTCTTCGGCACCGTGCTCAACACCATCACTTTCGCCGTCGGCGCCATCGGCGCGATTTCGCTCCTGGTCGGCGGCGTCGGCATCCTGACGATACTGACCATCGCGGTGTCCGAACGCACCGCCGAAATCGGCCTGCTGCGCGCCATCGGCGCGACGCGCAATCGCATCCTGCTGCTGTTCCTCGGCGAAGCGGCGCTGCTGGCCGCTATCGGCGGCATCGCCGGCCTCGCGCTGGGCTGGTCGATAGCGCACCTCATCCAACTGGTGCTGCCCGCCCTGCCCGTGCATACGCCGTGGTCGTTCGCGGTGGCGGCGGAAGTTTCCGCCGTCGTCGTCGGCCTGCTGGCCGGCGTCCTGCCGGCGCGGCGCGCGGCCATGCTCGATCCGCTGGAAGCGCTGCGCTCGGAATGAAGGAGTTCTCTCTTGGAAACTGCACTTGATGGATAGCAACGGCCTCCCCAGGCAAAAATCGGCACATCGCTGGATCGTCGCCGTCACCACGCTGGCCGTGCTCGGCATGGGTCTGCTGCTGTGCCTGCTGCTCGAAAAAACCCGTCTCTCCGAGGGCAAGGCCAACGCCCTGGAGGTTTCGGGCCGCACGGCGCGGCAACTCCACCAGCACCTGTCGCAAGACTTGGCCACCACCTATGCGCTGGCCGCCCTCGTCAAGCAGGGCCGGGGCGAGGTCCGGAATTTCGACGGCATTGCCGCCGAGCTTCTTTCACTGTATCCCGGCGTTTCGGCGCTGCAACTGGCGCCGGGCGGCATCATCCGCCGCATCGTGCCGCTGGCCGGAAACGAGAAGGCCATCGGCCACAACCTGCTCGCCGACGAAAAACGCAACAAGGAAGCGCGGCTGGCCATGCAGACCGGGAAACTCACACTCGCCGGCCCGTTCGAGCTTATTCAGGGCGGCGAAGCGGTGATCGGCCGGCTGCCGGTCTTCATGGACGGCGAATCCGGCGGTTTCTGGGGCTTTACGACCGCCCTGATCCGCATGGCCGATTTCCTGAAAAGCACGCAGATCGAGGATCTCGAACACCAGGGCTACAGCTACGAACTCTGGCGCGTGCATCCCGATACCGGCAAGAAACATGTCTTCGCCCGCTCGCGGGCCGCCATGACGGGCGATCCGGTCACCGCCTTTCTCGACGTTCCCAACGGACGCTGGCAGTTGAGCCTCGCGCCCGCCGCCGGCTGGCTGGATGGTGAGCGGCTTGCGGCGCAGATGCTGATCGCCGCCCTGCTCGCGGCCGCGGCCGGCTGGTCGGTGTCCGGCTACTTGCGCACCCAGCGGGCGCTGGTGGAAAGCAGCATGCGCTACCGGGCGCTCTACGAAGCGACGCCATCGATGATGCATTCGATCAACGCCGCAGGCGAAATCGTCAGCGTCAGCCAACTGTGGCTGGATACGCTCGGCTATGCCAGAAACGAGGTGATCGGCCGCAAGTCGTCGGAGTTCCTGACCGAGGAATCCCGCCGCTATGCCGTCGAAACCGTGCTGCCGGAATTCTTTCGTACCGGCAACTGCAAGGATGTCTCCTATCAGATGGTGACGAAGGCGGGCGATGTCCTCGATGTGCTGCTGTCCGCAGTCGGCGAACGCGGCCCGGCTGGCAAGGTGACGCGCAGCCTGGCGGTGATCCAGGATGTCACGGCGCGCAAGCGCGCCGAGGATTCGTTGCGGCAGGCGATGCTCGCCGCCGATGCCGCCAACCGCGCCAAGTCGGCATTCCTCGCCGCCATGTCCCACGAGATTCGCACGCCGATGAACGGCATCCTCGGCATGGCGCAGTTGCTCCTGCTGCCAGAGCTCACCGAGGAGGAGCGCAACGAATATGCCAGGACGATCCTCAACTCCGGTCAGACCCTGCTGACCCTGCTCAACGACATCCTCGACCTCTCGAAGGTCGAAGCCGGCAAGCTCGAATTGGCACGCGCGGCATTCGATCCGCGGCAAGTGGTCGAGGAAACCGGCACGCTGTTTGCCGAACTCGTCCATGCCAAGGGGCTGACGCTGGAAGTCGCCTGGCACGGACCGGCACGGCAGCGCTACTGGGCCGATCCGATACGCCTGCGGCAGATGCTCTCAAACCTGATCAGCAATGCCATCAAATTCACCGCGCAGGGTTTTGTGCGCCTTGAAGCATGCGAAATCAAGCGCAATGAAAAGGAAGCGCTGCTGGAGTTCGCCGTCGCCGACAGCGGCATAGGCATCCCGCCGGACAAGCAGGCCCTGCTGTTCAAGCCCTTCTCCCAGGTGGATGATTCGACCACCCGCGCCTACGGCGGCACGGGTCTGGGCCTTTCCATCATCCGCAGCCTGGCCACGCTCATGGCGGGCGAGGTCGGGGTCGCCAGCGAGGCCGGCAAGGGCTCGCGCTTCTGGTTCCGCATCCGGGCCGATCTCCTGCTGGAAGGCCAGGACAGTCGCCAGGGCGAACGCGGCGCCGCAACCGGGCAGGCTAACGACATGGCGCCAGGACTGGCCGGATGCGTTCTCGTGGTCGAGGACAACCCGACCAACCGCGCCGTGATAGAAGCCTTGCTCAAGAAGCTGGGCATCGCGGCCGAGAGCATGAAGAACGGCGCGGAAGCCGTCGATGCCATCGCGAACGGTTTGCGGCCCGACCTGGTGCTGATGGACGTGCAGATGCCGGTGATGGACGGTTTCAGGGCCACGGAGCTCATTCGCCGGCGGGAAAACGAAACCCGTCAGCCGCACCTGCCGATCATCGCCTTGACGGCCAGCGCGTATGAGGAAGACCGTCAAAACTGCATGGCCGCCGGGATGGACGATTTCCTGGCCAAGCCGGTCGACATGAACGACCTGGCGTCAGTTCTCGCGAAATGGATGGGCAGGAAAGCAGTTGAAGAAAAGGCGGGCACGTAACGGCAGCTTCGCAGCGGCCGCGCAGCCCTGTACACTCGACCGCCTTGCCTGACCGGAACATCCGCGCTTGCGTCAAATCCTCATCCTCGCCCTCTGCCAGGGCCTGCTGCTGACCCACGGCGTCAGCATGGTCGCCGTCACCGGCCTCGCCGGCCGGGCGATCGCCGCCGATCCCGGTCTGGCTACGCTGCCGCTCACCGCCTACGTCCTCGGTGGCGCGGCGACGACGCTGCCCGCCGCCTTCTTCATGCGTCGCTACGGCCGCCGCCAGGGCTTCTCACTCGGCGCGCTGTTCGGCTGCGTCGGCGCGCTGATCTGCGCGCTCGCCATCATGAACCGCAGTTTCGCGCTACTGTGCCTGGGCGCCGCCGTCTGCGGCGGCTACACGGCCTTCGGCCAGCAATACCGCTTCGCCGCCGCCGATGCCGCTGCACCGACCTGGAAAAGCCGCGCCATCTCCTTCACGCTCGCCGGCGGCATCCTCGGCGGCGTACTCGGCCCCTGGGCCAGCACGCACACGCGCCACCTGCTCGAACCGGCCTACCTCGGCACCTATCTCTCGCTGGCGGCGATCGCGCTGGTCGCGCTCGCCATCGTCAGCCGCCTCGACATCCCGCCGCTGACGGCGGCCGAGCGCGCGCAATCCGGCCGCCCGCTCGCCGCCATCGCCCGCCAGCCGGCCTACCTGCTCGCCGTGCTCGCCGCCGCCACCGGCTACGGCGTCATGAACCTGCTGATGACGGCGACGCCGCTGGCGATGGACATCTGCCGCCACCCCTACGCCGACACCGCCCTGGTGCTCGAATGGCATGTAATCGGCATGTTCGCGCCCTCCTTCTTCACCGGCGACCTGATCAAGCGCTGCGGCGTGCTCAAAGTCATCGGCGCCGGCACCGCGCTGATGGCGGTCTGCATCGCCATCGCGCTCGCCGGCATATCCGTCATGCATTTCTGGTGGGCGCTGTTCCTGCTCGGCGTCGGCTGGAATTTCATGTTCATCGGCGGCACGACGCTGCTGACCGAAACCTACCGCACCGAGGAGAAGGCCAAGGCACAAGGCAGCAACGACTTCATCGTCTTCGCCATCCAGGGCGTAACCTCCTTGTCCTCGGGCATCCTGATCTCGCGCCAGGGCTGGGATACGCTCAACGCCTGGGCGCTGCCGGCCGTGGCGCTGACGGCGCTGGCGACGCTCATCTACGGCTGGAAAACGCGCAGCCGCTTGCGCCAGGCGTAATAGCCCGGCAGCGGGCAGGCCGGGGCGACGCCGGCATCAGGCGTTTTCGTCGAGCGCGATTTCGCAGCGCACGCAGGGGTCGAGGGCGAGCACGGCGCGCGCGGCCAGCGCCTTCAACTCGCCGGGCGTAGTCGCGACGGCGCCTTGCAGCCATGCCGCGAGGATGCCTTGGGCATGGAAGTTCCATTCCGTCGGCGCGACGATGACATAGTCGGCGACGCTGTCGCCGTCGAGCGTGATCTCGTGCAGCAGCAGGCCGCGCGCCGTTTCGACCGCGGCGCGGCCGACGCCGGGGGCGACCGGCGCCGCGCTCGTGCACCCGAGCCCGTCCGCCGCCGCCAGGTCGGCCATGCGCGCCTCGACGCGAGCCAGCAGCGGGGCGGCACCGGCCAGGAGGTCGGGGTGACGTGCCAGCGCACCGGTCTCGGCCGGTTTGCCGAGGTAGGTAGGTGCCGCGGCGAAGCCCGCATCCAGCCGCGGCCACAGCACCAGCGTTTCCGCGGCCGTCAGCGACGGCAGCCACTGCGCGTCGCGTACCGGCGGCGGTTCCGCTTGTTCGCCCAAGGCCTGCTCGATGCGCGCGAACGGCTCGCGCAGAGCCTCTTCCATCCAGCCGTCGAAACCGCCTTCCTGCAAGCGGCGCCTGCCCTCGATCAGCAAGGCTTGCTGTTGCGGCAGGGCAAGCAGCCGCGGCCAGTCGAGCAGCAGGCGCCAAAGATGCTCGCGCCGGGCCTCGGCCAACACGGCGGCGGCGATGGCCGGGGCTTGCGCCTCGCCGCGTGCAGCGCGCAGCGCGAGTGAGGCTGCCACGCCTTGCGCGGCGCCGCAGATCGAATAGAGCAGCGGCAGCATGCGCACCGCCTGCTCCGCCGGGCGTCCGCGCATGGCGGCTGCCGCCGCCGGACGTTCGAGGCGCAGGTTGACATCGCGCGCACAACCGCCCTCCCAGCGCAGACGGAGATGGACGGCACCGGCGTCGAAGGGCGGCGTACTCATGGCAGCGCGAATTATGCCCAGAAGAAATCCCCTTGGGGGATGGCGGCGGAAGTCCGCGGCGGGGCTTACTTGTTGGCGGTCGCGGCCATCGCGGCGCTGCGGGTCAGCCAGACGGAAAGGACGAAACTTCCGGCGACGACACCCACCACACCGCTGCCGAAGAACAGTTCCTTGCCCTCGCTCCAGGCGCCGACCGCCGGCAACGACATTCGCATCGCGCCGAAGGCGCCGACCAGCAGGCTGATGCCGGCGACGACCAGGCTCATCACGCGCGAGGCGAGCGCGGCGATCTGGTCGGCACGCTGGATCAGGCGCGAAATCCAGAAGCCGTTGATGCCGTCGGTCACCAGCATGCCGAGCATGAACAGCAGGCCCAGCAGCAGGGCATGCTGCCAGCTGCCAAATTGGGCAGCGGTCAGCGCGAACAGCGCCGCCTGGCTGACGGTGTCGAAGGACAGCGCGAACAGCGCGCCGACCAGCGCCACCCAGCCGGGACTCGCGGCCTGCGCCAGGCGGCCGAGGAAGCGGCCCTTGAGGCCGACCGGCCGCACCACCTCGCCCGGGCCGGTGCGCAGCACCGCATGTACATTGACGGCGCCGAGGGCGAGCAGAAAAACGATGGAAACCCAGGCACCGAAAGTCTCCAGCCATGCCGGCGTCTGCCAGCGCTGCGCCAGCGTACTGACCGCCAGCGCGATGGCGACGACCACGGCGCCGTGCCCGAGCGAGAACAGGGCGCCGCACCAGCGCGAAAGAAGCGGCCTATCGCGGGAATTGAAGCGCGTCAGGCCGTCGATGGTCGCCAGGTGGTCGGCGTCGAAGCCGTGCTTGAGTCCGAGTACGAACACGAGCAGGCTCAGCGCGACGAGGTCTTGCGGCAGTGTATCCATGCTGTGACGGTCTGCGGAAAACGCGACGTAGGAAGTTTATATTTTTTTTCCTACGATGCAAGCCCTATCGGCGGGTGCGCGGCGGGTGCGCGGCGCGGGTGCGCGGCTGTTGCCGCTCCCCGGCGATCCGGTTACCATAGGGTCATCCAAATGACCATTCGTACAATCATGAACGCCTACAGCGTGGCCGAAGTCAAAGCCCATCTGAGCGAACTCCTCGACCGGGCCGAGGCGGGGGAGGAAATCGTCATCACCCGGCGCGGCCATCCGATCGCCAAGCTGGCGACCGTAGCTGCCGCCAAGCCGCAGCCGATCGACTGGGCCGCCATCGAGGACTTCCGGAATTCCATGCCGCGCAACAAGGGACTCAGCGCCGCGGCAGCCGTGCGCCAGTCGCGGGAAGCGCGTTACTGATGCTTTACCTGGACACGGCGGTGCTGGTTACGTTGTTCGTCGACGAAGACACGTCCGCTGCGGTTCAATCCTGGCTGTCGCGCAGGAAGCAGGAGTTCGCATGCAGCGACTGGAGCCTGACCGAGGCGACCTCGGCGCTGGGC
>Ga0154359_1188_pt1 | contig 15810 bp, 18 predicted proteins | sample RifGroA2_FD_115887 | JGI IMG/M metagenome (GOLD analysis project Ga0154359, IMG submission 115887) | Rhodocyclales bacterium GWA2_65_20
TCGTGAAATGGCGCTACGACTGGCATCCCGCGCCGGGCAGCGCGGAAGAAAAGCTCTACACGGATTTCCTGCCGCCGCGCGACTGGGTCTGCGGGGCAGTCGCCGAGTTGGACTGAGGCAACGCCGGCGCCGCTTCCGCCGGCTGGCGCCCGGACAGTCCGGCTTGCGCGCCGGCGGCACTCAGAGCGCCGCCGCGACGCGGTAGTGGCGATCCGCTTCCGCGCCGCGTTCGAGGTGGTCGAGCAGTTGCGCGAGCTCGAGGTGCGCGCCGCGCGTCGGCCTGATCGCGAGGGAGGCTTCGAAGTAGCTTTGCGCCTTGCCCCAGAGCTTCTGCAGCCGGCAGAGGCGGCCGAGCGCGAACAGCAGTTGTTCGTCGCGCGCATGGCTGGCGAGCCATTTCTCGGCATGGGCGATGCGCGCGAGCGTGTCGCCGCCTTCGCAGTCGGCATACACGGCTATGACGGAGGAATCCCAGCGCTCGTCCAGGAAATCCTCGATCAGGTTGGCTGCCTCGGCGCAGCCGCCGGTGGCGACGAGCGTGCGCGCGGCCTGCAGCGCGAGGCGCGGTTCGAGGCGGTCGGCCTCGGGCATGTCGTTCCAGTAGCGCACCAGTTGCGCGACATCGCCGAGCTGCGAAATGACCTCGCGATGGGCGCGGGCCCGCAGCGGCGCGGCCTGCTCGGCCGTGAGTCCCTTGTGCTTTTCGAGCTGGCGCGTGAGCTTCAGCACTTCGCGCCAGTTGCCGATGCCCTGCTCGGCGCGCAGCGAGAGCCGCAGCGCGGCGATGTGGCGGCCTTCGATGGCGGCCAGGCGTTCGAGCGATTCGCGGGCGGCATGGAAGTCGCGCGCATCGAGCGCGAGCTCGGCTTCGGTCATCAGGCGCGCGGCGAGGGTTTCGCCGTCGTGGCGACGGGCGTGTTCGCGCCAGGCCGCCTCGCGCTGGTCGTCGCGCAGGGCATGGGCGGCGCGCAGGGCGACGATGGCGGCGAGGCCGGGCGTGTGCGCGGCCTTGTAGGCGCGCTCGGCGCACTTGAGGGCGTGGCCGTAGCGGCCTTCCTGCATCAGGCGCATGGCTTCGGCCAGGGCGGCGGCGGCCTTGTCGCGCGCGCGGCGGGCGCGAAACTCGCGCACCTTGTCGGGCAGGCGCAGGGTATTCACGATGCCGCGCAGGATCAGGTAGAGCAGCAGGAAGCCGGCGACCTGGAGCACGAGCAGCAGGTTGAGCGAAATCTCGACGCGCCAGGGCGGCAGGACGAGGAGCGCGTAGCCGTCGTTGTAGCGGGCGGCGAGCGAGAGGCCGACCGCCAGGGCAGCCAGGGTCAGCAGCCAGAGCAGGGTGCGCATTACTTCTTCTCTTGCGCCACTTTGAAGTTGCGCAAGGTATTGAGCGTTTCGTCGAGCGTCGGCGGTTCGGTCGCCATGTCGGCGGCGGCGAGCGACTTGAGCGTCGCCAGCGCGGCCTGCACCGGCTTGGCACGCGTGTCGAAGTAGCGTTCCAGCCAGTCGCGCGCCTGGCGCACGTCCTCCTTGAAGCTCTTGCCGTCGCGCGAGAGCAGCGCCAGGCGCGCATTGACGAGCCTGAGCTTGAGATTTTCGCGCAGGAAGAAATTCTGGCTCGGCGAGAGCAGGCCCGGTTCGGGGCGGTCGATGCGCTCGATGCGCACGAGCTGCCGGGTGTCGTTCCAGACGTCGAGCGCCAGCGACTGCCAGAAGCTCAGGTCGGCCGGCGATTTCGAGTGCTTGGCGGGAGGCCCCGCCTTGGGCCGCTGCTCGTACGCCAGGGGCATGGCGTCGACAGTGGCGATGACCGTTTCCAGCTTGAGGGCGATGCCCGGCACGTCGGCGGCGGGCAGGGCCTTCAGCTTGACGATGTCTTGCGCCAGGAGCTTGCGCAGGCCGAGAAAGCGCGCATTGGCGGCGCGGGCGAGGCGCGCGTCGGCCCCCTGCAGCGCGATCAGCGCGGCCTCGACATTGCCGGCAAGCTGCAATTGCTGGGCGGCGATGGAAACGGCCTGCTCAATCTCGGCGAGCAGGCGCTCGTCGCGGCTGCGCGATAGTTCCTGGTACATGGCATCGAGCGCCAGTTGCTGGCCCTGGGTTTCGGCGAGCTTGGCTTCGAGCGCGCCAACCTTGGCCTGCAGCGCCTGCACGTTCTCCTGGCCCTGCTTGGCCAGGGCGCGCGCCTCCTTCGCCACGGCGTCGCCCTCGGAAAGGCGCTTGGCGAGTTCCTCGCGCACGTCGGCGAGACGGACGCGGGTTTCGACCCACTGCCAGCCCAGCAGCGCCAGGGCAATGACGGCGATCAGCACCGGCGGGCGGCGCAGGGCGGCGAGCGCACCGGGCGCGGCCGGCGCGGTTGCCGCGGCGGCGGGCGGCGCCGCGCGTGCGGCGGGCGTTTCGGCGGCGGTTTCAGGCGGCATGCGCGGCGACCCCGAAGTGTTCCAGCAGGCCCTTGACCAGGCCGTCGTCGCCGGGGCCGGTCAGGACCACGTCATGGAGGCCGAGCGTCCGCGCCTGCTCGAAGATGCGCTGGTGCGGCACGAAGGTGGGCGTCTTGCGCAGCCAGGCCTGGCCGAGCTTGCCGACCAGTTCGTGGAGGTTGCGCAGGCCTTCGCTGCTGGTGACGGTGACGGCGTCGAGCCGGCCGTCGCGCCAGAGCTTGTGCAGGGGCGCGGGATCGAGCGCGGGCATGCCGCGGCGGTAGCAGGCGACGTATTCGACGCTCGCGCCGCGCGCCTTGAGCGTGTCGCCGAGGAGTTCGCGGCCGCCGTCGCCGCGGAAGATCACGACCTTCCTGCCCTGCATGTCTTGCAGTTCCGGCAGCGCGACGAGGGCTTCGGAATCGAAGCGTTCGGCCGGCGCGGTCACGTCGCGCAGGCCGAAGGCCGCGAGCGCGCGTTCGCTGCTCTTGCCCACGGTCGCCACCCGGAGGTGCGCCGGCCACTTGCGGTGGGCGAGGATGCGGCCGAGCGCTTTCTCGACGGCATTCGGGCTGACGAAAGCCGCCCAGTCGAACTCGTCCAGGCGCGTGGCGATGTCGAGCAGTGGGCCTTCGTCCTCGACATCGAAGATCGCCAGCACGGGAAACAACACCGGCTTGGCGCCGAGCGCGACGAGCGCCTCGGCCAGATGTGCCGCCTGACCGGCCGGACGTGTGACCACGATATGGCGGCCTGCGAGCGGCGCGGTGCCCACTCAGCCTCCGAGCGAAGCGAGAATCTCGGCCGCGCCCTGGGCGCGCAGGTCGGCGGCGAGTTGCAGTCCGAGCGCCTCGGGCTCGGCGGGCGAACCTTCATGCTCGGCGCGCGCCACGCGCGTGCCGTCGGGCAGCGCGACGAAGCCGCGCAGCCAGAGTTTGCCGGCGCGCATTTCGGCATAGGCGCCGAGCGGCACTTCGCAACTGCCGGCCAGCGCGCGCGACACGGCACGCTCGGCGCGCACGCAGGCGGAGGTGGCGGCATCGTTGAGCGGCGCCACCCAGGCCGCGACCTCGGGCCGCGCCGCCAGCGCCTCGATGCCGAGCGCGCCCTGGCCGGCTGCGGGCAGCGAGGCTTCGGCCGGCAGCACCGAGCGGATGCGATCCTTGAGGCCCAGGCGCGTCAGGCCGGCGGCGGCAAGAATGATGGCGTCGTACTGGCCCTCGTCCAGCTTGCGCAGGCGCGTGTCGAGATTGCCGCGCAGCGAAGTGATGGCGAGATACGGATAGCGGGCGCGCAGTTGCGACTCGCGGCGCAGGCTGGAGGTGCCGACGACGGCGCCGGGCGGCAGGTCGTCGAGCGTGGCGTACTTGTTGGAGACGAAGGCGTCCTGCGGCACTTCGCGCGGGCCGATGGCGACGAGGGCGAACTCCGGCTCCATGACCATCGGCACGTCCTTCATCGAATGGACGGCGAGGTCGGCGCTGCGGTCGAGCAGAGCCGTTTCCAGTTCCTTGACGAACAGACCCTTGCCGCCGACCTTGGCGAGCGGGCGGTCGAGGATCTGGTCGCCGCGCGTCGTCATGCCCAGCAATTCGACGCGGCAGGCCGGGTATAATTTTTGGAGCAGAGTCCGCACATGTTCGGCCTGCCAAAGGGCGAGGCGCGATTCGCGCGTGGCGATGACGATGCGGTCAGGCGCTGAAGGAGTGCTCAATTCGATTTCCGTATTAGGCTATTCGTAACCGGGGTGGCCATCAAGGAGGCAGGATGTCGCCCGCGCATTTCCGGCGCCGGAATCTTCCGCGCCTGATACTGTGGATTCTAGCATGGCTGCTGGTCTGGCCTGCCCTGGCGGGCGGCGCGGACCATGCGGCGGGTATCGTGGCGGCGGGCAATTTCGCCGCCGATGGACTGACCGCCCAGCAGCGCAAAATTCCCATCCTGGTGTTCTACAGCCGGGCGCAATGCTCGTGGTGCGAGCAGGCCCGCCGCGAGCAACTGCTGCCGCTAGTCAACGATCCGGCGGCGGCCGGCCGCGTGCTGATCCGGGAGATCGCCGTCGACAGCGACACGCCGCTCACCGATTTCGCCGGACGCGGCACGACGCATGGCGCCTTCGCCCAGACGCGCCGGGTAAGCATCACGCCGACGCTCGACTTCCTCGACGAGCGCGGCAATCGCCTCGTCGAACCCATCGTCGGCGCCCGCCTGCCGGATTTCTACAGCGCTGTCATAGAGCGCGCCATCGGCGACAGCCTCGCCAAGCTGCGCGCAGAGGCGAGGTGAATGCTCGTCAGTTCCGCGATGCGCTTCTCGCCGTGCCGATCAGAGCAGTGTGAAGGCGCTTCCGTCCGGCAGGCGATAGCGGGAGAAATCGGCGACATCCACCGTCATGATGTCCGTGATGCCGGTTTCGATTGACAACCAGTAGAGCGAGGCGTCGGCGAAATCCATCTCGCGTTTGCCCGCTTCCGTGTATTGCCGCATCCATCCGACTATGTCGGCCAGGTGATTCGGCTCGAACGGATAGACCTGCGCGCCACCGAGCTCGATCCAGTCGAGCATTTCGAAGCGTTGCGGGGCGTCGAGCAGGTAAGCAGCCTCGACGATGCAGGGCCATGTGGTGAGGAGGCGTAAGCCGTCGGCAGCCAGGGTCGCGATCAGGTCGTCGAAGCGGGTGTGGTGTTTGTCATCGATGGCGAACAGCGCCACCAGCGGGCCGGCGTCAAGCAGCGCGCTGCGCACGAAGTTTCGCCTTCAGTTTCTCGCCGCTGGCTTCGGAGGCATCCGGCCGTCCCATCGGCACTTTACTGCGCACCTGCTGCAATAAAGCGTACGGATTTTTCAGCCCCAACACCCGCTCAAGAGCATCCTTGACGAATTCACTCTTACTGACGCCCAGGCGTTTCGCCTCTTGATCCACCCGCGCTTCCAGCGCGGAATCCAGCCTGACCGACAGCGCCATGAATGCCTCCGTATGCATGTAATACGAGCATACGGTAGCATGGCAGTCGATGAAGCGCAAACTCGTCAGGCACTCCTGACCGGCAGCGCAATCGCGAACCGTCCTTGCGGCGGCATTATTCCTACTGAAATGGGCCTAAGCTCCAGCAACCGGGTTGCAAGCCTGGGAAATCAGTCCGCGCAGCAATCCGCGTTCCATTTCCGCCCGGCTCACCTCGGCGCGGGAAGACTTCGGTGCATAGTATTGGCACATGCCGGAATGGTCGGTCGGCTTATATTCGAGCCAAGTAGTGCACGCCACCCGTTGCGGGTCGCCGCTTATCGCAACCGCTTCCCTGCAGTTGCCGCAAACTCTGGAGGTCGAATCGGCCATGCCCATCTCCTACCCGTTAGCTCTGTTATGACTTTAGCGCTATTGCGAAGGTAGTATCTCATAATTTATTTGGGTTTCCCGCGAATTTTTCGCCAACCGGTACAGGCAGCGTCACGCCCCGATCAATTCCTTGACATGGGGCCACTGGCGCCGGCTGACCGGCAGGCGTTCGCTGACGCCCTTGAGCAGCAAGGCCCAGTGCGGCTCGGTTTCGCCTTCCGCCACGTCGCGCTCGCGCGCGCAGCCGGCAATCGCGTCGCGGGCGACGATGCAGTTGCGGTGAATGCGGATGAAGGGCTGGGCGAATTCCTCTTCGAGCTGAGCCAGCGATTCCTCGAGCACGTATTCGCGTGCGGCGGTGCGTGCCGTCACATACTTGAGCTCGGCCTTGAAGTAGAGCACCTCGGCGACCGGCACCAGCAGCACCTTGCCGCGCTCCAGGCAGCGCAGGTGACGGCGGCCCTGTGGCGCGAGTTCGCGCAGGACGGGCGCGTCCGGCGCGATACGGCGCGCCTTCTGCAGCGCGTCGGCGAGGCGCGCCGCCTTCACCGGCTTCAGCAGGTAATCGACGGCGGCGAGTTCGAAGGCCTTGACCGCATACTGGTCGTAGGCGGTGACGAAAATGACGGCGGGCGGATGCGACAGGCGCGCCAGGTGCTGCGCCAGTTCGATGCCGTCCATGCGCGGCATGCGGATGTCCACCAGCGCGAGGTCGACGCTGCCGTCGGCGACGAGTTCGAGCGCCGCGATGCCGTCGGCCGCCTCGGCGGCGATGACGTTGGGCACCGCGGCGGCGAGATCGGCGAGCAGGTCGCGCAGGCGCGCCCGCGCCGGCGCCTCGTCGTCCACCACGAGAATGCGCAGGGGTTCGCTCATGCGGCCACCACCTTGCGGTAGGGAAACGAAATGCTGACAACATAGAGGCCGTCGCGCTCGGACGTTTCCAGTTGCGCTTCGAGATCGAAGAACAGCATCAGCCGCTCGCGGATGTTGGCGAGCGCCATGTGGTTGCCGGCATGGTGGGCGGCATCCGGCGCGTAGGGATTGGCCAGCTCGAAGGCGACGCGGTCCTTCTGCCGCGTCACGCGGATGGCGATCTCGCCGGTCGCCTGCATGGGCTCGATGCCGTGATAGACGGCGTTTTCCAGCAGCGGTTGCAGCATCAGCGGCGGCACCAGCGCATCGGGCGGGCAGCTTTCGATGTCCCAGCGCACGCGCAGGCGTTCGCCCAGGCGCAGCTTTTCAAGTTCGAGATATTGGCGCGCCAGGGCGATCTCGGCGGACAGCGGCACCAGCTCGCGGTTGTCGCGCATCAGGGCGCGGAAGAGTTCGGACAGTTCCTCGAGTGCGGTCTCCGCGCGTTTCGGGTCGCTGCGGATGACGCCGAGCACGGCATTGAGGCTGTTGAAGAGGAAATGCGGACGGATGCGGGCCGTCAACGCCATCAGCCGCGCCTCGGTGACGGCGGGGGAATGGGCGCGCCAGCGCAGGTCGAACCAGAGCAGGAGCGCGCCGGCCGCGGTCCCGGCCCAGAAAGCCGGCCGCCAGGACACGGCGGCGGGATCGGACAGCGGCGCGAAGAGGAAGCCGAAGAACTGCGCCACCGCCATCGGCGCGACGATGATCGCGGCAACGGCAGCCCGGCGGTCCAGGCGTTCCAGCCAGCGGCGCCCGCCGCACAGCAGCAGCAGGCTGCCCAGCACGACCGGCTCGACGAAAGCCGCCATCTCGACAAAATCGCGCGGCAGCGGCGCCAGGTCGCGGTTGCGCGCCAAGGCCGCCGCCAGGGCACCGGCATTGACGGCCAGCAACACCCGGAGCCAGACCCCCATGTTGCAGAAGTCCGGCAGTCGGGCCTGGCCCGGGCATTGCCGCCGGCGTTCGCCGGTGTCCTGCTTCATTTCCCGTATACTCCCCATTTTCCCCGCGGCTGCCCATGCAGCCGAAATATTTCGGGTTTCATTATGTCAGATCAAACAGAATCAAAGGCTTGGTCCGGTCGGTTTTCCGAGCCGGTTTCCGACCTCGTCAAGCGCTATACGGCCTCGGTCTTTTTCGACCGCCGCATGGCCATGCAGGATATCCGCGGCTCGCTCGCCCACGCGAAGATGCTGGCGCGTCAAGGCATCATCGCCGCCGCCGACCTCGCCGCCATCGAACGCGGCATGGCGCAGATCCATGACGAAATCGAGGCCGGCAGCTTCGCCTGGAACCTCGACGACGAGGACGTGCATCTCAACATCGAGAAGCGCCTCACCGCGCTGGTCGGCGACGCCGGCAAGCGCCTGCACACCGGACGCTCGCGCAACGACCAGGTCGCCACCGACATCCGCCTCTGGCTGCGCGATACCGTCGACGCCATCGACGGCCTGCTGCGCGGCTTCCAGGCGGCGCTGCTCGACTTGGCCGAGCAGCATGCCGCGACGCCGCTGCCCGGCTTCACGCACTTGCAGGTGGCGCAGCCCGTCACCTTCGGCCACCACCTGCTCGCCTATTTCGAGATGGCGCAGCGCGACCGCGCGCGCATGCAGGATTGCCGCCGTCGCATCAACCGCCTGCCGCTCGGCGCCGCGGCGCTGGCCGGCACCACCTATGCCATCGACCGCGAGTTCGTCGCGACGGAGCTCGGCTTCGACGGCGTCTGCGAGAACTCGCTCGACGCGGTGTCGGATCGCGACTTCGCCATCGAGTTCACGGCCGGCGCGGCGCTGATCATGACGCACGCCTCGCGCTTCGCCGAGGAGCTGATCCTCTGGATGAGCCCGCGCGTCGGCTTCATCGACCTCGCCGACCGCTTCTGCACCGGTTCGTCGATCATGCCGCAGAAGAAGAACCCGGACGTGCCGGAACTCGCCCGCGGCAAGACCGGCCGCGTCTTCGGCCACCTGATGGGCCTCCTGACCCTGATGAAGGGCCAGCCGCTGGCCTACAACAAGGACAACCAGGAAGACAAGGAGCCGCTGTTCGACACGGCCGACACGGTCATCGACACGCTGCGCATCTTCGCCGACCTGGTGAGCGGCATCACCGTCAAGGCCGAGGCCATGCGCGCGGCGCTGCAGCAGGGCTACGCCACGGCGACCGATCTCGCCGACTATCTGGTCAAGAAGGGGCTGCCGTTCCGCGACGCCCACGAAGCCGTCGCCCGCGCGGTGCGCGCCGCCGAAGCGCAGGGCTGCGACCTGACCGATCTGGCGCTGGCCGAACTGCAAGCCTTTTCGCCGTTGATCGCGGCGGACATATTCGGCGTGCTGACCATCGAGGGTTCGCTCGCCGCCCGCGACCACATCGGCGGCACGGCGCCGGCACAGGTGCGCGCCGCCATCGCGCGAGCCCGCAGCGCGCTCTGCGGGGCAGTCGCCGAGTTGGACTGCGGGGCAGTCGGCGAGTTGGACTGACGCCGCCGTGGAGCGCATCGGCAAATACGAGATCATCCGGCAGCTCGGCGCGGGCGCGACCTCGATCGTCTACCTCGCCCGCGATCCGTTCGCCCAGCGCGAGGTCGCCATCAAGGCGGTGAACGCCGCCGCCTTCGACAACGGCGCCCACGACGGCCAGATCGCGCGCAAGCTCTTCGTCACCGAGGCCTCGCTCGCCGGCAAGCTCGAGCATCCGCATATCGTCCAGATCTACGACGCCGTGGCCGACGCCGATCCGAGCTACATCGTCATGGAATACGTGCCGGGCGGCACGCTGGAACCCTATACCAAGCCGGACAAGCTGCTGCCGCTGGCCGATGTCGTCGAGATGATCTTCAAGTGCTCGCGCGCGCTCGAATTCGCGCAGCGCATCGGCGTCATCCACCGCGACCTCAAGCCCGCCAACATCCTGCGCGGCAATGCCACGGCGGGCGAGACCGACGTCAAGATTTCCGACTTCGGCGCGGCGCTGACGCTGACCACCGACCAGACCCAGGTCGCCGGCATCGGCTCGCCGGCCTACATGTCGCCGCAGCAGGTCAAGGAGCACCCGCTCAACCACCAGACCGACATCTTCTCGCTCGGCGTCGTCATGTACCAGTTGCTGACCGGCCACCTGCCTTTCGCCGGCAGCAACAACTACAGCATCGTCTACCAGATCTGCAACACCGAGCCGCCGCCGCCGTCGAGCCTGCGGCAGGGCATCCCGCCCAGCCTCGACGCCATCGTCGCGCGCGCCATGCAGAAGTCGCTCGACGCGCGTTATGCCACCTGGGACGAGTTTTCCTTCGCGCTGGCCGACGCCTTCCGCAACGAGCATTTCGCCGAACTGCGCGACGCCCGCATCAGCGACACCGAGAAATTCAACCTGCTGCGCAAGCTCGTCTTCTTTCGCGATTTCTCCGACGTCGACCTCTGGGAAGTTCTGCGCCTGACCGAATGGCACCGCGTCAGGCAGGGCGAGGTGCTGATGCGCGAAGGCGAGCAGGGCGCCTACTTCTGCGTCCTCGCGCAGGGCGAGATCAAGGTGATCAAGCAGGGCAAGCTGCTCAACATCCTATCCGCCGGCGAATGCTTCGGCGAGATGGCCTACCTGACGCCGGAACGCGGCGCGCGCACGGCGCAGGTGACGGCCCTGCGCGATGCCGTGGTGATCAGGGTCGGCACCGAATCCCTCGCCCGCGCCTCGCAATCGACGCGCCACGGCTTCGACCGCGCCCTGCTGCGCATCCTCGTCGAGCGCCTCGACCTCGCCAACACGCGTTTGACGTCGGCGGTGCTGTGACCATCCCCGAGCGCATCGGCAAATACGAAATCGGCCGCAAGCTCGGCGAGGGCGCAACCTCGACCGTCTATCTCGGCCGCGACCCTTTCGCCGACCGCGAGGTGGCGGTGAAGCTGATCTTCCCCGAGGTGCTCAAGGACAAGGAAAAGGGCCGCCTCTACCGCCAACTGCTGATCAACGAAGCCTCGCTCGCCGGCAAGCTCGTGCACCCGCACATCGTCCATATCTTCGATGCCGTCATCGACGCGGAGCAGAGCTACATCGTCATGGAATACGTGGCCGGCGGCACGCTGGAACAGTTCTGCGCCGCCGCCAACCTGCTGCCGCTCGAACGCCTGGTCGAGATCGTCTTCAAATGCACGCGCGCCCTCGACTACGCCAACCGCATGGGCATCACCCACCGCGACATCAAGCCGGCGAACATCCTGCTCGCCGGCGCCGCGGCCGCAAGTGGTACGGGGGGCGACATCAAGATCTCCGACTTCGGCGCCGCCATCAACACCGGCGACCAGACCAAGACCCAGGTGGTCGGCGTCGGCTCCCCCGCCTACATGTCGCCGCAGCAGGTGCGCGAGATGCCGCTCAACCACCAGACCGACATCTATTCGCTCGGCGTCATGATGTACCAGCTGCTGACGGGCCGCCTGCCCTTCCAGGCGGCGACCCACTACGCCATGGTCTACCAGATCTGCAACGTCGATCCGCCGCGGCCGTCGACGTTTCGCGCCGACATGCCGGCCAGTCTCGATGCCGTGGTGGCGCGGGCGATGCAGAAGGAACTCGACCTGCGTTATGCCAGTTGGGAGGAGTTCTCGCACGACCTGGCGCAGGCCTTCCGCAACCGCCAGATCTCGGCGCGCCGCAACGAGTTCGCCGACAGCGAGAAATTCGAGACCCTGCGCGGCCTCTCTTTCTTCGACGAATTCTCGGACGTGGAAATCTGGGAGATCGTGCGCTTCTCGCGCTGGGAGGAAGTCGCGCCCGAGACCGTCATCATGAAGGACGGCGAACCGGGCGATTATTTCTGCTTCCTGCTCGAAGGCGAACTGCGCGTCGCCAAGCGCGGCCGCACGCTCGACGTGCTGACGGCGGGCGAATGCTTCGGCGAGATGGCGGTGATCGGCCGCCACGGCCATGTCCGCGGCGCCGACGTCGCCGCGCAGACGACGTCGAAGGTCGTGACGATCGCGGGCGAGGCGCTGCGCCACGCCTCCGAGGTCTGCCGCATGCATTTCTACGCGGCCTTCCTCGAAGTGCTGGCGAACCGTCTGGCGTTGGCCAACGCGCGCATGTCGTCGACATGAACCCGCAGTCTGCGGCCGGCCGGCACTTCGTCAAGTCCGGAGCGGCCGCAGCGCACCCCAGGTTTCTCGCCGAGGCGGGCGGACTCGCCGCGCTGCGCGCCACCGGCGCCGTGCGCGTGCCGGCGGTGATCGACTGCGGCTGCGACGCGGGCCAGGCGTGGCTCGCCCTCGAACGCCTCGATCTGCATCCGCTCGACCGCGCCGCAGGCGCGGCGCTGGGCCGCCAGCTTGCGCAACTGCACCGCACGCTCGGGCCGCACTTCGGCTGGGAGCAGGACAACTTCATCGGCGCGACGCCGCAGGAAAACACGCCCGCGGCGGTGTGGCCGATCTTCTTCGCCCAGCGCCGGCTCCTGCCGCAATTCAGGCTGGCGCGGCAAAGCGGCATGGAACGGCAACTCGTCGGGCAGGGGGAGCGCGTGGCAGAAAATGTCGCCGCCTTTTTCGTCGCCGGCCACCCGGCGGCGAGCCTGCTGCACGGCGATCTCTGGTCGGGCAATGCCGGACGCCTCGCCGACGGCACGCCGGCGATCTTCGACCCCGCCGTCTATTACGGCGACCGCGAGGCGGACATCGCGATGGCGGAATTGTTCGGCGGCTTCCCCGAGTCCTTCTACGCCGCCTACCGCGAGGCCTGGCCGCTATCCGAGGGCTTCGAGACGCGCAAGACGCTCTACAACCTCTACCACATCCTCAACCACTTCAACATGTTCGGTGCCGGCTACCTCGGCCAGGCGCGGCGCATGATCGAGAGGCTGCGCGTTGACTTGCGCAGTTAGAGATCAGGATTTGGTGGCCACGATGCCGGCATACTCCCGCGCGAAATCTTCGCTTGAAGGGGACACCCCCAGATTGGCCGCGCAGCGTTCAAGGAAGCGAACCGAGGTCTGGTAAAGCATGGGTTGTAAATCATGCAGGGTATTGAAATGATCCGCAATCGCTGCGTACTCGGTTTCATAATCGTGCGCAGCGAGGTTGCGCGCGGTACGGCATAACTGCCATGACGAAACCGAATCTATCACCCCGGTTTTTTCGTAAAAGGCGAGTACCTTGAGGAAACTGTCGGTCGGCTCGCTCATCAGCATGGCGGCATGCCGCATCGCCGCACCCATGGTGTCTTGCAACTTTGCGAAACGCTCATTGATGGCGGATAGGGACTCGAACAGTTGTTCATCCTTCTTTCTGGTGGCAAGTTCGCCGGCATCCAGCGGCCAGGCAATTTTGCTGTCGGAGGCATGCAGAAAATACACACAGCGCTGGATGGCTTCGAGAAGGCTGGAGAGATATTGCCGTTCCGCGTCGAGAATGCTTTCGTTCATCGCGCACCACCGAGAAGAATAGCCGTCGCAAGTGCGATGCGCTGGAATGCATTGGGCGCCATACCGCGTTTGATGCCGACGATATCGACCGGCATGGCAAAAGCGGACTCCAACGCTAGCTTGACGCGGGCGCGCTGCAAGATGGATGGCAAAGCGTCATTCTCGATCAGCAGGTCGAGGTCGCCACCACGCACATTTTCGTTGCACCTGGAACCGAACAGCCAGACACGCGCATCCGGCCCGATGATGCCGGCTACGGTTTGGCATATGGCGGTTTGCTGCTGTTGCGTCAGTCTCATGGGCAAATAATAGCAGGGGCGTTCTGCATTCGCATCGCCGGATGCGGAACGGCAATGCCGCTGCGTGCATGTGCCGGAGTTGGTAGCGGAACGGAGCCGCTCCAACTGAACGGCCGCGCCGTCAGACTGCCTGCGTCAAGCCTGCCAGCTTCTGCTGCAACTCGCCGGCTTCGTACATCTCGGCCATGATGTCGGAGCCGCCGATGAATTCGCCGCGGATGTAGAGCTGCGGGATCGTCGGCCAGTTGGCGTAGTCCTTGATGCCCTGGCGGATGTCGGGATCGGCGAGCACGTTCACGCCGACGATATCCTTGACGCCGCAGGCCTTGAGAATCTGCACGGCCTTGGAAGAGAAGCCGCATTGCGGGAATTGCGGCGTGCCCTTCATGTAGAGCACGACGGGGTTGGTGGTGACGGTTTCCTTGATCTGCTGCTGGACATCCATTGGGGGAACTCCTAATAGTCTATTGGTTTAGTCGGGTAATTGTAGCGGCGCTTCATCTGCTTGGTCAAGGCGTTTGTTCGCAACAGGCGTTCGTCCGGTGGGGCGGAGTGTTGCGCTCATGGTGCGCGAGGCGGCGACGCCGACGGCAGGCGCGCCGCTCCCTTCACGCCAGAAAGCGGCTAAGGCGGTCGCATCGCACCTGCCGCCGTCGCCGCCACCTCGATTGACTGTCGGGGGTGTACAAGGCGCCAAAACAAGGCGAACACGGCCCCTTTAGCCCATAATCTGTTTTGGACAACAGTGATGCCCACTACCTAAAGCCATCCACAAGGGAAGGAGTTACTTCACGTGCCGCTTAAACCAATTGAGACAAGTACGGGGCCGTTGGAATATACGGTATCAAGTCGGTTCAGCTACCGGTTCTCACGGTATCTGGTGCTACCGCGCATTACGGAAAGCGAGGAGTTTAAGGGCGGCCAACCATTCCAACTCTCCCCAATGATTCAGGAGATAACAAACGACTACCTGACGCCAGAGGAGCAACAAGCAAGTTATTTGCGGCCAAATGGTAGGCATGAATCTGTTTTTGACTCCATTCGCTGGTACGTTCGGTTCGTTGGCAGGGAAAACAACATTATCGAGTTCGTTGAACGCGGTTGGTATCGGATGCCTAGTGGAGAGCAGGCGGCTGACAACAATGATGACGGAATCGATGAAGAAATTGCTGAGGAAGCCGGCCCAACAACGGACGGGTGGATCTATGCCTTCACTTTTCCAGAACTTATCAGGAACGAGCCATTCCCGATCAAGATTGGCATGACTATCCGTGACGTCGAGGAGCGTGTCGCGGACCAATGCAAGGGTTCGGCGATGTTCAGCACACCGAAAATTCTGAAATCATGGGGCGTTCAAAAGGTGTCGCTCACTGAGCGTACAGTACAGAACCTGCTGAAGTTATCTGGACAATGGAAATCAGAGGCGCCAGGCTCGGAATGGTTCGTCACAACACTGGCTGAAATCGAGCGCGTTATGGGGATTGTTCAGAAAGAAACGCGCTGACAAATATCGGCGTCATCGCCCTTCTTCGATTTGGACCGCTGATGCATCCCCGACGTGTGAGCCCAAGGGGCCAGGCTCGCAGTGCTTTCCAGCGCACCAGCCCCCGCTGCCAAACCCCACCACTAATCGCTTGCACTTCCTCATGTCGCGAGTGTCCGCCGTCCGCCACGCACTGACTTTGAAGGCGCAATTCTCGATATCAAAGTGGCATACCACTGGATAGTGGAAATGGTCAGGGCCGCATTGTTTTTTAAGCCGTGAGCACTCACCGAACGTCAATCGAGGTGGCGGCGACGGCGGCAGGTGCGATGCGACCGCCTTAGCCGCTTTTGGCGTGAAGGGAGCGGCGCGCCTGCCGTCGGCGTTGCCACCTCGCGCTCCGGACGGTTCCGCACCTTTGCACTCAGGGTATTCGTCCGCCCGAGACGCGGACGATGCTGGCGAGGTCGCGATGCTGGTCGATGGCGCTGAACCCGGCATGGCGCAGCAGCGCCGCGACGGCTTCGGCCTGGTCGTAGCCGTGCTCGAAGAACAGGTGGCCGCCTGCGCGCAGATGTGTTGGCGCGGCGGCGACGATGTGGCGGATGGCGTCGAGGCCGTCGGGACCGCAGGCCAAGGCGAGAGCAGGCTCGAAGCGCAGGTCGCCTTCGTTGAGATGCGGGTCGCCTTCCGCGACGTAAGGCGGGTTGGCGACGATGAGGTCGAAGCGCTCGGCGGCATCGATGGTCGCGAACCAGTCGCTTTGCATGAACCGGAGTTGCGCGCCGAGCCGTTCGGCATTGTCGCGCGCAACATCGAGGGCCGCGGCGGAGACATCGAGAGCCGTCACCTCTGCGCTGGGCAGTTCCAGCGCCAGCGTGATCGCGACGCAGCCGCTGCCGGTACCTAGATCGAGGATGCGCGGCTTCGCCATACGGGCCACG
>Ga0154359_1191_pt2 | contig 15497 bp, 13 predicted proteins | sample RifGroA2_FD_115887 | JGI IMG/M metagenome (GOLD analysis project Ga0154359, IMG submission 115887) | Rhodocyclales bacterium GWA2_65_20
TACAAGACCCAACTCACCTATCCGATCCCCAATACCGACAAGGAGGCCGGCCGCTGCTGCCAGCCCTTCGGCCGCACCACGGTGCTCTGGGGCGCCGGCAAGGAATACCCGGTGCGCGGCGAGGACTTCGCCTTCATGTTATTTCGCAAGAGGAACTGCTGTGTGGGCTTCTGATCTTCATCCTTCTGCCCGAGCCCTCGGCCTCGTCGCCGCGCTCGTGGCGAGCGCGCAGGCCCTGGCGCAAAACCCGCCGGTCATCACCGACGCGGACATCGAACGGGTCCGCCGCGAAATGCCGACCGTCACCGACCAGGACATCGACGCGGCGCGGCGGAAGTACGGCATGCCCAGCGATGCCGAACTGCAATCCGCGCCGGTGCCGACCCACCCGAACGTCGAGGCGCTGCCCCAGCCCAAGAGCCGCACCCCGATCGACCTCGAAGCGCTGGCGCGGGGCTATGCATCGCAAGCCGAGGCGATGACTCAGGCGCAGGGGCTGGAGGCTGGGCCCGGGCTATTGGTGTTCGTCAGCCTGTCCATGCCCCGGCCCACACTGCAACGCCTCATCGACCAGGCCGCGCGGGCCAAGGCCTCGATCGTCCTCCGGGGCTTCGCCAACGGCTCGCTGCGCGACACCGTCGCCCAGGTGCAGGGCTTGATCGGGTCCCGCCAGATAGCCGTGCAGATCGATCCCCAGGCCTTCGACCGCTACGCCGTCACCCGGGTACCGACCTTCGTGCTGATACGGCCCGGCACCCGTCCCGTTTCCTGCGCCAGTGGCAGTTGCGCGCCGGCCGACAGTTTCCTGCGGACTTCCGGCGACGTGAGCCTGGACTACGCGCTGGAACACATGCGGCGCTCGGCACCCGGCTTCAGCCCAACCGCCGACACCTTCCTGAAACGGATCAAGGGATAGGAGGCCATGATGCGCCGCTGGGTCACCTGGATCACGCTCTTCTGCTTCGTCACGACGCAGACCGCCGCCGTCGCCGGTCCGTTCGAGGAAGGTACCGCCGCCGGGCAGGCGGCCAATCCCGTTATCCGGGGGACGGTGAATACGCCGAGTGCATCGAGTGCCGTGCCGGCCTACACCACGACGCCACCGGAAACCACCTACTACGGCCAGCCCAGCCTGTCGGGCCCGGCCAATGCCCGCCTGGCCGCCTGCGCCACCAGCACCGATGATCCCGTCTGCCAGGCGCAGCGCGGTGCGATGACTTCGGCCAACACGCCGCGCCCCCCGGTCTCGGCCTACGATCCCGCCGTCGCCGCCGCCCGCGATATCGCAGCCAATCCGTCGAGCGTGCTGGGCAGTCTCGCCGACTATTACTCGGGTTGCACCACTGCCGAGGTCACCACGCCTGCGGGCACGACCAGCAAGGTCTGCAACCGCTACAGCGGTGTCGGCAACTACACCACCCGGCGCGATCTCACGGTCCAGGTCGAACTGCTGCCCAGTTGCACCGAAGGCACCTGGTTCGCCCACGGCCGGGTCAACCGCAACGGCGCCGACTACATGGTGGCCGAAGCGCAATGCCGCATCCGCGCCGACGGCAAGCAGCGTTTCCGCTTCTACGCCGCCGGCGGCATGGGCGCCTGCATCGACTGGCAGGCTCTCGACCTGCCGATTGCACCGGCCACCCAGGCCGTCTACGTCACCGACCTGTCGCCGCATTGGCAGGGCTACTGCTGGCGCCCCTTCAAGGTGGTCATGATGCCGGGCTCGGGCTGCACCGCCGGGAACTGCAGCTACACCTTCCAGTTCGGCACGCCGGTCTATGCCTGCCCTGCCGGGACGGTGCGCGGCGATACGCTGAACGCCTACTGGACCGGCATATTCCTCACTGCTGGTGCGGCCGACCAGTGCTTCACCCTCACCCTCCCCGACGCCGAGGCTGGCTGTCCGGGCGGCAGCACGACAATCTACGACGAAGCCGGGGGGCAGTGCGCCCTGCCGGCGGGGCCCGCGACCCTGGTCGGCGCCTCCGGTTGGAGCCTGCCCTTGTCCTTCGTCCAGCCGACCATGGAGCAGCACGAGACCGACGTCTGGGTCGACAGGAGCGCCACGCTGACCGAGGGCGGTCGCTGCACCGTGACCACCGCCGACCGCTGCGTCGACGGCCCCGCCACCAAGACCATCGACGGCCATGCGGTCACGCGCGCCTGCTGGTCCTATGAGCGCACTCTGACGTGCACCGCGGGCGCCCCGGTGGACGAGTGCGCCCCACTGGCGAGCAGCGGTTGCACCCCGGCGACCAGCACCTGCAAGCAGATGAATGCGGCGACCGGGTTGTGCGAGATCACCCAGGACACCTACACCTGCCCGGTCGCCGCGCAAACCGCCACCTCCGCCTCGAACTGCCCCGCCAACGTCTATTGCCTGGGCTCGAACTGCTTCAACACCAGTTACACCAACGACGCCGACTTCGCCCGTTCGATGTCGCTGATGGAAGCCGCGCGCGAAGCCGGCGTGTACCTCGACACCGACAACATGCAGGTGTTCAAGGGCGAGGGCAACCGGTGCCGTGACCGGCTGTTCAAGAACTGCTGCTATTCCGACTCGGCCGGCGCCGGCATGACCAACCAGAGCCTGTTCGGTACGGGTTCGCGCCTCGTCTATGACGTGCTGATGAACGCCGACAACCGCGAGTTCCTCTACCAGGGCATGCAGGCGCTGCTGATGAGCGGCGGGTTTTCCGGCAGCTTCACGACCTATGGCGTCACCGTCGCGATCAACGGCACCGCGCTGCCGGCCAGTTCGGTCGTGCTCTACTCCGGCGACGGCCTGGTGGTCGCCTTCGATCCCTGGTCCCTGGCGATCGCGGTGGTGATCTACATCATCATGTCGATGTCGTCCTGCAACGAGGAGGAAGGCAAGGTCGCGATGAAGGAAGGGGCCGGCCTGTGCCATAGCGTCGGGACCTATTGTTCATCGTGCATCCGCATCCTCGGCGCCTGTGTCGCCTGCATCGAGCACACCACCGGCAAGTGCTGCTTCAACAGCAAGCTCGCGCGCATCGTCAACGAGCAGGGCCGCGTCCAGGTGGGCAAGGGCTGGGGCTCCGGCCAGAACCCTGACTGCTCGGGCTTCACTATCGCGCAACTGCAGAGCCTCGACTTTGCGACGATGGACCTTTCTGAATTCTATGCCTCCATCGTCCCGACGCTGCCCAGTGTCGGAACGATCCAGGGCAGCAACGCCTCGCGCCTCACCACCTGCTACTACGGACAGGGGAAATGCCAATGAAGCCTTTCTATGCCGTTGCGCTGCTCGCCGCACTCGCGTTGCCCGTCTTCGCCGACGACGTGCTCCGCACGCCGGTGCCCGACGCACGCCCGGTGATGCTGGCCGCCCTCCAAGCGACCGACGGGCAGGCCCACGGCGTCCTCACCGGCGAGATGGCCGATGCGATCACGCGGCGCTTCGGTGCCACCTCGCCGATCTTCATCGACGTAACGACCGAGAAGCACTACGCCCAACCGGGTTGCAGCCGGCTGAAAGTCACGTTCTGGCAAGACGGCGTTCTCCTGCCCGGCGCATTGAGCCCGCGCCGGCAGACGATGGACTTCGGCATCAACTACTGCCTCGACGGCCGCCCGCCGCAATCCCTGAAGTAGAGCCGATATGAAGCGCTTTTCGTTCCCCATCCCCGTCCGCTTGGCGCTGGTGCTGGCGCTGGCCTCGATGCTGGGCGCCAGCGCCGCGTCGGCCCAGGATGCCCAGGATACCGTTTCGAGCTACTGGTCCGACCGTTGGCGCGGTTGGCATTTCTATGAAGACCCCGTGCCCGAGGAACGGGAACGTCCGCCGCTGCCGGGCAAGGTGGTGCCCGCGGCGCCATCGGCTCCGCCCTCGAAAGCTCCGGAACTGGTCGAGTTCGAACGCCTGCAGAAGACGCTGGAGGATACCCGCAACATCGCCATCATGCGGCCGACCGAGGCGAACGTGCGCCGCTACATGGAACTCGAGTCCCGGGTCGTCGCGCGCGCATCCTATTTCGCCGACGTGGCGCAGCGGGTCGCCTGGGCCACTCCGGCACTCGATCCGACGCTGCAAGGCCGGCCGGTCAACGCCAAGGCACTGGAAGTGTTCGAGCAGACCGAGTGGGTGGATCGATCCCGTTCGATTGCCGAACTGGGCAAGGACCACGTGCTGTTCTTCTTCTACCGCTCGGACTGCCCGTACTGCCACGCCTTCGCCCCGACCCTGGCGACCTTCCAGGCGCGCCATGGCATCCAGGTGGTGGCCATCAGCGTCGATGGCGGCCCGATGCCTGGTTTCCCCAACGCGCGCCCGGACAACGGCATCGCCACCACCCTCAAGGTCACGCAGGTGCCCGCCGTCTTCCTGGCGCAGCCCTTCACCGGAAAAATCACGCCCATCGGCTTTGGCGTGCTCTCGGAATCCCAGTTATTGGAACGCATCGCCGTCGTATCCGGCCCGCAGGCCGAGGCGATGCTGCCCGGAACGATGCAACGTCTTGCCCTGCCGCAGGAGGCCCCATGAACCACCCCGACCATCCTCCGTTGCGGCGCACCACCGCCTCGCTGCTGGCGTTGCTGCTGGTGATCTCGCCGCTGCCGCTGCGCGCCGGCGACCTGAACACCGAGGTGAATGACATGTTCAACAACCTGGGCGCCATCGGCAACTACACGGCCCCCGGGGCCTTCCGCGGCCAGACCTTCAATACCTACACCGGCGGCAACCTGATGATGCGCTCGCCCAACAAGGTCTATCAGCTCGCCGCCATCCAGTTCCCCAGCGCCAAGGCCGGCTGCGGTGGCATCGACGTCTTCGGCGGCAGCTTCAGCCACATCTCGGCGACCGAGTTCAAGAACATGCTGAAGAACATCACGGCCGCCCTGCCGGGCATCGCCTTCCAACTGGCGCTCGAAGCGGTCTCACCCCTCTTGGGCGGCCTCACCAAGTGGGCCAAGGGGCTGGAGACCTGGATCAACAATGCCCGCATCAACTCGTGCGAGACCGCCAAAGCCATCGTTAGCACGGCCGCCGAATCCGTCGGCTACAGCTCGCAGGAAACCTGTGCCGACCTCGCCGTCGAGATGGGCCTGGAGAGCGACCGGGATGCGGCGCGCCGGCGTTGTGGCTCCGACCGGCCCAGCATCCTGGCATCGGCGCGTTCCTCCACCGATCCGAACGTGAAGAACAAGGCCCCCTTCGTCGGCAACCTGACCTGGAAAGCGCTGCAGTACACGGGTTCCTACCTTGACGATCAGGAGCGCGAGGTGATCATGAGCCTGGTCGGCACGATCATCTATTACCCGGAGGAATCGGCGCGCGACCCTGAGCCGATCGCGCCTACGCTCACGTCGATCAGCCAGTTGTTGTATGGCCAGAGTGCGGCGAGCGGCACGGATGTCATCCAGCATGTGCTGAAGTGCAACGACTACACCAACTGCGATGTGGTCACCCTGAACACCGGGTACACCCACACCCCCTTCACGGCCAAGGTCGAGGCCATGATGCGCTCCATCGCCGAGAAGATCACGACGCGCACCGCCATTCCCAACAACTCATCCGAGGTCGGCTTCGTGAACCAGACCACCGAGCCCGTCTACAAGATGCTGTCCATCGGCACCAGCATCCCGGGCTCCGGCCTTGCCGACAGCCTGATCGCCCAGTATCGCGACGTCATCGCCGCCGACTACGCCTACGTTTTTCTGGAGCGCAACCTGCGTCTGGGCATGGCCGCTCTCGACAAGAACTACACGCTGCAGCAGAGCCAGCGTGACCAGGCCAACCAGATCCGCCAGCGCGCGCAGGCCATGCTCCTGCAACTCTCGCAGGAAAAGAACCTGCTCTACCAGAAGGTGGGTTCCTTCCGGGCCGTGGCTAGCCACCTGGAACAGCTCGAGCGCCAACTGCGCTCCAGCATGCCCCAGCACGTGATGGACATGCTCGGCCAGCAGGCCGCCTATCTGGCGCAGTAGCGCCGACGGGATTGCGCGAGGAGACGGAGCGCCATGTGGGAAATCTACGCTTACCAGAATGCCGACAGCCTGTTCGGTGTCTTCAATGCCGCCGCTGCCATCCATGCATCGGGCGACTATGCGGCGGCGGTCGCCGCCGTAGCCTTCTGCGGCTTCGTTGCGGCGCTCATCGCCTACGCATTCGCCCCAGAGAAGCTGCAGGGCTGGAAGTGGCTGGGCACGGTGGTGCTGGTGTTCTCGGTGCTGATCGTACCGAAGGTCACCATCGGGATCGTGGACAAGACCGGCGGCGCCGCGGTCAAGGTGGTCGACAATGTGCCCTTCGGGGTCGCCGTGCTGGGCAGCCTCACAAGTACCATCGGCAACACACTGACCGGCCTCTTCGAGACGGCTTTCCTGGTCATCCCGGGCGCGGGGGCACTCCCGGCTGAGCTGAGCTACCAGCAGAACGGCCTGATGTTCGGCAACCGCCTGATCCGAGAGACCGGCAACGTGGTGTTCCAGGACCCGGCGTTTCGTACGGACCTCATCAACTTCATCCACAACTGCACGACCTACGACCTGATCGACGGCACCCTCGATCCGGCAGTCTTTTCCGCCTCGGATGACGTCTGGCCGCTGATGGCCTCGCCCAATCCGGCGCGCTTTTCCACGCTGACCGCCGCGGGTGGCAGCGTCGGGGTCGACACCTGCCCCAACGTCTACCAGAGCCTCAACGGGCGACTGCCGGCGCAGATCACTCGTATCCAGGGGCGGCTCGCCTTCCAGCTCAACCCGACCTTGCCGGGCGCCGCCGCTGCGGCGGCCATCGCCGGCCAAATCCAGCAGGCCTATCTCAAGAACAGTATCGCCACTGCCTCGTCCACGGCGGCCGACCTCATCCGGCAGAACGCCATGCTCAACGCGATCGAGGACACCAGCAAGATCGTCGGCCAGAAGGTCAACGATCCAGCAGCCATGGTGCTCGCCGTCGGGCGGGCCCAGGCCGTGGCCCAGCAGAACGCGACCTGGCTCAACTACGGCAAGGTGGCCGAGCAGGCCCTGCCGGTTTTCCGCAATGTGGTCGAGGCGGTGACCTACGCGATGTTCCCGCTGTTCGTGCTGCTGCTCCTGCTCACCAGCGGTCGCGAGACGATGCTGGCCTTCAAGGGCTACGCCGCCGTGCTCATCTGGATCCAGCTCTGGCCGCCGCTCTACGCCATCCTCAACTACATGGCCTCGATCTACGCGGCCTACGATCTGGCGGCCGCGGCGGATCTCGGAACGGGCACCAAGGCGTTGGCCCTGCAGACAGCCTCGACGATCTACTCGCGCGCGATTTCGGGCGAGGCCGTCGTCGGCTACCTCGCGATCAGCATTCCCTTCATCGCCTGGGCCGCATTGAAGCGCATGGAAAACTTCGGGACGGCCCTGGTCGGTGGCCTGTCGGGCCTGCAGGCGATGATCTCGGGGGGAACGTCGGCCGCTACCGTCGGCAACGTTTCCATGGGGAACGTGGGGATGGACCAGATGCAGTTGGCGCCCAACCGCACGTCGGCTTTCATGGGCAGTTGGCAAAACGATCTGAGCGGGAACACGTTCTCGTCGAATGCGCTGACCGGGCGAACCGCCGTCAGCCTGCTGCGCAACCAGGGATTTGCATCCCGAATGGTCTCGATGCGCGTGTCCGAGCAGGACGTGACGCAGGCCAGTCGGCAAGCCGACGCCGCGCGTGGCGAGGCAATTGCTGCGAATACCGAGCGATCAGCTGCGCTCTCGGAGACATTTACGCGAGGCTTGGCAAAGCTACGGTCATCTCGACACAGCAGCGGTACGGCCTCCAGCAGTTTTGAGCAGATGGGCGAGACGCTGAACCGGCTGGATCAGATTTCGAAGAACGTGGCGAACAGCACGGGTTTGACCCAGAGCCAGGTGGCACAGATCGCTTTCGGCGTAGCGGGACGTCTTGGTTTCAATTCACCTGTGGCCGGTCTTGAACTCCAGGCCCGCGGCGGGAAGAGCTACTCGACTGGGCTATCTGCGAATGAACAGAAGGTATTGAGCAACCTCACCCAGGATCAGATAGCCGAGTTTAAGCAGTTTGGCGACCGCGTCTCGCGCGACACCAGCGTCATGACGAGCATCTCCAATGACGAGAGGGAGGCGCAGGAGTTGTCGGCGCGACTCTCCAGTGCTGTCACCCGATCAGAGCGCGCCGATGCGAGTCTTGCGACCAGAACGGCTTTCGCGGAGCGACTCTCGGTAGCCAAGGACAAGGGTGAGGCGATCTCGATCGACATTGCCCAGGATCCCCATAACATGGACATGTTCCTGCGCTACGCGGAACGGTACGGAGGCGACAGCGCGGCTGCGTTGACCATGTTCGATGCGGAGCTGGCCCGGCAAGGCCTCAAGCCAAACCGGGTATTCTCCGATGGAGCAGCGATGCCAAACTCGTTCGACGATGTTCGAGATCTGCACCAGCGCCAGTCCAACGATCCTGCACTATCACCGGATCTGGCCGCCAACAACGCCGCGAACCGTGCAAAGGCAGCTCAAGCCCATCGCACGGCCGCACATCAGCCCTCCCCTGCCCCGTCATCGCCCATCCGCGACGAAGTACGAAAACAAGGCGATAGCATCAAGCAACAGGCCGAGGCGGCTTCGCCACAATTCGATGCCAAGGCGAGAATCGTGAAGACCGAGGACGGCACCTTGTCCACGGAAAAGTCCCTACTCGGGAGCGCCGCGAATCAAGTGAAGAATGACGCAGCCACGACTGCCACCGCCGTAAAGGATGCGGTCAAAGACCTCCTTCGCAAGGACCGCTAGTCATTCGAGCATGCCGCCTGTCCCCCCATGCGTCTTTATGTCGGGGGACGCTGGCTTCATGAAGGGTGGATAATCTTCATCACGCCAGTAGTTGTCCATTCGATCTTCATCCGCCGTACCATGTCCGCGCAAGGCGTCGATCTCCGGCGAAGGCTTGCGTTTCGCTTGCCGCCCAATTCCCGATAGGGCGCCACCCACCGCACCTCCTGCAACCGCCCCAAAGAACATGAGCACCAAACGCGTGCCCCAGTCCTCCTTGATGCCAAATATCAACGCTAGGGCCATCCCGGCGGCAACGAAGCCTATGAAAATCAGTTTTCTCATTTCGATCTCCTAGATTGAATCTACCTCTGATGACAAGAGTTTCAAATCCCAGACGCGACCGATCGTGCATCACCATTACCAAGGCCCAGAAATTCGGGGAGCTTTAGTTATTCGCTCAAACACCAATATTCACTGCGCAGCGAACATTACGTTTCATCTGGCAATACACGTACCACCTGCGGCACCCCCAAATTTCAGCTCTCGTTCCTTCCCCGACATTCCCTCCCAAGGTTCTGAGCACTATCGGCAGCGGCAAGCATGTGGAAACAGCGAGAAGCATGGAGGGCACCAGCGTATGAGGTCATAGCCCCAGGCCTCAGGAGACAGAGCTCCCGGAAGGGCTCAGCAAGTCAATTTCACCAACCTACGCGATTTCAACGTTCGTTGAAAGTCGCTAATTGAGTGAAATACCACTTGACAATTTCACTACCGATGGTACTTTCAGCGAATGCTGAAAGCGCCTGACTCAATGAAACCGTTGGAAGACCGTGCTGCGGAAGCACTTCGTTTGCTGCTGCAGCAAGTGCCCGTGATCAAGCTCGTGGACATCGAACAGGAGTCCCTTGGGCCTGATCGTGGCGTCGACATCGTGGCGCATATCGAGGTATCCGGTCGGCGCCATGCGTTGGTCTGTGAGGTGAAGGCCAACGGCCAGCCGCGCCATGTTCGGATGGCCCTGCTCCAGTTGCGCAACTACGTGGCTCATCACGCGCAGGATGCCACGGCCGTTTTCATTGCTCCCTATCTGTCGCCCGAAGCCCAAGCACTGTGTGGTGAGCAAGCGGTCGGCTTTCTTGACCTGGAAGGCAATGCCCGTTTGCTGTTCGACACGGTCTTCATCGAACGTCAAGTGGCGAGCAGACCGGTTGTCGAGCGGCGCGAACTCAGGTCGCTGTTCAAACCGAAATCCGCCCAGGTGCTGCGGGTGATGCTTCGAAAGCCCAGCCGGGCCTGGCGGGTTACCGAACTGGCGGAGATGGCTGATGTCAGCCTCGGCCACGTTAGCAACGTACGCGCCGGTCTGCTTGACCGGGAATGGGCGCAAGTGTCCGACGATGGCCTATTTCTGTCTGAGCCTGAGGCATTGCTGGATGCCTGGCGAGATGACTACGAGCCACCACCCGGCAAGCGCATGACCTTCTATACGACGTTGCATGGCAGCGCTTTTGAAGAAGTTGCGCGCCAAGTGCTCAACTCAGATCGCAAGACAGGTCAGGCTGCTTTCGCGTCCTTCTCGGCGGCCCACTGGCTGGCGCCGTATGGCCGAACCGGTACGCAATACTTCTATGCGGACGACGCCGGCCTCGAACGGCTCCAAACCGCATTGAAATTGTCCTCGGTCTCCAAAGGCCAAAATGTGGTGGTGACCCTGCTCAAAGATCCCGGTCTGCTCCGCGACACTGTCGAGCCGGCGCCAAGCGCAATCTGCACCAGCCCGGTCCAGACCTATCTCGATCTGGCCGCCGCTGGCGAGCGGGGCCGAGAGGCGGCCGACCATTTGCGCCGCGAGAAGCTGACATGGCCGAAATGACGCCACATGAGCCGCAATCCGCGGCGGACTACGACGATCGCACGACAGCAGCTGTGAAGACGGTGCTGGTCGAGATCGGCCAGATCCTGGGAAGCTTCAAAGGAAAATTCGCCATCATCGGTGGCGCGGTCCCATGGTTGCTGCTCGGAAACGAGGACATGCCGCATGTCGGCACGCTCGATGTGGATCTTGGGTTGGACGCGGAAGCGTTGGGCGATGGCGAATACGCTACGCTCATCGACGCTCTACGGGGCCATGGCTATCAGCAACGTCGGGAGCTTCGGCGCTTTCAGCTCGTTCGCCAAGTCCCCACTGAAGATGGCGGCGCTCCGATCGACATCATTGTCGATTTCCTGATGCCCCGGGATGCCGAGATCGTCAAGAATGTCCCGCCGCTGATCAGCGACTTCGCGGTACAAAAAGCAGACGGCGCGGACTTGGCCGTTCGCTTCTATCAGTTGGTTGCGATCACCGGCCCGATGCCTGCCGGCGGCATGAACCGCGTCGAGATCGCGGTGTGTTCGATCCCTGCCCTTCTTGCCATGAAGGGGCATGCCATTGAAGGGCGCTACAAGCAGAAAGATGCCTACGACATCTACTACTGCATCCGGAACTATCCTGGAGGTCCGGAGACGCTCGCCGAGGAATGTCGGCCGCTCCTCGATCATGCCAGCGGTGCAGCCGGCTACGACTTCATCGCTGGTAAGTTCGATACCGTCGATGGCTTTGGGCCGACATGCGTGCGTCGATTCGTGGAAGACACGAACATCCTGGGCGATCGCTCCCCCGATCAATGGCAGCAAGACGCCTTCGGCCAGGTAGATGTCTGGTTGCGCGCACTAGGATTGAGGGGATGAGTGCCATATCTGCCGCGGCGGCTATTCGCAAACTGACAATCCAGCGTTTTCGAGGCATCGAAAAATTTAGGCTCTTCCGGCTTTTCTACGGAAGAAAGGGATGACCGATATCCCGGAGATCGTGTATCTACGCGGGTTTTCCAGGGCTCGTGCAGGGATGCAGCGACAAGCTATGGGAGCGGCCATCCCGACAGGGATTGATGCCCGTGCCACCTTTCATTGCGAAGATCTCATTGGCGAACACATCGGGTGCCACCTGTAGCAGCAGGCGCACGGTATCGGCATAGGCCTTATCCATGAGGCTTGAGAGTCAATAGCGTGCCGTCCTTGAGACGCGACATCCAGCGTTTATCGCTACCCACCCGCAAGGCATGCTGCTGCAGCAAGGCATCGGCATCTGCAACCTGGGTTTCACGAGCCCATGTGAGGAACAGGCGCACAGCCTTGACACTGGTACAACACGCCAGCAGTTTGCCCAGCATCTCCTTGCGCAGATTCCGCAAGCCATCGAAGACGTTACGTGCCTCTTCGAGCCCCTGGTGAGTCCCCACGTCATACAGCATCTCGAGAACCGCCCGTTCAGGGGCCGAAACTTTCAGGCCATCGGTCACACCCGGCGGCGTGGTCAGGCTCTGAACATCCAGTGACTCATCCGGCCAATCAAAGAGTCGCGCCCAGACGTAGCGTGCGGGAAATCGCATGGAGAACCAATCCGGCAACGAGAAGCGTACATTTCCCCACAGCACCAGGCGCTCACGGGGGCCAATATTGTGGCGGACGCCCTGCAGCGCAAGTGCGCTCTTTCCGGCGAGGTGTAGTCCGTCCACTCGACTCTGTAGTAGCTTGATCGCTCCAAGGGCATTCAGTTCGTCATTGGGGAACGCGTATACACCATACCCCAAGCGCTCTATCCAGCCCGCAGATGCATAGTAGGCGGCCAACTTGGCAGACACACCGAGGCGTTCGAGGTCGACGAGATCGAACGGTGCACCACGTGGCAGTTCAGTCTGAACGCGCTTGATTAACGAATGTTCTACAGTTCTCATAACACATGAACAATAGCACAAACTTCAAGCAAAACAGTTGAGGGTGATTAGATTTTGAACGCAACCAACCTGTTGAATATGACTCATGCTAAAAAATCTAATCATGGTGTCGTTTACGCGCCGGCAAGGTCATGGGTAAGGCGCCCAGCGGATCGCAACCGGGTAGATCACGGACCAGACTTTGCATCCACGTCGGCAGCACGTTGAAGCCATCGCGCAGGTCCTGGCAGATCGCGACCCTTTGGGTGGAATCGACGAGCAATTGGCTTAGTCGGTTCACGATGCAGTCACGGTCGGAGATCAGCGTGTCCTTCAGCCAATGTAGGGCCTGCACAACTCGCATGGCGGGACGATCAGCCCAATAAAGGCGACTGGGGGCGGTTTGCTTGAATTCGATGACGAGTTTGTCGAGTTTGATCGCCCGGCGACGTGCGTCGGTATGAATGGTGACACGAGCCGGGACGGCATCCGTCAGGCCAAGATCGTTGGCGGCGGTCATCCCATCCACCAGCAGACGCAGTTGGTCGCGCCGCGCGATGGCATCGACAATCGCGCGATAGTCGGGAGTGCTGGGACGCTGGGTCAAACGATTGATGCTGGGCTTGTCGTACAAACCTCGATCGATACGCCGCAGGTAACCCGCCAGCACCATGCGCTGGAGCGTCTTGTCGATTGCATCACGGTTGCCGAGATGTGCAAAGTCGGTCGGCACCCAGACATGGCCTGGACCGGCGGCATTGATTTTCGATGAGATGGCGGATTTGAGATCAGACATGGGACTCCTTGTCCGATATTTGTATAATTTTTTCAGACAGTTGGCAAAAAGACATGTCCGAAACTTGTAGATCTATTTCGGACATCTAGAGACAGCATGGGAGGAACTCATCCTGAAGCCATGGAAGACTGCCCTCATTCGTATCTCAAAACAGACAATCATGAACGCTTCGCTAAACGCTCTACGACTGACGGATCGAGTTCCCGGCGGGTCAGCAGTTCATTGATTGTCGACTGCCGGGACTTGAGCGCTTCGGCGACGAATACCCTTCGCTCCTCGATAACGGGCAGCACCTTCTCTCGCAGAAAATCTCGTTCGACCGGCAGTAGCCGTTCATCTCCAATTACTTGGGCAATGGCTTCCGGCAAGCCGGCGCTCATCCGTGACAAGACGCCGCGGACGAGCCTTGGCGCCACATCGGCCTCGTAGGCCATCGCATCCCAGTGCAGCCCTTCCACCCAGCCTGGCTTGTTCTCCCCGGCGATGGCCATGGACAGGGTTTGCCGAGGCAGATAGGCCTCGACGCAGAGCATGTCGTAAAACGGCGCCACCACAGCCTTCTGCCCTCGCATCAGGAAGGCAATGTTTTTGGCATGGGCGTCCAGGTTGCCGATCAGGTAGTTGAAGACGACCCACTGGATCACTGCATTGGCGGCTACGATGGGGCGTTCGATGAAGGCGCCCCGAAGCACCGCAAACAGCTGATGCAGCCCTAGCCCCCCCTCGCTCTCGTACTTCTTCGACGGCGCCACGCCCAAGGCCTGGCAGAGATCGATCTGGTGGATTCGCCGAAAGGCTTGGCCAGCCGCCGTCTCCCCACCGCCTGCCCATGCCTCCCGGTCGAACCGCTCAATGGCATAAAGCGGCTCCGGTAGATGCAGCAGGCCCACGGTAGGTACCGGAACCTTCAACGCCTGGGCAAGGCGCATGCAGAAAAATTCGTTGGCTGGACAGTGGGGAAAGTCCGCGCTGGCATTCTCCGGTTTGACGATGTGGGTCGATGGTGCCGAACCTTCGGGAAGGAACATCGCTCCGCTGGCGTCGATACGTAGCCCTAGTTTTTCCTGGGCACCGGCCAGGGACATGCGGATTTCTTCCCAGGAGGCCATCAGAGGAAGATTGCGCGTCCGGGATGCCTTGATTTTTTCCTGAAGCGCCACTGATGGTAGCGGAACCAGGATTTCCTCTGTCGCGGCTTCGACTCCTTCTGGGATCAGTGAAAGAGCACCCGCCGTGTCCTGTCCATGCCGAATCAGAAGGGCCCAGGTATCCCGCGGGTCGATCCGATCCCGGGCAGCCATCAAATCCCGCAACCGGCCTTCGGGCAAGAGGTTCTCGAAGAACCATTCGACCGGCCTAGCCTCTGCGGAGTCCTTGAATACCCGGATCGTCAACGGAAAATTGGGGGAGAGGGCATAAGCGTTCCACTCGGTCGCGTAGCCGAATTTCCAGCACCCCTCCTCGACTTCAAGGGTTCCGACCGGGATGCCGTTGGCCGAGACGGTCAAGGCGGTCATACGGCTTCACCCGGCAGTCGCAGCCTGATCTCGATGCCGAAGCGATTGCAGACCGCCAGCACTTTTCCAATCTGAGCGGTGGGCTTTCCTTGCTCCAGGCCGTTTAGAAATGGCAGACTGACGTTGCACAGCGCTGCAGCATCGCGTTGCGTCAGGCCCGATTCCTTGCGAACGACCCGAACGATCTCGCCCAGTTCGGCGACAGAGGAGATACCCAGGTCTCTGTCCAACATGCCCTCTCCATCAATGATCAACGATCATTGAATTTTGCTCGGCATTCGTGCTGATTGCAAGAAAACTCAACGATCGTTGATTATTTTTGCTGAGCCCTGCCTCACAATGGCCGCGCCTTGGCCACTATGATCAGTCAGGAATTTTCCGGGCAGTTGCTGCCAGCGCATCCAACAGGGCGCCTATATAGGCTGAACGCCAGTGGTGCGTTGCACATGGCGGACATGAGAGCCACCTACGCCGCGGAACGATGGCTGCACGCCCCTACCCTCTGCGACGGGGTAGCGCCTGCCAAGTGTTCCCCCAATCGTTCCCCTGTACTCCAAAAAGCAAAGAGCCCAGTCCGAAGACTGGGCTAACTGCTTGTTTCTATTGGTCGGGGCGGCGGGATTCGAACTCGCGACCCCTTGCACCCCATGCAAGTGCGCTACCAGGCTGCGCTACGCCCCGACA
>Ga0154359_1009_pt2 | contig 15332 bp, 11 predicted proteins | sample RifGroA2_FD_115887 | JGI IMG/M metagenome (GOLD analysis project Ga0154359, IMG submission 115887) | Rhodocyclales bacterium GWA2_65_20
CCGCTTCGGCTGCGGCATGTATCCGGCGCGACCGCCCTACTACCAGGGCCGCTACCGCTTCCTCAAGCATTACTACAGCATGATCGGCGACCTGAAGGCCCAGGGCGAGGAATACGACTGCGCCGTCGCCATCGACGAATTGCCCGCGGTGAAGCATTGGGTGCGCAACCTGCCGCGCTTTCCGGAGTTCTCGTTCTGGCTGCCGACAGCGAGCGACCGGTTCTACCCCGACTTCGTTTGCGAGCTTGGCGATGGTCGCCTGCTGGTGGTGGAGTACAAGGGCGCCGACCGCAAGACCGATGACGATTCCCATGAAAAACGCGTGATCGGCGAATATTGGGCCAAGGTCAGCGGCAACCTGTTCGTCATGGCGGTGCAACGCGACGACGCCGGGCGCGATGTCCGGGCTCAGTTGCATGCCGTCGTGCAGGAAGGCGCCGCGGATCGGCCCCCGGCCATTCCCGAACATGCCATCGTGCGGGTGTTGCGCGCCATGACCGTGGAAGGCCATGGCATCGTCAAGGACGCCGTGGGCACCGTGGTCTATGTCTACGATGGCGGCAAAGCCTACGCCGTCGAACTCGACGACGTGAGCGGCGCGACGGCCGTCGTCACCCTGTATGCCAAAGATATAACCGGTGTCACTTTGCAATGACCGTATCGCTGCCCAACGGCCATTGCGCCGGCGTTTCGGACGACAAAGTGGTCAAGTACCTTCTCAACAGCGCCCACAACCAAGGCGCGGCGAAGGCAAAGTTTTTCACGGCGTTCGGTTTTCAGGCCAGCGACTGGCGAGTGCTCCAGTCGGCGCTCGTCGTCCAGGGACAAAGCAATCCGGTCGTGGAAACCACCGTTACCGAATTTGGCCCCAGATACGAAGTCCTGTGCCATTGCCCATCCCCCGATGGCCGCAACCCCTGTATTCGCACTGTCTGGCAGGTCACCGCCGACGAGCCCTGCCCAGAGCTGATAACGGCGATTCCAAAATAGGTTTTTTGCGTTGGCGTAGCCGCCGTCACCGCCCATGCCAATACCGGCGCCGCTCGGCGCGCGCGCTGGCGATTTCGACCCCGCCCGCTCCCAGCCGCACCGTCAGCGCGCCCTCGCTATCGGTGCGGTGCAGCGCGGCGCCCGTGGCGCGGTAGCGCTCGACCACGTCCGCCTTCGGGTGGCCGAAACGGTTGCGGTAGCCGACCGGAAAGATCGCCGTCCCGGCGCCGACGGCGGCGATGAACGCGGCAGTCGACGACGTGCGGCTGCCGTGGTGCGGCACGGTCAGCACGTCGGCATGCAGATCGCGGCCGTGCCGCGCCAGCAGCGCGGTCTCCGAAAGCGCCTCGATGTCCGAGGTCAGCAGCATGCTCTTCCCCGCTGCGCTCACCTTGAGCACGCAGCTCATGTCGTTGGTCTTGCGCGTGGGCGAGGCGAACTGCACGGCGGGCGGATGCAGCATCTCGAAGCGCACGCCGTCCCATTCCCAGGCGTCGCCGTCCTGGCAGGGGCGCTGCGCCACGGGCTGGGCCGAGAGCGGATGCTCGAAAGGCAGCGAACTGCTGATCCAGCCGACCGGCACCGCCTCCAGCACCGACTCGGCGCCGCCCGCGTGATCGATGTCGGCGTGGGTGACGACGAGGCCGTCGAGGTGCGTCACGCCCAGCGCCCGCAGGTAAGGCACGATGATGCGGTTGCCGCTGTTGGCATCCGCGGAGAACATCGGCCCGGTGTCGTAGAGCAGGTCGTGCGCCGCCGTCTGCACCAGCAGGGCGAGCCCCTGGCCGACGTCGAGTACCGTGACGACAGCCGCGCCGGGAGGCGGACGCGGCGGCGCCACCAGCAGCAGCGGCAGGCAGGCGACCAGCCCCAGCCAGCGCGCCGGGAAGCCGCGCGGCAGCAGCAGCCAGACGATGCCGGCGACGGCGAGCGCGACGCTCCACGGCGGCGGCACATGCTGCTGCCAGATCGCCCAGTCCGAGGCGGCCAGCCATTGCAACAGCGCCATCTGCCAGCGCATGACGAGATGCGACAGCCACAGCAGCGGCTCGCCCAGCGGCAGGCTGCCGGCCAGCGCCAGCGGTGTGACGACGAAACTCACCACCGGAATCGCGACGGCGTTCGCGAGCGGCGACACCAGCGAGAACTGCTGGAACAGCGCCAGCAGCGCCGGCACCATGCCGACGGTCACGGCCCACTGCGCGCGGCCCCAGTCGGCGAGCCAGTGCCCCTTGCCGATGCGGCCAGTGCCGATGTAGAACAGCAGCGCCACGGCGCCGAACGACAGCCAGAAGCCGGCGGCGAGCACGGCCCAGGGGTCGAGCAGCAGCACCGCCAGCAGGGCCAGCGCCAGCACGCGGCTGGAGGCCAGCGAGCGCCCCGACCACAGAGCCAGGGCAACGACGCCGAGCATGTAGAGCGTGCGCTGCGCCGGCACCTCGAAGCCGGCCAGCAGGCTGTAGGCGAACGCGGCGAGGAAGCCGGCGACGGCGGCGGCCTTCTGCGCCGGCAGCAGCAGCGGCAGCCGCGGCGAGCGCCGCCAGAGCCAGGAGACGAGACCCAGCGCCAGCCCGGCGAACATCGTCACGTGCAGCCCGGAGATCGACATCAGGTGGGTCGTGCCGGTGCGCGCGAAGACCTGCCACAGGCCCGGGTCGATGGCGCGCTGGTCGCCGACGGCGAGCGCGACGAGTATGCCGGCATAGGGCGAGTCGCCGAGCACGCGCCCGTAGCGTTCCCGGATGCGCTCGCGCAGCCGCTCGACCGCATAGCCGGGGCGCGGCACGAATTCGTCCTGCCGCGCATTCAGGTTTCCCGGCCGCACGTAACCCGTGGCGCGGATGCCGCGTTCCAGCAGCGCGGCTTCGTAATCGTAACCGTGGGGATTGAAGTTGCCGTGCGGCCGCTTGAGGCGCACGGTGAACCGCCAGCGCTCGCCCGCATGAAGCTGCCGCAGCGGCGGCATTTCCTCGTCGCTCTCGCGCCAGCCGCGGTACCAGGCGAGCGAGACGCGCCGCGGCACGACTTGCGCCGCCTCCTCGACGTCGAACTCGAAGCGCAGGCCGTTCTCGAACTGCTGCGGCAGGCCGGCGACGACGCCGACGACTTCGATGTCGCGGCTTTCGTTCTCCGGCGGCAGCGCATCCGCGAGCCGTGCCTGCGCCATGAAACCGGCCCAGGCGATGCCGACGAGAAAAGCGCCGACCGGCGCCGCCGCGCGCAGGCGCGACACGAACGGCAGCGCCAGCAAGGCCGTGCCTAGCGCGGCAAATGCGGCGAGGGCGGTCAGGTCGGGCAGCGCCGGCTGCCATTGCAGCCAGACGATGCCGACGGCGAAAGCGGTAATTGCAGTGCGCATGACGCCGAATTAGACCAGATCGCGGCACCATCCGATAAAATGCCGTCATGCGCAAGCTCATCCGCAAGCATCTGCCCGACCACGCCGCCGTGCGGAAGAACCGCTGGCTGGCCCCGTTCGCGGGCACGCTGCTGCATCCGCGCCTGTGGCACCTGAACCGCCACTCCGCCGCCGGCGCCGTGGCGGCGGGCATGTTCTGCGGGCTGATTCCGGGGCCGTTCCAGATGCTCGGCGCCGCCGTCTGCGCCCTGACTTTCCGCGTGAACCTGCCGCTGGCGCTGCTCACGACGCTCTACACCAATCCCTTCACCATCGTGCCGCTCTATGTCGTCGCCTTCGAACTCGGCAAGCTGGCGCTCGGCGGCGGCGGCACGTTCGTCGCCCCGCCCGATCCCGGCGACGAAGGCGCCGTCGCCTGGATCGAAGCCCTGACAGCCTGGATGGCGCAACTCGGCAGGCCGCTCGTGGCCGGCCTGCTGCTGCTGGCGACGCTGCTCGCCTTCGCCGGCTATGTCGTTGTGCGCCTGCTCTGGCGCAGGCACTCGGTGCGCGCCTGGCATGCCCGCAAGGCCGCGCGGCAAGCGGCATGAACTACGGCGAGAACACCGCCGAGGTCTTCCGCCGCGCACGGCTGTCGATCCTCGTCGCGCTGGCCGGCTTCGCCCTCATCATGGCCATCGGCACGGCCGGCTACACGCTGCTGGGCGGCCCGGGCAACTCCTGGCTCGATGCCCTCTACATGACCTTCCTGATGGTCGCCACCATCGGCTACGGCGGCGGCGTCGATGTCTGGCACAAGCCGGAACTCGAAATCTTCACGATGGCGATCGCCTTCTCCGGCGTCGCCATCATGACCTATTTCTTTTCGAGCGTCACGGCCATCGTCCTGGCCAGCGACTTCGACAAATCGATGCGGAGACGACGCATGGAAAAAGCCATGAAGAGAGTTCACAACCATTACATCATCTGCGGTTTCGGCCGCGTCGGCCGCAACGTCGGCCAGGAACTGGAGAGCACCAACCGCCATTTCGTCGCCATCGACGAGAACGTCGAGCTGCTGGAGTCGCACGCCGAGAAGAAGCCGCACATGCTGTACATCCACGGCGACGCTTCCGACGAGGACATCCTCACCGAGGCCAACATTGAGGACGCGCGTGGCGTCTTCGCCGTCACCGGCGACGACAGCCGCAACCTGATGATCTCGCTGACCGCCAGGCAGATGGCGCCCAACCTGCGCATCGTGGCGCGCTGCAACGACCTGCGCAACGTCGAGAAGATGAGGAAGGCCGGCGCCGACGCCATCGTCTCGCCCAACTTCACCGGCGGCATGCGCATCGCCTCGGCCATGATCCGGCCGCACGTGGTGTCCTTCCTCGACGAGATGCTGCGCTCCGAGCACAAGCTGCGCGTCGAGGAGGTGGCGGTGCCCGGCGACTTCGAGCCGCGCCAGTTGTCGACGCTGAAATTGCGCAGCTCCAACTACGTGCTGCTGGCGGTGCGCACGCGCGGCGACTGGGTCTTCAACCCGCCGGCCGACGACTTCATGCTCCAGCCGGGCTACACCATCATCGCGATGGCATCGCCGCACGGCCGCCAGGAACTCGAAACCGCTCTGCTGCCGCAGGTCGACGACGAGGCGACCGACTAGCGGCGGCGCCGGTCACCGCCGCGCCGCGGGCTCCGCCGCCCAGGCGTTAAACCCGGAAGCGCAGGATGTCCGCCTGGAGACGCTCGGCGAGGCGCTCCAGTTCGGTGGCCGTCGCGGCGTTGGAGCGCACGGCGGTGTCGTTCTGCTCCGCCATGTGGGCCACCGCTTCGATGCCGCGGGCGACCTCGGCCGCCGCCGCCGTCTGCTCGCGCAATCCCGACGAGATGTCGCTCGCCATGCTGACGACATGCTGGGCGCGTTCGCGCACGCGGTCCATCGCCTCGCCGGCCTGGCGCGCCTCGCCGACGCCGGCATTGACGCGTGCCACGCCCTCCTGCATCGTTGCCACGGCGCCGCGCGTGCCGCCCTGGATGGCCTGCACCATGGCGGCGATTTCCTGGGTCGAAGCGGTGGTGCGCTCGGCGAGCTTCCTCACCTCGTCGGCCACCACGGCGAAGCCGCGCCCCGTCTCGCCCGCCCGCGCCGCCTCGATGGCGGCGTTGAGCGCGAGCAGGTTGGTCTGGTCGGCGATCTCCTTGATGACGCCGACGATGGTGGAAATCTGCGCCGAATGGTTTTCCAGCTCGGCGATCGCCGCGGCCGACTGGTTGACGACGGTGGCGATGCGCTCGATCTCGGACACGACTTCCTGCACCTTCGCGCCGCCGTCGGCGGAAAGCTTGCCGGAATCGGCGGCGGCGCTGTAGGCCTCGTCGGCGTTGCCGCTGATGTGGTCGATACTGGCCGTCATCTGCTCGACCGAGGCCGCCATGCCCGTCGCCGAGCTGCTCTGGTGGCGCGATGATTCGGCGATCTGCGTACTCGCGTCCGCCATCTGTTTCGCCGCCGTGGAAAGATTGGCCGCCCCCTGCTGAACGTTGCGGATCAGGCTGGAAACCGCATCGGCCATGTGGTTCAGGCAGTCGCCGACTTCCTGCAGCTCGTCGCGGCTGTCGAGCTTCACTCTCACCGTGAGATCGCCGCCGGCGATGGTTTCGACTTCGCGCGCCAGTTGCTTGACGCCCCCGACCACGGCGTAATAGGAACCCACCGCCAGGTAACCGACGGCGAGCAGAACCAGCACCGAGACCGCGAGGTTGATCGCCAGGTTTCTTTGCAGCGCCTGCAAGCGCGCGTTCAACTCCTTTTCCAGCGCCGGCAGCAGCGTGTCGAACAACTGCCGGTAGCCGATGTCGATGACCTCGGTCGTCATCTTGAAGTAGGCGGGCGGCGCGGTATTGAAGGCGCCGCCGAGAATGTCGTCGACGACCAGCTTGCTCACGTCGCCGAAGGCCTTGCCGAAGTTCTCCACCGGCCCGACCAGCGTCTCCTTGAGATGCGGCGCGTAGCCGGCCGCCTTGCCCGCCGCGATGTTGAGGCCGCGCGTGCCGACGCCGATTTCGCTGACCAGGCGGGAAAGCTCCACGCGCTGCGGCTCGGAAACCGCTTTCCTGGCGAGGATGCCGGTGCCGCGCGCGCGCAGCTGGCCCAGGGGTTCCAGGGTTTCCGGCATTTTGTAGATGACCATGCTCATGATGAAGGACGAGGCATAGTCGGGGTCGAGCGCCAGGGTCGAATCTTCGCCGACGCGGGCCAGGAAATCGAGCATGCGGCGGATCGCCGCCGTATGCCTGGCGAAATTCTCGGGGGCCGGCAGCGCCAGGCCGCCGGCGCGTATCTGCTCCCAATCGGCTTTCAGGGCCGTCCATTCGGGCGCCTGCGCCAGGCGGCCGGAGAGCGTCTTCTCCACCGCCGCCAGCGCCTCGACGACATCCTTCTCCTTCGCCGCGCGCTTGTCCGCCAGCGACGCATCGCCGTTGATGACCCCGGAGGAAAGCCCGCGGTGCTGCTGCGCCACCTGAATCAGCTTCTGCAGCGGCTTGACGGTCTGGATGCCCTGCAACTCGCTGCGCGTCGCCGTGATCGATTCGCCGAGCTTGAAGATCAGTTGCGACAGCAGGACGGCGATGGCGATGAAGCCGACGACGCCGAGCAGCATGAACCGCGCCACATAACGCAGCCGGTTCATCAGTGCGATGGCTGGAACGAACAGGAAACGCATCCGACGCCCTCCTTATACTTTCGTGGTATTCGACACTATCACGGATAAGGACGGAGGGTGCCTTGGCCCGGATCAATTCCGGCTTGCGCCTACGCCCAAAACGGCGGCGAGCGGGTATTTTCAGTCCAACTCGGCGACTGCCCCGCAGGCGACTGCCCCGCAGGCGTTGGCGCCGGGAGCCTGCACAAGGTCGTGCGTATAGGACACGACGCGGTTGCGGCCGCGCCCCTTGGCGGCGTAGAGGGCGACGTCGGCGTACTTGACCACTTCCCAGAACTCGTCGGTATCCTCCGGGAAATCGGCCACGCCGATGGAGATGGTCTTGGTCAGCGCCGTCGCGCCGATCTGTATCTTGAGGCTCTCGACGGCGTGGCGGATCTTCTCGGCGGTGAACATGGCGCCGGCGCGGTCGGTATCCTGGAGCAGGGCGATGAACTCCTCGCCGCCGTAGCGGATGATGAGGTCGGAGCTGCGCAGCGATTCCTTGAGCACGTTGGCGACGGCGACCAGCACCTTGTCGCCGGCGTCGTGACCGTAGGTGTCGTTCACTTTCTTGAAGTGGTCGACGTCGAGCATGAGGACGCCGAGATGGGTCTTGCGGCGCTTGACCGCGGACACCAGCGTCTCCATGTAGGCTTCGATGAAATGGCGGTTGTAGAGGCCGGTCATGGCGTCGCGCAGCGTCGATTCGCGCAGGCTTTCCATGAGCCGCTTGGCTTCGAGCACCGGCGCCGTCTCGCGCAGATAGACGCGCAGGAACGGCACCAGCATGCGCACCAGGACCGAGGTTTCCGGCGTCGACACCAGTTGCACCACGCAGCCGACATTGCCCGACTGGATCATCGGCAGGCAGACATGCTGCTTGCCCTCGGCCTGCGCCTGCGCCGAGAACATGCGGCAGATGTGCGGCTCGTTCACGGAACTCACCATGCGGCCGGTGCGGCGCGCGCGGCAGGCCTCGGAACGGATCAGGATTTGCGGATCGCACCACTTGATGTCGGCGTCGGCCTGGTGGTCGACGACCACCGGCCGCATATGGTTCTTGCTGTTGGCGACTTCATAAATGCTGAACGTGCCGAGGTCGAAATTCTCGCCGATCACGCGCGCCAGCCGCGTATAGATCTCCTGCTTGGTTTCGTCCTCCTCGATGGCCTGCTTGAAGCGGTTGGCATCGACCAGGCCTTCGACCATCTCCAGCGTCGACAGCAGCATGTTCCGGCTGCGCGGCAGGTCGTACTGCATCAGCTGCTCGACCCGGTTGCTGATGGTGCCGACGCCGCTGTCGAGCGCGTCCATCAGGCGGTTGACGCCGGCGGCGATCGCCCCCGCCTCGCCTCTGTGGCCGGAGTCGATGCGGGTGCCGAAATCGCCGCAGGCGGCCTGGCCGACCACCTGGTCCACTTTCAGCGCCACGTCGGCCATCGGCTGGTACTGGCGCCGCAGCAGGAACAGGGCCACCACGGCGAACGAACCCATGATGCCGACGAGCACCGCCACCCAGTTGAGCGCGCGTGCGCGCGTTTCGGCCAGCGAGATCTTGAGGGTGATGGCGCCGAGCACCTCGCCGACCTGCACCTTGTGGCACTGCACGCAATCCGGCTGGCCGCCCTGCTCGGCGACGTAGGGGATCGTCGCCCGCATCATGTACGTGCTTTGGTTATCGTCGAGCAGTTCATAGACCGGCCTGCCGCTGGCGAGCACCGCGCGGTCGGTGTCATCCACCGCATGTTCCGCCCCCATGCCGGCGCCGAATTGGCGCACCACGCTGGGGCCGCGCACCACGCGCACCTCTTCGAGGCCATTGACGCGCCCGAGCCGGGCCAGCAGTTGCGCGCGCAGACCGATGGTGCCGTTGGCCATGGCCTCCGTCAGGCCGACGCGGACGATTTCGGCGGCGGTGCGCGCCCGTTCCTCGGCGCTGCGCAGCGAGAATTCGCGGAAGGAATAGAGCGAGGCCGCGACGAGGATCACCAGCAGCAGCGTAACAAGGCCGGCAAAGGTCAGCAGCGCTCGCAATCTGTCGTTCATGGCCCCCGCCCGGTTATGCCTTTAGCAAGAATAGCGGATCATTATGCCAAAATACCACTCAAATAACAGGGTCCATCGGATGCGATTCGCGCTTCAGGCATCCGTCCATCAGGTGCAGGACGCGTCCGGTGCGCGCCGCCAGGCCCATGTCGTGGGTCACGACGATGAGGCTGGTGCCCTGGTCGGCATTCAATTCCAGCATCAGGTCGAAGACGCGGTCGGCCGTCTGGCGGTCGAGGTTGCCGGTCGGCTCGTCGGCCAGCACGCAGGCGGGGTGCGTCACCAGGGCGCGGGCGATGGCTGCGCGCTGGCGCTCGCCGCCGGACAGCTCGCCGGGACGGTGGGCGAGGCGCTGCCCCAGACCGACGCGGGTCAGCATCGCGGCGGCGCGTTCCTCCGCCGCTTCCTGCGGCAGGCGGCGGATCAGCAGCGGCATGGCGACGTTTTCCAGCGCCGAGAATTCGGCCAGCAGGTGGTGGAACTGATAGACGAAGCCGAGGCTTTCGTTGCGCAGGCGGCCGCGCTCGGCTTCACTGACGGCGGCGAGATCGCGACCGAGAAGCTTCACCGCCCCGGCGCTCGGCGCATCGAGCCCGCCCAGCAGATGCAGCAGCGTGCTCTTGCCGGAGCCGCTGGCGCCGACGATGGCGATGCGTTCGCCCCGGCCGACTTCGAGGTCCACGCCCAGCAGCACCGGCACTTCAACGTCGCCCTGGCGGAAGATCTTCTTCAGGCCGGTGCAGGCGAGGACCGCCGCGCCGCCGGGCTGGCCGATGGCATCACTCATAGCGCAAGGCCTCGGCCGGATTGACGCGCGCTGCCCGCCAGCTCGGATAGAGCGTCGCCAGCAGCGTCAGCACAAAGGACACGCCGGTGATGACGCCGACATCGCGCCATTGCAGATCGGAGGGCAGGTCGGAAATGTAATAGACGTCCTTGGCGAGGAACTGGACGTTGAAGGCGCGCTCGATCGCCGGCACGACGACGTCGACATTGAGCGCCAGAGCCACGCCGCCGCCGACGCCGGCGAGCAGGCCGATCACGCCGATCAGCGCCCCCTGGACGATGAAGACCTGCATGATGCTGCCCGGACTCGCCCCGAGCGTGCGCAGGATGGCGATGTCGGCCTGCTTGTCGGTCACCGCCATCACCAGCGTCGACACGATGTTGAAGGCGGCGACGGCGACGATCAGCAGCAGGATCAGGAACATCATGTTCTTCTCGATGGCAACGGCGCGGAAGAAATTGGCGTGGGTGCGCGTCCAGTCGGTGACATAGGCCCCGGCATCGATGAAGCGCAACAGCTCGCGCCCGATCTGCGGCGCGGCGAAAAGATCGTCCACCTTGAGCCGCACGCCGGAGACGCGGTCGTCCATGCGGTAGAGTTTCTGCGCATCGTTCATGTGGATCAGCGCCAGGCCGGAATCGAACTCGAACATGCCGACCTCGAAAATGCCGACGACGCGGAACTGCTTCAGGCGCGGCAGCACCGCGGCGGGCGTCACCAGGCCTTGCGGCGCGATCAGCGTCACCTTGTCGCCGGTGAAGACCTGGAGGGCATGGGCCAGCTCCGCGCCCAGCACGATGCCGAACTCTCCCGGCGCCAGCGATTCGAGCCGGCCCGCCTTCATGTGGCGGGCGAAGTCGGCGACCTTCTCCTCGGCCTCGGGCAGGATGCCGCGCACCGCCACGCCGCGCACCTGCTGGTCGAAGGCGAGCATGCCCTGGGCCTGGACATAGGGCGCCGCCGCCTGGACGCGCGGGTGCCGCGCCACCGCCTGCAACTCCTTGACCCAGTCCGCCAGTTCGCCGTCGACGCCGGATACCTGGATGTGCGAAGCGACGCCGAGGATGCGCGTGCGCAGTTCCTTCTGGAAGCCGTTCATCACCGACAGCACGACGATCAGCGCCGCCACGCCCAGCGCGATGCCGAGCATGGAAATCAGCGAAATGAAGGAGATGAAGGGATTGCGGCCGCCGTTGCGCTTTTTCGCGCGCGTGTAGCGCAGACCGACCCACAATTCGTAGCGGAAGGGAAACATGGCGGCGAATGTTAACGGGTATCCGGCAGCCGGTGTGGAAAGTTCAGGGGGGACGCGCGCGGCAGAGTCAATTCCCGATACGGAAGGTTGCCGCGACGAAAGCCAGGGCCTCCGGACTGTCCCACTCCTTGGCGCCATAGACTTTGCCGAGCACGCGGCCCTGCGCGTCGACCAGCAGGGTCAGCGGAATCCTGTCCGCCCCGAGCATGTTTTCCATGAAGAGCTTGCGGTCGATGAAGTGGCTGAACGTGGTGCCGGAGGTTTTCAGGAACGCCCGTGCGGCATCGATGTAGTCGTCCGTCGAGATGCCAATGACATTGAAGCGGCTGCCGCCGAAACGGCGCGAGAGCCTTTCCAGCGATGCCATTTCCTGGCGGCAGGGGCCGCACCAACTGGCCCAGACGGCGATGATCAGCGGCTTGCCGCGGAATGCGGAAAGCTTGCGCGCGTCGCCGGAAAGCCCATGCAGTTGCGCCTCGCGCAGATAGCCGCCGACCTCGACCTCGCCGGGCGTTTTCGCCAGAGCCAGGGATGATGCGCCGGACAGCCAGAACAGCAGCAAGAAGATCGTTTTCATTTTTCAAGTCTCTGGCCGCGCCTGGCACCGACCCGCTAGTCGGGGTGCCAGGCAGCGGGCGTTTCGAACCACATCGGATCGACCAGGTCGAGCAATTCCCCGTTGAGCACCTTCTGCAGCGAGTAAACGCTTTGCGGCCTGGCCATGACCGCCAGTTTCAGGCACCAGTCGATCAATTCGAGAAGTTGCAGGGAATAGGTCTTGGACCAGCGTTGCTGGGCGGGTACCAGTTCATCGGCCGTCAATCTGAGCTCGGCCGGCTGCGGCGCATAGCCGGCGAGACAGGCGTAGAGCGTGGCACCGATCGAATAGATGTCCGTCCAGGGGCCGAGCGCCTCGCGGGAACCCCGCAGTTCCGGCGCGGCGAAGCCGGGCGTGAACATATGCCCGAGCGACGGGTCGCCTTCGCCCAGCCCCAGGCGGGTGGCGCCGAAGTCGAGCAGCACGGGATGACTGTCGTCGCGCAGATAGATGTTGGCCGGCTTCAGGTCCAGGTGCAGCAGCTTCTGCCTATGCACTTCGCGCAGGCCGCTGAGCAGGCGCACGAAGACGTCGCGCAGGAAATCCTCCTTGATCGTCGCCCCGCTCTCCTTCAGTCCCCGGAGATAGTCGAGCAGGGTCTGGCCGCTCTCGTAGCGCATCACCATATAGGCGGTTTCGTTGGCCTTGATGAAATTCAGCACCTCGACGATGTTGGGGTGCCGGATATGGGCCAACAGCCGGGCTTCCTCGTAGAAACTCTTCATGCCGTGGACAAAGGCCGCCCGCTGCTCGGCGGGCACCACCGGCACCGGGCTGGTTCCGGACCTTTGCGCCAGTTGCGACGGCAGGTATTCCTTGATCGCCACCCGCGTACCGGCCTCGTCGTAGGCGAGGTAAACGATGGAGAAGCCGCCCACCGACAGTTGCCGTTCGATGCGGTATTTGTCGATGCGGAAGCCTTGCGGCAAAGGTTGGCAGACGGGCGGCGGCATGGGAGTAGTCGGTTTCCGAGGGCATGTTAACATGCCCTTATGCGCCTCACCCTCTGCCTGCCCGGCCTGCTCCTGCCACGCCAGGCGCTCCTCGACACCGTCGCCGATCTCGAACTTCCCGCCTTGTCCGGCCTGCTCGGCCGCGGACGGCTGCACCGCGACGCCCCCGCCGCGCACTACGACCGGCTGATGCAGCGCTGGAATCTCGGTGACTTTCCCGCCGCGGCACTGCGCCTGCTCGGCGAGGGCGGCACCCCTGGCGACGCCTGCTGGCTCGGCCTCGACCCGGTGCACCTCAGCGTCGATCGGCGCGGAGTGAAGCTGGACGATCCGGCCGAACTCGCGCTGAACGCGGCGGAGGATGCGGCGCTGCGCGCAACGCTGGCGCCGCTGTTCGCCGATCTCGGCGAGTTGTCCGCCGCCGTCCCCGGCCACTGGCACCTGCGCCTTGCCAGCCACTGCGAACTCGTCACCCTGCCCCTGCCGCAAGCGGCCGGCTACGGAGTCGATCCCGCGCTGCCCGGCGGCCACGACGGCATGCGCTGGCGCCGCCTGCTGGCCGAAGCGCAGACCCTGCTCCACGATCATGCCGTCAACCGCGAACGGGAGGCCGCCGGCAGGCCCAGCGTCAACAGCCTCTGGCCCTGGGGACCGGGACAACTGGCCACGCCGCTGTCCGCCCCCTTCGATGCGGTCTGGAGCGACGATCCCCTCCTGCGGGGTCTCGCCCATGCTTCCGGCCTTGCCGGCCGCAAACCGCCGCCGGCCTATGAGAACGCCGCCGGCCACATCCTCGCCGTTATCGACGATTTGACCGGCCCGGCCCGCAGCCTCGACGCGTTCGACTGGCGCGCAACGCTCGCCCGCCTGGAACAGGACTGGTTCGCCCCCGTGGCGAACGCCCTGCGCCACGGGCGCTGCAAGGCCTTGCATATCGCCGCCTTCGGCCCCGACGCCAGCCTCGAACTCGACGTGGCGCGCAGCGATCTGCTGAAGTTCTGGCGCCGCCCGCTGCCGCTGACGCGCCTCGCCGCATGACGACAATCGTCGCCCGCACCGTCCCCACCCGCGCCAGCCTGATGCTGGCGCAGTCCGGCATCCATCCGCTGCTGGCGCGGCTTTATGCCGCGCGCGGCATCACCGCCAGGGACGAACTCGACACGGGGTTGGCCGCCCTGCTGCCGCCCGACAGCCTCAAGGGCGCTGCCGCGGCCGCCCGCTTCCTCGCCGACGCCATCGCCGCGCAAAAACGCCTGCTCATCGTCGCCGACTACGATTGCGACGGCGCCACCGCCTGTGCCGTCGGCCTGCGCGCCCTGCGCATGTTCGGCGCGAACGTCGACTACCTCGTGCCCAACCGCTTCGAGACCGGCTACGGCCTCTCGCCCGAAGTGGTGCAGATCGCGGCGGCGAAAAACCCGGACATCATCGTCACCGTCGACAACGGCATCGCCAGCGTCGATGGCGTCGCCGCCGCCCGGCGGCTCGGCATCGCCACGCTGATCACCGACCACCACCTGCCGGGCGACGCCCTGCCCGATGCCGACGTCATCGTCAATCCCAACCAGCCCGGCTGCCGCTTTCCGAGCAAGGCGCTGGCCGGCGTCGGCGTCATGTTCTACGTCATGCTCGCGCTGCGCGCCGAGCTGCGGCGGCGCGGCGCCTTCGGCGACGGCAACGGACCGAACCTGGCCGCCCTGCTCGACCTCGTGGCGCTGGGTACCGTCGCCGACGTCGTGCCGCTCGACCGCAACAACCGCATCCTCGTCGCCCAGGGCCTGGCGCGCATCCGCGACGGCCGCATGCAGCCGGGCGTGCGGGCGCTGTTCCGCGTCACCGGCCGCGAAGCGGCGCGCGCCGCCACCTTCGATCTCGGGTTCACCATCGGCCCGCGCATCAACGCCGCCGGCCGCCTCGGCGACATGGCCGTCGGCATCGAGTGCCTCGCCACCGACGACGACGGGCGCGCCATGAACATCGCCCAGGAACTCGACGCCATCAACCGCGAGCGCCGCACCATCGAGGCCGACATGCGCGAGGACGCCGACCAGTTGCTGGCGGAAGCCGATGCCGAGAACCGCGCCAGCCTCGTGCTGTTCGATCCGGCGTGGCATCAGGGCGTCATCGGCATCCTCGCCGGCCGCGTCAAGGAGAAACTGCACCGCCCGACCTTCGCCTTCGCGCGGGGCAATGACGGCGAGATCAAGGGCTCGGGGCGCTCGATCCCCGGCCTGCACCTGCGCGATGCGCTCGACCTCGTCGCCAAGCACCGGCCGCAACTGCTCAAGCGCTTCGGCGGCCATGCCGCGGCGGCCGGCGTCACGATCCGCGAAGACGACCTCGCCGAATTCGAGGTCGCCTTCGAGGAAGTCGCCCGCGCCCTGCTCGCGCCGGCCGAACTCACGCGCCAGCTGATGACCGACGGCGCGCTCGAGTCCGGCTACTACTCGCTCGAAGCGGCGCGCCTGTTGCAGGAGGCGATCTGGGGCCAGGCCTTCCCGGCGCCGGTGTTTTCGGACGTGTTCGAGGTCGACAAGCAAAAGCTGCTCAAGGACAAGCATCTCAAGCTGACGCTGAAGAAGGGCAAGGCCCGCCTCGAAGCCATCCAGTTCAACTTCGCCTCGGCGACGCAAACCAGCGCCCCGGCCCGCA